>Ga0209793_1000524_pt1 | contig 40741 bp, 32 predicted proteins | sample EBPBio122009_DNA_FD_185863 | JGI IMG/M metagenome (GOLD analysis project Ga0209793, IMG submission 185863) | Wastewater treatment Type I Accumulibacter community from EBPR Bioreactor in Madison, WI, USA - Reactor 1_2/2/2009_ DNA (SPAdes) (version 2) | ecosystem: Engineered > Bioreactor > EBPR >... | reverse complement strand
GTGCCCGGCCACCGACTCAACGTCAAGCAACTCTCGCTGCCGATCCAACTCACCCTGCATCACCGCAGGATTTCAGGTCCCCACCACACGCCGTCCCCGCCACGCGGATTGTTCAGCAGTCTCCTAGTGCGGTGCGCGCCGGGCCTGGAGAGATGAAGGAAGCGGCAAACGCTGCTGCCGGTAGGTTGCCGCCATGAGCACGCCATCGCCCCTGCAGCCCCTTCAGCGCCTGCACGACCCGAGCTCGCGCGGCTTCGCCTCCGACAACGCCTCCGGCGTGCACCCGCAGGTGCTGGCGGCGCTGGCCGTCGCGAACGGCGGGCACGTCACCAGCTACGGCGCCGACCCCTACACGGCTCGGCTGCAGGAGGTCATGCAGGGCCACTTCGGGGCCGCCGCGCAGACCTACCCGGTGTTCACCGGCACGGGTGCCAACGTCGTGAGCCTCATGCTGCTGGCCCGGCCGTGGGACGCCGTGATCTGCGCGGAGACCGCGCACCTGAACACCGACGAGTGCGGTGCCCCGGAGAAGATGGGCGGCCTCAAGCTCGTGCCGATCCCGACGCCGGACGGCAAGCTCACCCCGGCGCTGCTCGACACCAAGGCGCACGGGTACGGCGTCGAGCACCACGCCCAGCCCCGGATCCTGTCGATCACCCAGTCCACCGAGCTGGGCTCGCTCTACACCGTGGCCGAGCTGCGGGCGCTGATCGGGCGGGCCAAGGAGCACGACATGGTCGTGCACGTCGACGGCACCCGGCTGGGCAATGCCGCCGTCGCGCTCGGCGTGCCGATGTCGGCGATGACCACCGACCTGGGGGTCGACGTGATCTCCCTCGGCGGCACCAAGAACGGCCTGCTCGGCGCCGAGGCCGTCGTGGTGCTCAACCCGGACGCGGTGGCCGGGCCGCTGTACGTCCGCAAGCTCGCCATGCAGCTGGCCAGCAAGATGCGGTTCGTCTCGGCGCAGCTCATCGCGCTCTACGGAACCGACCTGTGGGTGGCCTCGGCGGCGCACGCCAACGCGATGGCGGCGCGGCTGGCGGCCGGGGTGCGGGACCTGCCCGGCGTACGGCTCACCCGCGAACCCGAGGTGAACGCGGTCTTCGCGACCCTGCCGCGGGAGGCGGCGGAGCGGGTGCGGGAGCGCTACTTCTTCTACGACTGGGACGCCGCCACCGGCGAGGTGCGCTGGATGTGCGGCTTCGACACCACCGAGGCCGACGTGGACGGCTTCGTGGCGGCGATCCGCGACGCGCTGCCCTGACGGTGCAGCCCCGGCTCAGGTCTGCGGCGCCACGGCGGGGCTGATCAGGTGCTGGCGCCGGGCCCAGCTGGTGGAGCGGGATTCGCCCGAGCGGTCCGTGAGCCGGCGGCCGGCCCCCACGGGCTCGCGGCGGGCGGACAGCGCCGCATGGCCGGCCGCGCCGAGTTGGCAGCGCGACCGCAGGGCGGCGGCCTGGGTCATCACGCCGTCGCGCAGCGAGTAGCGGCCCAGGACCCCGGCGACCGGGCAGGAGGCCCCGGTGAAGTGCACGGAGATGTGCGTGCGGGTGGTGTGCTCGTCCAGGCTCTCCAGGCGGTATTCACCGCGGGAGTCGCAGTCGCCGCACGAGTTCTCCCAGGCCAGCGTGGTGCGGTCCACGCCGGGCCCGACGTACCACACGCTCGGCGTCGAGTTCACCCGCGCGACGACGTACGCGTCCGCATAGGCCTCGCCCAGGGACCGGTCGACCATCTCGACAGCGGCGATGTCAGGCATCCAGCGGGCCCATCCCACGACGTCCGTGAGTACCTCCCACACAGTGTCGGGGGTCGCACTCACGTCCACGTAATGATGGATCTCCACGCCGGGCTCCCGCTCTGCTGCGTCGCAACGAATAGGGTCCATTAGAAGGGCTTTGTTTCCGCTACGCCAGAGTCGGATGTATGCGTTGTCGCAGGTCCGCACGTAGCAAACGCAATTCTGACCGGCGCTTACCCGCTACCGATCAGTACTAGACCTTCTCTTGAACGTGCGTCTCGATCGCCGGATGTGGTCTCCGAAAGTTCACCCGGAGCGGCCCCCGCAGTGAACGGCCGAATACGGGCCGAACCGGGTCTATCCCGCACGGCGGACGCCGCGCGTGGTCGGCCGCCGCCGCCGTACGACGTGAGCTGGCCGCCCCTTAGTCGTACGGCGTGAGCTGCGGGCGCTTCGCCGTACGGGCGTCCCCCGAGCTGCGTCCGCGCAGCCGCCGCCCCACCCAGGGGCTGACGTGTTCCACCAACCAGGCCCGGTCCCCGCGCAGCCGCTCTCCCCGCGGGGCCGGCGGCTTGGGCGGCAGCGGCACCTCCCAGTTCGCGTCCTGCGGCGCGTAGCCGAGCGCGGTGAAGGCGTTCAGGGCGACCCGGCGGTGGCCCTCGCTGGTCAGGTGGATGCGGTCCGGCGCCCACATCCGCCAGTCCTTGAGCGAGGTCATGCCCCATTGATCGATGACGTGGCAGCCGTGCCGACGGGCGATGGTCCAGATGTTCGCGGCGTGCGTCGCATGCCGGCCGCGCAGGTGCCGGATGACCGGCGCCCCCTCGGGATCGGTCGGCGTGGCGAGCAGCACGTCCGCCCCGGTCGCGCGGATTGCCACGACCGCTTCCTCCAGCCGGGCCGCGAGCGCGCTCATGTCGGCGCGGGGCCGCAGGATGTCGTTGCCGCCGCCGACGATCGAGACCAGGTCCGGCGCCAACGCCAACGCGTCGCCCAGCTGCCGATCCGTCACGTCCGCCAGGAGCCGGCCGCGGACCGCCAGGTTGGCGTATTCGAAGGCGACCCCGTCCCGGGCTGCGACCTCGGCCAGCAGACCGGCGAGGCGGTCGGCCCACCCGACGTACTCGCCCGGCGAGCGCGGGTCCGCATCGCTCATCCCCTCGGTGAAGGAGTCGCCGATCGCGACGTACCGCCGCCACGGCCGCTCCGGTGGGGACATCCGGGCCAGCGTCATGCGCCGGCCCCGGGGGTGACGGTCGTCGCTGTGGTCCTCACGGCAGGCTCCAATCGATTGGTGCGGCACCAGCGTCCACGAGCAGGGCATTGGCCCGGCTGAACGGCCGGGACCCGAAGAACCCCGAATGCGCCGACAGCGGCGAGGGGTGCGCGGATTCGATGCGCGGCACGGCGGCCAGCGCCGGGGCCAGGGTGCGCGCGTCGCGGCCCCACAGGATCGCGACCAGCGGCTGCCCCGCGGCGGCGCGCTCGGCGAGCACCGCGATGGCCCGGTCGGTGACTGCCTCCCAGCCCTTGCCGCGGTGGCTGGCGGCGGCGCCGGGGCGCACCGTGAGGACGCGGTTGAGCAGGAGTACGCCGCGGTCGGCCCAGGGGGTCAAGTCGCCGCTGGACGGAGGCGGTACGCCGAGGTCGGTGGTCAGCTCCGCGAAGATGTTGACCAGGCTCTTCGGGATCGGAGCCACCTCGGGGGCGACGCTGAACGACAGCCCCACCGCGTGTCCCGGCGTGGGGTAGGGGTCCTGGCCGACGATGAGGACGCGGACGTCGGGCAACGGGCGCGTGAAGGCCCGCAGGACATGCTCCCCGGCGGGCAGATAGCGGTGTCCGGCCGCGAGTTCGGCGCGCAGGAAGGCGCCCATCGCGGCGACCTGGTCGGCCACCGGCGCCAAGGCCTCCGCCCAGGTCGGGTGGACCAGGTCGGTCAGCGGACGTGGGGTGGACACCGCATCACCTTAGCCGGGGCGGCGCCGCGGGGCGTGGGGTCCGGCGTCGGGTCCGGCTGAGCGTGCGTCCAGGGTTCCGGCCGAGCGTGCGTCCAGGGTCGCAGGCCGATCCGACTCAGGGTGGGAATCGATCCGTCTCAGGGTGGAACCCGGCGATTCCCTGAAGATTTCAGGGGCGGGCGCTCCCTACAGTGAGAACCGACCCGGGGGAAGCGGATCAGTGCGCAACCTCGGTGCCGCCGGCGCTCGACCGACGCCGGCTCGGCTTTCACAGCAGGGGTTTTCGATGGCACTGTTCGGACGCAAGACCCGCGAGGACGACACGGCAACGGGGGCCGAGTCCACCGCGGTCACCCGCCAAGCCCCCGCCCCGCCCGCCACCGCCACCGGCGCGCCCGCCACCGCCACCGGCGCGCCCGCCACCGCCACCGGCGCCACCGCCACCGGCGCCACCGCCACCGGCGCGGTCGCCGCGAGCACGCACGACCTCGTGAAGGTCTACGGCACCGGGTCGACCCAGGTGGTCGCCCTCGAGGGCGTCAACGTCCAGATCTACGCGGGGGAGTTCACCGCGATCATGGGCCCGTCCGGGTCGGGCAAGTCCACCCTGATGCACTGCATGGCGGGGCTCGACTACGTCACCCAAGGTGGCGTGGTGATCGGCGGGGTCAACCTCTCCCAGCTGAACGACAAGGCCCTGACCGCGCTGCGTCGCGACAAAGTCGGCTTCGTCTTTCAGTCGTTCAATCTCATCCCCACGCTGACCGCGCAGGAAAACATCATGCTGCCGCTGTCGATCGCGGGTCGTAAGCCGGAGCCGCAGTGGTACGACACGGTCATCTCGGCCACCGGCCTCGGCGACCGCCTCACGCACAAGCCGACGGAGCTCTCCGGCGGCCAGCAGCAGCGGGTCGCCTGCGCGCGGGCGCTGATGTCCCGGCCCGACATCGTCTTCGCCGACGAGCCCACCGGCAACCTCGACTCGCGCTCCGGCGCGGAGGTGTTGGGATTCCTGCGGCGCAGCGTCGACCAGTTCGGCCAGACCATCGTCATGGTCACCCACGACCCGGTCGCGGCCAGCTACACCGACCGGGTCATCTTCCTCGCCGACGGACACGTGGTCTCCGAGCTGCGCGAGCCGACGCCGGAGAAGGTGCTGGAGACGATGACCGCCCTGGACCGGCAGGCCAAGGAGCGCCTGGCCGCCACGAGCGCGGGGGTCTGACGCCATGCTCAAGGCCTCCCTGAAGAGCCTGTGGGCTCGGAAGGTCTCGCTGGTCCTCTCGGCGCTGGCGATCGTGCTGGGCACGGCCTTTGTCGGCGGTTCCTTCACCTTCACCGACATGCTGAACAGCGCCTTCCAGGGCATCGTGTCCGGGGCGTCCGCGGACGTCAACGTGCAACCGAAGAACGCCTTCGAGTCGATGAACAGCAGCTCCGACGCCACGCTGACCCCGGCAGCGATCGACAAGATCCGCTCCGTCGACGGCGTCCAGGCCGCCTATGGCACCGTCGGCGCCAACGACGCCTACCTGCTGGGCACGAACGGCAAGCCGATGGCCGCGGGGGCGCCCGGGGTCGCTACCAATTACATCGACGCCCCCGCGGCCGGTGGCCAGGTCGGTCTCCTAATGAAGTCCGGCCGCGCCCCGAACGGTCCCAATGAGGTGGTGATCGACCCCGGCTCGCTGGAGAAGCTCGGCGCCGAGCTCGGGCAGACGGTGCGGATCTACACCAGCGGCAAGCAGGGCGTCGTCACCAAGACGATCGTGGGCACGGCGCTCTACGGCTCGAAGGGTTCTACCGGCGGCGCGACGTACGCCATCTTCGACACCCCGACCGCCCAGCAGCTCTTCCTCGACGGCAAGGACGCCTATCAGGGCGCCTGGGTCGTCACCAAGCCGGGCGCCGACCCCAAGACGGTCGCCGGGGCCGTGGCCTCCGCGCTGCCGTCCGGCTGGGAGGCCAAGACCGGCCAGGAGATCGGCGAGAAGGTGAACGAGATGATGGCCTCCGGCCTGAAGTTCATCACCTACATGCTGCTCGTCTTTGCCGGCATCGCCCTGCTGGTTGGGTCCTTCCTCATCGTCAACACCTTCACGATCCTGGTGGCCCAGCGGGCCCGCGAACTGGCATTGTTCCGGGCGATGGGGGCCAGCCGCGGCCAGGTCCGCCTCTCGGTGATGATCGAGGCGCTGGTGTTGGGTGTGGTCGGCTCGACGCTCGGTTTGCTGCTCGGGTTTGGCCTGGCCTTCGGCATCTCGAAACTGTTCGGCAGCATCGGCCTGGACATCTCGGGTGCCCAGATGCGGCTGACGCTGCCCGCGGTGGCCTGGACGTACGCCGTGGGGGTGCTGGTCACCCTCGTCGCCGCGCTGATTCCGGCGCTGCGGGCCAGCCGGGTTCCGCCGGTGGCCGCCATGAGCGGCGACTTCGCGACCGGGCAGTCCGGGCTGGGCTGGCGGGCCGCGCTCGGCGGCGCGCTCACCGCGCTGGGTGCGGCGGCCCTGCTCTACGGCCTGTTCGGCGATCCGCCGTTCAACCGGATGTACGCCGTGGCCGGTGGGGCCGTCGGAGTCCTGCTCGGCGCCGCGGCCATCAGCCCGATCCTCGGCGCGCCCGTGATCTGGCTGCTCGGCCGGATCGGCAACGGCGTCTTCGGGGCGACCGGGCGGCTCGCCGAGGTCAACTCGGCCCGCAACCCACGGCGTACGGCCATCACCGCCTCCGCGCTCATGGTCGGCCTCGCGCTGGTCACGGCCCTCGGGGTGGTGGCCTCCTCGGTGAACGCGAGCACGTCCAAGATCATCGAGTCGAACCTGCGCAGCGACTACATCGTGCAGACGATGAACGGGATGCCCTTCTCCCCGGCCATTGGCGATGACATGGCCAAGGTCGACGGGGTCGATCAGGTCTACCGGTTGCGCTACACCCCGGCCCAGCTGCAGGGCGACAACGCCTACCTGGGGGCGATGGCCCCGAATGCCTTCGACAAGATCATGAAGCAGTCGATGGCGACCGGGAACCTGGCCGACTTCCGGACGAACACGGTGTTGCTGCGCGATGAATACGCCGCGGAGAAGGGCTGGGCCGTCGGCACCAAGCTCACCTCCGAGCTCAACAACCAAACGGTGCCGTTGACCGTGGTCGGCACGTTCACGATGGACCGCAATGCCTCCCTCGGCAACGTCCTGACCACGATCGACACCCTCGACGCCGTGGGGATGCGGACGATGGACTCGTTCCTGGCGATCGACGTCAAGCCCGGCGCCGACAAGGCCGCGGTCCAGTCCAAGCTGGACAAGATCCTGGAGCCGTTGCCGCTGGTCAGCGTCCAGGATCAGAAGGCCTATGCGGACGCCCAGGCCCAGGGGATCAACATGGTGCTCTACATCTTCTATGCGCTGCTGGGGCTGGCGATCATCATCGCCATCTTCGGGATCGTCAACACGCTCGGGCTGTCGATCATCGAGCGGACCCGGGAGATCGGGCTGCTGCGGGCCGTCGGCCTGAACAAGGCGCAGGTGCGCCGGATGATCGTGCTGGAGTCCACCACGATCTCGCTGCTCGGTGCCGCGCTGGGGATCGGGCTGGGGCTGCTCTTCGGCCTCGCGCTGCAGCGGGCGATGGCCGACCAGGGGCTGGACCAGCTGGCGTTGCCCTGGCCGCAGCTGGGGATCTCGGTGGTCGTGGCGCTGATTGTCGGCGTGCTCGCCGGCCTGTGGCCCGCGGTGCGAGCCACCAACCTGGACGTCCTGAAGGCGATCACCACGCAGTGATCGCGCCCCGCCGCGGGACGGTGGGTGCTCGGGACGTCATAGCCGACCGGTCGTGCGGAGCCGGTCGCAAGGTCGCAGACAGGGAACAGGGGCCCGGTCTGTCGACCGCAGGGGCGGCACTCCTTCGGAGTGCCGCCCCTGTTCTCGTCCAGCGCGCTCCGGCTCTGAGCCGGAACGCGGATAGGCCAGATCAGATCCGGAGCGCGTCCCGCCCGCGCCCCGCCCGGCTCAGATCCGGAACGCGGACAGCTGCTCGCGCAACAGACCGGCCAGCTCGTCCGACTCATCCGCGCTGTGCCGCGCCGACCGGATGGCCGTGGCCGAGGCCTTGGCGCCATCGTTGACCGAGGAGATCGCGGTGCGCACCCCGTCGACACCGTGCGAGGCGTGGCCGATGGCGCGCGAGACCTCGGCCGTTGTCGCGCTCTGCTCCTCCACCGCGGCGGCGATCGTGGCCTGGGCGTCGTTGATGTCGCGCACGACCGCGGCGATCCGGGTGATCGCATCGACGGCGCGGCCGGTGTCCGCCTGGATGTGCTCGATCCGCCGGCTGATGTCGTCGGTGGCCTGGGCCGTCTCCCGCGCCAGCTCCTTGACCTCGTTGGCCACGACGGCGAAGCCCTTGCCGGCCTCGCCCGCCCGGGCCGCCTCGATGGTCGCGTTGAGCGCCAGCAGGTTGGTCTGTTCGGCGATCGAGGTGATCGACTTGATGACCGCCCCGATCTCGGCGCTGGACTGGCCCAGCGCCGACACCGCGGCCTCGGTCTGTCCGGCCAGCTGGGTCGCCTCCGCGCCGATCTCCGCGGCCCGCGCCGCGCTGCCGGCGATGTCGCGGATCGAGGCAGACATCTGCTCGGTCGCCGCGGCGGCCGTGGCCACGCTCTCGACGATCTCGGCCGAGGCGGTCTGCGCCCGTTCGGTCTGCGCCGCCGACCGCGTCGCCGAGTCGTCCAGGTCGCGGGTCACCGCGGCGATCTCCCCAGCCGCGCGGTGGACGCCGTCCGAGGCCTGGGTCACCGCCGCCACCGCCGTGGCCACCTTGGCGACGAATCGGTTGAACGCCCCGCCCAACTGGCCCACCTCGTCCCGGTCGTGCTCCTCGACCCGGGCGGTCAGGTCGCCGTCGCCGTCGGCGATCTCCGCCATCCGGTCGCGCAGCCGCACCAGCGGCGCGGTGATCCGGCGGCCCAGGGCCAGGGCGGCCGCAAGTCCCGCGGCGGCGACGCCGACCGAGAGCACGATCAGGGTCACGAGCAGTTGCTGGCGGCCGGCGTTGAGCCGCTCGACCGGTGCAGCGAAGTCGGCATCCCGGGTGATCACGGCGATGGTCCAGTCCCAGGGGGCGTAGTAAACGGTCCAGATCTTGCTGGGTTGGCCGTCGCCGGCCACGAAGGGCACAGTCGCCGACTCGCCGGGCTTGAGCGTGGCGGCCTGGGTCAGCGCGGCCTCGACGTACGCCGTACCGTCCTGCCCCTTGGCGCCCAGCAGATTCTGGCCCTGCTGGGCCGCATCCTTGGCCAGGCGCACGGCGCCCTTGTTCGCGCCCGTGGTGCCGAGGACCAGCACCTGCCCGTGCGCCCCGACCGTCGCGCCGAGGATGGCGTCCCGCAGGGTGGCCACGCTCTCCTGCTTGACGCCGACGTAGAGCATCCCGATGATGCGGTCCCCCTCGTCGAACAGGGGGGCGTACTGGGTGACGTACCAGGAGCCCACCACGTTCGCCGTACCCGTGTAGGTCTTGCCCGCGAGCACCGCGGCCAGCACCGGGTTGGCGGCGCCGTCGGCGCCCTTGGCGGCGATGGAGGTGCCGATCACCCGGTTGCCGTCCGTGCCCAGGATGTTGGTCGCCACCCGCAGCATGTCGCCGGCGTCGTTCATCCGCTGGAAGATGGTCGCCGTGTCGCCGACGGCGGCCTTGGTGGCGTCCACGACGGGTACGACGGCCTGTGCCGAGCGCTCCGGACGCAGCGGCGTCGAACCCACCATCGGCTGCGGCAGCCGGACCGAGCTGACCGCCCCGGAGGTCTGGTTCTTGGCCTCCCAGGCCAGCGTGCCCGCGCCGAGCCGGAAGCCGCCGGCGGCGGCGAGCTTCTCCTGCGCCACCCGCAGGTCGGTGGCCACCCGCTGGTTCAGCGATTCGCCCTGGGTGGCCAACACGTTGTACATGCCGTGGGTCGTGGCGCCGACGCGCTCATCGACGGCGCGCACCATGTCGGCCTCCGCGTCGTTGGCGAAGGCATTGGTGCGCAGGCCGCTCGCCGCGGACAGGGCGATGGCGGTGAAGGCGACCAGGGCGACAGAGAGCAGGATGATCATCCGGCGGATGGACAACCGCACAGTTCCTCCAGGGGTGGCGACGTTGCTGCCAGGCCTGTCGACGTGAACACCGTTTGCTTGAGGCGATATTCATGAGAAATGGGTCACGGGCAGGTCGCGGCAGGGACGCAACACCAGGGCGCCACGAATGACATGAGTGTCATTTCCTGGCACAGTGGATCCGCCCGGACACTGCGAAGGAGGACGTCGATGGAGGCCGTGGCCCACCAGGACCGTGCGGGGGCGCGGGGGGAGCTCACCGCTGCCGAGCGGGAGCTGCTCGCCTTCGAGCGCCAGTGGTGGAAGTACGCCGGGTCGAAGGAGCAGGCCGTCAAGGACCTGTTCGACATGAGTTCGACGCGGTATTACCAGACGCTCAACGCCCTGATCGACACCCCGCAGGCCCTGGAGTTCGATCCGATGCTGGTCAAGCGGTTGCGCCGGCTCCGGGCGACGAGGCAGCGGCAGCGTTCGGCGCGGCGCCTCGGCATCCACCTCTAGCGAGGCGTCACAGCTTGGCGGCCAGGCGCACCGCCTGGTCGATCGCCCGCTTGGCGTCCAATTCCGCGGCGACGTCCGCGCCGCCGATCAGATGCACCCGGATGGCGCTGCGGCGCAACGGCTCGACGAGCTCGCGCACGGACTCCTGGCCGGCGCAGACGACGATCGTGTCGACGGCGAGGACCTGCTCCTGCCGAGGAATCGAGGACTCTCGCGGCCCCAGGCCCGCGCGGCCGCGCAGTCCCTCCACCGCGGACGTCATGGCCGAGGTCACCGAGTTGGCGCGCTCCAGGCCCGCCTCCGCCCGCGACCGGGCCGGCCCGGGCAACCGGGCGATCCCCAGCCCGCTCAGCTGGCCCGCGGCGCGTGCCGAGGTCGCGGCCATGCCGGTGACGCGGGCGGCCGTTCGTCCCACCTGTTGGGCGGCGGTGCGGCTGCCGGTCTTCGCCTTGTGCCACAGGTCGGCGGCGTCGCCTTTCGGCTCGGTGGACGGGAGGCGACGTGCCGAGGCGGTTCTGTCCCGCTCCTGGCGCGGCACGGTGATGTGCAGCCCGTCGTCGTCGATCCACTCGTAGGTGACCCCGGAGAGCAGCGTGACCCCTTTGGCGCGCAGCGAGGCGCGATGCACCCACCCGGTCGTCTTGCCCAGGTCCTTGCCGATCGGAGTGGACTTGCGTTGCAGCAGGAACACCTGGCGGGGGCTCGGCTCGGGCTGCGGTTCGACGAGCCCCGCCGGTGCGGTCTCCGGCTCCCCGACGCCCCACTCGCGCCGCCACGCCTCGACGTCCAGCGCCGGGGAGTGGGCGTGGGTGAGGAACTCGCACACGTCGACGCCGATGCCGCCCGCGCCGAGCACGGCGACCCGGGGGCCCGCCACGACCTTGCCGGAGAGCAGCTCGGCATAGCTGACCACGCTCGGATGGTCGATCCCGGGCAGGTCCGGCATCCGGGGCTCGACGCCGGTGGCCAGCACCACGTCGTCGTACCCGCCGTCGATCAGCGTCCGCGCGTCCGCCCGCGTCGACAGGTGCACCCGCACCCCCGTTTCGGCCAGGCGCGTCGAGAAATACCGGATCGTCTCGGTGAACTCCTCCTTGCCCGGAATCCGCGCGGCGAGCTCGAACTGCCCCCCGATCGACGGGGCGCCCTCGAAGAGATCGACGGCGTGGCCGCGTTCCGCCAGCGTCGTGGCCGCGGCCAGGCCGGCCACGCCCGCCCCGATGACGGCGATGAACCGCCGCGCGGGGGCTCGGCTGACGCTCAGGGTCAGCTCGCTCCCGGCTCTGGGGTTGACCAGGCAGGACACCGGCCGTCCTGTGAACGTGTGGTCGAGGCAGGCCTGGTTGCAGGCGATGCAGGTGTTGATCGCGTCGGCCCGGCCGGCCTCGGCCTTGGCCACCCAGTTGGGGTCGGCCAGGAACGGGCGCGCCATCGAGATCAGGTCGGCCTGGCCGTCGGCGAGGATCCGCTCGGCGACCTCAGGAGTGTTGATCCGGTTGGAGGCCACGACCGGAACACCCACGACGGCGCGGACCCGGGCGGTGATGTCGGCGAAGCCCGCCCGGGGCACCGACGTCACGATCGTGGGGACGCGCGCCTCGTGCCAGCCGATCCCCGTGCTGATCAGGGTCGCGCCGGCCGCCTCGACCGCCTCGGCGGTCGCGAGCACTTCGGCCCAGGGCTGGCCGTCGGGCACCAGGTCCAGCATCGAGAGTCGGTAGGAGATGATGAAGTCCGGGCCCGCCGCGGCGCGGACGGCCCGCACGACCTCCTCCGCCAGCCGCCGCCGGTTCGCGGGGCTGCCACCCCAGGAGTCGGTGCGCCGGTTGGTGCGCGGCGCGAGGAACTGGTTGAGGAAGTAGCCCTCGCTGCCCATGATCTCGACCCCGTCGTAGCCCGCCTCGCGGGCCAGCTCCGCGGCCTTGGCGAACCCGCCGATCTGGCGCCGGATGCCCGCCTCGGACAGCGCCAGCGGGGTGAACGTCGAGATGGGCGCCTTGACCCGGGACGCCGAGACGACGAGGGGGTGCAGCCCGTAGCGGCCGGCGTGCAACAGCTGCAGCAGGATCTGGGTGCCGTGCTGGTGCACCGAGTCGGTGAGCAGGCGATGACGGCCGACGTGGCGTGCGGCGTACATCCCCCCGGCCCCCGGATAGAGCGCGCCCTCCGGGGTGGGGGAGAACCCGCCGGTGACGATGAGTGCCACGCCGCCTCGGGCGCGCTCGGCGTACAGGGCGGCGAGATCGTCGAAGGTGCCCGGCGTGTCCTCGAACCCCGTGTGCATGGACCCCATGACCACGCGATTGCGCAGTGTCGTGAACCCCAGGTCGAGCGGGCTCAGCAGGGTGCGGTACGGCGTCACGGTGGTGCTCCTGAGCGGATCGCGGTGCGCCGGCGGCGTCGTACGGCGTCCGGCGCGGGCCACTGAAGTCGCGCGTGGGTTATCACGCAGGTGTCTGCACAGGAACGTAACACCGGCGCGGGACCCCCGCCTCTTCCGGACCGGGCCGCGGGCGTGTGCTCCGACCAGCGGTCGTCGTGTGGGCTGAGAGGCGCCGCACGTCATTTGCACTCGAGGGGGTCGAGTGCTAATCATGGTCTTAGCACTCTCGGTGCATGAGTGATAACGCGTCGCGTCGTTGGACGTGGTGCGGCTCGGGATCTGTGGAGTGACGCAAGACCCATCCTGACCGGGGCCGGTGAGGCCCGGGGTCGCGGCGCGAACGGCGTGCCGGGGCTTTGGACCGTCCGTCGCGGGCGCCGTCCGGTCGACACATCCGCCTCTGTGGGAGGAAACCACCGACAATGGCCAAGATCATTGCTTTCGACGAGGAGGCCCGCCGCGGGCTCGAGCGGGGCATGAACCAGCTCGCCGACGCGGTCAAGGTCACGCTCGGCCCGAAGGGTCGCAACGTCGTCCTGGAGAAGAAGTGGGGCGCCCCCACGATCACCAACGACGGTGTCTCGATCGCCAAGGAAATCGAGCTGGAGGACCCGTACGAGAAGATCGGCGCCGAGCTCGTCAAGGAGGTCGCCAAGAAGACCGACGACGTCGCCGGTGACGGCACCACGACGGCGACGGTGCTGGCCCAGGCCCTGGTCAAGGAGGGCCTGCGCAATGTGGCCGCCGGCGCCAACCCGATGGCCCTCAAGCGCGGCATCGAGAAGGCCACCGAGGCCGTCTGCACCGAGCTGCTCGCGCTGGCCAAGGACGTCGAGACCCGCGACCAGATCGCGGCGACCGCCTCCATCTCCGCCGCCGACACCCAGATCGGCGACATGATCGCCGAGGCCATGGACAAGGTCGGCAAGGAAGGCGTCATCACCGTCGAGGAGTCCAACACCTTCGGGCTCGAACTCGAGCTGACCGAGGGCATGCGGTTCGACAAGGGCTACATCTCGGGCTACTTCGTCACCGACCCCGAGCGCATGGAGGCGGTGCTGGAGGACCCGTACGTCCTCATCGCCAACTCCAAGATCGGCTCGATCAAGGACCTGATCCCGATCCTCGACAAGACCAAGCAGGCCGGCAAGCCGCTGCTGATCATCGCCGAGGACGTCGAGGGCGAGGCCCTGGCGACGCTGGTGCTCAACCACCTGCGCCGCAACATCTCGGTGTGCGCGGTCAAGGCCCCCGGTTTCGGTGACCGCCGCAAGGCCATGCTGGGTGACATCGCGATCCTCACCGGTGGCCAGGTCATCTCCGAGGAGGTCGGCCTGAAGCTGGAGTCGACGGACCTGGACATGCTCGGTACCGCGCGCAAGGTCGTCGTCACCAAGGACGAGACCACCGTGGTCGAGGGCGGCGGCGACGCCGACCAGATCGCGGGCCGGGTCAAGCAGATCCGCGTCGAGATCGAGAACTCGGACAGCGACTACGACCGCGAGAAGCTCCAGGAGCGCCTCGCCAAGCTGGCCGGCGGCGTGGCCGTCATCAAGGCCGGCGCGGCCACCGAGGTCGAGCTCAAGGAGCGCAAGCACCGCATCGAGGACGCCGTACGTAACGCCAAGGCGGCCGTCGAGGAGGGCATCATCGCCGGTGGCGGCGTGGCGCTCATCCAGGCCGGTGACGCGGCGTTCGGGAAGCTCTCGCTGGAGGGTGACGAGGCGACCGGCGCGAACATCGTCCGCGTGGCTGTCGAGGCGCCGCTGAAGCAGATCGCGATCAACGCCGGCCTCGAGGGCGGCGTCGTGGCGGAGCGGGTGCGCAACCTGCCTGCGGGTCACGGGCTGAACGCGGCGACGGGTGAGTACGTCGACCTGGTCGCGGCGGGCATCATCGACCCGGCGAAGGTGACGCGCTCGGCGCTGCAGAACGCCGCCTCCATCGCGGCGCTCTTCCTGACCACGGAGGCCGTGATCGCGGACAAGCCCGAGAAATCCGCCCCGGCGATGCCGGGTGGCGACGAGATGGGCGGCATGGGCTTCTGACGAAGCGCGCCAGCGCGAGGAGGAAGCCAGTCAAGCATGGGCTTCTGACGAAGCACGCAACGCAGGTCGAGGGCCCGGGTGCTTTTCCCGGGCCTTCGGCCGTAGTGGAGCGCGAGGAAGAAGCCAGTCAAGCATGGGCTTCTGATCTGAGTCGACGAAGTGTGCAGCGACGGGTGAGGCGAGCGAAGCGAGACTCGCCCGGAGTGGAACACGAGGAGACGAAGGATCAAGGACGAAGCGCGCCATCGTCCGATGGCAACGGAGGGCGGTCACCCGGATGGGTGGCCGCCCTCCGCCGTACCCCCAAGGCCGGGCGAGGCTGCGGCGGGCTCGGCCGGGCCGGGGTGACCGTTGAGCGCGCCCCACTTCATACCGTGGTATGAGGAAGCGTGCGGTGAGTGGTCGCGGCGGGAGGGGGGCCGGGGGTGTAGCTCGCTCGGGGCTTAGGCTGCGGCTGCGAGTTGGGCCGCGAGCTCGCGGCGGAAGAGGTCGAGCATGGCGTCGGCGTCGTACGGCGTGTGCTGGAGCCGCCCGTCGCTCCTCGCATGAATCTCGATCCAACCCGCCTCGCAAAGCACGAATCGGAACCGAGCCGTACCCCGCACCCCCTCAATCGTCACGGACGCCTCGCCGATCAACCCGGTAGCCAGCGCCTCCACCAGCGGCGGGGGCGTCGCGAAGCCGGCTCGATGGGCGGCCGCCGCGATGCGAGCCGGGTCGCCGGCGCGCATCTGCAGGACCAGGTCCCGCGCGTGCGGCGGGGCCAGGGCGACCGGTTGCAGGCCGAGGGGCGTGGGTCCTCCCGACGGCACGTGGTGCAGCATCTCGTGGGCGAGCCGATGCACCGGGAAGGCACTGAGGACCACGCCGTCCAGGAGCTGGGGCGCGCCGTCGGCAGGGACGACGAGCTGGCGAGCCAGGGAGGAGGCGGCGACGCCGTTCGTCCACCCCAGCATCATGCTGCCCTCGCCGCACACCGAGGCCTGCACGTCGACTTCGAGGGCCGCGGCGGCCTTGAGGCGCAGGGCTCGCTTGGTGAGGTCGTCCTCGCTGTCGAGGATGTCGGGCGTGCCGAGGTCGGCCCCGGCGGCCGCGCACCAGGCCCGGACCTGCTCCGCCGGCGGGACGAAGACGTCGGGCAGCTGCAGGTGGCGCAGGCCTGCCGTCAGGGGCAGCCAATCCCGTTCCTGCACGGCGCAGCGCAGGGCGCCGTTGCTGACCGCCATGTGGACGCGTGGCATCGCGCTCCTTCCGGGCGAAAGGACTTCTGCGCCAAGCACATCGGCGGCTCCGCCCGATTCTCAACCGGTTGTCGGAGCCGGCTGTGGCCGACACCGTCCGCCGCCGGGCGCGCGCGGGGCGTGAGCAGTGGGGGCCTAAGGTGTAGCGCGGCCCACGCCGTACCCCCCCGTACCCCCAAGCCCCTCGACAGTTCGGAGATCGCGATGCCCCGCAAAGACGCCGCCTTGGCGGTGACGGTGGCGGTGGTCTGGGGCGTGAACTTCGTCGCGGCCGCGATCGCGATGGAGTCGCTGCCGCCCCTGCTGTTCGCGGCGCTGCGATTCACGCTGGTCGCCATCCCGGCGGTGTTCTTCGTGCGGCCCCCCGGCAACGGCTGGGCCACGGTCGTGGGCTGTGGCGCCGCGATGGGCGTGGGCCAGTTCGGGCTGCTCTACACGGCGCTGGCCTGGGGGATGCCAGCCGGGCTGGCGTCGCTGGTGCTGCAGGTCCAGACCGTGTTCACCGTGGTCATCGCCTCGTTGTGGCTGCGCGAGCGGCCGACGGCCTACCAGCTGTCCGGCATCGCCGTGGGCCTGGCCGGAATGGCGATCATCGGCGCGAAGCACGTGGCGGTCGCGCCGATCCTGCCATTCCTCATGACGATGGGCGCCGCCGCGGCGTGGGCCTTGGGCAATGTGCTGACGCGTCGCCGACCGCCGCGGGACGGCTTCTCGTTGGTCGTCTGGTCCGCGCTGGTCTCCCCGGTGCCGCTGCTGGCGCTGTCCTTGGCCCTGGAGGGCCCGGAGCGGGATTGGGCGGCCCTCGGCCAGCTGACGCCGCGTCCGTTGGTGGCCTTGGCGTTCGTGACGTACGGCGCCTCGATGGTGGGCTACGGCCTGTGGAATCTGCTGCTGTCCCGACACGCCGCCTCGACCGTGGCGCCCTGGTCGATGCTGGTGCCCCCGGTCGGCAGCATCGCCGCCTACGTCTACAACGGCGAGCAGCCGGGCGTTCTCGGGCTGGTGGGGGGCGCTGTGGTCACCGTGGGTGTGCTGATGGCCCTCGGCGTACGTCTGGGCGTACGGCGCCAGGGGGTACGGCGTCCGGACCCGCCGCGCCGCCGCCCGGCGATCAAACCGCCGGGGCTGTAGAGCGATGTCAGTCCGCGGTGACCGGCCAGCCGCCGCCGCGCAACCGTTCCGAGACGCGCGCCATCTCCTCGGGCGTGGGTAACTCCTGGGTGCGCTTGAGGATGCCGACGCCGACGTCGATGCGGTCGGCCGGGATGATCCCGGTGCGGACCAATTCCCGGCCCAGGTCTTCGACTTCGTCGTCGGACAGGCGTCGCCGCAGCAAAGCCATCAACGGGATGTAGTCCTGATCGGGGATGCCGTTGGGGTAGCCCGCGCGCACCCAGTTGATGAACCGATCCAGGGCTCCCATGCCGACCTCCCTCCGCGTGGTCCCGACAGGCCGGGGCCGGCGGCCCCGCCCCTCGTGGCGGCCCCGCCCATCCCGGCGGCCCCGCTCACCCCGGCGAACGAGCGGCCCCGGCGAACGAGCGGCCCCGGCGAAAGAGCGGCCCCGAGCCACATCGTCACGGGTCCGCGCGAGCGACGCAAGCGAACTCTTGGTGCGCCGCGCGGCCGGGCTCCGGCGCCGCACGCTAGGCCCCTGGTGTGGCGGGCTCCGGTGCGGCTGTGGCTGATTGCGCCGACTCCGCCGCCTGGGAAGCCGCCTGCTCGCCCATCCCGCCGGGATCGGCGGCGCCCCCGGCGTCCTCGGCGGGTGCCGCCGGGGCGGCCTCGCCGGCCAGCGGCCAACCGCCGGCGGCCAGGCGCGCGGCGACCCGGCGGACGTCGTCGTCGCTTGCGTGGCCCTTGAGGTGCTCCTCGATGCGGCGGCGGATCTGGTCGTCGTCGATCGGGGCGTCCCCGTTCTTGGCGCGGATGCGCTCGCCGACACGCACGATCTCCTCCTCGGTCAGGTGCCGCTGCAGCACCCCGAACAGGGCGATGTAGTCCTCGCGCGGCACGCCCTGGGGGTAGCCCTCGCGCAGCCAACCCAGGATTCGGGAGAAGGAGAAGCTCATCGACCACGCACCTAGTCCTCGACGACGACGGAACCCGCCGGATCCGCTGCCGAACCCGGAGCGCAGGTCGCCGACGATTTGAGCATCGTAGTGCGCCGGGACCACACCGGTGCCCGACCTGCGAGAAGAGGGGCTTCCGGGTCAGCCCTTCGGGACGAAGGTCGGGAAGATGTGCTCGAAGCTGACGGACATCCCCAGGCCCGACGCAACAACGATGGCGATGCCGGTGCCGATGAAGAACAGCACCAGCGTGAAGATGGCCACGCCCACGACCTTGCCGATCGGGTGTGGCGCGGCCTGGTCGAGTTCCGCGGCACCGCCCGCCCCGTAGGCCATGGATTTCACCCCGAGCGCAAAAAGGGCAGGCAGCCCCGCGCCGACGAGCAACGAGATGACGAGCACTTTTCCGGCAGCGGTGGCGAGTAGGCCGAGCATGTCCGACTCCTGTTCAGGCTCGTGCGGCGGGCGTGGTCGCGGTGTCGTCGGCTGCCGCAGCGGCGCGCCGGGAGAGCTGGTTCTCGTCCCAGTCGTCGTTGACGTTGCGGTGGTCGACCGGGGCTCGGCGGGATCGCACCCACATGTAGCCGGACAGGGAGAGCAGGATGACGAAGACGACGATCGGACCGACGTAGCCCCCGAAGGCGTGGCCCACGAAGTAGGTCAACGCCCCGACGATTCCCGCGCTCGGCAGCGTGATCAGCCACGCGGCGACCATGCGGCCGGCCACCCCCCAGCGGACCTCGGCGCCCGGCTTGCCGACGCCGGTGCCCAGGATCGAACCCGTGGCGACGTGCGTGGTCGACAGCGCGAAGCCGAGATGACTCGAGGTGAGGATCACCGCGGCGGAGGCGGACTCGGCGGCCATCCCCTGCGGCGAGGAGATCTCCACCAGGCCCTTGCCGAGGGTCCGGATGATCCGCCACCCGCCGAGGTAGGTGCCCACGGCGATGGCCACGGCGCACGAGACCTTCACCCAGAACGGGATGCTGTGGGTGTCGCTCCAGGAGCCGTGCGCGATCAACGCGAGCGTGATGACGCCCATCGTCTTCTGGGCGTCATTGGTGCCGTGGGCGAGGGACACCAGCGAGGCCGTGCCGATCTGACCCCACCGGAACCCCGCCTCCTTGTATCGGTCGGCGACATTGGCCGTGATCCGGAAGATCAGCCAGGTGCCCACGGCCGCGACCAGGCCCGCGACGACGGGTGACACCAGGGCCGGCATGATCACCTTGCCGATGACGCCGTCGAGCTTGGTGCCATCCCCGGACCAGTTCACCCCGCCCCAGCCGATGCCCGCGACGGTGGCGCCGATCATGCCGCCGAACAGGGCGTGGGAGGAACTGGAGGGCAGGCCGAGCAGCCACGTCAGCAGGTTCCAGACGATCCCGCCGACGAGGCCGCACAGCACGATGAGCAGGAGCGCCTCGCCATGGTTGGCGAGGAACTCCGCCTTGGGCGCTCCGGACTTGTCCTGGATCTTGATGACGGCGTTGGTCACGGTGAGCGCGACCTCGACCGACAGGAAGGCCCCGACGAGGTTCAGCACCGCCGACAGGGCGACAGCGGTCTTGGGCTTGAGCGCTCCGGTCGCGATGGACGTCGCCATCGCGTTGCCCGTGTCGTGGAAGCCGTTGGTGAAATCGAAGGCCAGGGCCGTGACGACCACGAGGGCCACGAGGAGCAGAGCTACGTCCACATGGGCCATTGTGGCGTTCGCGGATGGTCGGTCCGCACCGATCGGGCACCTTTTGTCGCGATTTTCACCCGCGACCAGGGCGTTCCCGCCGTTTGTTCAACTGATGTTCGCCTGACCGTGAGCCTTCTCACGGTCCAGAACGCCTCATCGTCCTCCTCACGGTCCCCCTCACCGGCGAGCGAACAGGGCCGCGTTCGCGGCCTCGACGTCGGCGTACTGCGTGCCGGCCCGCGCCAGCGCCGTCTCGATCGCGTCCAGGGACTCGCGCACTTGCCGCTGGGTCGCGCTCCACTGGGTGACCACCTGCTGGAAGCCGGCGGCGGCGGAACCGCGCCAGGCGTTCTGCAGGGCCGACAGACGGGCCATCATGCTGGCGACGTCGGATTCGATCTGGCCGGACATGCGCCGGATATCCCCGCTGGCGGCGGCGATCTGCTGGGTGTCCACCTGGAATTGGGTGCTCATGAGGACTGCCTTTCGGGTGCGGTGCGACCGGTGGCCGCGACTGCCCTCACGGTAGGAGGGCCCGCGGCCGGCCGATCGGCGTCGTCCACAGGGCCCCGCCGGGGCCGGGGGTGTGGACAACGCGCGACCCCGACGTACGTCGTCGCGGGCCGGCAGCGCCGACGAGGTGCCGTACGGCGTCGCGGGCGAGGCCTCAGGACCGTTCGCCGAGCGTCACCCGCAGCTCCTGGCGCGCGCCGTCCCGGAGCACCGTCAGGGTGACCTGGTCGCCGACCTGCCGTTCGCGGATCTGGGCCTGCAGCGACGCCGCGCCGTCGACGGGCTCGCCGTCCACCGCCACGACCGCATCGCCCACGCGCAGCCCCGCCAGCTCGGCCGGTCCGCCCGGCACGGTGATCGCCGCGATGCCTGCGGCGGCCCGCCGGTCCGGACCGTCGGCGGCGACGACGTCGCGCACCTGCACGCCCAATTGGGCGTGCCGGGCCCGACCGGTGCTGAGCAGCTGCTGGGTGACGCTCTTGACCTCATTGACCGGGATCGCGAAGCCGATGCCGATGTTGCCCGAGCCCTGCGACAGCGAGGCGATCGAGGAGTTGATGCCGACGAGCTGGCCCGAGGCGTTGACCAGGGCGCCGCCGGAGTTGCCGGGGTTGATCGCGGCACTGGTCTGGATCGCATTGGTGACCACGGTCGTACCGCTGCCCGACGCCGCGTCGCCGCGCGTCGTCACCGGCCGGTTCAGGGCGCTGACGATGCCGGTCGTCACCGTCCCGGACAGCCCGAGCGGGTTGCCGATGGCCATGACCGGATCGCCGACGGTGAGCTTGGTGTCGTCCCCCAACGCGATGGGCCGCAGGTCGCTGGGCGGGTTCTTCAGCTGCAGAACGGCCAGGTCGGTGTCGGGGTCGGCGCCGGTGACCTCCGCGTCGTACACCCGTCGGTCGCTCAGCGCCACGGTGATCTGCCCGCCGGACCCGCCGGCGGCCACGACATGGTTGTTCGTGACGATGTGCCCCTTGGTGTCGAGGATGACGCCGGAGCCTTCGCCGCCGGAGGAGCCGGCCGCCACCCGGATGGACACCACGCTGGGCGTGACGACCTTCGCGGTCGTGGTCCAGTTCGGGGCGTTGGGATCGGCCTGCTCGACGGTACGGGCGGACTCATCGACCGTGGGCTGGTTGGCGGTCCGGGTCAGCGCCCAGGTCCCGCCGGACGCCAGGGCGGCCGCGAGGAGGGCGACCGCGAGCAGCTGACCCAGGCGGCCGAGGCCGCCGGACCGGGGGGGCCGGCCGGGTCCCGCGGGTTCGGCGGCGGCCGGTACAGCGGGCCCCACCGGGGCACCCCAGCCGCGATGGCCGCCCTGGTGCCCGGGAGGGCTAGGCGGGCCGTACGGCTGGCCGGTCGGTGCGGCACCGTAGCCGCCGCCGACGGGGCGGGAGCCGTCGCCGTGCGCCCACGTCGTACCCTCCGGCCGCGCCTCGCCCTGGGTGCGGCCGGCGTCGCCCCCGGCCGGCGCACTGGCGGCGCCGTCGGGATAGTCGGGCCGGGGTCCTGGGGTCGTGGGCTGGCTCATCGGGCTCCTTCACTGGGCGGGGCTGCAGGGGGCGCGGTCGGGTCGGGCGGGTCGGTCGGTGGTTGCGGGGGCAGCTCGACCACGAAGGTGGCGCCGCCGCCCTTGGTCCGGCGGACACCGACACGACCGGCGTGCGCGGTCACGATCGCCATGACGATCGCCAGCCCCAGCCCGCTGCCACCGGATGTCCGGCCGCGGGAGGGATCGCCGCGATGGAACCGTTGGAACACCTTGTCGATGTCGGCCTCGGGGATGCCCGGACCGTGGTCGCGGACCTCCAGACGTACGCCGACCGAAGGTCGGGCTCCAGCCCGGGCGGGCCCCACCGCCACCTCGACGGGCGTGCCCGGCGGCGTGTGCTGCACGGCGTTGGCGACGAGATTCGTCACGACCTGGCGCAGCCGGCCCTCGTCGCCGCGGACCACCGCCGGGCCGATCGGGCGGTCCGCGAGCCCGACCAGGCGCACCGGACGGCCGGGATCGCGCACCCGCGCGTCGGCGACCGCGTCGGCGGCCAACACCGTCAGATCGACCTCGCCCAGCGAGAGCGGCCGGCGGTTGTCGAGCCGGGCCAGGGTCAGCAGGTCCTCGACGAGGCCGCTCATGCGGGTGGCCTCGTCCTCGATCCGACGCATGGCCGCCGCGGTCGCCTCGGGGGTCGCCGCCGCGCCCTGGCGATAGAGCTCGGCGTAGCCGCGGATCGTCGCCAGGGGAGTGCGCAGCTCGTGCGAGGCGTCCGTGACGAACCGGCGCATCCGCTCCTGCGAGGCCTCCCGCACCGCGAACGAGCTCTCGATCTGCGTCAACATCGCGTTGAGGGACTGTGCCAGGCTGGCCACCTCATCGCGCGCCGGGTGCTCCGGGATGCGGCGGGTGAGGTCGCCGTCGGCAATCGCCGCGGCGGTGTCCTCCATGTGCCGCAGCGGCCGCATGCCGCGGGTCACCCCGACGTACCCGATCGCCACGCACGCACTGGCCACCATCAGCCCGATGCCGAGCGAGGCGACCTGGAACTGCCGGATCGTCTCGTCCCGCCCGCGGGTCGAGATCGCCACCGCGTAGGTTCCCGAGGCCCCCCGCAGGGGGCCGGACTTCACCAGCCACCGGGGTTGGTCGGCGATGCTGCCGTCCGCGGTCAGGGAGCCGACCCGGAAGGCCGTGCCCGAGGTGACCCGCGGATCGCCCAGGGGCAGCGTGGGCAGGGCCGGGGTGGCGCTCTCCTCGGTGGACTGCTGCAGATAGAAGGGGCGCCCGTCCGGGTCCATGTAGAGGACGGCGTAGCCGCTCGGGATGCCCGGTGTGGTGACGTGATTGGACCGGACGATGTCGGGGGCGTAGTTGTCCGCCGCGGCCGAGGCGGCGGCCGACAGCTCGTCCATCGTGCGGTTGTCGAGGTAGTTGCGCAGCACCATCTGCGTCACCATGCTGCTCAGCGCGAGCGCGGCCAGCAGCAGCACGACCAGCACGGCGACCAACCGCCAGGTCAGCGGCCAACGGCTGAGTTGACGCCGGGCGGGCGCCAGCAGCGTCTGGGCGCCGGCGATCGGGCGCGCGCCGGCGCCGGCGGCGAGGCGGCGGACCGGGGAGGAGGAAGCGGCCACGACGGACCGGGTCAGACCCGCTCGGGCGGAAGCCGCAGCACGTAACCGACGCCGCGCCGGGTGTGGATCAGGTGCGGCTCCTCGACGTCGATCTTGCGGCGCAGGTAGGAGATGTAGGACTCGACGATTCCGGCCTCGCCGCGGAAGTCGTAGTCCCACACGTGGTCCAGGATCTGCGCCTTGGAGAGCACCCGGTTGGGGTTGAGGAGCAGGTAGCGCAGCAGCTTGAACTCCGTGGGGGAGACGTCGATGACGCGCCGGCCACGGCGTACCTCGTGACTGTCCTCGTTCAGCTCCAGGTCGTGGAAGCGCAGCACCTCGTCCTCGCCGGCGTCGCCGCGGGTACGGCGCAGCACGGCGCGAATCCGCGCCACGACCTCCTCCAGACTGAACGGCTTGGTGACATAGTCGTCGCCGCCGACGGTGAGCCCCTTGACCTTGTCCTCGACCGAGTCGCGCGCGGTGACGAACACGATCGGCATGTGCCGCCCGTTCTCGCGCAGTCGGCGGGTCACGGTGAAGCCGTCCATGTCGGGCAGCATCACATCGAGCACGAGCAGATCGGGCTGCTCCTTCTCGGCGATGGCCACCGCGGTGGCGCCGTCCCCGGCGGTGAACACCTCGAAACCGGCGAATCGCAGTGAGGTGGCCAGGAGTTCGCGGATGTTCGGCTCGTCCTCGACGACGAGGAGCCGGGCCTCGGGCGCAGGGCTATTCACCCGTCCAGTGTCCAAGCGGTAGCTGGGAGTTCGCTGGACGGCAGTGGCGGCGCTAGTCGTGCCCGCCGCCGGCCATCAGCCGCCCGATCTCGGTGCGGTCGGCCGTAGCCGGATCCAGTTCGGCGACGACCTTGCCGGCGTGGATCACCGCGACCCGGTCCGCCAGCGAGAGGATCTCGTCGAGTTCGGCCGACACCAGCAGCACCGCCGCGCCGGCGTCGCGGGCCTCGACGATGCGCCGGTGGATGAACTCGATCGACCCCACGTCGACCCCGCGGGTGGGCTGGGCGGCCAGCAACAGCCGCGGCCGGGCGCTCATCTCCCGAGCCACCACGACCTTCTGCTTGTTGCCCCCCGACAGACTCCCGGCGGGCAGATCCCCGGACGGCGTACGGATGTCGAACTCCTCGATCCAGCGCTGCGCGTTGGCCCGGATGGCGGCCCGGTCGCGCACGAAGCCGTTGGCGAAGGCGTCCTCGTCGTACCGGTTGAGCACCAGGTTGTCCGCGATCGAGAACGTCCCGACCAGGCCGTGGACCTCGCGGTTCTCCGGGATGTGGCCCATCCCGGCCCGGTGCGTCTGGCCGGGGTCGGCGCGGGTGATGTCCTGCCCGAGCAGGCTCAGCGTGCCCGATTCCGAGCGGCGCATCCCCGCGATGGCCTCCACCAGTTCGCGCTGGCCGTTGCCCTCGACGCCGGCGACCCCGACGATCTCGCCCTCCCGGACGGACAGGGTGAACCCGTCGACGGCCGGTAGCCGCCGGTCGTCGCGCACGTGCAGGTCGGCGACGTCGAGCACGGTCTCGCCGAGCTTCGGGGCGCCCTTGTCGACGCGCAGCACGACGCTTCGGCCGACCATCAGCTGGGCCAGGCCCGCCGTGTCGGTGTCCCTCGCGGCGACCTCGCCGACGACGGCGCCCCGCCGCAGCACATAGACCCGGTCCGCCACCGCGAGCACCTCGCGCAGCTTGTGGGTGATGAACACGATGGAGGTGCCCCGCTGCGCCAGTTCGCGCATGACCTGGAGCAGTTCGTCGGTCTCCTGCGGGGTCAACACGGCCGTCGGCTCGTCGAGGATGAGCAGTTTCACCTCGCGGGAGAGGGCCTTGATGATCTCGACCCGCTGTTGCGTGCCGACCGGGAGGTCCTCGATGCGGGCGTCCGGGTCGACGGCCAGGCCGTGCCGCTGCGAGATGTCCCGCACCAGGCGCCGCGCCGCCGCCAGGTCGAGACCCAGACCCTTGACCGGCTCGTGACCGAGGATGACGTTCTCGGCCACGGTCATCACCGGGACGAGCTGGAAGTGCTGGTGCACCATGCCGATGCCGCGCCGGATCGCGTCGGTGGGGTCCTGGATGCGGGCCGGGTCGCCGCCCACGACAATCGTGCCGGCGTCAGGGCTGACCAGCCCGAACACCTGCTTGACCAGGGTCGACTTGCCGGCGCCGTTCTCCCCGAGCAGGGCGACGATCTCGCCGCGGTCCACGTGCAGGCTGATGTCGTCGTTGGCGCGCACCGTGCCGTAGACCTTGGTCAGACCGGTGATCTCCAGCAGGCGCTCGCGCGCCGGTACGTCGGGTGCCGGGGGCGGCCCGCCGGCCGGTACGTCGGGTGCCTGCGTCACGATCCTTCTCCCTTCACGAACGGCGTACCCTCCGCCGCCGGCGCCCGCACCCGGCCCGCGGCCACGGCGAGAACCACGAGGGTGAGCACGTACGGGAGCAGGTTCACGAACTGCTGCGGGATGGCGACGACGCGGTCGGCCTGCAGCTGGCTGGCGATGCCGGCGGTGAGGCCGAAGAACAGTGCCGCGGCCAGGGCCCGGCCGGGGAACCAGGCGCCGAAGATCATGATGGCCAGGGCGAGGAAGCCCTTGCCGGCGCTCATGCCGCGCTCGAACGTGCTGGTCTGCTCCATCGACAGGTAGACCCCGGCCGCGCCCGCGAGCAGCCCCGCGAGCGTGGTGTTGACCAGCCGCATCCGGTTGACGTCGATGCCGGCGGTGTCGGCGGCCGTGGGGTATTCGCCGATGGCGCGGGTGCGCAGGCCCCAGCGGGTGCGGAACAGCGCATAGGCCAGCCCGGCCACCGCCAGCAGGGTGAAGAAGGCGATGATGCCGCCCCGGAAGAACACCGGCCCGATCAGCGGGATGCTGGACAGCAGCGGGATCTCGAAGACCGGCATCGCGGCCGGCAGGGACTTGCCCTGCACGTAATAGAACGACGTCACGCCGGTGGCGACGATGTTGAGCACGACGCCCGCGATGATCTGGTCCATCTGGAACTTGACCGCTACCCAGGCCAGGAAGGCGCCCATGACCAGGCCGGTGAGCATGCCCGCGAGCAGGCCGATCCAGACGCTGCCCGTCGCGGCCGCCGTGAAGAAGCCCGCGAAGGCCGAGGCGAGCATCTGACCCTCGATGCCGATGTTGACGATGCCGGAGCGCTCCCCGACGACACCGGTCAGGGCACCCAGGACCAGCGGGATCGAGAAGGTCCAGGCGAACCGCAGGATGGACGTGGCCTTGGTGGCGTCGAGGGCATACCAGACGTACGCCGCAACGAGGAACGTACCCACGATCAGCAGCATCACGCGATTGGCTCGGACGAACGCGCCGAGGGCGGCGCCGCGGCCATCGGTCGCAGGGCTGTGGGCGGTCATGCCAGGCCCCCCGTCGCCGGGGCGGACACCGGGCTGGACACCGGCTCCTGCGCACTCTTGCGGAACAGGAGCTTGGTCAGGATCGGGATCGAGACCAGGAGCAGCGTGATGGCCAGCAGCATGTCGACGACCTCCGGCTGGATGCCGGTCTCGAACTGCAGGTTCGAGGCGCCCGCGCGCAGCGTGCCGACGAGCAGCGCCGCCGGGATCGTGCCCAGCGGGTTGCCGCGGGCGAGCAGCGCGATCGTGATGCCGTCGAAGCCCAGGCCGGCGTTGAAGCCCGACTCGTAGCGGTGCGTGACGCCCAGGGTTTCGATGGCCCCGCCCAGCCCGGCCAGCGCCCCCGCGATGAGCATGGCGAGGGTGATCGTGCGGCCCAGCTTCATCCCGGCGTACCCGGCGGCGCTCGGGTTCTCCCCGACCGTCGTGAATCGGAAGCCAAGTGTCGTGCGGGCGAAGACCCAGGCGACCAGCGCGGCCAGGGCCACGGCCAGCGGGAAGCCGACCGGGACGATCCCCAGGTCGGGGAGCATGGCTTGCTCGGCGATCTCCGGGGTCCGCGGCAGGATCTGGCCCGGCTCCTTGAACGGACCGGCGATGAAGTAGTCCACGAGTCCGGCGGCGATCGAGTTGAGCATGATCGTCGAGATGACCTCGTGCACGTTGCGCTGGGCCTTCAGGACGCCGGCGATCCACGACCAGAACGCCCCGACCGCCATCCCCATCGCGATCGCGAACGGGACCAGCACGATCCCCGGCAGGTCGAGGAATCGATAACCGACCCACGCACTCGCCAGGCCGCCGAGGATGAGCTGGCCCTGCGCGCCGATGTTGAACAGGCCGACCCGCAGCGGGATCGCCACCGCCAGGCCGGTCAGGATCAGCGGGGTGGCCTTCTGCAGGGTGCGCAGGATCCCGTCACTGGAGAACCAGGCGGCCTGGAACAGGGAGGTGTAGGCGTAGGTCGGGTTGACGCCCTGCGCGCGAATGAGGATGGCCCCGATGCCGAAGGCGACGGCCAGGGCCAACACGGGAATGAGGATCGACTGGAACCGGGCCACGGCGGCCAGCGGCCCGCCGCCCCGGGTGGGGTCGGCGGGCCTCCTGGTGGTCGCCGGGCCGTCGGCGGGGACCTCCGGCATGGCTGGGGCTCGGCGTCAGCCGAGCTTCACACCGGTCTGCAGCGTGCCGGACTTCAGGTCGGTGACGACCTTCTCGACCGCGGCCTTGACGTCGGCCGGGATCTTGGCGTCGAAGTCGTGGTAGGGCGCCAGGCCGGCCTTGCCGGTGAAGTTGCCGCCCTTCATGCTGCCGTCCTTGGCCTGCTTGAGCAGGTCGGTGGTGCCCTCGGTGATGAGCTTCATCGCCGAGGTGACCAGGCACTTCTGGGCCTCTGGCACGGTGTTCCACTGGTCGGTGTCGACGCCGATGCAATAGATCGAGGTGCCGGCACCGGAGGCCTTGGCGATCTGCGCCAGCGCGCCGTTGCCGGTCTTGCCGCCGGCGCCGAAGATGACGTCGGCCTTCTGGTCGATCTGCTTTTGCGCCTCAGCGGCTCCCCAGGCCGGGTCGGTGAACCCGTTGTCCCCGGCCGGGTGGTAGACGGTGGTGACGGCCGCGGCGGGGTTGCTCGCCTTGGCGCCCGCCTCGAAGCCCTTGGCGAACTTCTCCACCGGCGGGATCTGCAGGCCGAGCACCTGGCCCAGCTTGTTGGTCTTCGTGAGCTTGCCGGCCAGGTAGCCCGCGGCGTAGCCGGCCTGGTCCTCGGGGAAGACGAGCCCGGTCAGGTTCGGCAGGGCGGCCTGGGCGTGGTCCTGGTCGACGCCGATGAACTTGACCGAGGGGTTCTCCTTGGCGGCCTTGGCGGTGGTGTCGCCGAGCGCAAAACCGACGGTGACGATCGCGTCGTACTTGGCGTCGGTGAACTTCTTCATGTTCGCCGCGTAGTCCTTGGTGTCGGTCGTCTCGACGTATTTCGTCTGCGAACCCGAGATCGCCTTCTTCGCGGCCTCGACGCCCTCCCAGGCGGACTGGTTGAAGGACTTGTCGTCGACCTTGCCCATGTCGGTGACCAGACCGATGCAGAAGACCTCGGCCGAGCTGCAGTCGCCCGAGGCGGCCGTGCCGGAGCCACCGGTGCTGCCGGGGGTGCCGGTGGACCCGCCGCAGCCGGCCAGGCCGAGGGCCAGCACCGGGACCAGGGCGAGCAATCGTGTGGACTTCATCATCAAGACTCCTTCTCCGCACCGCGGCTCGTCTCTCGTCTTGGGCTGGTCACGACAGTCGTCGCCGCAGCCTGCGAGCCAGCTCGGCCTCCGGGTCGCCCGGAGCTTGGGTCAGCGTACCCTCACGTAGGGCCACCACGAGTCAGCTTTTGCCGTGTCGTTACCGGCCTGCGACCTGCCACGACGCTCGGATGGGGTATAGGCGGGCGTCGCGCGGGGCCGCGACAGCTGCTCGGGGTGGCCCCGGGACCGGCCGGTGGGTTGGGTCACCAGCCGGGGGCGCAGCTCCATCCCGCGTCGACGGGGAGTACGACGCCGCTGATGCCGGAGGCGTCGGGCGAGGCCAGGAAGGCGATCGCCGCCGCCACCTCCGCCGGCGTCACCGGTCGGCGCAGGGCCGCGGCGGCGCTGTAGCGGGCCAGCCCCTGCGGCCAGTCCTGCGCGAGTCCGGGCCGGTCGATCAGGCCGGGTGCGACGCCGACCACGCGGACCCCGCGGGGGCCGAGTTCGGCGGCGGCGGCGCCGACGAGATGGTGCAGCGCGGCCTTATAGACGGCGTACGCGGCGTGTCCCGGCGCCGCCCGGTAGCCCTCGATCGAGCCCACGACGACGATCGCCGGGTGACGCTCGGGCCGCATGCGCGCGGCGGCGTGCCGGAGCAGCACCGCGGTGTGCCGCAGGGTGTGCGCGTAGAGGGCGTCCCACCCGGTCGCGTCCAGCTCGTCCCAGGCGGTCAGCTGCTGCGCACCGGCGGCGAGGACGACGACGTCCGGTACGTCGAGCGCGGCGGTGGCCTCGTCGAGGAGCCGGGAAGCCGCGGCGTCGACATCGGCAACGGCCAGGTCGGCGGCCAGCACGGCCGCTCGAGCGCCGGTCTGCACGACCTGGGCGCGCAGCGCGTCGGCCGCCGCGGCGGAGTCCCGGTGCTGCAGCGCCACGGCGTACCCGGCCGCGGCCAGCGTCGCCGCGACCGCCCGCCCCAGTCCGCCGGTCGCGCCCGTGACCAGCGCGGTTCGGCCGGGGTCGGCCGGCTCCCGGGGGGTGCCGCTCACCCGATCCCCACGAAGGTGAAGGCGCGCACGAGCTCGGCGTGTTCGGGGTACGCCGCGAGCAGCTCGGCGCGACTGCCGAGGCTGAACCGCTCGAACTCGAATGCCGGGGTGCACCAGCACGAGACCAGCGTCCACGCGCCGGAGGTGCGGGCCCCCATCCAGGTGCCGGGCTGCACGATGACCTGGCTGGCCGCCGCGTCCAGCCAGGTGCTGTGCGCCGAGCCGTCCGGGCGGAGCTGCACCAGTTCGGCCGGTGCTCCGGCCAGCCATTGCCAGCCCTCGGTCACGGTCAGGGCGTGCAGCGCCGACACGCCGCCCGGGCCGTCGGTGACGAGGAAGCGGATCGTGCTGAGCGCCTCGGTCCGTGGGCCCGGCCCCCAGAATCCGCCCTCGCCGGGCAGCGGGGACAGGTCGAACTGCCGGCGGACCTCCTCGGCTGGGGTGTCGGGGTCCGGCCAGGCGGTCATGAGTCGGACCCGGCGGCAGCCGCGCTGGCCCCGGCGGCGGCCGCCGCGGCCACTGCGCCGCGCTCGCGACAGCGGGCCAGCAGGGCGGACTCGTCGATGCGGGTGCTGCGGCGCGCCGCGACGACGTGCTCGCCGTCGACGAAGACATCGGTGACATCGCCGCGGCCGGCCGCGTAGACGATCAGCGCGTGCGGATCGTGCACCGGGGTCAGGTGCGCGGCGTCGAGGTCGAGCAGGATCAGGTCGGCCCGCTTGCCGGTCTCGACGCTGCCGATGAGGTCGCCGAGCCCCAGTCCGCGGGCGCCGTCCAGGGTGGCCGCGCGGACGATCTCCGCGGCGGAGGCGGCGTCCGGACGCGCCGCGGTGAGCCGGGCCAGCAGGGCGGCGAGCCGCATCGCGACGAACATGTCGAGGTCGTTGCTGGAGGAGCAGCCGTCCGTGCCGATCCCCCGGCGCAGCCCGGCCGTCCGGTAGGCGGCCCAGTTCAGGGCGCCGGAGGCCAGCTTGAGGTTGGACCCGGGGCAGTGCGCCACCGTGATCGGGTGCGGCGCCGCACCCGCCGCGATCTCGAGATCGGCGGCGTCCAGGTGCACGCCGTGCCCGAAGACCACCGGAAAGTCGCCGGTCAGGGCGCCGGCGTCGGCGAGCACCCGGGTCGGCGTCCGGCCGCGCTGCTGCGCCACGATGGCGTTCTCCGCGACGTTCTCCGAGACGTGGGTGTGCAGTAGCGGCCGGTCCCAGCCGCGCAGGACGTCGGCGAGGTCACGCAGGTGTTCCGGGGAGACCAGGTAGGTGGAGTGGGGCGCGAGGCACGCGGGCGTCAGCGGCCCGCCGATCTCCGCCTGCTCGGCCGGCCAGGCCGCCAGGTCGGCCAGGCGGCGGTCCCAGTCGCGGTGGTCCGGGCCGGGCTCGTCGAAGAACGTCGGGCCGCCGACGTGCCGCAGCCCCACCGCGACGGCGGCGGCGTGTGCCGCGCGGTGGTGGAAGTACATGTCCAGCGCCGTCGTCGTTCCGCCGCGCAGGGCCTCCAGGGCGCCCAGGCCGGCGCCCAGGCCCACCGTGTCCGCATCCATCACGGCGCCCTCGGCGGCCCACACCTGGGCCAGGAAGCCCTGCAGGTCGACGTCCTCGGCGAGGCCGCGCAGCAGAGTCATCGGAGTGTGCGTGTGCAGGTTGACCAGGCCCGGCATGAGCAGGTGGCGGCGCGCGTCGATCGTCCGCGCGCCCAGCTCGGCGGCCCGGCGGCGCAGCGGGGAGGCGCCGGTGGGGTCGGCGGGGGCCAGGTCGGCGATGGTCCCCTGCGCCAGCAGGACGTCATGGTCGCGCAGCGCGCGGCCCGCGTCGTCGCCCACGACGACCCAGTCGCAGCCGGCCAGCAGCACGGGTGCGGCGGTCATCGCGTCGCCGCCCGGGTGGCCAGCAGCCGATCGAGGACGGCGAGGACTCGTTCGCCGGAGGCGGCCAGGGTGGCGTTGACCTCCTCGACCGTCACCGGCTCATCGACCAGGCCGGCGCACGGATTGCAGACCAGGGCTACCGCGGCATACCGCAGTCCCGCCTCCACCGCGAGCGTGCATTCGGGGATCCCGGTCATGCCGGCGACCGTGCCGCCCAACAGCCCCGCCATCCGCACCTCCGCGGGGGACTCGAAGCGCGGCCCCTCGAACGCGGCATACACGCCCCCGTCCCGGATCGGCTGCCCGCAGTCGGCGGCTGCTTGCAGGAGTTCGCGCCGCAGCTCGGGGTGATAGGCGGTCGAGACGTCGACGTGCACCACGCCTTCGGGGGTGGAGCCGTCGAAGAACGTCAGCGCCCGGGCCTTGGTGAAGTCGAGGAAGTCGTCCAGCAGGACGAGATCGCCCGGCGCCAGCGCGGGGTCGATGCTGCCCACCGCGTTGACGGCGAACACGTCCCGGGCCCCGACGTCCCGCAGGGCGGCGATGTTGGCCCGGTAGTTCACCAGGTGCGGGGGCACGCCATGGCCGGTGCCGTGCCGGGTCAGGAAGGCGACGGCCAGCCCGTGCCAGCGGCCCAGGGTGAGCCGCGCGATGCCGAACGGCGTGGTCACCTCGCGCGACGTCGCGTCGGCGAGCTGTGCCAGTTCATAGAAGCCGGTGCCGGCGATGATCCCGATGGGCGCCTCGCGCCGGTCCCCCGAGGTAGTGCTCACCAGGCCAGGGTAGGCCCCGGGAACGCCGGACGAGCGGACGATCGGCCCGCGCGCCCGGGGGCTCGTGCCGACCGCGTCGCCGTTCCTGGCCGGCACGGGTCACCGCACTGTTCCTGATCGGTTGGCGCCCTGGGCGCCTGGCTGGTCCGCCGCACCGCCCCCTCCCGGACAGCGACGCCGGTCCACGGTTCATGTCGTGAGCGCTGTCCCTAGCGACATACAGTGTCCGCCGAGGCATTGAGACCGCGCGCGGCGACAGACCGTTGGCCTGCAGCGATGCGAGTTCCCCGATCCGCCCCATGCCCTCGCCGGCCGACACTGTATGTCGTTAGGGACACGCCGTGCCGAAGAGATGAGGGTCACCAGGCGGCGTTGTACGCCGTGACCGCGGCCGGGTTGGCGTCCTTGTCGATCGTCACCGTCTCCACCGCGAGACGCTTGGACTTGGCGGTCACGTCGAGCCAGGCCCGCATGCTGGTGACCTGCCAGGCCGAGGTGTCCTTGGTGATCGACCACGAGACAGCCACGCGTTTGCCCTTGCCAGCGGCCCAGTCCGACCAGTCCGTGAGGCCGCCCTTGCCGGTGACCAGCGTCGGCCACGGCTTGTCGGCGGGAATGGTGAGCCCGACGAGGTCGACGGCGTCACCCGGCCAGGCGCTGTCCCAGCCCGCCGGGTCGGTCCCGATCGGCGCCGACCATTCGATCAGGACCTTGGGGGCGGCGGCCTTCACCGTCGCGGCGATGCGCTCGACCGCCGTTCTGGCCTGCCGGGCGTCGGCCCCGGCCGGGGTGGTCAGTCGCAGTACCGGCGGCTTGCCCGTCACCGTCGACAGCGAGGACCCCACCGAGGCCCACCCCGCTACCGTCTCACCACGGCTCACCGCCGCCAGGTCGTCCCCGCCCAACGTGACCGGGGCCCGCAGGACCAGCTGCGCACCGGTCGCGGTGACATTGGTCCACAGCGCGGCCGTCGGGGTCAGGGCGATGGGGTGGGCGTCGTCGAGCTGCACCGTGATCGCGTCGAGAGCCCGGCCACGGCCGGTCGCGGCTGCTGCTGCCGCCGTCACGTCGTTGCCCGGCGCGGTCATCCCGCTGGCCCATCCGCTGGCCGGCGCCAGCGATGGCGCGGGCTTGGGCGCCTGCGTGGAGGGGAGTTGCGGCGTCGGCCGGGCGGCCACGGGACCGCGCACCGGCGCGACCCGAGCCGGGGTCGCCTCGAGGGTCAGCACGTCCGGTCCGGTCGCCGTGACCCGCGCGGTACCACTCGGCCGAGGGGTCGCCGACGCCGCACTCGGTGTCGGAACGCTCGGTGCGGTCGCGGGCGAGGATGCGGCGGTCGAGGATGCGGTGGTCGAGGGTACGGGCGTCGTGGACCCCGACTCGGTGGGGATGCTCGACCGCGGGCCGGCCGGGCTTGTCAGCGTCGCCGGCGCGGTGGTGCTGTCGACCTGGGTTGCGCGCGTGGCACCCGGCCGGGACGGCACCGGGATCGTGGTGCGTGGTGGCGTCGCCGTCGCGGGCGGGTTCACCGTCGGCTTCGTCGGGCTCGTCGGGGTCGGGGTGATCCGGGGCGGTGTCGGGACCGGTACGCCGGAGGATGTGGGCTTGGGGGCCTGCTGGCCACGGCTGGTGTCGGCGGGCTTGGTGTCTGCACTCTTGGGCGCGCTGGTCTTCGGCGGGCTGGCCTTGGGCGCGCTGGTCTTCGGCGTGCTCGGGGTGGGCGCGCCCGTCGGGCTCTGGGCGGACTTCGACGCCTTGGTCCGCAGATCGGCGGTGCTGGGCTTGGTGGCTCCCGACGCGGCGGAGCCCGAGCCGGACGTGGCCTGGGTCGGACTCGTCGCGGCCGTCGGGCGGGTCGGCGCCGACGGGGAGGTCGAACCCGACGGGCTTGGGGGAGGCGTCGGGTCGTCCGAGCCGGGCCAGATCTGGCGTAGGGCGTCGAGGATGGCCTCCGTCGGGGTCGGCGCGGCCGGGGCGCGGTCCTGCATGGTCGGCGCTGCGCTCGAGGGCGCCGAGGAAGCCGGGTCCGGCGCCGTCACGCCCGACGTCGGCGGCCCCCAGGTCGGCGGCCCCCAGGTCGACGGCGTCGAGGTCGGTGTGTCAGCGGGTGCGGTGGCGGTCGGCAGGGTGGCGGCTGGCAGGGTGGCGGCTGGCAGGGTGGCGGTCGGCAGTATGGCGGCCGGCGGGGTGGCCTCGGGTGGGGTGGCGCCCCGGGTCTTGGGGGTGCTCGCGCGCGTTGGCGAGGTCGGCGTCACCCGCGGCGGTCGAGGCTGCTCCGGGGCGGGGGTCACGCCCGGCGGCACCCCCGGCGGAAGCGGCGCAGGCGGCTGGATCTCGACGCGGATCGGCTCGCCGGGCTGGACCGGAATCACGACAACGACACCCGCGTCCGGCCGACCCGCAGCGGTGGCTGTCGAGGTCGCCACCGGCTCGGGCGCCGCAACCGGCTGGGTCGCCGTGACGGGCCCGGATGTCTCGACCGGATCGGGTGCCGGCGTGCCACCAGGCGTGGACTGCGGCGTCGGAGCCGGCGTAGGCACGGCGGTCGCCCAGCCCGAAGGCTTGGATGCTGCGGCCGTCTCGGGGGCTACGGTCGGTGTCGCAGCCCGACGTGGGGTCGGTGTCGCGGCCCGACGTGGGGTCGGTGTCGCGGTCGTGGGGCCGGGCTCGGGTGGCGCTGAGGTGGTGACCTGCGACGCCGGCGCGGCCTCCGGGTCGGTCGAGCCCCCGGACGGACCGGTGGCCGCCGGCGTCGACGTACGGCTGCGTCGCGGCACGGGAGCCGGCGTCGGCTCGGTGGGAGCCGGCGGCGGGGATGTCTCGACGGCGGTTCGGCCGTCCGGCGTCGCCGGAGCGGCGGGGACCGGGACACTCGGCGCGTTGGCCGGCACCGGCACGCTGCGTTCGGGGCCGCCGGCTTCGGGGAGCGGGGCCGGCCCGGAGCCCGGGATGCTCGCACCCGGCGGGGTCGGGATGGTGGTCTCGGCGGCGGACGCCGTACCGGCACCAGCTATGACCAGCGCCGTGGCCAGGGGCAACGCGGCCGCCACGGAGACGGCCCGGGTGGAGATGTGGACGTTCATGTGCTCGCCTGTCCTGTGGAGGGGTGGGGTGGGCGGGATTCTGCGCGGGACTACGGGGCGCCGGTGTCGGGAGGCTTCGCGGGCGCCGGGAGCGGCGGGCTCATGGCGCCCCCTTGGGTGGTAGGAGATAGACCAGTTCCTCGGCGCCGACGGTGGCCCGCACGGCCGCCGCCGTCGTGGCCAGGTCCTCGGGAAAGGCCTCGTCATCGGGCAGCGCGCCGGCGGGGATCTGCGGGCCGACCAGCACCCGCTGCGTGCCGATCCGGCCCAGCGCGCGGTCCGCGCTGACCAGTTCGGTGCGCCAGGACCCGAGGTCCGCAGATCTGCCGCTGGTCAGATCGACCATCGTGCGGCCGAGGATGCCCCACCGCCGCGACGGCGAGGGGTACCAGTCGGCGGCGTCGCCGTCGAACCAGGCCGGGCCGCCCCAGGCGAACCGGACGTCGCGAGCCCGATCGCTGTAGACGGCGAGGTAGGCGCTCCCCTTGGTCGGCGAGGACAGCACCGTGACGATGGATTCGCCGAGATAGGCCACGATCGTCGGCGCCCCAGGCGGCCCCGGGCTTTCCCACGCCACGGGGTTTGGGGTGACCTGTCCCGGTCGCAGATGCCACCAGCCGGCCGGGCCGGTGGCCGTGACGACGCCGTCGCTGCGTGCCGCCAACGGGGTGGCGCCGTCGGGGACGGGGCAGCCGGCCAACTTCCCGCCGACCACCATGCTCGCCGTACGCCCCTGATCCGTCACGACCAGCGGCGCCGTCCCGTGCAGGCGGACGGTGGCACCGGGCGGCAGCGCGATGTCGTGTGCCTCGCCGGACTCCAGGTCCCACCAAGCCAACCGGTCACCGACCGCGGCGGCGATCACCCGTCGCCCGTCCACCGTGCTCACGGCCAGGTCGGTGCCGGGCGTGCCGTCCGGGTATCGGGCGGTCCAGCGGGCCTCGCCCCCGGCGACGTCGACGAGCGCCACGACGCGATCGCTGGTCACGAACGCCATGGCCGTGCCGTCGACCATGAGCACCCGGCCGGAGTCCGTGAGCAGCGGCGGGGTGCGCCAGCGAGCCTTGGTGTCCCATTCGGCGGGGGCGGTCACCCCGATCGCCTCGTCGCGCACGATCGTGACCGTGGGGCGCCCCCGCATCAGCAGGGCCGAGACGGCGACGATGGCGACCAGCGCGACGACGGCGACGGCGCCGATGACGAAGAGCTTGCGTCCGGACCGCTCGCGGGTGTCGTGGGTGGCTGGGGCGCGGGCGGGCGCCGTATCGGGCTTCGTGGGCGCGGCGCGCTCCGGCCGTCCCGCGCCCCGGCGGACCAGGGTCGGGCGCCGGCGAGGCTGCGTGACCTCGCCCCGGGGAGTTCTCGGGGCGCGTCGGAGGTCCGCCGCTGAGGTGCTCGCCGGCCGGTACGGCGGGTGCTCGGGCACACTGCCGCGCCGAGTCGGGCCGGCCGGGGCGGGGGAGCCCGGGATGGCGGTGGGGCTGGCGGCGCTGCTGCGGAGGGCCGCCATGAGCGCGTCGGCCGGATCGGCCGGTACGTCGTGCGCCGCAGCAGCGGAGGCGGGCGCATCAGCAGAAGGCTCGGGCGCATCAGCAGTGGAGGCGGGCGCATCAGCAGGGGGATCGGGCGCATCAGCGGGGGGTTCGGGCGCGTCAGCGGGAGGGTCGGGCGCGTCGGCGGGGGACTCCGGCGAGGGATGAACGACGCCCGAGGCGTCCACCAGCACGGTGCCCAGGGTGGCGCCGTGGTGGGCGAACTCGGCGCGCACCCGGCCGGTCGGGGTGGTCAGCGCCAGCCGCCGTAGATAGCCCGAGACGGCGTCGGCCGCGCTGTCGTAGTCGCCGGTCGCCACGCAGGATCGCCCGACGAAGGCGGCGAGCCCGGTGTCGGTGTCGACCCACTCGACGTGGATCAGCGGCGCGGCGTCGGGGGGTCTCACCGAGGTTCCCCTCGCCCGGGAAGCACCCCGTCGCCCGGGCGCGGCACACCGTCGCAGCGGCGCGTGACGCGCCGCCCTCGATCGACGGAAGTGCCTGTCGCACAATGCATATGGTGGCTCCCCGAGAGCGCCCGAACGGCCGGATTTGCGGCATTTCTCATTGCCGCGGCAAGCGGTCAATCTAGCGGATCTCGGGGGCCTGGGAACGTGGTGATGAGCCGCGCTGTGGATAACATCTGTGTCCGGCGCCGACGTCAATTCCGGGCATTCTCCGGGAGGCATCGCGGCGGCTGACGACGGCTCCCCAGCGGCCGCCTTTCGGCGGCAAAACACTTGACGTCCTTGCCCGTTCGGCGGCCACGTCGAGGCCGCGCGGGGGGCTCGCGGGCGGTCGGCGGGTTGGTCGGGATTGCTCCAGAGATCTCGTGACTATTGCGCGGGCTGAGACCAAAGGTCATTCTGCAGGGTGGGGCGGGCGATTCTGTCGGCGAACGGCTCTCTGGTGCTCAGGGCGGGGGAGCCTCGTGACCGGGGACGCTCGGGACCCGGGTCTGCCCGCGGACCGGGTCGGCCTCGGGTCGGCCTCGGGTCGGCCCCGGGTCGCCGCAGCGTCTTTGCGGCGACCGAGAATGCGCCAAGCTTCGAATATCCCCGAATCTCAGGCGAATTGCGATCCCAATACGACCTCAGGAGGTGGCGCCGTCCAGGGTTGTCAAGTCGTCGGCGTCGATGATGCGATAGGCGTAGCCCTGCTCGGCGAGGAATCGTTGTCGGTGCGCCGCGAATTCGGCGTCCACCGTGTCGCGGGCGACCACCGTATAAAAGTGCGCGGCCCGTCCGTCGCCCTTGGGTCGCAGCACCCGGCCGAGGCGCTGGGCCTCTTCCTGCCGGGATCCGAACGTGCCCGACACCTGGATCGCGACCGACGCCTCGGGGAGGTCGATGGAGAAGTTGGCGACCTTGCTCACGACGAGCGTGGCGATCTCCCCATGTCGGAACGCGTCGAACAACTTCTGGCGCTGCGGCACGCTCGTCTCCCCCGTGATGAGCTCCGCGTCCAGCCGGGCAGCCAAGGCGTTCAGTTGATCGAGGTATTGCCCGATCACGAGGGTGGGTTGGCCCGCGTGACGGCGTACGAGGTTTTCGACGACGCGATCCTTGACCGGGGCGCACGAGGCGAGTCGGTAGCGTTCCTCCGGTTCCGCCGTCGCATAGGCCATCCGGTAGGCGTCCGGCAGCGCGACCCGGACCTCGACGCAGTCGGCGGGCGCGATGTAGCCCTGGGCCTCGATGTCCTTCCACGGCGCGTCGTAGCGCTTCGGCCCGATGAGGGAGAACACGTCCGACTCCCGGCCGTCCTCGCGGACCAGCGTCGCGGTCAGTCCCAGCCGGCGCCGGGCCTGCAGGTCCGCGGTCATCCGGAAGATCGGGGCGGGCAGCAGGTGCACCTCGTCGTAGACGATGAGCCCCCAGTCGCGGGCGTCGAGCAGGTCGAGGTGGGTGTAGGCGCCCTTGCGGCGGGTCGTCAACACCTGGTACGTCGCGATGGTGATCGGCCGGATCTCCTTGCGGGCGCCGCTGTATTCGCCGATCTCGTCGTCGGTCAGCGAGGTACGGCGCAGCAGCTCGTCGCGCCACTGCCGGGCGCTGACCGTGTTCGTGACGAGGATCAGCGTCGTGGTCGCCGAGCGGGCCATCGCCGCAGCGCCGACCAGCGTCTTCCCGGCCCCGCAGGGCAGGACGACGACGCCTGAGCCGCCGTGCCAGAACCCGTCGACCGCCTGCTCCTGATAGGGCCGCAGGGCCCAGTCGTCCTGGTGCAGCTCGATGGGGTGGGCCTCGCCGTTGACATAGCCGGCGCGGTCCTCCGCGGGCCAGCCGACCTTGAGCAACTCCTGCTTGAGGTGGCCGCGCTCGCTGGGGTGGACCAGCACCGTGGTCCGGTCGATCCGTTCCCCGAGCAGGGGCTTGATCCGCTTGGAGCGCAGCACCTCTTCTAACACCGGCACATCCGTGGTCTCCAGCACCAACCGATCGCCGTCCTTGGTCAGGACCAGCCGACCGTACCGGTCCATCGTGTCCGCCACGTCGACCAACAGCGCGTGCGGTACCGGATAGCGGGAGAACGTGACGAGCGCGTCGACGACCTGTTCGGCATCGTGTCCGGCGGCGCGGGCGTTCCACAGCCCGAGCGGGGTGACCCGGTAGGTGTGCACGTGCTCCGGGGCGCGCTCCAGCTCCGCGAACGGTGCGATGGCCGCCCGCGCGGCGCCGGCGCGCGGATGGTCGACCTCCAGCAGCAGGGTCTTGTCGCTCTGGACGATGAGCGGCCCGTCGCTCGGTGCGTCCGAGGTCAACGCCACACCAACGACCGCCAGGCCATGCCGCCGAAGAAGCCCATGACGCCCACCACCAGGCCGATGATCGCGAACGTCCGCGCCTGTTTGACCTTGGCCAGCCCATCCAGGCCCCCCGCCTCGATCGCGTGCGTGACGCCGCCGACACGGGCCAGCACCACCATCGCCAGGATCAGGCCGAAGAAGTTGCAGAACAGCGCGAGCGGGATCGACACCAGGCCCATGGTGCGCAGCGACTGCGCCTTGGGGTGTTCGACCTGTAGCTGCGGCGGCTGGCCGTAGGGCGCGGCCGGCCCGTGCGGCGGGACCTGCCCGTGCGGCGGGACCTGCCCGGACGGCGCCGGCTGACCCCAGCGCGCCGGACCGTCCTGCGGGCCGCTCGCGTACGGCGGGATCGGGCTGCCGTATCCGGATCCGTTGCTGGTGGGCATCTGATCGGGCGAGCCCGAGCCGTCCGCCGGACCCGGCTGCCAGGACGCGCGACCCCCTGAGCCGGCCCCGCCCTCGGGCTGCTCGTGTCGCCAGTCGTCGTTGCTCACTGGTCCACCATTCTCGTGTCGTCGTTCTCCGATGGAGCGCTGATGCACCCCGGGTGCCACCAGGTCACTGCCCTGCTCGCTTGACGCCGAGGACGTCCAGCATGAGATCTGCAGGATCTGGTGGTGGCCCGGGACGTGTGGACCGTCGA
>Ga0209793_1000523_pt1 | contig 40765 bp, 56 predicted proteins | sample EBPBio122009_DNA_FD_185863 | JGI IMG/M metagenome (GOLD analysis project Ga0209793, IMG submission 185863) | Wastewater treatment Type I Accumulibacter community from EBPR Bioreactor in Madison, WI, USA - Reactor 1_2/2/2009_ DNA (SPAdes) (version 2) | ecosystem: Engineered > Bioreactor > EBPR >... | reverse complement strand
GATGGTCTTGATGAGGATGACGCTTTTGATGAAGAGCTTTCTCATGAGGACGGTAAAACCATAAAAGACGTTTATGACGCTCTTACCGATGAGCAGAAAAACGTCGTTCATTACATGATCGGAGTGGCTCTCGAGGAGGCCACGTCCGCCGAGCACTCCGACGATGACGAGAGCTCTCTCACCCACCAGGAAGGCACTGAAATGACCCGCAACGTCTTCGAGCAGAACGGCGTTAACGACACCACGACTGGGATTACTCTCAGCCATGACGCGATCAAGGAGATCGCTAAGACCGCCGTTGAGTTCGGATCCCTCAAGGCCGCGGTTGAGGGCTATGCTCTCTCCCACGGTATCGAGGACATTGAGCTCCTGTTCCCTGACGCTAAGAACGTCACGACGACCCCGGAGTTCGACAAGCGTCGTACCGAGTGGGTCTCGAAGGTTCTCAACGGTACCAAGCACCTGCCGTACGCTCGTGTTAAGACCATGAGCGCCGATCTTACTCAGGACGAGGCTCGTGCGAAGGGTTACATCAAGGGTAACCTCAAGAAGGAGGAGTTCTTCGGCCTTAAGAGTCGAAAGACCACCCCCACCACGATCTATAAGAAGCAGAAGCTTGACCGCGACGACATGATCGACATCACCGATTTCGACGTTGTCGTCTGGCTGAAGGCGGAGATGCGCCTCATGCTCGAGGAGGAGCTTGCTCGCGCGATTCTCATTGGCGACGGTCGTGAGATCGACGACGACGACAAGATTCGCGATCCTCAGGCTGCTTCGGACGGTGCGGGTATTCGCTCGATCGCTAACGACCACGAGCTTTATGCGCCCAAGGTTTACCTGAACCTGGACGACGCCAACTCCGACTACAACGAGGTCGTCGACGCGGTTATCGCCGCTCGATCCATGTACAAGGGCTCTGGTAACCCCACGTTCTACACGAGCACCGACGTCGTCACCAAGATGCTCATGATCCGCGACGGTCTGAAGCGCCGCATGTACCGTACGGTTGCCGAGCTCGCTGCTGAGCTGCGTGTCAACGACATTGTCGAGGTCGAGCTCTTCGAAAACGAGCCCGATCTGGTCGGTATCATGGTGAATCTTGCGGACTACTCTGTTGGTACCGACAAGGGCGGAGAGACCACCTTCTTCGACGACTTCGATATCGACTACAACCAGTACAAGTACCTGTATGAGACTCGAGCCTCCGGCGGTCTTACCAAGATTCGCTCGGCGGTCGTCTTCAAGAAGACGCTCGGTACGAATGTTCTGGCTACCCCGGTTAAGCCGGAGTTCGACAAGAGCACCGGCACGATCACCATTCCGACAACCACTGGGGTCGACTACAAGATCGACGGAGTGGGTATCGTGACCGGCATGGAGGTGATCTCCGCGAAGACGACGGTTCAGGCCGTTCCCAAGACTGGTTACTACTTCGCCACGAGTGACGATGATTCCTGGATCTTCGATCCTGAGAGCTGATAAGTAGAATACGATGGCAAAGTTCTTCGGAGCAGTGGGGTTTGCCCATTCCGTAGAAACAACGCCAGGGGTGTGGATTGAAGAAATCACGGAAGTTTTATATTACGGTGACGTAATTCAAAACTCTCGGCGACTTCAAGATTCAGAATACCTTCACGACAGTATATCGTTAGGCAATTCCATAAGCATCGTTGCAGACGCTTATGCGAACGAGCACTTCTTTGCCATCCGCTATGTGGATTGGTCTGGGGCTCTTTGGTCGGTTCAAAACGTCGACGTAAAGAGCCCCAGGCTAATCCTGCGCCTGGGAGGTGTTTACAATGGACCGAAGCCTGCTTCAAGAGATTCTGGAAATGACTCTGGGCTCTAAGAATGTATATTTTCAGCCACCTGTAAACATTCAAATGAAGTATCCGTGCATAGTTTATAAAAGAGATTACGCTAGCACAGATCACGCCAATAACCTCCCCTATCGAAATACAAAACGATACTCCGTCACGGTAATAGATCAAAATCCGGATAGTCTTATTCCAGATAAGATCGCTAAGCTACCCCTATGTTCTTTTAGTCGTTTCTACACGGCAGACAATTTAAACCATGATGTTTTCAATCTATACTTCTAAAGGAGAAGTAAATGACTAAGCTCAAGTGGGACCAGGTTGGCGAGAAGGTCTATGAGACCGGAACCGACCGAGGTGTCCTGTACGTGGCAGACTCGAGTCTTCAGGGCGGACACCGTGCCGGGGTTCCTTGGAACGGCCTTGTTTCCGTTACTGAGTCTCCCGAGGGCGCTGAGGCTAACGCTCAGTACGCCGACAATATCAAGTACGTCAACATTCGTTCCGCGGAGACGTTCAAGGGTACGATCGAGGCGTTCACCTACCCCGATGAGTGGGCTGAGTGCGATGGTTCGGCCCGGCCGGCTCCTGGGGTTTATCTCGGCCAGCAGCGTCGCCGTGGCTTCGCTATGTCGTATCGTACGCTTATCGGCAACGATGTCGACGGTACGGATTACGGCTCCAAGATTCACCTTATTTATGGCGCGACCGCTTCGCCGTCGGAGAAGCAGTATCAGACGGTTAACGAGTCTCCCGAGGCTATGACGCTCAGCTGGGAGATCGACACTACTCCCGTCCCCGCTCCCGAGCCGTACAAGCCTCTTTCGACCATTACGATCGACTCGACAGAGGTCCCTCCTGCCGCCTTCGCTCAGCTCGAGGACATTCTGTATGGTACCGCTGGCACCGATGCCCGAATTCCTTCCGTGGAGGAGGTTATCGCCATGTTCGATGGCGTTGTCGACGTTGAGGTTGAGCCCGTCGCGCCGACGTACAACTCTTCTACCGACACGATTACCATTCCGAACGTTACCGGCGTCGTTTACTACATCGACGGCGAGGTGGTTACCGGAAGTGTCGTTATCACGGAGGACACGATCGTTTCGGCTCAGCCGGCTCCGAACTACAAGTTCCCGGAGGTTTCCGACGACGACTGGCTGATTAAGTTCGTCTGACGTATGCGATAGGAGAGACCAGAGAATGCTCATTATAAACGTCACTTTAGCAGAAGATTTTAACGAAGAGACAAACGAGTTTCAAGTCTCTAAGACTTATAAGTTGCGCTTAGAGCATTCTCTGGTCTCCCTGTCAAAATGGGAGTCCTTTTACGAAAAACCCTTCCTGAACGACACAAACAAAACTTCGGAAGAAACGGTTTTCTACATTAAATGCATGTCTCTCGATGAAGAAACTCCTCCGGAGGTTTTTGCAAACCTAAGCGAGTCGGATGTTTCCGAGATCAATAACTACATTGCTTCTAAAAATACGGCGACGTGGTTCTCTGAGGAAAAATCAAAAAACTCAAAAGAGGTAATAACCTCTGAAATCATCTATCATTGGCTGATAGCATTCAACATACCGTTCGAAGTTCAATATTGGCACTTGAATAGACTTTTGACACTGATTCAGGTATGTAACAGGAAAAACGCGCCGCAAAAGAAGATGGGCCGGTCTGAACTTCTTAAACGACAGCGAGAATTGAACGCGGCTCGTAGAGCTAAGTACGGAACTTCTGGATAGAAAGGACCATCGTGACTCGGATACAATGGAGCGCTATAGGGGATAGAAAATTTGAGTCTGGTCTTGACCGAGGGGTTTTGTTTGTCGATGGCGTGGGGGTTCCTTGGAACGGCCTTATAGCGGTCGACGAGAGGCCGGATGCAGGCTCCTCAAAAGCGTACTACATAGACGGACGAAAGTACCTACAGAGTCCCGGTGTCGAGGAGTTCGCGGCGACTCTAAGCGCCTTCTTCAGCCCAAGAGAATTCGACGCTTGTGACGGAACTGAGGTTATAGCTCCGGGCCTTTACGCTACTCAGCAGCGCAGGAAATCTTTTGGGCTGAGCTATAGAACGCGAATCGGAAATGATGTCGATGGGACGGACTATGGCTATAAAATTCATATTGTCTACAACGCTCTCGCTTCAGCTAGCGATCGTTCTTATAAAACGCTGGACGAATCTTTTAACGCCTCGAATCTTTCGTGGGATATTTCCACCAAGCCACTTCTTGTAAGCAACACTCTTATGAGTGCGCACTTAGTTCTCGACAGTACGGAAGTGGATCCAGGCGTAATCGCCAAGGTTGAAGATATTTTATACGGAACCCCGACCTCTCCGGCAAGAATGCCCACCGGCCAAGAGTTAATTTCCCTAATCGAAAACTTTGCAGAGATCGTAGTCGAAGACTTAGGCAACGGTATATTTACCGTGTCTGGGCCTGACGGAAATGTGCGAATGCTTACCTCTGATATTTTCGAAATCGATAGTAGTAGCGTGACTATGATCGACGCCAACACTTACACAATTGAGTCCAGCTAGGAGATTTAAATGGCTTTAGTTACGGGAATGACCGCGGCTAAAATACTCGAGCTTTTCACCGGTAAAGCCTCGGTCACACACGCCGCGACCCACGCGGCAGCGGGCAGCGATCCAGTCTTGGTCTCTTCTGCGCAGATCGCCGTCAACGACGCTGGCGACACGATCACTGTCGCATCCACGGCCGTCCTGCCGACACGCCAAGTTAATGCAGGAACCGGCCTTACCGGTGGCGGCGACTTGTCCGCGAACCGCACTTTGTCCGTGAGTTATGGCACCACGGCAGGCACGTCGGCTCAGGGCAACGACTCACGCTTTGGCAAGATCGGCGGCACCGTCAGCGTCAGCGGCACCCCCACCGCCGGTCAAGTTCCGATAGCCTCGTCTGATACCAATGCCGCGTGGGGAACGCCATCCGGCGGAGGGGGAGGGTTGGCATGGAGTGGTGTTAATGTTGGTAGCCACCTTCCTGTGTGGGCTAGCGGTGGGCACTCCGGGTTTTCCCTGAACGTCGGCCGCATGATCCCTTGCCCATTGGTCGCGGTCGAAGCCATGAACGTCGACGCCGTTTCGATATATGTCGACACGGGCGTCGCAACCTCCACCATTGACCTAGCCGCTGGTGCCATCGGATCGTTCGTGAAGCACCTCGCCACTATCGACACGTCCTCCGCCGGGCTCAAGACCGCGACGTTCGCGCCCAGCGCCCTCGCCGCAGGTATTCACGTCGTCATGGCTAGGGCCAACACCGCGGGCGTCCCTCTGTGGGGAGTCTCGAACTCCAGGGGAATCTGTCGGATGAACGGCCCGGGAGGAGGCAATAACCAGTACGCGTTCCCGCACGCGACATGGGCCGGCTCCGCGCCGTCGTGGCCGTCCTCACCCACTTGGGACTGGAATGCCGGCGTTCACAGTTCGGATGGCACGGTCCCCAAACTCCAACTTAGGAGGTCCACGTGATCGCCGAACTGTACGCAGACGGTGTCCTGCGCGAACGCCGAGACGACGCCACACGGCGAATCGCCAGGCAAACCTTGCGCTTGGCACGCCATATGGTTGGCGAAGAGTAATCTAAGTTATTACTGAACGCAAGAATATCTAAGGAGTTTTTCGAATGATCACCATTCAACAAAAAGGTTCATTCAAGAACACCGATAGATTTTTCAACGCAATGAAACGAAAACAACTCTTTTCTAGATTAGAGTCTTTCGGACGTGAAGGGGCAGCGGCCCTGGCTGCAAACACTCCCGTCGATTCAGGACAGACCGCGAATTCCTGGTCGTATGAAGTGCAAGTAAGCCCGGGGCGCGCCTCCATCACATGGACCAACAGCCATATCAATGCCGGCGCCAATATTGCTATCTTAATTCAATACGGCCACGGAACCGGAACTGGCGGTTACGTTCCTGGTCGCGATTACATAAACCCTGTAGTAAAACCCCTGTTTGACAGGATCATCGAAAATGTTTGGAGAGAGGTGACGTCTGCATGAGCACAGTCGATGACAAGATCGTCGCAATGAAGTTCGATAATCGGCAGTTCGATCCTGCAGTTGCGTCATCAACAAGCGCTTTGGAGAAACTCAAAGCCGCTCTCAAGCTTGACGGAGTCGGTAAAGGTCTCAATGAAGTCAACAACGCCGCAAAAGGGTTCTCTTTGGCGGGGATGGCGGCCGGTGTCGACGGTCTTTCCACGAAGTTTATGGCCCTTGCGACGATTGGTATAACAGCTCTTTCCAATATTACTAATCGTGCTATAGACGCGGGCATCCGTTTAGGCAAGTCTCTGTCGCTCGATCAGGTCATGGCGGGTTTCCAAGAGTACGAGCTCAAAATGGGATCGATTCAGACGATCCTGGCGAACACCGCAAGACACGGTACAGGGCTCGCGGAGGTCACCGCGAACTTAGACGCTCTAAACCAGTACGCAGACAAGACCATTTATAACTTCGGCGACATGACCCGAAACATTGGTCTGTTTACGAACGCCGGAATCAAGGTCGGCGACGCAACGAGCATGATCAAGGGCTTCTCTAACGAAGCCGCGGCTTCGGGTACCAGTGCTCAAGGTGCTGCTGGAGCTGCATACCAGCTTTCCCAAGCTCTTTCTGCGGGAACTATTCGTCTTATGGACTGGCGTTCGCTTCAGAACGTCGGCATGGGCAATAAAAACATGCAGAACGGCTTAATTGAAATTGCTTCTGCAATGGGGCAGTTCAATTCGAGCACCACTACGGCTTCTGCTGCGTCTAAAGACTTCAACGGTTCTCTTGAAAAGCAGTGGCTTTCTGCCGACGTCATGAGCAACTACCTCAAGATCATGGCCGGCGACATGGACGCCGCCGCTATGTCGGCGCTGGGGCTTTCTGATGCGCAGATCCAGTCGTTCCAGGCTCAGCAGAAGATGTCCGAAGAAGCTGCAACAAAGGTTCGAACTCTTACTCAGCTGGTCGGAACCATAAAAGAGTCGATTGGTTCCTCCTGGGCAGAGACGTTTGATCTTCTTATTGGCGACTTCAATGAGGCCACAACTCTCTGGACTGGAGTTAACGACACTTTAGGAAAGCTTCTTGGCTCCTTTGGCGACAAGCGTAACGAAATGCTTAAAGGCTGGAAAGAGCTCGGAGGTCGCACAGAGCTTATCGAAGGTATAAAGAACATCTTTACTGCCCTCGGACAGGTTCTTACGCCCATTCGCGATGCGTTCCGAAACCTTTTTCCGCCGCAAACCGCACAAGGTCTTTACAATCTTACAGTTGCGTTCAGAAGTTTTACCGAAAACCTCAAAATAGGATCTGACACGGCGTCTCGAATCGGACGAATATTCACTGGAATATTTTCCGTGTTCCATTTGGGCGTGACTGTCGTCAAGCTTCTTGTCTCAACCATTGCCAGTCTCTTTGGTGTAGCCACAGAAGGCTCCGGGGGACTTTTGGAATTCGTTGCCACCATCGGCGACTGGGTCGCAAAGGTCTCGCAAGCTATAGAGAAGGGCACCGCTCTTCAAGCGATATTCGGCAACATAGGTCTTGCCTTAAAAGGTGCTATATCTTTCGTCAAAGCTTTCGCCGGCGGCATCTTCAAGATATTTTCCGATTTCGATGGCTTCAAAACCAACGGATTCGCGGGGTTTGGGCAAACCCTGTTAAACAGCTTAGGTCCGTTCAAATCTGTCGCTCAAAACATCGGCAATATATTTGGGCGTTTGACTGGAAACTTCGGATCTGTCTGGGATACGTTCAGCTCCTTCGGAACGAAGTTCGCGGACTTCTTTAAGAAATTCTCCGAACGTCTTCGGGGGTTCACCGGTGATCTGGACTTCACAAAGATACTAGGCGCTATAAACACCGGAGCTCTCATCGCCGTCGCTACTATATTCTATCGATTCGTGAAATCGTTTGGAGACGGTGTCGACACGATATCCAGCTGGAAAGAGACTTTAACATCTCCATTTGAGGCTATGACAGACACTCTTGGGCAGATGCAAAACACTCTGAAAGCCGCCACGCTTCTTCAAATCGCAGCAGCAATTGGTATTCTGGCCCTTTCTGCTGTAGCTCTATCCAAGATTGATGCAGAAGGGCTTACACGAGCACTTACGGCGCTTACGGTCATGCTGGTGCAGCTTGTCGGCGCCATGGCTATATTCCAGAAGATTGACATTGGCAGCGGTATGGGACAGCTCATATTGCTCGCCGTGGCGCTTCGCATCCTGACAAGCTCGGTTAAAGCTTTGTCTGAGCTCAGTTGGGAAGACCTCGCAAAGGGTCTTACGGGAACGGCCGCTCTTTTAGGCGCGCTAGTAGTCACAGCTAAGCTCATGCCCGACGGTAAAGCTATGATATCTTCCTCCGTTGGAATTATATTGCTTGCTGCGGCGGTCAAGATACTTGTAAGCTCCGTGCAAGATCTAGGGTCGATGGACTGGGAAGATCTCGCCAAGGGGCTTATTGGCGTTGGTGCTGTCCTAGGCGCACTTATATTGTTTACGAAATTCGCCGAAGCAAATAAGGGCGCGATCGCACAGTCTGTGGGTATTCTACTACTTGGCGCAGCCATAAAGGTTCTAGCAAGTGCTGTAGAAGACTTCTCCGAAACGGACTGGACGAGTCTAGGTAAGGGCCTTGCGTCTATATCTGCGATTCTTCTCGCGGTAGCAGCGTTTGGTAAAATTTCCTCCGGAGGAGTATCCCTGCTCGGTGCCGGAGCAGCGATGCTCATTATATCTGCTGCTATGAAGGTCATGGCAAGCGCAATTAGAGATTTTTCAGCATTCTCATGGGAAGAAATTGGTCGAGGTATGACCGTCATGGCCGGCTCTCTGCTTGCCGTGTCTCTAGCCTTGGCATTGATTCCGCCAACTTCCGTGTTCTCCGCCGGTGCAATAGCGATTACCGCGTATGCTTTAGGGATTCTCGCGGACGTCATGAAGGACTTCGGCAAAATGGGATGGGATGAGATATCTAAGAGCATAACCATGCTCGCTGGGTCTCTCACAATTCTCGGCTTCGCCTTATTCGGTATGACGTACGGACTTGCCGGCGCGCCAGCGCTTTTTATCGCAGCAGCGGCTTTAGCGGTCTTGGCTCCGGTTCTTCAAGCCTTCGGAAAGATGAGCTGGGCAGAGATCGGCAAGGGCTTGGCTATGCTTGCCGGCGCGTTAGCAGTTCTAGGTATTGCTGGAGCACTTCTTACTCCGGTTATCCCAATGCTTCTTGGTCTTGGTATAGCCATTGCGCTACTTGGCGTGGGCATGTTGGCTGCTGGCGCAGGTCTAATGTTCTTCTCAGCAGCTTTAACCACTCTCGCCGCCGGAGGGGCAGCTACAGCAGCGGCTATTGTCGCTATTGTCAGCGGCCTTCTGGGGCTTATTCCAATGGCGATGGAGCAAATAGGACTCGGTCTCATAGCGTTTGCAGGCGTTATAGCAACGTCTGGACCCGCCATAACCGAAGCTTTTGTGGCGGTTTTGACGTCGCTTCTAGACGCTATAGCCACCACAACGCCGAAGATTATATCTACGCTTGGCACGCTGATCGATGCGATGCTGACATACCTGGCTAACAACACCCAGAAATTCGTCGATTCCGGCATGAAGATCCTTATAGGATTTTTGAAGGGCGTTGCCGATAACATCGGTAAGGTTGTTGATACTGCGGTTTCGGTTATCGTTAACTTTATCAACGGCGTTACTCGAAACCTAGATAGAATCATTCAGGCCGGCGTAAGTCTTATCATTGCGTTCGTTTCCGGTCTTGCACGAGCTATACGAAATAACCAGGCTCAAATGAATCGCGCAGGCCAAGATCTCGCGGGAGCAATTATTAGCGGCATGATAAGCGGTATAACTTCTGGCGCAAGTTCCGTAGCACGAGCAGCCGTAAGCATGGCTACATCTGCCTGGAACGCAGCAAAGCAAGCACTCGGCATTAATTCGCCTTCTAAGAAATTTATGGCTCTTGGAAGGGACTCTGCCCTTGGTATGGTTGTCGGCATCGAGAAAAATACTTCGCAAGTATCTGCAAGCGCCTCTGCGATGGGGTCTAACATGGTAGATGCCATGCGAAAGACCTTGTCGGATATGCCTAACTGGAGTGACTTAGGTCTGGATACCAGGCCTGTTATATCCCCGGTACTTGACCTATCGAATGTGGATCCGGGCAACAAGGCTCTTAAGAGCATATTTGATTCTCAGACTGTTAACGTCGGATCGGCAGCGAGCAAGGCGTATGTCGCCCAGTCGATGTGGGAGAATCGATCTGTACCAGACTCGTCTTTGGCCGACACGACCGTGTCTACAGGCGACACCTATAATCTTGTACAGAACAATACCTCGCCAAAGGCGCTGTCTTCGGCTGAGATTTATAGGAATACTCGAAACCTTATTTCCGTGGTTACAAAGGAGCTCTGAGTTTACATGCTCACGTCTATATTTGCGACGAATCGTTTAGGTAACATTTTGTCGCTCCCCCTGGAGACTCCCGAAAATGGAATAATAGTCGCGGATGTAGACGGTTTGGGACCCGTCAAGGCCAGTATCGTCTCAACAAACTTTGCTGGTCTTGACGGGTCCATCCCACAGGCGGCTCGCCGCGAAGCTCGAAACATTCTTATGAAACTCGACTTAGATCCGTATTACGGTTCTGTGGAAGATGCCAGAAAACTCGCGTACTCCTATTTCATGCCGAAAACATACGTTACGCTTCGATTTCTAACAGATCGAGGACTGGACGTTTTTATAAAAGGCATGGTCGAGAGTGCCGACCCAACCATATTCAGTCGAGACCCTCAACTTACCGTTTCTATATTGTGCTTCGATCCTGACTTCCAGAGCTGGTCTGAAGAGTCCGTATCTGGCACGGCAACTACAGGACCTGCGTTTGTGCCTCTTAACTACACGGGCGAGATCGAGACGGGGTTCTTACTGATCGTTGAGCCGGATACTTTTTTGGAGTCCTTAGCTATTCAGGTTATTACTCCTGACGGTATTCAGCAGGAGATGATATACGACCGAGAAATTGCATCGGGGTCTCGACTCGAGATAGACACTCGCGCGGGACAAAAAGGCGCGCACATAGTATATAGCGCATTCAAGTCGTCAATGCTTTATGCGATAACCATTACTTCGGATTGGCCAGTCTTGTACCCTGGTGAAAGTCAAATCCGAATTGCGGCGGACGACCCCGCTCCTTACACCATCAAGTACCGAAATTTGTATGGGGGGCTGTGAATGGACGTTTATATTCTTGACAGTCTTCTTCGTCGATCTGAAGTGATAGACAAATACATTTCTTTGATTTGGACCGAACGATTTTCCTCGTATGGAGAGTTCGAGTTAATCGTGGAGTCGAATCGAAGGAATCGTCAACTCCTTAAAGAAGAGACGCGTTTATCTATAGGTAAGTCGCATCGCGTCATGATTATAGAAACTATCGAAGATCAAGAAGACGCTGAAGGTCGATACGTACTGAAAGTAAAAGGTCCGTCATTAGAAAAAAAGCTTACGGACAGAGCGCTTATCTCTAAAGTAAACCCTACAACACTTCACAAATCTATTGTTATTAACGACCAGCCGTCTCTCGCTGCGGAAGAGATATTTAGCATGGCTTGCGTTGTTGGCGGAGGCTCTACTCTCGACGGTAATTTCGGAATTATTTTGAACAGCCCTCTGGATAAGGGCGAACTTATATACGGGTTTCCCTCGCAAAGATTCGAATTTGCTCCAGACTATGTATATACCCATATAAAATGGCTTGCAGAAATGTACGGGTTCGGGTTCCGAGTCGTTCGAATCGACGGAGATCCACAGTTATATTTCGACGTCTACAATGGGCGAAACCGAACGACGGAACAAAGCTATAACGACGTTGTAATATTCTCTCGAGATTTGGGGAATTTAAAAAATACGAAAGAACTTCGTTCTTCGTCTTTGGAGAAGACCGTCGCATACGTTTACTCGGACGACAGTTTTATCGAAATAGTTGCAGAGGGTACGGAAGCAAATTTAGACGGCTTCGATCGGAAAGTCGTTCTCGTCAAGGTTTCGCCGGATTCGAGTCTAAACCCTACACAAAGGCACGAGTTCTTTGTGCAAAAGGGGAAAGAAGCTTTAGCTGGCGCCACTCGTTTTAGCGCCTTTGACGGAGAAATCGTCAAAGTCTCTCAATATATTTACGAAGAAAACTATTCGCTGGGAGATTTCGTAGAACTTCGCTCTAGCGACGACGACTTCACCAAGATGCGAGTCGTGGAACAGATTTTCGTAAACGACCAAGAGGGTTTCCGTTCGTACCCAACCCTTTCCTTTTCCCCTGTGGTTGATCATAGAACTTGGGAAGGCTGGCCAAATACTGTTGAATGGGACGATTTGGACCCTTCCATTTCTCTGTTCTGGGAGAACGCGGACTACTACAATACATAAGAACGGCTTCCCCAACAGGATAAGAGGAGATATATATGGCTATCGGAGACAAAGCTTCGGCAGCGGGATACGATCTTGTTCCGGACTCAGGAGAGAACGGTCGAGTTCGCTGGGGCGCTCGAGAAATAAATCGAACCCGAGATTATCTGGCCGATATTTGGGAGTTGATTCCCAAGACAAAGCGGGCGTATCAAGAGGCCGGCGGGATTTCTTATGGTACTGACGATCCTTCTGGAGGATCTGACGGCGATATTTACCTAAAGATCTTGTAGGTGCCACATGCCTGATCCCGTACCACCCGAGGGCATTGTTCACATAAAACAAACGCTGACGTGGAGAACCGCTATACTTTTCGTTAGATATCAAGGCGTCTGGCGTCGCGCCATTCCGTTCGTAAAGGAGAACGGCCAATGGAAACAAGTAGACTGAAAGGAGTTAATAATGAATAGCGTCGATCTTAAGCCTCTTCACCCTTGGTTTGATGTTCGACCCTGGCAGCGCCACAGTTTAGTCCTTACCGTAGCCGGTCTTATCTATATTGCAATTGGCATTTCGTACTTCCTTACAGAATTAACGCAGTCTCGCTCTAGAGCTCTTGTAGTTGCGTTAGATCTGTTATCATTGAAGCAGTGGGGGGTTGTTTTTATTCTTTCCGGAGCTTTGGCAATGATATCGGCGCGATGGCCCCCAATCTCAAGAACGTGGGGCTACATGGTGCTGTGTGGCCTATCTGCAGGATGGTCGGCGGTATATCTCACCGGAGTCCTCTTGGTTGACTCCCCTTCTACAAACCTTAGTGGGTTTGCGAGCTGGGGGTTGATCGCATTTCTTTGGTGGGCAATCAGCGGGCTTCTAAACCCACTGAAAGTAGCCCGGCATGCCCAAGATTGATTTGGCGAATATAATAGTCGCTCTTGTTTCTGGCTTTGCTATGTGGGCGACGCAAAAGACCATATCAAAAGCATCGGCTGCGAGCACTATTCAAAACAATCGAGCTCAAATGGAGCAAGAGGCATACGAAAGAGCTCGTTCATACGATACCGAAACTATAAAGCGCCAGTCCGAAGAAATAAAAGAGCTTCAGATAGAAAACAAAGAACTTAGAGACGAATTGAAGGCTCTTCGAAGTCGTGTTCAGACTTTAGAGGCTGTCGTAAAAGAGACTGGAGAAATTGATGGGTGAACATTCCGCTCCCGAAACGCTGATGACGAATCGTATATACGATTCTTTAAAGTATCTTGCGCAATTCATTCTTCCGGCAATTCAGGCATTTTTCCTAACCACCAGTAAAATCTGGGAGTTCGATGTCGAAGGTAAGGTTACGGCGACTATCGCTGCCGTAAACGTCCTTGTCGGAGTCTTCGTGACGGTCGTAGGGAAGATTTACAATAATAGCGATCAGAAATTTGACGGGGAGATGCAGGTGACGCCGCCAGAAAGCGATATTCCGTTCCGACTCGTATTCAATTCTGATCTGGAAGACATGAACAACAAACGCGAAGTAGTGTTGAAAGTGGTCTCCAAGTAGTTCGCGGTATATACAAGGTATATATTGAGACCTACAGAAAGGAGAACCCATGTTCGCCAGAAAGTCCAAGCAAGAAATCGACCCCCTGACTCATGCTATCGAAAAGCTTTTCGAAGAGCTCGATGAGTTCAGCGGTACCGACGACGAGTACAAAATCCTCAGCGACAGGATGACTGAGCTCTACGCAATCAGGGAGAGAATCCCCACAGATCGCGTGAGCAAGGAAACCCTGGCTCTGATCGCAGGAAACCTCGCCGGCATCATGATCATCGTTCTTTTCGAACGGAACAACGTCATCACGACGAAGGCCAAGGATTTCATGCTGAAACTTCGGTGACATTTTCGACATCTGAAACCTCGGCTCGGAGGGCGTGTAAGAGACTAACAATCTTCTACACGCCCTCTGAGTTTACAGGGCCTATATTTTTTCGCGTGAAATACAAGCCCCATAATGAGACCCCTACGAAAGGAAACAACATGAACATCAACTACAAACTCGTTGCTGGTGTGGCGTTGACGATCCTCGCCTGGGAGGTTGTAGCTGAACATTCCGCGAATTTGATCATCAAAAAACAAAGAAAGACGATCAACTCGAGGACCGAAGTTCTGCGGTACCTCGCAGACAAGCTCGACAACGAAAACATCCGCCTTGACGAGTTCGACAAGATTGTTCTTGGAACTCTTTCTGAGATCTGACCAGAGCTACAGACCCCACAAGGTCTGTAGTTTTTCGCAAAATTTACACGGCGTATAATGAGACCCTACGAAAGGAAACCCAATGTTCAAGAAGCCTGTTGAAGTCAAGATCGACGCACAGATTTCCGACATCAACCACCGCGTGAGCCAGAACGTCTTTGACAACATGAATGACATGTTGCTTCAGAGCGAGGACAGCGTCAAGCGAGTGATTGTGTTCGGAGCTGTGGCCGCCACTGCTTCCCAGATCCTCGTCCACGTTGCGAAGACCTACATCAAGTGAATCAAAAAGCCATAAGCCCCTACAAGGTTTATGGTTTTTTTCTCGATTCGCAGATTCTACAAGCCCCCTAATGAGAGGCATAGCTCTACCTAAAAGTAGAGCGAAAAATCGCTACCAACTTATACGTTAGCGATGGCAACCTCTCTCATTTTTTCGACCAACCTATTAGGAGCGTCATGAATCTCACGCCATATCTCAAGCAAATCGAACGTTTCGTAACACAGAACTCGCCCGTCATTCTTACGACCGTGGGCGTCGTCGGTTCTGTCGCTACGGCATATCTCGCCGGCAGGGCCTCGTTCAAGGCCTCCACCATGATTCGAGAAGAGCAGGAGCGTCTGAATATCCACGACAACGGACGTCTCCTCACAACCAAGGACAAGGTCAATCTTGTCTGGGCGCAGTACGTCCCTGCGGTCGGTCTCGGAGCGGTTTCTGTCGTCGCCATCATCGGCGCGAATCGGATCGACACTCGTCGGGCAGCTGCTTTGGCTGCCGCATATTCGCTCTCCGAAAAGGCGTTCGTCGAGTACAAAGAGCAGATCGTTGCAAAGGCCGGGCCGAAGAAGGAAGCGACGGTTAGAGACTCTATGGCCCAGGCAAGGGTCGACAAGAACCCGCCGCCCGCATCTCTCATCGTGGGGGACGGCAACGTTCTGTGTCAGGACTCTATCAGCGGTCGGTATTTCGAATCGAAGATCGAGGATATTCGGAGGATCGAGAACGATCTCACTCGAGAAATCCTTGACGACGGTATGGTGAGCCTTTCCGACGTGTACGGACGCCTCGGCCTCGAGACCACGGCTATCTCGGATGAGCTCGGCTGGAATTCCGATCACAGGCTGGAGATTGTTATCTCGACCGCGCTCACACCCGATGGTCGGCCTTGCGCTGTCATGGATTTCGAGCCCCTTCCGAGGGCGAAGTTCTACCGCTACGGTCACTGACTTCGCAAAAAATACAAGCCCCATAATGAGACCCCCTCAAACGAAAGGAAACATCATGTCCGAATCCACGACCGTTTCGACCCTCAAGAAGTTCTCCTTCTCCGACAAGCAGAAGAAGATCGCTGGAGGCATTGCCCTCGCCCTCACCGGCGCAGGCGCCATCCTCGTTCTCAACCGCTTCGACGCGAAGAAGAACTTCACCGAGCACGTCGACGACGCTCTGAAGATCGTGTCCTGACACACCCAACCAAGAGAGTCAAAAAGCCTAGGCGCCCCTTACAAGGCGTCTAGTCTTTTGTTTTAGGAGAAAAAATGATCAAGGAAACCATTTCCTATGAAGATTTCGACGGCAATCAGAAGGTCGCGACTCTTCATTTCAATCTGACAAAGACCGAGCTCGCCGATAATCTCACGACTTTGAAGCCCATGCTCGACGAGTTGACGAAGCTTTTCAAGAGCGACGGTCCTGAAGGCCCTTCTCGAAAGCTCACCGAGGAGGAAGTTCAAAAGCTCCTCGCGTTTGTCAAGCTTCTCTTGAAGCTTTCGTATGGCGTCCGTAGTGAGGATGGACAGCGCTTCATCAAGTCGGAAGAAGTCTGGACGCATTTTACCCAGACGCCCATGTACGACAGCTTCCTCTTCAGCCTTTTTGAGAATCCTGAAAAGGCGAATCGTTTCACGATCAGTCTCATCCCAAACGGTCTCGTGGATGATGCAGAGCGTCTTAACGCTGCGGCTGTGCCGCCTGTTCGGAACGAAGAAAAGACCATCGAGGAGCTTAAGGCCGAGCTCGCTCGTCTTCAGTCGACTCCGTGATCCTATGGGGAAATGGCGAGAAGTCCTTTTGAAAGGGTCTCACTTCTTTTCCTGACGCCATTTTTAAACGACAGCAGAGAGCTTCGTTCTGCAGGGCACATCCCTCCTCAGCCGCTGCCTTGTAGAACAACCGCAACGAAGCGTATAAATGCGCCCCTACCCAGCATTACTCCACTCATATCAGAAAGGCATTATCATGGACAAGAAGCCCAAGCTTGCAACGACCGACGTTGACGTCGAAAGCGATGGTTCGGAAGTGAACAGCAAGTTCCTCAAAGCCGTCGAGCCCTACAAGGCTGTGACACGTTCGGTCTTGGTTTTCGCGGCGTCTTTTGGGTCATATTTCGTGGCCAAGCGCGTCATCGAAAACAATCTGACGATCGAGTCCACGTCAGAGAAGGTTAAGGCTGTGATCGGAGCGGCCGCGATTGCTTCGGCAGTTGCCGGACCCGCTGCTTCAGGTGTCGGAAAGACCTTCGACGAGGTGGTCGATTTCATCGTCGAGGTCGAGCGCCGCGTCAACGATAAGAGCTGACCTTATGGAGGACTATCCGAGCAACAGTCGAAATAAGACTGAGAAGAATCTCGAGGCGGTTGTTTCCGGAGAAGTTATTCGTAGAAGGACCCCTCTTGGAACGCGTTTACGAGAGACTTTCATAGGCGCTGACGCCACTACCGTCTGGGGATATGTGGTGCGGGACGTCATTGTTCCTGCCGTGAAAGACATGATCGCGGATGCCACGAATCAGGGTATTGAGCGTATGCTCTTTGGAGACTCCGTTCGCGCGGCGAGTCATCGCTCTTCGTTTAGGTCTAACGGTCCCGCAACGGGTGTCATAGACTATCGAAAGATGTCTTCGGATGGTAGGCCTGAGCCCAGACAGGAACGTCGTCCTCGAACTCGAGGCGACTTCGAACAGCTTATATTCACGAATCGTCATGAAGCAGATCTGGTTCTAGAGCGCCTGGGCGATATTCTCGAGCAGTATGAGACTGCGTCTGTGGCAGACCTCTGCGAGCTAACCAATCTCGAACGACAGCACACCGACAACAAATGGGGTTGGTCAGATCTCCGTTCCGCTCGTATTTCACGAGTCCAAAACGGATATTTGCTCGATCTTCCGAAACCACAACCTCTGGATTAAGGAGTGTAATGACTACAGAGCAAATGCGCCAAGCTCTTCTTCGAGCGTATTCGGGCGAGGGCTGGAAGAAAAAAGTGCTTAAAATGCCCGCGGACCAAGTCTTTGTGGTCTACACACGTATTAAGAACGCCGGAAAGATCTAAGGAGATCTTATGAAGTATATTCCACAAGCGGTGACCCAGAAGGTTGCCCAGCAGGCTATCGTCCTGCAGAAGCACTCGCCGACCATCCTCTTCGGGATTGGTGTGGTTGGTGTCGTCGCCACAACTGTTCTCGCGAGCCGAGCGACTCTCAAGGTCGAGACGGTTCTCGATGATCTGGACGCTAAGCTCGAGGATATCGAGACTCTTTACAGCGCCGGCGATGATGCTCGCTACTCGAGTGTCGACTACCGCAAGGATAAGGTCTACGCTTATTCTCGCGCAGTCGTTGGTCTCAACAAGCTTTACATGCCTACTGTCATTGTGGGCGTCGCAAGCATTGCTGCTTTGACGGGATCGCACCGAATTCTGTCGAATCGAAACGCAGCTCTCGGGCTCGCCTACACTACTCTCGACAAGGCTTTTTCTGAGTATCGACGTCGCGTTGTTGACGAGATTGGTGCAGAGAAGGAGCGCGATATTCGCTTCGCTGCGGTAACCAAGGAGGTCGCTGCCGAGAGCAAGGACGGGAAGAAGACCAAGGAGGTCAAACGTGGCACGAGCGTGTCCGCGAGTCCTTACTCGTTTTTCTTCAGTCCTCAGCATTCCACTCAGTGGAGCGATCGTCCTGATTACAACTTCATTTTCTTGAAGGCGCAGCAGACCTATGCTAACGACCGACTTCGGGCCAAGGGCTATATTTTCCTGAACGACGTTCTGGATAGCCTCGGCATCGATCGAACCCCGGCGGGTCAGTCTTGCGGCTGGCTTTATCGAGGCGACGGCGACGGTTATGTCGATTTCGGCATTTTCGACCGATCTAACGATAGTCGCGTGATCGATTTCATGGAGGGCATCGAGGATCATTTGCTTCTCGATTTCAACTGCGACGGTAACATTAGGGAGAAGATCTGATGGTTAAAACTGCACCATACCCCAAGCCGCCAAAGAAGAAGCCGGCGGTTCCGTACTCTCGGCTCTTCTTGTTCGGCACTGACGTGCCCGAGATCGACGGGTCTCGTCTTCGCTATTGCGGTGGTAACGATCGCAATTTTCCATATCCTGAGGAGGTCGTCGCATGGGACTCCAGTCACAAAAAGCGGTCGGCTTCTTCTTGATCGGTGCCGGCGTCGGGATTGTTTCCGGATATCTCTACGCCGAGCATTCCCTGAAGGGCGCCTACGAAGCCCTCGCAGCCGACGAGGTCGCTGCGGCTCGGGAGTATTACTCTCGACTCAACAAGAAGAATGACTACGAGACGCCGGCAAAGGCTGTCGAGAAGATCATTCCTCAGGTCGTCACTAACGCGCTTCGCGAATATGCTCCCTCCGAGGAGACTCCTCCGGAGATTGTGGTTAGTATATTCGACAACTCCTTTGACACCGACGAGGAGGTCGACATGGAGTCGCGATCGAAGGATCGTCCGTATATTCTGACTCGCGAAGAGTACATGCTTAGCGAGCCGGACTATACCCAGACGACGGTGACATATTTCGAAGCCGACGAGGTTCTTGCGGACGAGCGTGACGAGCCTATCGAAAACGCCGAGAAGAAGATCGGCCTCGAGAACCTTCGTTTTGGCGTTGGGTCCGACGACCTGAATATCGTCTATATTCGAAACGACACGCTCGAGATCGACTTCGAAGTGATTCGTAGCCGAGGCGCCTTCGCACACGAGGTCTTGGGATTTGAGTCCGAGATCAAACACTCTGCTCACAAGCCTGGCCTTCGGAAGTTCAGGGAGAGCTTTGACTGATGAACCAACCACTGGATGAGCTATATCTTACGTGGCTCTACAGTCAAGTCGGTTCAATTAGAGCGGTACACCCCGATCGGACCCATTGGTCCCTTATCCGACAGCTCTTCAAAAAAGAGTTTGTTTGGACTGTTCCGAATGATGACAACAGAGTAGAGGACGGCAAAGATTTACGTTACGAATTCATGACGGTCAACGAGCTCGATGAGCTCGATCGCGAATGGATGAGTCTTGGCTGCTCGTTCCTTGAGATGCTCATAGCCTTGTCAAGACGGCTCTCTTTCGAAGCTGAGGGAGAGCCGTCTTGGTGGTTTTGGAAGCTACTATCCAATCTTGGAATCGAGCCATATTCTGACTCCATGACATATGATGCTTTGCGTGTCGACCAAATTCTAGACCAGGTAATTTGGAGACGATACGCTCGAGACGGCAAAGGCGGTTTATTTCCGCTCAGGCGTTCTCGAAGAGATCAAAGGAAGATCGAGATCTGGTATCAACTTAACGAATATTTACTCGAAAACTGAAGAGAGGAGGGTCGGTGGATTTCTTTTCAATCGGAACCAGAGAAACAAAGACCGGACTAGAGGTCTTTCCGGATTTTATTGTCGGGCGTTCTAAAGATCTCATGGTTCGAAGCAAATCGTTCTATGCAGTTTGGGACGAGCAGAAGGGGCTATGGTCTACGGACGAATATGACGTTCAAAGAATCGTAGACGATGCCCTGCATACTGCTGTGGAGCAGCTGCAAAAAGAGGCTCCTGGAAGATATTCCGCAAAATACCTTCGCTCTTTCGGGAGTAATGGTTGGGCCCAATTCAGACGATTCCTTCAGAATGTTAGCGACAACTCAAAGCAGCTTGACGAAACGCTTACATTTTTAGATACAGAGGTGAAGAAAAGTGATTTCGTATCAAAGCGTCTTCCGTATAGCTTGTCTAGTGGCGATTGCCCTACATGGAACGAACTTGTGGGCACTCTATATTCAGTGGAGGAACGCGCCAAAATCGAATGGGCCATTGGAGCCATTGTTGCTGGCGACGCTAAGAGGATACAGAAATTTGTGGTTCTTTATGGTCCTGCTGGTACTGGCAAGTCTACTGTCCTCAACATAATCCAGAAGCTATTCGAGGGATATACGACGACGTTCGAAGCAAAGGCGCTCGGTTCGAATAGCGGCAGCTTTGCAACGGAGGCCTTTAAGAACAACCCTCTCGTAGCTATCCAGCATGATGGCGATCTGTCTAAGATTGAAGACAATACGCGACTTAACTCGATCATTGCACATGAAGACATGGTGATGAATGAGAAATATAAGCCCAGCTATACCTCTCGGGTTAATGCTTTTCTCTTTATGGGCACAAACCAGCCTGTCAAGATTTCCGACGCAAAATCGGGCATTATTCGTCGGCTTATTGATGTGCATCCGACAGGCGTAAAGATCAGTCCGAATCATTACAACGCGCTAATGCAGCAAATAGATTTCGAACTCGGCGCGATAGCACATCATTGTCTCGGCGTATATCGTAAGATGGGCAAGAACTACTACAACACGTATCGCCCTCTTGAGATGATGCTTCAAACAGATGTCTTCTTCAACTTTATTGAAGCCAACTACGACATATTCAAGGAGCAAGATGCCACGACACTCAAACAGGCATATTCTCTATATAAGGAGTTTTGCTCCGATACCGGAATCGATCGTGTCTTGCCTCAGTACAAAGTCCGAGAAGAGCTCCGCAACTATTTCGACGAATTTCTCGATCGAGGCGAACTGCTTGGAACACCTGTTCGAAGTCTATACCGAGGCTTCACGGCGTCGAAATTCAAAGAGCCTGTCAAGAATGAGACGGCATATTCGCTTGTCCTCAACGAAACAGAGTCAATACTTGACGAGCTCCTGGCGCAATATCCTGCACAACTCGCAAAAGCCGACGGGACCCCGAAAGACTACTGGAGCCGGGTCCGGACGACTCTAGCTGATATCGACACGAAGGAGCTCCACTATGTCCGAGTCCCAGAAAACCACATCGTCATCGACTTCGATCTCAAAGGAGACGATGGTGCGAAATCTCTTGACCGAAATCTTAGAGCGGCTAGCAGCTGGCCGGCCACTTACGCCGAGCTTAGTCAAGGCGGCGGAGGAGTCCATCTCCATTACATTTACACCGGAGGTGATCCCAGAAAGCTCCGAACAGATTATAGTGAGGGCATCGAAGTCAAGGTTTACACCGGACGAGGGAGCCTTCGACGTCGAGTATCGTTATGCAATGACCTTGGCGTTTCTGAAATCAGTTCCGGACTCCCCTTAAAGGAAGAGAAGCCAGTGTTGTCTGACAAAACGATTAAGAGCGAAAAGGGACTTCGGGATCTTATTCATCGGAACCTCAAGAAAGAATTTCATCCTGGAACCAAACCTTCGATCGATTTCATCAAAAAGATCCTTGACGACGCATATCAGTCAGGGCTTGTTTATGATGTGACCGATCTGAGGGGAACCATCATTGCTTTTGCAAACAACAGTTCACACCAGCCCCTCCTCTGCATCAAAACTGTTCAGGACATGAAGTTCCAGTCCGAAGCGGTTTCGGAAGAACCGGTTGAAGAAAAGGACCCACGGCTAGTCTTATTCGATGTCGAGGTTTTTCCCAACCTGTTTGTTGTCTGCTGGAAGTATCAGGGCAGCAGCGAAGTTGTTCGAATGGTGAATCCTTCTCCGGCAGATATCGAGCAGCTGGTTCGCATGAAGCTTGTCGGTTTCTACAACCGTAGGTACGACAATCATATTCTATACGCTCGAATGCTTGGCTACGACAACGCAGCACTGTTCGCGCTTAGCCAGAAAATGGTTGTCGACAAGAGCCCTAACGCTATGTTTGGGGAAGCTTACGGTCTGTCTTACGCCGATATTTGGGACTTTAGCTCTAAGAAGGAGAGTCTCAAACGCTTCGAGATCGATCTCGGGATCCATCACATGGAGCTCGATATTCCGTGGGATCAGAACGTTCCGGACGACATGATTGAGAAGGTGGTCGAGTATTGCGCGAACGATGTTATCGCCACCGAGGCTGTTCTGAATGATCGTGAGCAGGACTTTGTGGCTCGTCAGATCCTTGCGGAGCTTAGCGGTTTGAGCGTAAACCACACCACACAGCAGCACACCGCGAAGATCATATTCCAAGGCGACAAGCGTCCTCAAGACAAATTCGTATACACCGATCTAAGTAAGGAGTTTCCTGGTTATGTCTATGACTCGGGTCGATCGACTTACCGAGGCGTTGAAACGGGTGAGGGTGGATATGTCTACGCTGAGCCTGGCATTTACGAAAATGTCGCGCTCCTTGACGTCGCTTCAATGCACCCGACCTCTATCGAACACCTCAACCTTTTCGGGCCGTACACCAAGCGTTTTTCTGCGCTCAAGGAGGCTCGGCTCGCGATCAAGCATAAAGACTATGCCTCTGCGAGGAAAATGCTCGATGGAAAGCTCGCCCCTTTCCTCAACGCCGAAGAAGGTGCGGAAGCCCTTGCGTATGCGCTGAAGATCGTCATCAATATTGTCTACGGCTTGACTTCGGCCAAGTTCGACAACCCATTCCGGGATGTTCGAAACAAAGACAATATCGTCGCCAAGCGTGGCGCACTATTCATGATAGATCTCAAGCATTTCGTGCAGGAGCAAGGCTTTACCGTCGCTCATATCAAGACCGACTCCATCAAAATCCCAAACGCAACTCCCGAGATCATCGAGCAGGTCATGCGATTTGGAGAAAAGTACGGCTATCAGTTCGAGCACGAGACCACATATTCGAAGTTCTGTCTGGTCAACGACGCCGTTTATATTGCACGAACTGGTTCTGGGCCTGACGCTTATTGGACTGCTGTAGGCGCACAATTTGCTCACCCATATGTCTTCAAAACCTTATTCAGCGGTGACGAAATCCAATTCGCGGATTTGTGTGAGACCAAGCAAGTCACTCAGGGTGCGATGTATATCGATTTTGAGGCCGTAGAGAAACCGATGGTTTTCGCCAATCGTGACATGCATTTTGTGGGTCGCTCTGGGCTGTTTGTTCCGGTCATTTCTGGCGGGGGCGTTCTATATCGCGTCAAGGACGATAAAGCATACGCCGTCACGGGCACTAAGGGATGGCAGTGGATAGAAGCCGAAATTGCGTTGGAAGGTCACGACGAGCATCAGGTCGATATGACCTATTTCTATAAGCTCGTTCAAGACGCTAAAAAGCAAATCGAGAAATTCGGCGGGACGTTCGAGGACTTTATTAAGGAGTGATCAACCCGAGGATCCAATGAAAAAAAGGTACGTGTGTGGGGTCTGTCAAAAACAGTTTGATACCCTCCAAGAAGTATTCGATCACAAATGTAAGGAGTAATTATGGCGCAGGACAATTCCGTCTTGATGGAGGGGGTCCGTATTGTCTTCCGGAACTTCTCCGGTAAGGAAGGACTCTACAATCGGGAGGGTGAGCGAGGCTTCAACGTTATTCTCCCGCCCGATGTCGCAAAGACGATGGCCGAGGATGGCTGGAACATCAAGATGCTCAAGCCTCGTGAAGAGGACGACGAGCCCACCCCAACCCTGGCAGTCTCTGTTTCGTACAAGAACCGGCCGCCTCGAGTGGTCATGATAACCTCTCGGGGACGAACGAACCTCGGCGAGGACGAGATCGGCACACTCGATTGGGTCGACATCGTCAACGTCGATCTTATTGTGCGTCCATACGAATGGATCGTAAACGGTAAGTCTGGCATCAAGGCATATCTTCAAAGCATTTTCATCACCATTGACGAGGACCCCCTGGAGCGAAAGTACGCTGAAATTCAGGAAGCTAAGGGCCCTCGCGAATCGTTTGGAGACCAATCATGATCACCATCTCAACTTTTCTCTTCGTCTCTGCCATTCTCCTGGCCGTGGGTATCGGGGCTCTTATCGTCTACAGCGTGAGCTACTCGCGAAGCGAGCTCCAATATAAGGACGTGGTGGCGGCTGTCAACGACAGCATTCGTGCGTACGAAGAGCTCTTCGAGTATCACGACGAAGGCACGCTCATGATCGTGCTTCAGTCTCTTCGAAAGCATGGAGTCAGCGTTAACACCGCGAAGAACATGATCAACACCATGCAGAACGAAGGTATCTTCTTCCGGCAGCGAACGCCTGAGGTATTCGACTATGGACAGTAACCTCTACGAGCACGGTCGATGCGCCGGGTGCCTTGAGCAATATCCTGCAAAGGATCTCACGAAGCATACTGACGGAAAGAACTACTGCCCAACCTGTTATCTCGAAGCCTCGGGTAACTGAAAACACAGAAAGAAGGATATTATGACTCTCATTCCGAGCCGCTACTCCCGAAGGCCTTTCGATGTCGATGCCGTTCGGGTGACTGAAAGAAACTTCGAGGAGGTCGCCGAATGGTGTGGGGGCGAGATTCGAACCAACGAGACGTCTGGGCAACGAACGATCATTGTCCCCGTGAAGAAGCCGCGCCACGCCAACCAGCGAATCGCTAGGATTGGGAGCTGGGTGGTCTTTTCGATCGTTCCGATCGGATTCAAGGTATATTCGGACAATGCGTTCCGAAACACCTTCGAACATCCTGGAGACACCCCGAAAAAAGCGCTGGACGACAACAAGCTCGCTCAGAACGATTCTATTTCTAAGGATGACAATGCGTAAGTTAATTGCAACTCTCATCGGCCTCTTGCTGGTGCTGTGCTCCATGCCGTCGGCAAACGCCGAGACCAAGCTTCGCCCCACCGGTAAGGGCTACGTTCAGAATATCGGATGGGTTTCGAGCACTTCCAACGGCATCATCGGGACGACTGGGCGATCGCTTCGTCTCGAGGCTGTCGCGCTGGATCCCGCACCGATTCGCTACCAGGTCTATATTCGTGGGAAGGGCTGGTCGAACTGGATCAACGCCCTCGACAACGAGAACGAGTACGCCGGCATCATCGGTAAGGGCGCTACCATCGAAGGCGTTCGGATGGTTCTGGACGACTACTGGGTCCGTGGCGGAGCCAAGCTGTACGTCCGTGCGCACATGCAGGACTATGGCTGGCTGGATTACGTCGATTCGACGTCCAATCCTGAAGTGTACGCAGGAAAGATCGGAAAGAACAAGCGTCTTGAGGCCATCAAGATCAAGGTCACCTTTCCGTGAACTCGACCAGGCGAGTATAAATAGGACTTAAGCCTGGTGCGGATGGCAACGCGAGAAACAATAACGTCCCGAATCGAAAACGGGAGGCCATCGTGTGGTTTTGATCGTTCCGAAAGACCGAACGAGCGACGGCTCGCTAGGTGGTAGCAAAAACGGTCCGTGGGTTTACCATAAATAAGCCATTAAGCAGCACAGCTTAAGGACGAACGAGAGGAAGTTGTGCTCCTTTCGCCCACGTTTTAGTCGCCAGTCATGGGCGGCTCATAGGATCTGGCGCACAGTACATGGATATATCAAAGGCCAGGTCCACCCAAATCCCATTAGCTCAGTAGGTTAGAGCACCATCCTTATAAGATGGCGGTCCCGGGTTCAAGCCCCGGATGGGATACGCTGTAAGGACAACCATCTCCAAAGAAAGGACTCGAAATGAGCGACATCGAAAAGTGTGAGGCTCTCGCAGCCGAAGCCGCTGACGCCCTTTGGCTCAAGAGTCTCCAAAACGTCGTTGACGAAGAGTTGATTCGGCTCATGCGAAACAGGGCCCACGCGTTGCTCGATCTCGCAGACGCCATCGAAGCCGAGGAGTCATGAAACACTGGTCGTGAACACGGTAAGGGTTACTCTGTCGAGGGTGTTCCGAGTCACAGTAGGGTAACCACCAGCAACGCCCCTATAGCTCAGCGGTAGAGCTGCGGACTTTTAATCCGTAGGTCGTAGGTTCGAATCCTACTGGGGGCACCATTATATTATGGCAGTGTTGTTCCGAGCTGACATGATTGCGCTAGCAAAGTCCTGGTTTGTAACAAGACCTCAGGCAAATCGGAGCGTCACTTCACTATATCTAAGGAGAGAACGTGCGAAAGATGCTTTGTAGCGGCAAGCTTGGTCCTTGTTTTTCGCCCGAGCTAGAGTCGGATACGATAGTCGAAGTCAGAGTCATCCAAAAGGAGCGTGCGTATAGCTATCGCTACTACTTCAACGCTGATCTAGCCGCATTCCCGAAAAAAATCAGAAGCTCGATGCTCGACTACGCGTTCGAGAAACTTGTCGGCGTCGAAAGATATCTCTAAGAAGCCCTCAAAGCCGCCCTCACTAATCTAAGGAGAAGAAAATGCTCCGTATGACAATCGAAGAAGTTCTGCAGATCGTGTACGTCGCACGTACGCAAAAGGAACAGCCCGACTTTAGTGGTCTGGACATGCGACGGTCCAAACTCGGCGAGTTCGTTATGATCGGAGCAGACCTCAACGAGTGCGACCTTCGAGGGTCTAACCTGACCAAGACGATCATGACCGGGGCTAACATGACCGACGCCAACCTGACCGGGACTGAAGGCGACCCAACTCGCCGCGTCTAGGGTTGAAACACCCTCACTAATCTAAGGAGAAGAAAATGCTCGTCATTTCCATCGGCAATCGCCCATACAAGGTGCTTGAGATTCTGGAATATTACGCCAACGAACGAGTGTTGATCCAGACCGAGTACAGGCCGTTCATGGGCTTCCTCAGCGAGATCTACGTTCTGTAGTTCTCAACAGCGGTATTCCCTCACTATCCCAACGGCAGAGGAAGGCGACTTAAAATCGCTACAGTCTGGGTTCGAATCCCAGGTGAGGGACGATAGTCACTATAAAAAAAGGAGAAAACAATGAAGCGCAAAAAGTACGGTCTGCTCAACTTCCTTCTGGACTGTTTTCTGATCATCCTTACGGGTGGTCTGTGGCTAATCTGGATATTCGTTCGCGAGATGCGACGACGCTGACTAAACGAAAAAGATAGGGGTATTCTATACGACCCCTATCTTTTTTGAACACCAAGGAGGTAATTATGAGAAAGAAGCATTCGTTTTACATTGCGGGCGCTTGGGTTTCCACATATAAGAGCATCAAAATCTACGATTTCCGCTGTAAGAATTGTAACATGATATTCGAGATCGCTTATAGCGTGTTCTGGGAAGGATGGTGGCCTGGTGCTCCAGTTGCGCCCTCATCAGGAGGAAGCTGTCGAGCGGCTAAGTAACGGAAAGGTTCTCGTCGGAGGGGTTGGTTCCGGAAAGTCCCGAGCCGCAGTCGCGTATTATTTGAAGAACGAAGCCCCTAAAGACATATATGTGATAACTACAGCAAAGAAAAGAGACAGTCATGACTGGGATGGAGAGTTCGCAGCGGTTGCGGTCGGTCGAGATTTATCCGTCGAAGGAAAGCTTACAGTCGACTCCTGGAACAACATCTCAAAGTACCGAGACGTTGAAGATGCGTTTTTCATTTTCGATGAACAAAGACTCGTTGGTTCAGGATCTTGGACAAAGACCTTTATTTCAATCGCTCATAGAAATCACTGGATCCTACTATCAGCAACTCCTGGAGACACTTGGCTTGACTACGTCACCGTATTCGTCGCCAACGGTTTTTACAGAAATCGAACCGAGTTCAAACGAAGTCACGTTGTATATAACCGCTACAGCAAGTATCCAAAGGTCGAAGGATATCTAGGTGTGTCGAAGCTGGTTCGTCTAAGGAACCAGATTTTGGTAGAGATGCCATTCGAACGTCATACTACTAGGAATCGTAAGGACGTCAAGGTATCTTTCGACAAGGACCTGTTTAAGAGAGTGTGGAAAGACAGATGGCATGTTTACGAGAATCGCCCAATACGGGACGTAGCCGAGCTGTTTCTTGTGATGAGGAAGGTTGTAAATTCTCACGAGAGCAGATTGGCCCATGTCAAGACTCTTTTGTCGAGTCACCCCAGACTGATTGTATTCTACAACTTCAACTACGAGCTGGAGATCTTGAGGACCCTTGGGAGTTGTACGAACGTTGGCGAGTGGAACGGGCATCGACACGACCCGATTCCGGATGGCGACAGTTGGATCTATTTGGTTCAGTATACGGCGGGCAGTGAGGGGTGGAATTGTATCGAAACGAACTGCACGGTTTTCTACAGTTTGACGTACAGTTATAAACAATTTGAGCAGGCACACGGTCGAATCGATAGATTGAACACGCCTTACACTCAGTTGTACTACTACTATTTTTTGTCAGACTCTTTCATCGACCGCGCAGTTTCTGCAAAATTAGTGCAGAAAAAATCGTTCAATCAGAGCAGTTTTGTGCGTAAAAACGACAGCTTGCGCAATTTCAAGCCAAAATTTGCCAAGAATTCCTAATAAAACTCTTTTTTATATTCGCGCGAAAATAGGTAGTATGTACCTATTAACTCGATGATTACAAAAAGTTTTTGCGAAAAAATCTTGGCAATGACAGAAAGGTGGGACATGGACGACTGGGTCGAGATAGAAGGATTCGAAGGATATTCGGTAGACCCTTCCGGAAAGATAAGAAACGATCGTTACGGCAATGCTGTAACTCCGGTGCAGAATCAGGTGGGTAACGTTTACGTCGGTCTCTACAAAGACGGCGTTCAAAGAAAACGATCGACAGCTTTGATAGTAGCCAAGACATTTCTTCCAAAACCAGATAGAGCAGATTTTACGACGCCCATACATCTGGATGGTGACCAGCGTAACAACAGTGTCGATAATTTAGCATGGCGCCCTCGCTGGTTTGCCGTGGAGTATCAGCATCAATTCGAAAACCCGCCGAAGCTGCTTCGGCTTCATCGACAGATTGTTGATATAGACACCAAGAAGATCTATGACGACTCGTATCACGCGGCTATATCCAACGGTCTTCTAGAGCGTATGGTTGTCATGGGCGTTATTCAACGCAGTTCGGTCTTTCCGACAAACCAAATATTTGAGCCTTTTAGAAATTGACCTATTTTATCACAGAAATCACATGCCCTATAATAGAAGGAGATATGCGTTTTCAACGTCTATCTTTTTAGGTATAGGAGGCGCCATGCGAGAGAACGAGTATCAAGCATACCTGATAAAGAAGCTCAAAGCGCTCTTCCCAGGATGCGTCGTTCTTAAGAATGACTCCTCGTATATTCAGGGCATACCTGATCTATTAATTTTGCATAATGAACATTGGGCTATGTTAGAGGTCAAGGCTACGTCTCGATCTCGTGCACAGCCTAATCAGGAATATTACATAGATCTTCTCGATACGATGTCATTTGCAAGTTTTATATGCCCTGAAAACGAAGAGGACGTTTTATATGATCTTCAACAAGCATTCGGCATTAGTAGGCCAACACGCGTTCTTAAGCGCTAGCAAATACCATTGGATTGGTTACGACGACGATAAGCTCGAGCGAGTGTATGTAGCAGCCATGGCTGCTCAACGCGGCACGGAGCTGCATACCCTCGCCCACGAACTTATTCGTTTAGGCGTTAAGCTGGGACGATCCCCTAAAACGCTTAACATGTACGTCAACGATGCTATCGGTTATCGTATGACTCCAGAACAACCCCTGTTTTATTCTACTAACTGTTATGGCACTGTAGATGCCATATCTTTTAGAAAGAACAAGCTTCGTATACACGACCTGAAGACAGGGATAACGCAAACTTCAGAGCACCAGTTAGAAGTTTATGCTGCATTATTCTGTCTCGAATACAGGTATAAGCCTTTTGATATAGAGATCGAGCTACGAATCTATCAAAATGATGAGATCCGTATTTATGAGGGCGATCCCGATACGATTACCCACATCATGGAAAAGATCAAGAGCTTTGACAAGCGCATCTCTCTGATGCAAAAGGAGGGTTTGGATTGATCATCAAAGAAAATGAGCTTCGGCATTACGGAATTCTTCGTCGTTCCGGACGTTATCCTTGGGGTTCAGGAGGAAACACCTCTGAACGAAGCACTTCATTTCTTGGGATGGTCGACGATCTCAAGCGACAAGGGCTTAGCGAATCAGACATCGCCAAGGGTCTCGGCTTTGAATCGACCACAGAATTTCGGCAGACTCGCACCCTCGCGAATAACGAGATGAAAGCGGCAAAGATCGCTCAAGCTCAAGCCATGAAAGACAAGGGCATGTCTACGATGGCTATCGCTCGTCGTATGGAAATGCCTGAATCTTCTGTTCGTGCTCTGCTGGCGCCCGGCGAAGCAGACAAAGCTAAAATCATCAGCGGTATTGCGACCCAACTCCGAGACGATGTCGGTAGCGATAACTTCATCCAGGTGGGTTCTGGTATTGAAAATTACTTTGGCGTGAGTAAGGAGAAGTTGGGTACGGTTCTTGCGCTCCTTAAAGACGAAGGATATTCTGAAATAAAAGTTCAGGTCCCTCAAGCAAGCAACCCTCTTCAAAAGACCACTATCAAAGTTCTTGCCCCTCCTGGAACCACATACAAAGATGTTGTAACGGGCATTGATAGGATTAAAAACCCAGGCGCCATATCTGATGATGGTGGTCGCACCATCACAAAGCTTCCGGAGCCCATGCATATTGACGCTAAGCGAATTGCGGTCAGGTATGGGGAAGACGGCGGTGGCGACGCAGATGGCGTTATCTATGTTCGTCCTGGAGTTAGTGACGTTAGTCTCGGAAGTGCGCAATACGCACAGGTTCGAATTGGAGTAAATGGAACTCACTATCTAAAGGGCATGGCTGTATATCGAGACGACCTTCCGCCTGGCGTAGATTTGATGTTCAACACTCCCAAATCAAATACGGGCAATAAGCTCGACGCAATGAAAGAGCTTAAGCGAAGCAAAGACGGAGCCATCGACGAGGATCTTCCTTTCGGCTCCATCGTTCGTCCATTAACGGAACGCGACGAAAAAGGAAATGTTCGCGTCAAGTCCGTAATGAATATAGTCAATGAAGAAAAGAACTGGGACGAATGGTCGCGTAATCTAGCGTCGCAGATGCTTTCGAAGCAGAAGCCCGGTCTTGCAAAACAGCAGTTGGGTATGACTTACGAGAAGCGTCGCATGGAGTTGGATCGGATACTTCAAATCACAAACCCTGCGGTCAAGCAAAAACTCCTTGACTCCTATGCGGATGATGTTGATTCAGCAGCGGTTCATCTGAAAGCGGCCGCTCTTCCTAGGCAAAAGACACACGTTATTCTGCCTATCAATAGTTTGCGAGACAACGAAGTCTACGCTCCGAATTTCAATAACGGCGAAAAAGTCGTGCTTATTCGTTACCCGCATGGTGGTACGTTTGAGATTCCAGAGCTCGTTGTGAATAACAAACACAAGGCAGCTAAAAGCATTATAGGAAACGCCACCGCAGCTATAGGTATAAACGCCAAAGTTGCTGAACGTCTTTCTGGAGCCGACTTCGATGGGGATACAGTAGTTGTTATTCCTAACAACAATAGACAAATCACGACGTCCCCAGCTTTAGCCGGTCTCAAGAACTTCGACCCCAAAGCGCGTTATCCCCAGTATGAAGGCATGAAAGTTATGTCTAATACGCAGACTGAGATGGGGAAGATCTCGAATCTTATTACGGACATGACTATTGGTGGCGCCAATCAGCAAGAGCTCGCTCGTGCGGTTCGTCATTCGATGGTAGTTATCGATGCAGAAAAACATAAGTTAAATTATAAGCAATCTGAAATCGATAACGGTATTTCACAACTCCGCGATAAGTATCAGCCAAAACCAGACGGTCGTTCTGGAGGCGCATCAACGCTGCTTTCGAGATCTACTGGAAAGGTCTACGTTCCAGAGATCAAGCCGCGCTCGTACAAGGATGGCGGTCCTATAGACAAGCGGACAGGCCAGAAAGAGTTTACTCCGACAGGCGATGTAACCTATAAGAGGAAAGTAAACAAGAAGACTGGCGAAGTCACCTATGTCGAAGAGCCTAAGATGTCTCGTATTCGTCGAGGCGAGTTGGTACGAGACGCACACGAGCTATCTTCGGGCACTAAGATGGAAAGCATATACGCAGACCATTCGAATCGCCTCCGTCAACTCGCTAACGAAGCACGAAAGGCTTCTGTAAACACTAAAGGATCCCGGTACTCACCGTCCGCAAAAGCCGCCTATGCAAAAGAAGTGGCCTCTCTCGAGGCGAAGCTGCAGCTTGCCCAAAGAAACAGGCCTCTTGAAAGACAGGCGCAGGTCATAGCTAATGCCCAGCTCTCTTTGAAACGCCAGGCAAACCCTGACATGACCAAAGAAGAGATGAAGAAACTTCGAGAGCTAGCTATCGTTGCGGCACGAGCTAGAACCAACGCTGAACCCCAACGTATCAAGATCACTTCAGAAGAATGGAATGCTATTCAAGCAGGTGCGATCACACACAGTCGCCTTGTCGAGATCCTTAAAGCTTCTGATCTTGATGTCGTTAAAGAGTTGGCTACACCAAGAACTGCATTGATGATGACGCCTACTAAGAAGGCACGTGCTCAAAGCATGTTGAACTCAGGCTATACACAAGCAGAAGTAGCCTCCCATCTCGGCGTATCCCTCACCACATTGAAGAACGGCCTATCAGGAAAGGAGTCCGATGGCTAAGCACATGCTTACGACGGTAGACAATCCTTTCGATCCCTTCACGCAATTCGATGAGTGGTTGGTGTACGACTCCCAGGCTGGTTATGAAACCCCCTCCTTTCTAGCCCGCATTGCAAGAACGTCTAACGAACTTTCTTCAGCAGATGAAGATCTTGCTGTTGAGCAAGCAATCGATGAGATCGTTAGAGAAAACGTTTTAGGAATTTATCGAAAAGTTTCTAGAACCAACTCTGTTTAAAAACAGAGATCTTCGGAGATGTTAAAGGAGGGGGGAGGGGTCTCGCAAATCCTACCCCCCTCCTGCATCGCCCGCCTCCATATTTTTCCCCCGGAGGCATTTTTCCGTAAAGCTTTCCGGGTTTAGCCTGGTCAAAACTCTCTCGAAAGGAGTTGAAACTGTGGCTTCACGGCGAGTAAACCTACCAGAACCTCCTAAATCTCGACGAGCTCCAGCCCAAACTCCAGAGCAAAGAGAGAACCAGCTTATCTCGTTGGCCGTCGACCTGGCGGAGAAGCAGTTGAAAGAGGGAACCGTCTCTGCGGCGGTTCTAAACTACTACTTAAAGCTTGGTTCGTCTCGCGAGAAGCTTGAGCAAGAGCGACTTAGTCGAGAAAACGAACTGCTCGAAGCAAAGGCTGAGTCTTTGGCCTCGGCAAAGCGAGTCGAAGAGCTTTACAAGAGCGCGATGGCTGCTATGCGAAGTTATTCCGGTCAAGAGCCCGCGGATCGTTACGATGATTAGATCCTATCGTGAAGTTCGTGCCTTAGAATCGTTCCAAGAACGGTACGATTATTTAAAGCTAGGTGGGCAAGTCGGTAGATCTACGTTCGGGTTCGACCGCTACCTAAATCAAAAGTTTTATACCTCTAGAGAGTGGCGACAAATTCGCCACTTCGTGATTGCTCGAGATGAAGCTTGCGATCTAGGCATTGCCGGTTACGAGATTTACGACAAGATTCTTATTCACCACATAAACCCGATAGCGGCAGACCACATAGTGCATCGTGACGATTGGCTTTTAGATCCAGACAATCTCATAACCACCACACACTCTACGCACAACGCTATTCACTATGGCGACGCGACATTACTCCCAAGTTTCCATGCGCCGCGAAGCGCTGGAGACACAAAACTTTGGTAAGGAGAACCATGACTAACGAACAGCACGCAGAACCAATGCCCCCGGTCGAAGAACTCGGGGTTTACGACGAGCACGCCGGGGACCTTGACACTCTCCCCGCAGATTTTTCGGCCGAGATGGTCCACCCTGAGGATAAGGGCGCTTCTAATGAGTGATTTTTCTTACGTAACCAGCAAGCTCGGTGCTGTTGAGAGTAAGACTCTCGAGATTGCCCGAGAGGTTTTTAACGCTGCAGCGGCCGCCGGACATGATATTTGGTTCATGTGGGGCATGGGCACTGGAGAGCACGGTACTCGACGAGCTCTGGACTTGATGGTTAGGAATTTCGAAGCGGGCAACTGGATTCGTCAGTATCTGTGGGACAACCGAGCCCGATTCGATCTGATTCATATTATCTGGTGGCAGTCAATCCTCTCTACTCGAGTTTCTGCGGGCACCATTCGTCCGATGGCTGATCGAGGCTCGACGACCGCTAACCATCGCGACCACGTGCACGTTTTGTTCGGCACCGGAGCATACACGCCGCAGGCAACGCTTTCTGTTGCCGACTTGGCCGCGCAGGTTCTTGCGGGAATTTGGGGTAACGGAGATGACCGAGTCGCTCGACTTCGGGCTGCCGGCTACGACCCCGTTGCCGTTCAAAACGAAGTGAATCGACTGTTAGGCGCCGGGACTCCTGTGACTCCGCCTGCCGCTTCAGAGCCAATTTTGAGGTTGGGTTCGAAAGGCGAGCTTGTTCGACAGCTTCAGTCCGGACTGAAGCGAGTGTTTCCTGCCTATGCGGGGCGCCTCTCCGTTGATGGCGATTTCGGCCCAAACACAAAGGCTGCTGTCGCCGAATTCCAGCGGAGGTCGAATCTCTACGCCGATGGCGAAGTCGGCCCAGACACTCGAGCCGAGCTGCTCAAGTACGATATCGACTGTTAAGAAAGGAGGATCGTGGAGGGTAGTATTTTAGACGACGTTAAGAAGATCCTGGGGTTAAGCTCGGATTACGATGCGTTTGATTTAGACATTATAACGCATATTAACTCGGTCTTCTCGACCTTGCAGCAGCTCGGGATCGGGCCGGAGCAAGGATTTTCTATCAGTGACAAAAACAACAACTGGGACGAGTTCGTCGCAAACGACAACGGCTATAACCTTGTCAAAACGTACATGTACCTTCGAGTACGTTTGTTATTCGATCCTCCGGCGACCTCATTCCATCTCGAATCTCTAACTCAGCAATTAAAAGAGCTGGAGTGGAGACTTAATGCGTATAGGGAGGATAGTCAATGGGCATTACACCTTCCGAGTCATCTGCTCTAGCGCACTACGGCGTCAAAGGTATGCGCTGGGGAGTTCGGCGCTCAAAAAGCAGGTCGACCGGCCCTGAAGAGGTGACGTTAAAAACGGTTCCTGGAAAAAGGGTCTCCGCCCAAGGAGGGCGCCGGCATCCTGCGTCAGAAGACGCGCGAACTGCTGCAATCTATAAGCAAAAGGCCCGAAAAAGCACAGTCGACTCCCTGTCAAACAAAGAACTTCAAGCTCTTGTAAATCGAATGAATCTAGAGCAGAACTACTCGAGGCTCACTGCGGATCAACTTTCCCCGGGACGGCGCTTAGTCAACAAGTTCATGAATGACAAAAAGTTTCGCAACAAGACTGTCGATACCATTTCTACCGTTGCCGCTGCTACAACGATGGGTAAGACGATCAAGAAGATTAAGCTTTAGAGAGGAGGTTAGCGATGGGGCTATCTAATACTGCTACTCCTATTTATTACGGAAAGTTTAGAGAAGCCGTAATGCGAGGAGAGATTCCTGTAAACAGGGAGATCTCTATGGAGATGAATCGTATAGATAGTCTCATCGCTAACCCAAGCTTCTACTACGACGACCAAGCTATCAACGGATTTATTCGTTTCTGCGAGAACGAGCTTACTCTAACCGACGGCGGCGACCTTCATCTTCTAGACTCATTCAAACTATGGGCCGAGCAGATCTTTGGTTGGTGGTATTTCATAGAGCGCTCCGTTTACGAGCCCAACCCTAAGGGTGGCGGCCGTTTCGTTCAGAAGAAAGTAAAAAGGCGCCTGGTCAATAAGCAGTACCTGATCGTTGCTCGAGGTTCGGCCAAGTCTATGTATGCGTCGTGCCTTCAAAACTACTTCTTGAACATCGACACGTCTACTACGCATCAGATCACCACCGCGCCGACCATGAAGCAAGCCGAAGAAGTCATGTCGGCTATTCGAACGTCAATCACAAGAAGTCGCGGTCCGCTTTTTAAGTTCCTTACCGAAGGTTCTTTACAAAACACTACAGGCTCTAGGGCCACTAGACAAAAACTGGTCTCCACTAAAAAGGGCGTCGAGAATTTTCTAACGGGATCGTTGCTCGAAGTGCGCCCGATGACTATTGCAAAGCTTCAAGGCCTTCGAACTAAAACCAATACCGTCGACGAGTGGCTGTCCGGAGACATCCGCGAAGATGTTGTAGGCGCTATCGAACAAGGAGCGTCAAAAGTGGACGACTGGCTGATCGTAGCTATTAGCTCGGAAGGTACCGTTCGAAACGGCGCCGGCGATACCATCAAAATGGAACTCGCGACGATTCTAAAGGGCGAGTACATTGCCCCCCACGTTTCGATCTGGCACTATAAGCTTGACGAATTAGAAGAAGTAGCCGATCCGTCGAAGTGGGTTAAGGCCAATCCCAACATAGGCAAGACCGTTTCTTACGAAACATACATGTTGGATGTTGAACGCGCCGAAAAAGCCCCCGCATCTCGCAACGACATACTCGCGAAGCGCTTCGGAATTCCTATGGAAGGCTATACGTACTTCTTTACCTATGAAGAAACTATAGCGCATAGGAAAGCTGAGTTCTGGCAAATGGCTTGCGCAATGGGCGCGGACCTGTCTCAGGGTGACGATTTCTGCGCCTTCACTTTTCTGTTTCCTTTAGCCAATGGCGCGTTTGGAGTAAAGACTAGAAGCTACATTTCTTCGTTGACTCTTCATAAGCTCCCTGGAGCTATGCGTCAAAAGTACGAAGAGTTTATAAAAGAAGGAAGCCTTCATGTTTTAGAGGGATCTATTCTAGACATGATGGAGGTTTATGACGATCTAGATTCGTTCATAAACGCCCGCGAATACGATGTGCGAGCTATGGGGTACGACCCCTATAACGCAAAAGAGTTCGTGAATCGCTGGGAGCAAGAAAACGGCCCGTACGGTATTGAGAAAGTCATTCAAGGCGCAAAAACCGAATCGGTCCCTCTTGGCGAATTGAAAACGCTTGCCGAAACTCGGCTTTTGATTTTCGACCAAGCTTTAATGAGCTTTGCAATGGGAAACGCTATTACGCTTGAGGATACCAATGGTAACCGTAAATTATGGAAGCGTCGTCAAGAAGAAAAAGTCGATAATGTAGCCGCTCTCATGGACGCTCTAGTCGCATATAAATTAAACAAGGAGGCTTTTGAGTAATGAGCAACGAACAGAATGCAAATCCTTTCGACAAGCCGGATCTCAATGAGTTAGCTCATTACGGCGTTAAAGGTATGAAGTGGGGTCATCGTAGGCGCCAGGAACGAATCGCTCGAATCGATCGCGTAGCATCAGGAAAAGCAACCCGGGGCGAAAAAGCTCGCTTTCTTTTAACAGAAACGTCCGGGAAAGCTTTAAGAGTAAACCGCGGTATTTCTGCTGCAGCCAAAGTTCAAGCGGCAAATTTACGTGCTGTGGACAAACGTTTGGCTAGAGGCGACGCTACAGTAAAAGATATCGTTATGCGTTATGGTGGGGATCGAATTATTATTACTGGAAAGAAAGACCCTAGCACTCGTTACACGTCAGATTCTAAAAAACTAACTCCTAAAAAAGGGACTTCGGCGGTTACTCGCCGAGTTATGGATGATTATAATAACTTAAACGATCAGGACTTCTTTAGAAAATACGCAGCCACTAAGCAGCGATACGCTAAGCGAGTTGAACGCTACGGCGATCCTTATATGAATTCGCCTTTAGCTAAGCTTGGGAAAAAGTTAGATCGTCGATGAGGCGTTACAAAGGATAGGAGGCTTTTGAGTAATGTCCAACGAACTAAACACAAACCCTTTTGACAAGCCTGATCTCAATGAGCTAGCTCATTACGGTGTTAAAGGTATGAAGTGGGGGGTTATTCGATCTCGTCGCTTAGAGAATCGGACTGCCCGAAAGAAGACAAACGCGGCACTTCGAGACATAAAAAATCGCCCGATCGCAAGGGATGACGAGTCCATCTTACGTGCTAGGAAGCAGCTTCCTCAGGCGCAACAGAGGCTAGCTGATGCTAAAAGCTCCTACAAGGTCGACAAGCAGAGTATGAATAAAATAGATGCGAAAAGGCCTTCTAAAATCGCTGCTGCCGAACTGTATCGAATTGCTACCACTGCAAACACGCTCACTAAAAGCGAGCAACAGACCTTCAATACTATGAAGCTCGGAAACGACGTGGTCGATGCTATTTTCGGTGATAAGAAAGATCCAGTGGCCCAATATCTCGCAGACAAAGAGCTTAAGCAAAAGATCATAGCCGATTCCGCTAGGCGGTCAAGGCGGTCATAGCCGGTTGAAAACAGATCGACGATTTAGATAGGAGGTGACGCGTGGGCGCGCTCACAACAAAAATAAAGCACGCTTGGAACGCCTTCGTATCTGATGAAGATCGCTTTCGAGAACCGGCTTATGTTGAAGGAGCTTTTGGTAGCGTAGGAAGGCCCGATCGTCCTAGACTTTTCTTTTCCAACGAACGATCGATTATTTCCTCAATCTATACTCGAATAAGTATCGATGTTGCCGCAATCAATTTTCGGCATGCACGTTTAGACGACCAAGATCGCTTTCAGGAAGAAATTCCGAGCTATCTCAACAACTGTCTGAAAGTCGAAGCCAACCTTGATCAAGCAGCGAGCGCTTTTCGTCAAGATATAGTCGAAACACTCTTCGATAAGGGCGTCGCAGCAATCGTTCCGGTAGTAACAACGCTAAACCCACAAACTTCTGGCGGCTTCGACATCAAGACGATGCGTGTCGGAGAGGTTGTCCAATGGTATCCACAGCACGTTAAGGTAAGCGTCTATAACGAAGCGAAAGGTAAGCGCTTCAACTTAATTCTGGAAAAGAAGACTGTAGCCATAGTCTATAATCCTCTTTACCAGGTTATGAACGAGCCAAACTCTACTCTTCAGCGTCTTATTCGAAAACTCAACATGCTGGACGTTGTCGATGAGGCATCGTCGTCGGGAAAGCTCGATCTTATTATTCAGCTCCCTTATGTCGTGAAGTCTGAATCTCGTCGAACCCAAGCAGAACAGCGACGTAAAGACATTGAGCTTCAGTTAAAGGGGAGTCAATACGGTATTGCGTATACAGACGGTACCGAAAAGATTACTCAGCTCAATCGGCCTACAGAGAACAATCTGTTGAAGCAGGTCGAGTATCTTACGACAATGCTTTACGGACAACTCGGCATTACCGAGGAAATCATGTCGGGAACCGCGGACGAAGCAGCTATGCTCAATTATCATAATCGAACTATCGAGCCTATTACTCGCGCTATCAAGGAAGCCATGGATAGGGCGTTCCTTACTAAGACCGCCAGGGCGCAAAAGCAGGCTATTCTGCCCTACCGCGACCCATTAAAGTTCGTTCCGATTGGGCAAATCGCTGAAATCGCGGATAAGCTCGCTCGAAACGAAATCGCAAGCTCTAATGAAATTCGAACGTCTATGGGTTGGAAACCATCTAAAGACCCGAAGGCAGACGAACTTAGAAACAGTAACATGCCAGCTCCGTCGGAGACGGCACCAATTCAACCAATGGAAGGAGACAGTCAAAATGCGAGCTGATTTCAGCGGCTACGCTACCAAGGCTGGACTCAAGTGCTCCGACGGCAAGACCATCATGCCTGATGCGTTCAAGCATCAGGACAATGTGACGGTGCCTCTTGTCTGGCAGCACGGACATTCTGATGCAGGAAACGTTCTCGGCCACGCTATTCTTGAGAATCGCGAGGACGGGGTGTATGCGTACGGCTTCTTTAACGACACTGCTCAGGGAAAGAACGCTCGAACGCTTGTCGAGCACGGAGACATCGATTCGCTCTCTATATACGCGAACCAACTTATCGAGAAAACCAAGCAGGTTTTCCACGGGATCATTCGCGAGGTGAGTCTCGTTCTTGCGGGCGCAAACCCCGGAGCAAAGATCGATTACGTTGCTATTAGCCACTCTGATGGCGACGTGGAAATCCTGGAAGATGAGGCTATCATTTACTCGGGAATCAGTATCGAGCACGATGGTCTTGATGAGGATGACGCTTTTGATGAAGAGCTTTCTCATGAGGACGGTAAAACCATAAAAGACGTTTATGACGCTCTTACCGATGAGCAGAAAAACGTCGTTCATTACATGATCGGAGTGG
>Ga0209793_1000522_pt1 | contig 40880 bp, 42 predicted proteins | sample EBPBio122009_DNA_FD_185863 | JGI IMG/M metagenome (GOLD analysis project Ga0209793, IMG submission 185863) | Wastewater treatment Type I Accumulibacter community from EBPR Bioreactor in Madison, WI, USA - Reactor 1_2/2/2009_ DNA (SPAdes) (version 2) | ecosystem: Engineered > Bioreactor > EBPR >... | reverse complement strand
GAGGACCGGGGCAGCGGACCCTGCATCGCCCTACCCCGTCCGCTTGTGCCGCCCGACCAGGGTCAGCGGATCGGTGTCGTCCTCGTCCTCGGCGTCAAGCTCGGCCTCGTAGACCTCGCGCCGGTACAGCCGGAAGCGGTTGGTGAAGCCCGCGAAAGCGGCCTCGGCCTCGCCGGGCAGGTCACCCGCGAAGCCCATCTTCTCGCGCACGCGCGGCGGCAGGACGATACGGCCATCAGCGTCGATCTCGACCATCACCGACCGGCTGATCAGGTCGCGCTCGGCCCGCACCCGTTCGGGCGAGCCCATCTCCATCGCCTCGATGTCGGCGGCCAGCTGGTCCGCGCCGCGCTTGGAATACCCCTCGACGAAATTGCGCGCCTTGCCGCCATAGACCAGCACCAGCCGCGCGCCGCCCTTTTCGCCTTTCTGGGGATCGTCCGCGTTTAAGACGACCCGGAAGGCCGCCGGGATCGAGACCCGCGCCTTCCCGTCTACCTTCTGGTAGAACTCGCCTCTGAACGCCTCTGCCATTGCCTGGCCTTTTCAATTCCACGTCGAACCCCGGGCGATGGACATAAAAAGGCGGACCGGGTTGCTGCCACTACCCGATCCGCCGCTGTCCCATCGCTGGGCGTCCAGCTACGCGCGCCACCTGGGGGAGATGTCTGCTCGCTCGCGCGCCGGATCCTTGTTCGCCGATGAAAGGGGCTGCCTGTATGAAGCTGCCTTACGCCTTGTTCGGGGTCTTTCGTCCGCCCCTGACTTTCACTGCCCATCGCATCGTCGTGAGGTCAACTTGGCCGGGATTTCATGGGAAAGCAAGGGAAAAATTGGGAGGGGGGGGCCTCATCTTGTGTGGAAGGCCTCTGGAAAGCAGCATCTTGTGCCGCAATTCCCGAACTTTCTCCAATTTCTAGGCAAAGCTGCCAATCTTCTCCCCTACATCTTGTGCCACCGTCACACCCGATGACAGTCCCGTGATTTCCCAAGACTCTGCGTGACGCATCCGTGAGCAGAAGAAAATCCAGCCTCGATCCCGGAGAATCTGCCCGAATCGTGCCGTCGGAAACAGATCTTATGACCCGTCTCCCACGATTTCCCGAAACCTGTGATTCGAAATCCGCACATCATGCCCTGCGGTTGGGCAAACGGATTTAAGGGGTGTCCGTCAGACAGCCCGTCCGAACAGAAGCCGCAGGTAGCGCTCCAGATGGTCGAAGGCCTCGCGCGCGGGCGCGGGGGTGTTCAACGCCTTCGCCAGGATGATCCCGCCCTGGGTCACAACCTGGAACTGCTGCGCCAGGCCTTCCGCCGTCACCCCCGGCACCGGATGCGCCGCCAGAGCCTGTTCCAGATGCGGCAGCACATGCGCAAAGCCTGACCGGACGCTGCGCTCCGCCGCCTCGCGGATCGGCGGCGAAGTTTCATAGGCTTCCTGCACTGTCGTCCCGGCGACACAGGAGAATTCCGGCAGCGGCTGGCCCAGAAGCTCGCGCCGCAGGTCCAGATAGCCGAAGACCCGGTCCAGCGGATCGGGCAGGAAATTGTAGGGATGCGCGGCGAACATCGCCCCAGTCATCTGCGTCCAGTCGTCGACCAGCGCGACGCCCAGCGCTTCCTTGCTGGCGAAATGGTGGAAGAAGGCCCCCTTCGTCACCCCCGCCGCCGCGCAAAGGTCATCGACCGAAGTCGCGGCAAAGCCCCGGTGCCGCACGAGGCTCCGCGCGGCCTCGATCAGCCGCGCGCGCGCTTCGCCCCGGGGAACACGGGGGGCCTTCGTCTCCCTGGCAATGGTCACTCTGGCACCCTGGGCGTCATGCCCCCTTGTCCCAAAGGGCGGGATCAGGTGTCAACACCGCCCATTTCAGCCCGAAGGGATCGGACAGAAGACCCCAGGTGTCGCCCCAGAACTGGCGCTCATAGGGGGCAAGCACCGTGCAGCCCGCCGCCACGGCACGGTCCCACCAGGCCTGCCCGTCGGGCACCACCAGTTGCAGATGCCCGCGCGGAATCGGGTTGTCGCCGCCTTGCGCCGAGGACATGTCGGAATAGTCGGTCAGCATCAACGCTCCACCGTTGATCTCCAGCTGCAGGTGCATGAACTGGCCTGGCTGGTTCTCCATCGGCATCCGGCCGATATCCCTGGCGCCGAAAGCCTTGATGTAGAACTCCGCCGCCTCGCCACATTTTCCCGGCAGGCACAGATAGGGGATCACCCCCTGCATGATCCGGTCTTCGGGCCGATACCGGTGGTCCTGGGTCGTGTCGTTCATCTTGTCCTCCCTTGCCCGTCACGCGGGCTCTTCGGAAAAGCTGCCGGTCCGCATCGCCCCGGCGGGCCGGTAGGTGGAGATCACCACGCCCGAGGGCGAAGTCTTGCTCTCGATCAGCTTCAGCTCGGCAGGCTGCACCCCGTCCGAGAAGATGCGCTTGCCCCGCCCGATCATCACCGGGAAGACCAGCAGAACCACCTCGTCCGCCAGCCCTTCGACGATCAGAAGCGGCGTCAGCGTGGAGCTGCCCCAGACGATCAGGTCAGGCCCGCCCGCCTCTTTCACCTTGCGGATACCGGCGGCGATGTCTGGCCCCAAACCTTCCACCGGCCCCCAGTCCAGGCTGTCGGGCCGGTGCGTGGCGACGAACTTCCGGGCCCCGTTCAGGCTGTCGGCCATGGAACCTTTTCCTTGCGGCCAGTAGCGCGCGAAGATGTCATAGGTCCTGCGGCCCAGAAGCAGGTCGAACCCCTGCCCCTGCGCCTTGTCGATGGCCATACCCCCTGCCTCGTCATGATGGGGGAAGGCCCAGCCGCCGTGGTTGAAGCCGTTGCTCGGGTCCTCCTCCGGGCCGCCCGGCCCCTGGATGATCCCATCCAGCGAGATATGCTCGATGATCCTGATCTTGCGCATGTCCATCCCCCTCAGCCCGCTGCCGCGACCGCCGCCTCGATCTCGGCGATGTCGATCTTCTTCTGCTTCATCATCGCCGCCGTCGCCGCCGCCGAGACCTTCGGGTCCTTGCTCAACGTCAGCTCGGTCAGGCGCCGCGGGAAAACCTGCCAGGACACGCCGAACCGGTCCTTCAGCCAGCCGCAGACGCTCTCCTCGCCGCCATCCGCCGTCAGCGCCGCCCAAAGCCGGTCGGTTTCCGCCTGATCGTCCGTCTCGACGCTGATCGACACCGCCTCGGTCAGGGTGAAATGCGGCCCGGCATCGAGGATCTGGTAGGGCGTGCCCCCCAGATTGAAGTCCGTCACCGTGAACGGCCCCATGCCCGCATCGGCGCCGAAGCTGCGCTCGACCCGGCTGCCGGGGATCAGGTCACAATAGAACTTCGCCGCCTCCGGGCCACGGCCATCGCGGAACCAGAGACAGGTGCGAATGTTGTGGGTCATCGTCTTTCCTCCTCGAAAACATCAGCTGCCGCGAGATGCGACTCGCCGGTCATACAAGAAAGATACCAACCAGTTGGTATGTTATCAATCCGAAATCCCGCCCCAAGCAAAAACCCGCCACTCGGGCGGGTTTCAGGCAAGGCAGCACTGTGGAAAGACCTCAGCCCATCCCGCCCGCGATCAGCCGGTCGGCCAGCGCGAGATAGGGTTCGGCAAGCGGGCTGTCGGTCGCCGCGACCGGCGTCCCCGCATCCCCTGCCACCCGCACGTCCAGCGCCAGCGGCAGCTCGCCCAGGAACGGCAGGTCCAGCTTGCGCGCCTCGGCCGCCACCCCGCCATGGCCGAAGATATGGCTCTCATGCCCGCAGTTCGGGCAGACATAGGTCGACATGTTCTCCACCAGACCCAGGATCGGGGTCTTCAGCTTGCCGAACATGTCCAGCGCCTTGCGCGCATCCAGCAGCGCCACGTCCTGCGGGGTGGAAACGACGATGGCCCCCGTCAGCTGCGTCCGCTGGCAAAGCGTCAGCTGCACGTCCCCCGTCCCCGGCGGCAGGTCGATGATGAGGACGTCGAGCTTGCCCCAGGCCACCTGCCCCAGAAGCTGCTGCAAGGCCCCCATCAGCATCGGCCCGCGCCAGACCACCGCCTCGTTCTCCTTCAGCATCAGGCCGATCGACATCATCGTCACCCCATGCGCGACCAGAGGCTCGATGGTCTTGCCGTCGGGCGACGAGGGCCGACGGTTCACCCCCATCATCTTCGGCTGGCTCGGTCCATATATATCGGCATCGAGCAATCCCACGCGCCGCCCCCGCCGCGCCAGCGCCACCGCCAGGTTCGAGGCGACGGTGGATTTCCCGACGCCCCCCTTGCCCGAGGCCACCGCAATGATCCGGTCGATCCCCGATATCCGCTGCGGCCCGCCCGCCTGCGGTGTCGGATGCTGGCCGATCTTCAACGACGGCGGCGGAGGCTTCGCCGCGGGGCCATGCGCCGTCATCACCACCTGCACCGACGTCACCCCCGGCAGGGCTTTCAGCCGGGCCTCCGCCTCGGCCTGCGCCGGGCCCAGCGCCCGCGCCTCGTCGGGCGTCGCTGCCTCGATCACGAAGCGCACCACACCCCCCTCGACCGAGAGCGCGCGAATCAAATCCCGGCCTGCCAGATCGCCCCCGCCGGGGTGCGCCACCCCCGCAAGGACCTGCATCACCTGCTCCCGATCCACCGCCATCGTTCCAACTCCGCTGAAGATTTGCTCTAAGGTCGTAGCGTTTCGGCGCAAGGGCAAGGTCCGTTGACCAAATGCTCAAAAATTCGGCGAAGACCTTAATAAATCATGACATTTTCGTGACCCCAGCCATGCAGATGCTGCATGGCAGCATTGTTTAGACCCGCTATTGTGCATCTGCAGCATGAGGTTCATGTTACCCCTAACAGCGCGACAGAACGTTGCTGATGAAACTGAAGAGGCTTGAGTGACATGGCTTATGTGAACACCGCTCCCGTCGCCCGCAAGGGTTTCGCTGACCGCCTGGCTGTTGCGAAGGACGTCGTCCTGACCGCGATCAACCAGCGCCGCACCTATGCCCGCACGGTGGCTGAACTGAATTCGCTCACCGACCGTGAGCTCGCCGATCTCGGCATCTCGCGCCTCGGCATCACCGAGATCGCCCGCGAGGCCGCCTACGGCAAGTAAGATTTCGCCAGGGGTTCCCTCCCTCCTCCCTGGGAACCTCGGGCGATGCGGCGATGCCCCTCCTCCTCCCTGGGCACCGCCGCCCCTACCCGGACCGCAAAGGTCCAGACAGATCGGATGCCTCTCCTCCTCCCTGGCGTCCGGTAATGCGGCGGTGCCAACCTCCTCCCTGGCATTGCCGCTCCTTCTACGGGCCGCACAGGCCCAACCCCATCGGGCGATCCACCCTCCTCCCTCGGGTCGCCTGATCCGTGCGGCGGGGCCTCTCCTCCTCCCTGGCCCCGCCGCGCCAATCTTCCCGAAGGCCCCACCTCCTCCCGGGGCTGAAGGATCGCGGCGGTGCCACCCTCCTCCCGGCATCGCCGCTCCCATTCCGGGCCGCAGGGCCCACACCGATCGGACGCCTCTCCTCCTCCCTGGCGTCTGGTAAGCGGCGGTGCCAACCTCCTCCCTGGCACCGCTGCCCTCCTTTCCGGGCCGCGCAGGCCCGACCCCCATCGGTCGCCCACCCTCCTCCCGGGCGCACCGAGTTGCGGCGGCCCCCTCTCCTCCTCCCTTGGGGGTCGCCGCCTTTCCCCCCCGAAGCCCCCTTGCAGCCGCAGTCGGCCCGCGAAATAGTCCCGGCGACACAGCCGTCTGGGAGCCATCATGCGGGCCTCGGTCCTTTCCGCCGCCGCCGTCGCCGCGCTCGTGGGCTATGCCGCCTCGGTCGCGATCCTGCTCACCGCGGCCACCGCTTTGGGCGCCACGCCCGGGCAGACCGCCAGCTGGCTTCTCGCCATCTGCCTCGGCAAGGCCCTGGGCTCCACCCTGCTTTCCTGGCGCTCGCGTGTCCCCGTCGTCCTTGCCTGGTCCACCCCCGGCGCCGCACTGATCGCCGCGACGCATGGCATCAGCTTCGCCGAAGGCGTCGGAGCCTTCGTGATCACCGGCCTGCTCATCGCCGCCACCGGCCTCATCCGCCCATTGGGCACTCTCATCGCCCGCATCCCCGACGGCATCGCGGCCGGGATGCTGTCCGGCGTTCTCCTGCCCTTTTGCCTGAAGGGCGCGACCGCCGCGCAAGGTCTTCCTGCCCTCGTCCTGCCGATGGTCGCGGTCTTCCTCACCGTCCGGCTCTGGAACCCGGCCATGGCCACGCTGGCCGCCTTCGCCACCGGCATCGCGCTGGCCCTCCTCACCGGGTCGGACCTCTCGACCCTCCGCCTCTCCGCGCCCGTGCTGGAACCCGTGCTCCCGGAGTTTCGCCCGGGCGTCATCCTCGGCCTCGCGCTGCCGCTCTACCTCGTCACCATGGCGTCGCAGAACCTGCCCGGTTTCGCGACCCTGCGCGCCGCAGGGTACGAGCCGCCTGTCTCGGCCGCGCTGACCACCACCGGCCTGATCTCCACCATCACCGCCTTCTTCGGCGCCCATACCATCAGCATGGCGGCAATCACCGCCGCGATCTGCCTCGGCCCGGATGTCCACCCCGACCGTGACCGCCGCTGGATCGTGGGGCCCGCCTATGCCGGATTCTGGGTGCTTCTCGGCCTCCTGTCCCCCACCGTCCTGCAACTCCTCGCCGCGCTGCCCGCCCCGGTGGTCGCGGCCCTCGTGGCCCTCGCCCTCCTCGGCCCGCTGACGGGCGCGCTGACCGCCGCCTTCGCCCACGCGGACCAGCGCCTGCCCGCCACGCTGACCCTTGTCACCACCGCCTCCGGCATCGCCGCCTTCGGCATCGGCGCCGCCTTCTGGGGGCTGATGGTCGGGCTGGTCGCCTGGGGGCTGGAGCACGCAAAGACCCCGACGCGCCTGACCGCTCCTCGTTCGACGTCGTCTCTCGTCGCAGCCGGGCGAGGAGGGACGAAGCCACCGACGAGCATTCCCACCCGAAACTCTCCTGACAGCAGGCTGTCAGCAGACCCGTTGCCTGCGAAGCCTGCGAGACAGCAGTGAAACAGGCTCCACGCTAGACCCAGGCGCAAATCTTTTCGAAAAGATTTGCCAAAATCCTTCGAAGGATTTTGCCTCCCACACATGCTAACATTTTCCTAACGCCCGCAGCCAACCCCTTGAAATATCTGCAATCGCCTTGCCCGCCCACCGTGGACAGCTTGGCCCGCCCCCGCTATCCTCCCGCCCGGCCAACCAGAGGGGACCCCCATGCAGACCATGCTCGGCGTGATCGGAGGATCGGGGGTCTACCAGATCGACGGCCTCGAAGGCGCCAGCCGGGTCCGGGTGAAGACCCCTTGGGGCAAGCCGTCGGACGAGGTGCTGGTCGGCCGCCTGAACGGCCTGCCCGTCGCCTTCCTGCCCCGGCATGGACGAGGTCATGTCCACTCCCCGACATCGGTTCCCTACCACGCCAACATCGACGCGCTGAAGCGGCTGGGCTGCACCGACCTCCTCGCCGTCTCTGCCGTGGGCTCGCTCCGCGAGGACTTCGCCCCCGGCGACTTCGTGGTGGTGGATCAGTACATCGACCGCACAACCCAAAGACCGCCGTCCTTCTTCGGCCCCGGCTGCGTCGCCCATGTCAGCCTGGCCGACCCGACCTGCCCCCGCCTCGGGACGCTCGCCGCCCGGGCCGCCCGCGAGGAAGGCCTGACCGTCCACCAGAATGCCACCTACCTCTCGATGGAGGGTCCCCAGTTCTCCACCCGCGCCGAAAGCCGGATGTATCGCGCCTGGGGGGCCGATGTGATCGGGATGACCGGCATGTCCGAAGCCCGCCTCGCCCGCGAGGCCGAGCTTTGCTACGCCTCGCTTGCCATGGTGACGGACTACGACTGCTGGCACGACAGCCACGGCGCGGTGGACGTGGCGCAGGTTATCGCCGTGGTCCAGGCCAATGCCGCCGCCGCCCGCGGCCTCGTCGCGCGCCTGCCCGCCCTGATGGATGCCGACCGTCAGCCCTGCCCGCATGGATGCGACCGCGCCCTGACCCATGCCCTGATGACCGCCCCCGACAAGCGCGACCCCGAGCTGCTGGCCAAGCTCGACGCCGTGGCGGGCCGGGTCCTCTAGCCTCATGCGGCGGGTCCTGATCCTCGGGGCCGACGGCTTCATCGGTCGCCACCTCGCCTTCGGGCTCCGGGCGAAGGCCTGGGCCGTGACCGCCCAGGCCCGCAATCCCCGGCGGCTGGAGGCCATGGGCTTTGCCACCCTCCGCGCCGAGCTGACCGATCCCGCCAGCCATTCCCCCGCCTTCTGGACCCCGCACCTGACCGAAGGCGCGGCGCTCATCAACGCCGCCGGCGTCCTGACCGGACCCGAAGCCGCGTTCCGCGCTGTCCACCACGACGCGCCCCGCGCCGCCTTGCAGGCCCTCCACGGTCCTGCCCTGCTGATCTCCGCCGTCGGCACCGGGGCCGACACCCCCTTCGCCCGCTGGCGCCGCGAAACCGAGGCGCTCTTCGCCAGCCACTGCATCCTGCGCCCCGGACTGGTCCTGGGCGACACCTCCTACGGCGGCTCCTCCCTTCTCCGCGCGCTCGCCGCGATGCCACTCCGGCTGCCGGTGGTCGGCGACGGACAGCAGCCCTTCAACCCGATCCACGCCGCCGACTTGGCCGAGGTGGTGGCCGAATGCCTGGACACCGGCCTGCGGGGCACCTGGGACATCGGCGGGCCGGAAGTCGTCACGCAATCGGACCTCCTGTCCAGCTATCGTCGCTGGCTGGGACTGGCCGAGGTGCCCCGTCTGCACCTGCCCACCAAGGTAGCCATGACGCTCGGGCATCTGGGCGACGCGCTGCGGATCGGGCCGGTCTCGGCCACCGCCGTCGCCCAGCTTCAGGCCGGGGTCCTTGCCGATCCCGCACCCCTTCTCGCCCGGCTCAAGGCCCGGCCCCGCGCGGTCTCCACCTTCCTCAACGCCCGCCCGGCCGGGACGCAAGACCTCTGGCAGGCCCGCCTCTATCTCCTGAAACCCCTGATCCGCCTGACCCTCGCCGCCCTCTGGCTCGCCTCCGCCCTCCTCGGCCTGACCACCCCGGCAACCAGCTTCGTCCCCGGCCTGCCCCTGCCCGAGCCCCTGGCCGTCCTCCTCGCGCGCGGGTTCGGCCTGCTCGATCTCATCCTCGGCCTCGCCCTCCTGCGCAACTGGCGGCCCCGGCCTGTCGCCCTGACCCAGATCGCCCTCGTCCTCGCCTATACCGCCGGGCTCACCGTCCTTGCCCCGGCGCTCTGGCTCGACCCCTACGGCGGTCTCCTGAAGAACCTGCCCATCCTTGCGCTGCTCCTCACCCATCTCGCTTTGGTCGAGGAACGCTGATGGACGCCTACCTTCTTGCGAAAACCCTGCACATCCTCTCTGCCACCGTGCTGTTCGGCACCGGCATCGGCACCGCCTTCCAGATGGTCTGGGCCATGCGCGGCAATCGGGCCGAGGTGGTCGCGGGCGTGGGCTCCGGCGTGGTCGCCGCCGACTGGCTCTTCACCCTGCCCGCCGGGCTGGTGCAACCCTTGACCGGCCTCTGGCTCGCCCATCTTTCCGGGTGGAGCCTGACCGAGCCCTGGCTCCTCCTGACCTATGCGCTCTACCTGATCGCCCTTGCGGCCTGGCTGCCCGTCGTCGCCCTGCAATATCGCATCCGCGACCTCTGCCGCGCCGCGCCGCCCGGCCCGGTGCCAGAGGAGGCGCGGCGGCTCTACCACTTCTGGTTCCTCCTCGGCTGGCCCGGCTTCGGCGCGCTTGTCGCGGTGTTCTGGCTGATGGTATCGAAACCCGTCGCCTTCTTCTGAGGAACCCATGGCCAAGACCGTCAAGGACTATATCCGCACCATCGTCGACTTCCCGCATGAGGGGATCCTCTTCCGCGACGTGACCACGCTCTTCGCCGATCCGCGCGGCTTCCGGATGTGCGTGGACCAGCTCCTCGCCCCCTATGCCGGGATGCGCATCGACAAGGTCGCGGGGCTGGAGGCGCGCGGCTTCATCCTTGGCGGCGCGGTGGCGCACCAGCTGTCCACCGGCTTCGTCCCGATCCGCAAGAAGGGCAAGCTTCCCGGCCAGACCATCTCGCAGGCCTACCTCTTGGAGTACGGCGAGGCAGTGGTCGAGGTACATGACGACGCGATGCAGCCGGGCGAGAAGGTGCTGCTGGTCGACGACCTTCTCGCCACCGGCGGCACGGCGGAAGCGGGCATCCGGCTGATCGAGCGGCTCGGCGCCGAGGTGATCGGCTGCGCCTTCGTGGTCGACCTGCCGGACCTCGGCGGCCGGAAAAAGCTGGAGGGGCTGGGCATGGACGTCCATGCGCTCTGCGCGTTCGAGGGGCTCTGACGGCGCCTCCACCGGAGCTTTCGAGAACTCCGGACCGGTTTCTTCCAAGAAATCGCAACCGCGCACTGTCGGACGGGATCCCGTTAACCGTCCTGAAAGAGAATCACCCTACAAGAGGTCCTTGTCAGGGCTACCCACCCTGACCGCGCTGCTACCCACAGCGTGACCCACACACCCCCAAAGCACCCCGTCGCAGGTTCGCCTCGCGGCGGGGATGTTTCAGTCCGGCGGGCTCATCCCAATACCGCCCCCGGGTTCATGATCCCCGCAGGGTCCAGTGCCGCCTTGATCGCCCGCATCGCCGCCAGTTTCCCCGGATCGCCATAGCGCGCCAGGTCCGCAACCTTCAGCCGCCCGACCCCATGCTCGGCCGCGACCGACCCACCCAGCGAATGCACCAGATCATGCACCGCCGTCTTCACGGCATCGCGCACGCCCTCATGCTCGCCCTTCGCATGGCCCCGCGCCGGGAAGACGTTCCAGTGCAGGTTGCCGTCGCCCAGATGCCCGAAGCAGTTCACCCGGAACTCTCCCAGACCGGCGATCACCCCCGGCGCCTTCGCGATGAACCCCGGGATCGCCGACAGGGGCAGCGAGATGTCATGGCTCGACACCGCCCCCACCCTGCGGTTGGCAAGCGGGATCGTCTCGCGCAGAGCCCAGAGCTGCGCCGCCTGCGCTTCCGAGGTCGCGATCACCCCGTCCGTCACCAGCCCCGCCCCTGCCCCCGCCTCGTAGAGCCCCGCCATCACCGCCTCCGGCTCCAGCCCGGCGGGCAGTTCCAGTTCCAGCAGCACCAGCCAGTCCGGCACCGGATCGAAGGGCGCGCGCAGATCGAAGCCGGTCTCGGCCAGAAAGTCGAAGCCCGTCCGGCTGATCAGCTCGAAGCCGGAAACCAGCCCCGCCACCCGCTCGCCGCACAGCGCCAGAAGGTCCAGCGCCGCCCCCGGCGAGGGCACCGCCAGAAGCGCCACCACGCGCGCCGCAGGCAGCGGGAACAGCTTCAGGCTCGCCGCGGTGATCACCCCCAGCGTGCCTTCCGACCCGATCAGAAGGTGGCGCAGGTCGTAACCCGCGTTGTCCTTCCGAAGCCGGGTCAGCCCGTTGAACACCGTCCCGTCCGGCAAGACCGCCTCCAGCCCCAGGCACAGGTCGCGCGCATTGCCATAGCGCAGGACCGCGGTCCCCCCGGCGTTCGAGGCCAGGTTCCCGCCGATCCGGCAACTGCCCTCCGACGCCAGCGACAGCGGAAACAGCCGCCCGACCGACGCCGCATGGGCCTGCACGTCGGCCAGCACCATCCCGGCCTCGACCACCATGGCGTTTTCTTCCGGCCAGATGCCGCGCAAGGCGACCATCCGCTCCAGCGACAACAGAAGCGGCGCCGGGCCAAGGGTCAGGGTCTGCCCGCCCACCAGCCCCGTCCCGCCGCTGACGGGCACCACCCCCACCCGCGCCCCGGCACAGGCGCGCACCAGTGCCGCCACCTCCGCCGTGGTCCGGGGTCGCGCCAGCACCCCCGCCTGACCGGTCCAGCGGCCGCGCGGCTCCTCCAGATGCCGGGGCTCCGGGGCGGACAGCACCCCCTCGGGCACCACGTCAGCCAGGGCCGCGACGAAAGCGGGATCGCAGGGGTTCAGCATCGGCGTCTCCTTCCCGTCCTTCATAGCAAGGCGGGCGGGAGAGGCTAGTCCAGCCAGGCCGGTTCCAGCACCATGATCGTCGGCTGCGACGGCAGGTCGTGCAAGGACAGGGCGATCTGCGCCCCGCCGGTCTCGACCACGGTGAACTCCGGCGCCATGTCGGCGAGGAAAGCCTGCAAGCTTGCCCCGCTGAACCAGTGCATCGGGATGACGACGGAAGACCGCAGCCGCCGCACCACCCCCGCCATATCCTCCAGCCGCATCGTATAGCCGCCGTCGACCGGCACCATCACCACGTCCAGCCGCCCGATCGCCGCATATTGTTCGTCGCTCGGGATCTGGTGCAGATGGCCAAGATGGCCGATGCACAGGCCTCCCGCCTCGAAGATGAAGATCGAATTGCCGTCCCGCATCGCGCCTTCGCCGAACGGCCCTCTCGTGTCGGTCGTCACGTTGCGCACCAGCATCGCACCCAGGTCCAGGCGGTGCTCGGCGGGCCTGCCGCCCTCGGGCCAGCCCTTCAGCACATGCGGGATGCGCGGGTCGGGCGCGGCGGTCCAGTGCGAGTTATGCGCGCTGTTCATCGTGACCACGTCCGGCACCAGGTCCTGCGTGCCCAGATAGCCGGTGTAATCCGTCACCGCCACCGTGCCGTCCGCCGTCACGATCGCAAAGCTCGCATGGTCGAGGTAGCGGATCAGGACAGAGTCCGGCTCCAGCCCGTCCTGCAAGGCCGCCGGCACCACCGAAGGCTCCGCCGCCGCCACCGCGATGCAATGAGAGGCGATCCGCTCCTGCGCCAGGGCGGGCGTCGCGACAAGCGCAAGGGCGGCGAGCAGGCGCATCCGTCACCTCCGGGGCTTCCCGGCAAGCGTAACCCGGATCGCACGCGACAGGACGATCACGCCTGCGCGATTGCCAGCGCGTGGAGGGCGGCGATAGTCCGCAGGTTCCGCGCGGTCATCGGGCCGGGAAGCAGCCTCGGCAGTTTTTCCGCAAGCTTCGACGTGCCATAGCCGCCCGGCGTCGACAGGGTGAACCGGCGCGGTCCGATATGCCAGCCGTCACCCGGCAGGGCCAGCGCGCGCAGGGCGGCCTCGTCCGGAACCGGCGTCTCGCGCAGGAAGATCACATGCACCAGCTTCGGCTCGGCCCCGGCGAAAGGATGGTCGGCCAGCGCGGAAGCAAGTTCGTACGCCGCCAGAACGAAACACTCCGGCGAAAACCCGAACCGCGCCGCGATGCCCTCCCGGATCATCCCTTCCAGGTCCGGCGCTTCCAAATCGCTGTCGAAAACCGCGTTGCCCGACTGGATATAGGTCTGCACCGCCCCGAAGCCCATGCCCCCGAGCATCTCCCGGAATTCCGCCATGGGCAGCTTCCCCGCTCCCCCGACGTTTACCCCCCGCAACAGAGCGACCCACCGTGCCATGCACCCCTCCCGAATGCCTTTCACATTTGCCCAAATATCCCCGCCGGAGGCAGTTCCGAGCGACTTTGCGTCCTTCACGCAAAGCCGCGAGACGAAAGGATTGCGCGTCAGCGCTCAATTCAGCAGGCGCTGCGCCCTCAGCCCACGTCGGTCCGTCCGCGCCGGTCGCCCCTGAGGTTGGCGTAAAGCACGTGGTTGCGCCAGCGTCCGTTGATCTGCAGGTAGCTCTGCGCCACGCCTTCATACTTGAAGCCGCACTTTTCCAGCACCCCGCGCGAGGGCAGGTTTTCCGGCAGGCAGGCCGCCTCCAGCCGCGACAGGTCCAGCCGCGTGAAGGCATGATGGGTCAGCGCCAGGATCGCCTCGCGCATGTAGCCCTGCCGCGCGAAGGGCTCGCCGATCCAGTAGCCGAAGGTGCCGGTCTGCGCCGGGCCGCGGCGGATGTTGTCCAGCGTCAGCGCGCCCAGAAGCTGGTTGTCCGCGCGCCGGATCAGAAGCATCGGCAGCGCCTGGCCCTGCGCCTCCGCCCGCTGCGCCCAGTACACCCGGTTGGTGAAGGCCCGCCGCGTCAGGTGGTCGGTCGACCATACCGGCTCCCATTTCACCAGGAATTCCGCCGAGGCTTCGCGCAACTCGGACCATTGCCGCCAGTCGGCATGTTCGGGCAGCCGCAGCGTCATCCGCTCGGTCTCGACCCGGACGCGGCGCTTCAGGCCCAGCATCAGGGGGCAAGCCCCCGCCGGACTTCCTCGATGCCGGGCGCCGCCGCCACCGGCCCATAGACCGCCAGCGCCGCCTTTGCCCCGGTCAGTTCCGCCGCATAGCCGCGCACCGCGCCGGTATCCACCGCGTCGATCTTCGCCACGGCCTCGGCGACGTCGGGCACCCGGCCCCAGATCGACAACAGCCGCGCATTGCGTTCCGCGCGTGAGGACGGGCTTTCCAGCCCCATCAACAACCCCGCCCGCAGTTGCGCCCGCGCCCGCGCCACCTCGGCCTCGGTCATGTCCGCCGCCGCACGCCGCAACTCGTCCACCGTCAACCGGGTGAGTTCCCCGATCTCGGCCTCCGAGGTTCCGGCGTAGATCGTGACCTGTCCGGTATCCTCATAGGCCGCCGATTGCGCATGGATCGAATAGCAAAGGCCCCGGTCCTCGCGGATGCGCTGGAAAAGGCGGCTCGACATGCCGCCGCCCATTGCGGTGGCATAGACCTGCGCGGTGTAGACCTTGTCGTCACGGTAGCCCGGCGCCTCGAACGACAGCGCGAAATGCACCTGCTCCAGGTCCTTGATCTCGCGCCGCTCGCCACCGACAAAGCGCGCGGGTTCCACCTTCGAGGCCCCCACCGCCTTCAGCCCGCCGAAAATCCGTTCCGCCGCAGCAACCACCGCCGCATGGTCCACGCCCCCGGCCGCCGACAGGATCATCTGGTCCGGCCCGTAGTGCCTGCCGGTGAAGCCTTCGAAATCCACCTTGCGAAAGGCCGAAACGCGCTCTTCCGGTCCCAGGATCGTCCGGCCGAAGCTCTGGTCCGGATAACTCACCTCGTGCAGCCAGTCGAAGATGATGTCGTCCGGCGTGTCCAGCGCCTGGCCGATCTCCTGCAGGATGACGTGCCGCTCGGTCTCGATATCGGTCTTGCGGAACAGAGGGTTGAGCACGATGTCGGCGATCACGTCCAGCGCCATCAGCACATCGCCGGACAGGACCCGCGCGTAATAGGCGGTCATCTCGCGGCTGGTATAGGCGTTGATATACCCGCCCACATCCTCGATCTCTTCGGCGATCCGCAGCGCCGACCGCCGCCGGGTGCCCTTGAACGCCATATGCTCCAGGAAATGCGCGATGCCGTTCTGCTCGGGCGTCTCGTGCCGGCCCCCGGCCTCGACCCACAGGCCGACGCTGGCCGATTGCAGGCCCGGCATCGCCTCGGTCACGATGCGGAAGCCGTTCGGCAGGGTGTGCAGTTGCTGCATCAACGATGGATCCTTTCGCGGACCAGCGCCTGCAACACGGCAAGGTCGTTCGGCACCCGCGTCATCCGCTCCTTGCGCTGGAACAGGTCCGCCATATGCGGCGGCAGGCCCGGCCGGATTCCGGTCGCCCGTTCCACCGCATCGGGGAATTTCGCCGGATGCGCGGTGGCCAGCGTGATCATCGGCGGCGCGCCCACATGCTCTTCCGCCACCTTCACCCCCACGGCGGAATGCGGGCAGAGGAGTTCCCCCGTCGTCTTCCAGTGCCGCGCGATCACCGCCAGCGTCTCCTCCTCGGAACAGCGGCCCGAGGCGAAGGTCGCCCGCAAGCCTTCGATAGCGCCTTGGCTGATCCGGAACCCGCCGGATTTCAGCTCGCCCATCAGCGCCGCCACCGCTGCGCCGTCGCGGCCATAGGCATCGAACAGCGCGCGCTCGAAATTGGAAGACACCTGAATGTCCATCGACGGGCTCATCGACGGCCTGACGCCGTCGGTCCGATAGTCGCCCGAGCGCAGAGCCCGGTCGAGGATGTCGTTCTGGTTGGTGGCGATCACCAGCTGGTCGATGGGCAGGCCCATCCGCTTGGCGATGTAGCCCGCGAAGATGTCGCCGAAATTGCCCGTCGGCACGGTGAAGCTGACCGCCCGGTGCGGGGCGCCCAGGGCGGTGGCGGCGTAGAAATAATAGACCACCTGCGCCAGAACCCGCGCCCAGTTGATGCTGTTCACCCCGGCCAGCCGCACGCCATCGCGGAAGGCGAAGTCGTTGAACATGTCCTTCACGCGGGCCTGACAGTCGTCAAAGTCGCCGTCCATTGCCAGCGCATGGACGTTGGCCTCCGAAGGCGTGGTCATCTGCCGCCGCTGCACATCCGACACCCGGCCATGCGGGAAAAGGATGAACACATCCACATTGGCAAGCCCCCGGAAGGCCTCCATCGCCGCCGACCCGGTATCGCCGCTGGTCGCACCGACGATGGTGATCCGCTCCCCGGTCTTGGCCAAAGCCGCCTGCATCATCTGCCCGATGAGCTGCATGGCGAAATCCTTGAAGGCCAGCGTCGGCCCGTGGAACAGCTCCAGAAGGAAATGGTTCGACCCGAGCTGCACCAAAGGTGCGCGGGCGGCGTGGTGAAAGCCCTCATAGGCCTTGGCGATCAGGCCCTTGAACTCGTCGTCCGAAAAGAACCCGCCCAGATAGGGCCGCATCACCCGGAAGGCGACCTCCTCGTAAGGCGCCCCCGCCAGCGCCGCGATTTCGGCCTTGGTCATCACCGGGATCGTATCCGGCACATAAAGCCCGCCGTCGCGGGCAAGGCCCGTCATCATCGCCTCGCCGAAGCCAAGGACAGGGGCCGCGCCGCGGGTCGAGATATATTGCATTGCCATCGCCTTCACACCTTCCGCGTCCTGATACGCCAGACAAGAAAGACTGTCATCCCCGCCCATGTCGCCGCCAGAAGGAACCACTGGATCGCATAGCCCCAATGGTCGTTGGGGATGCCCGAAGTGTCGACCGGCACCGGCGCGATGCCGTCACCGGTGGGGGCGCTGGCGACGATCAGCGTGGGCTCCGTCCCCAGCTTCACAGCCATCGTGGAGACGTCGCGCGCGAACCACAGGCCCGTCTTCGCATCCGGCGGCGGCGTGAAGCTGCCGGTGTCCTGCGGCCAGTGCAGGTTGCCCTCGACCTTCGCCTCATGCGGCGCGCGCGGCACTCCCCGCGCCTCGTCCTCGATGAAGCCGCGCTGCACCATGATCCGCCGCCCGCCCGGCAGCGCGAACGCCTCGATCACCAGCACGCCGGGGCTCGCCCCCGTCTGCCCCGCCAGCACCTCCAGATACTCGCCGGTGAAGCGCCCTTCGGCGAACACCGCCTGGAACTTGTCCCGGTTCTCGTCCGGCACCTCCGGCAGCGGGATCGGCGCATTGAAAATCCGCGCCGCGATCTCGTCCAGATAGACCCGCTTCTCCTCCATCCGGCTGAGCTGCCAGAAGCCAAGGCTCATCAGCACGGCAACCCCGACGATCCCCATCAGGACCGGAAAGACATATCGGCGCATCGGCATCCCCGGAAATGCAAGCGCAGGCCCGAAGGCCCGCGCTTCTGGCTTGTCAGAGGCGAAGGGTCAGCCCTGGCCCCAGACGTAGATGGCGGCGAACAGGAACAGCCAGACCACGTCGACGAAGTGCCAGTACCAGGCTGCGGCCTCGAAGCCGACATGCTGCTCGGGGGTGAAATGCCCCTTCAGCGCGCGGATCAGGCAGACGGTCAGGAAGATCGTCCCAATGATGACGTGGAAACCGTGGAAGCCCGTCGCCATGAAGAAGCTGGCGCCATAGATGTTGCCGGCGAAACCGAAGGCCGCGTGGCTGTACTCGTAGGCCTGCAGCAGGGTGAAGATGAAGCCCAGACCGATGGCCAGGATCAGCCCGTTCACCAGGTCCTTGCGGTTGTTCTCGTGCACCAGCGCATGGTGCGCCCAGGTCGCGGCGCAGCCCGACAGCAGCAGGATCAGCGTGTTGATGAAGGGCAGGTGCCAGGGGTCGAAGGTCTCGATCCCGGCGGGGGGCCAGACGCCGTCGACGGCCGGGGACTGCGGCCCCATCGGATACATGCGGTGCTTGAAGAAGGTCCAGAACCAGGCCGAGAAGAACATCACTTCCGACATGATGAACAGGATGAACCCGTAGCGCAGGCCCAGGCGGACGACCGGGGTATGGTCGCCGGTCTGCCCCTCGTGCACCACTTCCGACCACCACGCGAACATGGTGTACAGCACACCCGCAAGCCCGATCAGCCCCATCCAGGGTGCCGAGCCGTGCATCCACAAGACCGCGCCGAACAGCATCACGAAGCCCGCCACGGCCCCGAACAGCGGCCAGATCGAGGGCGGCAGGATGTGGTAGTCGTGGTTCTTCGCGTGGGCCATGGCCGGGGTTTCCCTCGTTGTGTCTCAGTTCACCGCAGATGCATCGTCTGCGGGGGGTTCAAGAGCTGCCTGTTTCTCGGGCAGCGGTGTCTGGTGGAAGGTATAGCTGAGCGTGATCTCATGCACAAACTTCCCGTCCGGGTCGTCGAGAATGGCGGGGTCGACGAAAAAGCTGACCGGCATCTGCACGGTTTCCCCCGGCTGCAGCACCTGTTCGGAGAAGCAGAAGCAGTCGATCTTGGTGAAATAACCGCCCGACGTGTCAGGGAAGACGTTGAAACTGGCGGTGCCCGCAATCACCCGGTCGGTCGGGTTGTGCGCCTCGTAGAAGGCCAGCCCCGTCTCGCCAATCCGCAGCTCCATCGTGCGGACCACCGGCTTGAAGCTCCACGGCATGTTCTGGTCGACCGAGGCGTCGAAGCGAATCCTCACGGTCTGGTCGAGGATCACCCCCGGCGCCGCCTCGGCGCGCTGCGGCGTGCCGCCATAACCCGTCACCCGGCAGAACCAGCTGTAGAACGGCACCGCCGCGAACGAGAGCGAGCCCATGGTCAGGACCACGGCCACAAGCTGCACCAGCGTGCGGTTCTTGCCCGTAAGCCTTGGGAAGATCATGGCTGCACCTCCTCTTTCGGCACCGAAGAAGGCTGGACCACATGGTCATAGCCCTGCATCGGATCGCCCCGCTTCACCTTGACCACCGTCAGCGCGAAGACCAGCGCGACGAAGGCCGCCAGCGTCAGCCCCACGCCCAGGTTCCGGCTGAACCGGCGCTTGTGAAGCTCATGTTCGGGCCGGAAGCTCATCACCAGCCCCCCAGCCCCACCGATTTCAGCGCCGCTTCCGCCAGGAAGGCCGCGAAATGCAGGAACAGGTACAGCAGGGAAAACCGGAAGAACGCCTTTTCGGCAGCATAATTGTCGGCCTCTGCCATCACCTCGTCGCGCCGCCACAGCCGCACCGCACCCAGAACGAAGCCCGCGTTCAGCACCACGGCCACCGCCAGCGTCAGCGGCCCGCCGATCTGCGTCACCGCGGCCCCCAGAGCGACCGGCACCAGAAGGATCGTATAGGCCAGGATGTGCGCCCGCGTGGCCTTCCGGCCATGCGTCACCGTCAGCATCGGCACGCCCGCCGCGTGGTAATCTTCCTTCATGAACAGCGCGAGCGCCCAGAAATGCGGCGGCGTCCACATGAAGATCAGCGCGAACATCAAAAAGGCCTCGACCGAGACCGACCCCGTCGCCGCCACCCAGCCGATCATCGGCGGAAACGCCCCCGCCGCGCCGCCGATCACGATGTTCTGCGGGGTCGAGCGTTTCAGCCACATCGAATAGACGACCACGTAGAAGAAGATGGTAAAGGCCAACAGCCCCGCCGCCGCGACATTCGTCGCCAGCCCCAGCATCACCACGCTGATCCCGGACAGGCCCAGCCCCACCGCCAGCGCCTCGCCCGCCTGGACGCGGCCCGCAGGCACCGGACGCTTCGCCGTGCGCTTCATCACCCGGTCGATATCGGCGTCCCACCACATGTTCAGCGCACCGCTGGCCCCCGCGCCCAGCGCGATGAACAGGATCGCCGAGAAGACCTCGACCGGGTGCAGGCTGACCGGCGCGACCAGAAGGCCCACCAGCGCGGTGAACACCACCAGCGACATGACGCGGGGCTTGAGAAGCTGCACGTAATCGCCGAACCCCGGTTCATAGGGGGTGGCGGTCGCGCCCTGATATGCTGAGGTCTCGCTCATCCCGGTCCTGCTTCAGACGGCGGTGCCTGGCCAAGGCCAGGCGCCGACACGTAGCTCCCCCCGAAAGGTCTCAGTTCGACGCGACCTGCACGGTCGCGGGCGCCGCCACCGACGACAGCTGCACATCTCCGGCCTTGGCCTTGGCCAGCCATTCGGCATAGGCCGCTTCCGACACCACCTTCACCGTGATCGGCATATAGGCGTGCATCTGCCCGCACAGTTCCGAGCACTGGCCGAAGTAGATGCCTTCCTTCTCCGCCTTGAACCACAGCGCGGCGGTCCGGCCGGGGACGGCGTCCTGCATCACGCCGAAGGCGGGAACCTTCCAGGAATGGATCACGTCCACCGCCGTGACCTGCACCACGATGGTCTTGCCCACCGGCACCACAACCGCCGTGTCGGTCGCCAGCAGGAACTGGTCCTTGGTATAGCCCGCCGCGGTCAGCTGCGCCTCGACCTCGGGGGTCATCATGTTGGTGCCGCCGGTCGCGGGCGAGCCGATCATGTAGCTGTCGAAGGAAATCCCCTCGTCGACATATTCATAGCTCCAGTACCACTGGTTGCCGGTGGCCTTGATGGTGACTTCGCCGACCGGGATCTCCTGCTGCTTGAACAGGATCGGCAGCGAGAAGGCACCGATGGAAACCAGAATCACGATCGGGATCAGCGTCCACGCCACTTCCAGCGGGCTGTTGTGGGTGAAACGCGCCGGAGTCGGGTTCGCTTTCCGGTTGAAGCGCAGCATCACATAGATCAGCAGCCCGGTGACGAAGATCACGATGGCGGTGATGATGTACAGGATCATGTGATCCAGCCAGTGAATGTCCTCGGCCAGCTCCGTCACGGCGGGCTGGAAGCCCGTCGCCCCCGAGACCGGTTGTCCCACGATTTCCAACGCTTGCTGCGCAAGGGCCTGCCCGGCCACCAGCGTGGCGATTGCCGCAGCGCCGCCCCGCTTCATCACTGTCGAAAGACGCATATGTCTCATCCCGTTCACGTCGCGGCTTGCCGCCGCTGTCCAGGGATGCCGCCCAAAGGTCAGAATCCCGCTGTTTCCCATGGTCCTCAAACCATATTAGCTTGACCGCGACAAGCAAAACCGTAGCGACGAATCCGCGCCCCCTGGCTGCCGGATCGGTGGAGGAAGACGACCCTTGGCCTTCATCAAGCTGACCCTCGTCACCTTCGGCCTGTTCTACGTCGTGGCCCTGTCGGGAATGTATGTCTTTCAGCGCGATCTGCAGTATTTTCCCACCCGCCGCGATCCCGCGCCCGAAGCCCTGGGCCTGAGCGGGGCCAGCCGGATCACGCTCGCCACCCCCGATGGCGAGACCCTCGTCCTCTGGACCAGCCCGCCCCAAGGCGACCGCCCCGTGATCCTCTTTCTGCACGGCAACGCGGGCGAGATCGCCGACCGCGCCGACCGCTTCGTCTTCTACCAGGCCCGGGGCTATGGCGTGGCCTTCCTGTCCTGGCGCGGCTACGGCGGCTCCACCGGCGCGCCGTCCGAAACCGGCCTTCTCGCCGACGCCAAGGCCGCCTACGATCACCTCCGCGCACAAGGGATCCCGCCCGAGCGCATCGTGCTGGTCGGCGAAAGCCTCGGCACCGGCCCCGCCGTGATCACCGCCGCCGCCAACCCCGTTGCCGCCGTGGTGCTGGAAGCCCCCTATTCCGCCGCCGTCGACATCGCGCGGCGCGCCTGGCCCTGGCTGCCCGTCGGCCTCCTGATGAAGGACCAGTATCGCTCGCGCGACCACATCGCCGCGATCCGCGCGCCGCTTCTCATCCTGCATGGCGAGAAGGACCGGGTGATCCCGCAGGGCTTCGGCAAGCGGCTCTACGACCTCGCGCAGGACCCCAAGACCTTCGTCTCGCTTGGTCCCGTCGGCCATGACGCGCTCTTCTCCCCCGCCACATGGGAGCAGGAGGCCGCCTTCATCGACCGGACCCTGCCTCCTTGACCCTGCCCGCGTCCCGGCCCATCTGTGACACGACCCGACAGGAAACCCCCCGATGACCGACGCCCCCTTCCGCCCCTTCGACAGCCATCTCGACGAGACCGCCGCCCTTGCCACCCTGCGCGAGGCGACCGCCGGGGCCGATGACGGCGAGCTGTTCCTGGAACGCCGCCGCGCCGAGGCGCTCGTCCTCGACGACGGCCGCATCCGCCAGGCCACCTATGACGCCTCTCAAGGTTTCGGCCTCCGCGCCGTGAGGGGCGAGGTCGCGGGCTACGCCCATTCCACCGAAATCTCCGAGACCGCGCTCCGCCGCGCGTCCGAGACCGCCCGCCTTGCCGTGGGCGCGGGCGGCGGCACCCTCGCCCCCCCACCGCGCGGCACCAACACCCGGCTCTACCGCTCCGACGACCCGATGGCCGATGCCACCTTCCCGGTGAAGATCGACCTCCTGCGCGAGATCGACGCCCATGCCCGCGCGCTCGACCCCCGCGTGGTGCAGGTCTCGGCCACGCTCACCGCCTCGCTGCAAGAGGTGGAAATCCTCCGCCCCGAAGGCACGCGGCTTTCTGACATCCGCCCGATGGCGCGGCTGAATGTCAGCGTGATGATCGAGGAGAACGGCCGCCGCGAACAGGGCGGCATGGGCAAGGGCGGGAGATACGGCCTCACCGCGCTCATGTCCGCCGAAACCTGGAAACCGATGATCGCCGAGGCGCTGCGCATCGCCCAGGTCAACCTTTCCGCCGTCGAGGCCCCGGCCGGGGTGATGGACGTGGTCCTCGGCCCCGGCTGGCCCGGCATCCTGCTGCATGAGGCCATCGGCCACGGGTTGGAGGGAGACTTCAACCGCAAGGAAACCTCGGCTTTCGCCGGGCTGTTGGGGAAACAGATCGCCTCGAAGGGCGTGACTGTCCTTGATGACGGCACAATCCCTGATCGCCGTGGCTCGATCTCCATCGACGACGAAGGCACGCCCTCGGCCAAGAACGTGCTGATTCAGGATGGCGTGCTGGTCGGCTACATGCAGGACCGGCAGAACGCCCGCCTGATGGGGGTCGCCCCCACCGGCAACGGGCGGCGCGAAAGCTTTGCCCATATCCCGATGCCCCGGATGACCAACACCTACATGCTGGCCGGAAACGACGACCCCGCCGGGATCGTCGCCAGCCTGAAGGATGGCATCTACGCCGTGGGCTTCGGCGGCGGGCAGGTCGACATCACCTCGGGCAAGTTCGTCTTCTCCTGCACCGAGGCCTATCGCGTCAGGAACGGCGTGGTGGGCGAGGCGGTGAAGGGCGCGACCCTGATCGGCGACGGCGCCACCGCCCTGAAGGGCATCCGCGCCATCGGCAACGACCTGCAGCTCGACCCCGGCATCGGCAACTGCGGCAAGGCCGGGCAATGGGTCCCGGTCGGCGTGGGCCAACCGACACTGATGATCCAGGGCCTGACGGTCGGGGGTGCTGCGGCCTGAGCGGCGGCTTCCGCCTCAGACCCGGGTGGCGGTGTAAAGGTTGATCTCGGCGGGGACGCGCAGGCAGCCGTCGTCCCCGACCAGCCCCGACCATTCCTCGCGCAGGGCCGCCAGCATCGCCGCCGTGCCGCCGGTTTCACGCAAGAGACGCGGCAGGCCGCCAAGGTGGGACAGCAGGTCGAGTACCGGCTCGATCCCGCCGGGGTGGTCCAGCGTCAGCTCGACCGCCCGACCCTCGGCCCGCAAGCCCGCCGCGCGCAGGATGCCCAGCACGCGCGGGATGTCGCTGAACGCCATCGGGCCGGGGCCGTCGGGGTCCGACGGCGGTGGTGGGCCGAGGCGGGCGGCGCCGATCCGCCCCGGCGTCGCGAAGAACGGGTTCGCGACGGCCCGCCCCCAGACGGCCAGCACCATCCGCCCGCCCGGCCGCATCGCCCCGGCAAGGTTGGCAAAGGCCGCCACCGGATCGGCGAAGAACATCACCCCGAAGCGCGACAGGACCAGGTCGAAAGCGGCCGGCGCGAAGCCATGATCCTGCGCATCGGCCCGCAGGAACTTTACCTGCGCCAGGCTTTCGACCCTGGCCAGTTCCCCGGCACGGGCGAGGAGCGGGGCCGAGATGTCGACGCCCAGCGCCCTGCCCTGCGGCCCCACCGCCCTTGCCGCCGCTAGCGTCAACGCCCCTGCGCCGCAGCCCACGTCCAGCACCCGCTGACCGGGAAGCGGTGCGGCCTCGGCCATGACCAGTGCGGTCACATTCGTCATCAAAAGGTCCATCGCCGGTTGCTGCGCCACCCAGGCGCGACCGGGCACATCGTTCCAGAATGTGTGCTGTCCAGTATTGGCTTCGGACATTCCCGCCTCCCGAGATGGATTGCTTCGACATTGATGTTGGCCGGTCCGACAAAGGCCATCACCTTCCCGCGACTGTCGTCCCCGCACAGGCGCGGGCCAGATCGGCCGGGCCTTCGATCAGGTGGAAAATGACTGTCATCCCCGCGAAAGCGGGGACCCAGAGGGCAAAGCGCCGGGGGCTGGGTCCCCGCTTTCGCGGGGATGACAGGTCGGAGGGGGGAGGTTGGCCACGGAACCTCGCCCGCCTCCGTTCAGCGCCCGAACTTGCCCTTCAACGCATCGGCAAAGGCGTTCCCGCCCCCCTGCGGCCCCGACTGCATCGGGCCCCGGACCGGCTTCGCAGGCGCAGGCCCCCGTTCGCGCGCCTGATCCTTCGCGCTGGCCCCGCCATCCGATTTCATGCTGAGCCCGATCCGCTTGCGCGGCACGTCGACCTCCACCACCCGGACCTTGACCACATCCCCCGCCTTCACCACCGCATGGGGATCACGCACGAAACTGTCCGACAGCTGGCTCACATGCACCAGCCCGTCCTGATGCACGCCGATATCCACGAAGGCCCCGAAGGCCGCGACGTTGGTGACCGTGCCCTCCAGCACCATTCCCGGACGCAGGTCGGTGATCTCCTCCACCCCCTCGGTGAAGGTCGCCGTCTTGAAGCTCGGCCGAGGGTCCCGCCCCGGCTTCTCCAACTCGGCCAGGATGTCCTTCACCGTGGGCAAGCCAAAGCGCTCTTCCACGAAGGCCGCCGGGTTCAGCTTTTTCAGCGCCGCCCCGTCGCCCATCAGCGCGCGGATATCCCGCCCACAGGCGGCGACGATCTTGCGGGCCACATCATAGGCTTCCGGGTGCACCGACGAGGCATCCAGCGGCTCCTTCCCCCCGGTGATCCGCAGGAAGCCCGCCGCCTGTTCAAAGGCCTTCGGTCCCAGCCGCGCGACCTTCAGGAGCTCCTTCCGGGTGGCAAACGGCCCGTTGGCGTCCCGGTGCGCCACGATGGCCTCGGCCAGCCCCGGCCCCACCCCGGACACCCGCGCCAGCAGCGGCGCGGAAGCGGTGTTCAGATCCACCCCCACCCCGTTCACCGCATCCTCCACCACCGCGTCCAGCGACTTGGCGAGGCGGTGCTGGTCCACGTCATGCTGATACTGCCCCACGCCGATCGCCTTCGGCTCGATCTTCACCAGCTCCGCCAGGGGGTCCTGCAAGCGCCGGGCAATGCTGACCGCCCCCCGCAAAGACACGTCCAGTTCCGGGAACTCCCGCGCCGCCAGCTCGGAGGCCGAATAGACCGAGGCCCCGGCTTCCGAGACCACCACCTTCACCGGCTTCTCCGTGCCCGATGGCAACAGCGCCAGCAAATCCGCCACCAGCTTCTCCGTCTCCCGGCTCGCCGTACCGTTGCCGATGGCGATCAGCTTCACCCCGTGCTGTCCGATCAGCCGCGCGATGGCCACCTGCGCGCCTTTCAGGTCCATCCTCGGCTGGAACGGATAGACCGTATCCGTCGCCACCAGCTTGCCCGTCGCATCCACCACCGCGACCTTCACGCCGGTGCGGATCCCGGGATCCAACCCCATGGTCGCCTTCCCCCCCGCCGGGGCCGCCAGCAGCAGGTCCTTCAGGTTCCGCGCGAAGACCCGGATCGCCTCGGCCTCCGCCGCCTCGCGCAGCTCGGCCATCAGGTCCAACGTCAGCGAGGTCCTGATCTTCACCCGCCAGGCCCAGGCCGCCGCCTCGCGCAGCCACTTGTCACCCAGGCCCTGCCCACCAGCCCCGACCGCCGCGCCGCAGGCCCGCTCCGCCGGGCTTTCCCCGCGCGGGGCCTCGGCATCGACCTCGAGGTCCAGCACCAGAACCTCCTCGTTCCGCCCCCGGAACATCGCCAGCGCCCGATGGCTCGGCACGCGCGCAAACTCTTCGCTATGCGCGAAATAGTCCGAGAACTTCGCCCCCGCGGTCTCTTTCCCCGCCACCACCTTCGCCGAAAGCTTGCCCACCTTCCGCATGTGGTCGCGCAACCGGCCCAGAAGGGCTGCATCCTCGCTCAGCCCTTCCGCCACGATGTCCCGCGCGCCTTCCAGCGCGGCCTTCGCATCGGGGAAGCCCTCGGACAGGAACCCGCCCGCCAGCGCCACGGGATCTGCGGAACGATCCGCGACAATCGCCTCCACCAGCCCCTGCAACCCCGCCTCGCGCGCGATCATCGCCTTGGTCCGCCGCTTCGGCTTGTAGGGCAGGTAGATATCCTCCAGCTCGGCCTTCGTTCCCGCCCCGGCGATGGCCTTCGCCAGCGCCTCGGTCATCTTGCCCTGCTCGGTGATCGAGGAGACGATCGCCCCCCGCCGCGCCTCAAGCTCGCGCAGGTAGCCCAGCCGCTCCTCCAGCTTGCGCAGCTGGGTGTCGTCCAGCCCGCCCGTCACTTCCTTCCGGTAGCGCGCGATGAAGGGAACCGTCGCGCCGCCGTCCAGCAGTTCCACCGCCGAGGTGACCTGCGCGGGCGTCGCCCCGATTTCCGTGGCGATCAGGCGGGGGATCAGGGTCAGGCTCATGCGAATCCTCAAGGTTTGGGGCGGGCACCTTAGCGGCGGCCCCAGATCGGGGAAACCCCGTCAGCCCTCGTCACCCGGTGATCCGCCAAACCCGCAGCGCCTGGTCCTTGATCCGCCCCTGCAACCCCCCGCCCCACCACCACAGCACGACCCAAGCCGCGACCAGCAGGGCCGCTCCGGGCCAGATATCCCCGTAAAGCGCGCAGAGCGGGCCGAAGGACAGGCGCAGGGCCGAGACCCAGGCGAGCACAATCGCCTTGCCGCTGTCCCAAAGGGTCGGCCAGAGCGGCAGCCCAAGCCGGTTCAGCAGCGGCAGGACGACGAAAAGCACCGCCAGGGCGATCTGCGCCCGGTTTGCCTTCGCCCGCCAGCCGATCAGACGACGCGCCTTGTCGTCGAAGACCGCCGTGCGCGCCATCGGCGCCGGGCCGCAGGTGTCATGGCTCGCGGGTCCGTCGCAGACGCTCGCCCCCTCCGGCAGGAGAAGCGGCGCATAGCCGTCGGCGCCTGTCTGGATCTTCTGCAGCACCGAACGGTGCAGCACCGGCGCGCCCCGGCCATGCGCCGCGCCCGCAGGTTTCGGCCGCGGCGCGTAGCGGTAGCTCGCCGCCAGCCCGGCGCGCGAATCGTGGATCAGCGCCCGGGGATAGCGCCGCGCCGCAAAACCTTCGGCTCGGCCCGCCCCGAACCGCAGCCCCTCGCTCTCCGCCGCCGCCATGATCCACAGAAGCGGGTCCATCGCCACCGCATCGTCCGGATAGCCGCCGCCCACGTCCGAATGCATCCCGGCAAACCAGGTCTCGCGCACCAGCGTCGGCGCCTCGTCCGTGCCCGCATCCGTCTGGTCGAACTGCAGCGGGTGGAAGGTCTTGCGCTCGTCGTCCAGCGCCAGCACGTGATCGGCGCGGGTGACGATCTTCGCGCAGACCCGGTTGCGGAAGAGGATCGGCCAGACCAGCCAGCTCCAGGCCTCGCGGAGGCCCGCGAAAGGGAAGCCGTAGGCCTCGACCGTGTCGAAGAGGCCCATGTAGCGGATGCGCACTTCGCCGCCCCGCTGGTCCCCCGGCAGATCGCCGGGCAGAGCCGGACGCAAGCGCGGGTCGCGCGCTGCCAGCACCTCGGCATGGGTCGGCTGGCCGAACAGCCGCCGCTTCGCGCTGATCGTGCGGTCGCGCAGCCAGCGCAGCGCCCCGATCCAGGGCGCCATCTTCAGCCCCCCGTCCCACAAGGGCGCCGTGCTGGCCCGATAGGCCTCCCAGGCGCGCATCGAATTGCGCTTCATCTCGGCGTCGGTGACCGGGCGGTCGCCGATCATCAGCGGCATCAGCCCCTGCCAGCGCAGCATCCCCGCCAGCGTCCTCACCGTGAAGGCCCCGCGCGAAAAGCCGAAGAGGTGGATTTCGTCGCCCGGCTGCCAGTTCCAGCACAGGAAGCGGTAAAGCTTGCGCACGTTCGACGGCACGCCGATCCCCGTCGCCCCGTCGATCAGCCGCAGCACCCGGTTCGAGGAGGTCCCGACCCCCGGGATGTAGCGCGCCAGCTGCAATTCGGCCGGGGTCACGCCGGACTTCTCGGTCTTGTCGAGCGCGGAATACAGCCGCCAGACATTCGATTCCTGGGTGGCAAAGCTGTTGCCGGTGCCATCGGCAAAGATCACGATCTTCTTGCCCCGCCAGGGCGGTGTGATCGGGGGCGAGGCTGCAGGGTCTTCGGACATGACATTCCTCCAATCCGGAACGCGAAAGGCTGAAATCACTTGGGGGCCGTCAGGCCTGTGCAATGATCAAAGCATGGCACAAAGCCGCGCCCGCGCAAAGCGCTGGAGACAGGCGGGCGTTCCGGACTTGCAGGGAAAGATGGTACAGCTTCCCCGGCTCGAACGGGGGACCCCCAGATCCACAATCTGGTGCTCTAACCAACTGAGCTAAAGCTGCACTTGCGGGCGACATAGCGCCAAGACCGGGCTGATGCAAGCCTCAGAGCGTGATTTCCCAGTCCTGGTCCACCACCGCCTGCCCATAGGCCCGCGCCGGGGTCGACCGCACAAGGCTCCAGCCGTTCTTCGCATACAGCGCGCAGGCCGCGCGGTGGCTTTCGTGGGTCCAAAGGACCATGCGCCGGTAGCCCTGCGCGCGGGCGAAATCGACGCAGGCGTCGTGCAACCGCTGGCCCAGCCCCTGCCCCCGCGCCTCGGGCCGCAGGATGAAAAGCCGCAACCGGGCGGTCTCGGCATCCTCGCTCATGCAGGAGATGGTGCCCAGCCGCCGCCCGCCGCTTTCGGCGATCCAGGCCGCCTCGCGCGGGTCGGCCCGGTCCAGGAAATCGGCCATGATCCGCGCGACAAGCGCCTCGAAGCTGGCGTCATAGCCCTCATCCCTGGCGTAAAGCGCGCCATGGGTGCCGATGATCCAGCCCGCATCGCCCGGCTGCAGGGGGCGGATCGTGGCCCCGCCCGGCTCGACCAGCGCCCGCACGGCGGCCAGCGTCTCGGCCAGCGCCTCGCGCCGGGTCTCCGGGATCAGCCTGGCCAGCGCGGCACGGGATTGCGCGCTGAACCCGTCCAGCATCCGGCGCCCGGTTTCGGTCAGCGTCAGCCGGAACTGACGCCCCTCCGCAGCCCGCGCCACCACCCCTTCGCGTTCCAGTCGCCCGACCATCCGCGACACCTGCGCCTCGTCCAGCCCCAGCCCCTGCGCCAGCCCGCGCGCGGTCGGGGCATCGGCAAAGCCGATCTCGTGGATCAGCCGCACTTCGGCCAGCGTTCGCCCCGATTGCAGATAGCTGCGCCCGGTCAGGCCCAGCGCGCGGGTGTAGAACCGGTTGAAGTCGCGAATGCGGTCGATGACGTCCATCCGGGCAGGATGACTCATAACTTGATTCAGTCAAGTATCATCGCTCTGGACAGGACCCGCCCCCTTGCGCTACCCGAACTGCATGGGCATCAACTCTCCAAGCGATATCGCCGCGAACCTCCAGATCGGCCCCACCGACGAGGGCATGGTCCGCATCTATGTTGAGGCCGAAGGCGGCATCGACCTCCCGCTCGACTTCGACCCCGAGGAAGCCGAGGAAATCGCCGAGGAACTGCGCGCCGCCGCCGAAGCCGCCCGCGCGATGGGCAACAAGCCCGCGCCAAAGCCGAAGAAGCGCTGACCGGACGCACGGGGCAAATCCTTTCGAAAAGATTTGGCAAGTTCCTTCGAAGGAATTTGTCTTTCAGATCCCGGACGACTGCCCGCACGCCCGGAACCATCGCAAGCCTCTGGAAGACTCTCCGATGGTGCGGCCCTGCGGCGGCCCAGTCCCACAGATTGAAATCAGACGATACGGCAACGCAGCAGGTGAAAGACCTTGGCCAGATCAGCCTTATGCAATGCCTGGCCCAGGCGCGGGCTGACGAAAAAGCCGACCTCTACCCGTACGTCACCCCAGATGTCGGCTCCATCCAGTGCCGCGGGGGTCACAGCAAAGTCGTCGTCCTTGACCCACAGTTCCGGCGTGCAGTTGCCGCGTCCGTTAGGCCCATCGACGGAACGGCTGTCTTCCATGGCAAGGGCGTTCTTCTTCTCGCCGAAATTCAGCGCCCAGAAGAACCCGTCCACGGGGGTTACCCCGTCGTAGCGGACCATTTCCAGGGGATAAAGACCACCGCTGCCCAGATCAAACCGCCGCAGCACAGAGGCGGCCTTCTCGGTCACGCAAAGAAATCCGTTTAGTTTGAATAAGTTAGATACCTTCGCCACATGGCGACCCTCGTCCTCAGCCGCGCGTTGTGGCAACAGTTGGGGGTCCAAATTTCCCCCCCCTGTTGAACGCGGCATTTTGCGTTCGCTCTAGGTCGGGCGCCGCGCGGTCTTCCATTTGAAACCATGTAGTCAGTTCAGACTTCTGCGGGGCCACGCTCAGCCAGACAGTCTCACTCATCCTCACGCTCCCTTGGCTTGCGACCCGCCCATCTTCGCTACCTTCTCCGCCTCCACAAGCCCGGCGATGCACGGTGGGCCGCAGGGCGACAGGATGCCCCCCGCGACGCCACGGCAGCCGGGCAGATGGTTGACCCCGGGCGTCGGCCTCGCCACCATGCCCGCGGAAGTCGGAAGGGGATTCTCGCATGGCACTCGACGGAAAATCTCCCCTGCCCGATGACGACGATGACTCGGGCGACTGGGGTCCCTTCGGCAAGCCTCTCTTCAACGATCCCTCTGCCCGCGCCCTCTCCCGTGTCGGCGTGGTCGACGTGGGTTCGAACTCGGTGCGGATGGTGGTCTTCGACGGCGCGGCCCGCTCACCGGCCTATTTCTACAACGAAAAGATCATGTGCGGCCTCGGCAAGGGCCTTGCCCAGACCGGGCGGCTGCACCCGGAAGGCAAGGCGCGGGCGCTGTCGGCGCTGAAGCGCTTCTCTCTCCTTGCCAAGGGCATGAACATCGCCCCCTTCACCGTCGTCGCCACCGCCGCGATGCGCGAGGCCGAGGACGGCCCCGACTTCCAGGCCCAGGTCCTGCAAGAGACCGGCCTCAAGCTCCACGTCATCGACGGCGCCGAAGAGGCCCGGCTTTCCGCCCAGGGCGTCCTTCTCGGCTGGCCCGAGGCGCGCGGCATCGTCTGCGACATCGGCGGCAACTCGATGGAACTGGCCCGCATCGGCGAGGGCCGCGTCGGCAAGCGCGTCTCCACGCCTTTGGGGCCGTTCCGGCTGCAGCAGGTCTCCCCCGACCCGAAGAAGCGCAAGGCCCATATCGCCGCGATCCTCGAAGCCGCCGCCCGCGAGATCAAGCCCGACAACGACCGCATCTATCTGGTCGGCGGCAGCTGGCGCGTCATCGCCCGGCTGGACATGGAGCGGCGGGCCTATCCCCTCACCGTCCTTCACGAATACCGCATGACGCCGCAGGGCCTCCTCGACACGCTCGACTGGCTCGCCTCCGCCGACCTCTCGGCGCTGCGCGGCCGCACCGGCACCAGCGCCGAGCGGATGGAACTGGTCCCCCTCGCCTGCGAGGTGTTGCGCGAGATCATCCGGGTTCTGAAACCGTCCGAGATCGACGTCTCCGCCTATGGCATCCGCGAGGGCCTCCTTTACGAACAGATGCCCGACCGCCTGCGCGCCCGCGACCCGCTGATCGAGGCTGCGCGGATGACCGAGCTGACCCAGGCCCGCATCCCCGGCTTCGGCAAGAAGCTCTTCGCCTTCCTCGAACCCCTGTTCACCGGCGCCACGCCCGAGCGCCTGCGCCTGATCAAGGCCGCCTGCCTGTTGCATGACACCACCTGGCGCGCGCACCCCGACTACCGGGCCGAGGCCTGCTTCGACAACGCCACCCGCGCCAACCTCGGTGGGCTCGACCACCCCGGCCGCGTCTTCCTCGGCCTCGCGCTTCTCCACCGCTACAAGAACACCCGCGCGGGCAGCCGGATGGAGCCGCTCTTCCGTCTCCTGTCGGAGACCGACATCCAGGAGGCCGAAGCCCTGGGGAAAGCCATGCGCTTCGGCGCGATGTTCTCGATCGGCGACCCGTCGCAGGCGGGCGAGCTGCGCTGGAACCAGAAGAAGCGCCTCCTGACCCTGGCGCTGACCGAGGACGGCCTCGGCCTCTTCGGCGAGGTCGCCCAGGCCCGCTTCGCCGCCCTGGCACTGTCGCTAAAAGCGCAGACCAAGGTCACGACGAAGGCCGCAGGATGATGCTCGCGCTCGATCACCTCGCCGTCTCGGCCGAAAGCCTGGAAGCAGGCGCCGACTGGGTGGAAATGGCCCTCGGCGTGCCGCTGGCGGGCGGCGGCAAGCACCCGCACATGGGCACGCACAACCGGCTCCTGTCCCTCGGCGACCTCTATTTGGAGGTCATCGCCATCGACCCCGCCGCCCCGCGCCCCGCCGGACCGCGTTGGTTCGACCTCGACAGTTTCCGCGGCCCGCCCCGCCTGACCAACTGGATCTGCCGCACCCCCGACCTCGACGCCGCCCTTGCCGCCGCGCCCCCCGGCACCGGCACCGCGACCGACCTCACCCGCGGCGACTACCGCTGGCGCTTTGCCGTGCCCGCCACCGGCAAGCTTCCCTTCGACGACTGCCACCCCGCCCTCATCCAGTGGCAGGGCGAGCTTCACCCCGCCAAGGCGCTGCGGGACCATGGCATCCGCCTGACCGGGCTCCAGATCACCCATCCCCAGGCCCCTGCCCTGCAGGCCGCGCTCAAGGGCCTGACCGACCCCCGCGTCACGTTCCGGCTTGGCCCCTATCATGCCCTCCGCGCGAGTTTCGACACGCCAGACGGCCCCCGCGTCCTGACATGATCCGTCCCGCAAGGCCCGAGGACGCCCCCGCGCTGGCCGCGCTCCTGAACCACTGGATCGAGACCACCGCCATCACCTTCAACCCGGTCCCGAAGACTCCGGACGACATCCTCGGCCTCATCCTCTCCAAGGCCGCCGCCGGACACGCCTTCCTCGTCGCCGAGGACGGCGGCCGGGTCATCGGTCAGGCCAGCTACGGCCAGTTCCGCGCCGGGCCCGGCTATCGCACCTGCATGGAGCACTCCATCTCCCTCCTGCCCGGCACCCATGGCAAGGGGCTGGGCCGCACCCTCCTCGCCGCAGTCGAAGACCACGCCCGCGCGGGCGGGGCGCACCAGATGATCGCCGCCGTCTCCGGCGAGAACGCAGATGGCCGCGCCTTCCACGCCCGGATGGGCTATGCCCATGTCGCCACCATCCCCGAGGCCGGTCACAAATTCGGCCGTTTCATGGACCTTGTGCTGATGCAGAAATTCCTCTGACATCCGCGCCCCGGCGGGCTAAGCTTGCCCCATGTCGATCTGGACCCGCATCACCGAGGCTCTCGCCGCCCTTGCCAAGGGCGAACCGCTGTCCGTCGTCTTCGACAAACTGCGCGGCGCGCCCGCGCCCGAGCAATCGGTGGGCTTCACCATCGCCGTCCTCGCGCTCGGCGCCAAGATGGCCAAGGCCGACGGCACCGTCACCCGCGACGAAGTCACCGCCTTCCGCCGCATCTTCACCTTCCCCGAGGGCGAAGAGGACCACGCCGCCCGTGTCTACAACCTCGCCCGGCAGGATGTGGCGGGCTTCGACACCTATGCCCGCAAGATCGCCCGCCTCTTCAACCCGGACGGCCATCGCATCTGCGCCGACGACCATCATGTCCTGGTCGACATCCTGGAGACCCTTTTCCAGATCGCCGTGGCCGATGGCAGCTACCACCCCGGCGAAGATGCCTTCCTGAAACATGTCGCCGAGGAATTCGGCCTCGACGAACGCTGCTTCAACATCGTCCGCTCGCGGCTGGTCGAGGGTGCCCCGCGCGACCCCTATGACGTGCTGGGCCTGCCCCGCGATGCCTCGAAGGTCCAGGCCCGCAAGGCCTGGCGCGACCTTGTGCGCGACACCCATCCCGACGTGCTGCAATCCCGCGGCGTCCCGCCCGAGGCGATGAAACTGGCCGAGCGCCGCCTGCAGCTGATCAACGAGGCCTGGCGCGAGATCAGTGCGAAAGAGGCCGCATGACGGACCCCAGGACCGGCCTCCGCCTCGCCACCTACAACGTCGAATGGTTCAATGCGCTCTTCGACGACAACGGCCGCATGCTGGACGACCGCGAACCCTCGACCCGCTACAAGATCACCCGCGGCGAACAGCTCGCCGCGCTGGCCATCGTCTTCACCGCGCTGGATGCCGACGGCATCACCATCATCGAGGCGCCCGATACCAGCCACCGCCGCTCGACCGTGAAGGCGCTGGAAACCTTCGCCCGCGCCACAGGCCTGCGCGCCCGCAAGGCGCTGATCGGCTTCCCGTCGGAAACCGAACAGGAAATCGCCTTCCTCTACGACCCCGACCGCCTGACCGCCCGCCACGATCCTGTCGGCACGCCCTCGATCACCCAGGGCTCGCATGACGCGCCGCGCTTCGACACCACTTTCCGCTACGATCTCGACGCCGACAATATCTCCGAGACCATCCGCTTCTCGAAGCCGCCGCTGGAACTGGCGCTCACCACGCAGGACGGTGCCCATCTGCGGCTGATCGGCGTCCATGCCAAGTCGAAGAACCCCTATGGCGCCATCGGACGCGAGGCGCAGATCCGGCTGTCCATCGAGAACCGCCGCAAGCAGCTGGCGCAATGCCTCTGGCTCCGGCAACGGGTAGACGGCCACCTGACGGCGGGTGACAGCCTCCTCGTGATGGGCGATTTCAACGACGGCCCCGGCATCGACGAATTCGAGAAGCTCTTCGGCCATTCCGGGGTCGAGATCGTGCTCGGCACCACGCTCGACCCGGCGCAGAAGCTGACCGATCCCCATGCCAGCATGGCGCTGCAATCGAAGGTCGGCATCACCCCCACCACCGCCCGCTTCTACCTCGCCCCGCAGAAACGCTATTTCGAGGCGCTTCTCGATTTCATCATGGTCTCGCCCGACCTCGCCGCCCGGGAACCGGAATGGCGCATCTGGCACCCGTTCAACGACCCCCGGATCATGCAGGTCCCCGAACTGCGCGAGGCGCTGTTGCAGGCCTCGGACCACTTCCCCGTCAGCATCGACCTTCCAGATGTGATTTGAAATCACCTGTCGCCGTCCCCATATTCAGGGCATGAGACTGGTCCTCGCCCTCTGCCTTCTCGCCGCCCCGGCCTTCGCCGAGGACGCCCCCACAGTGCCGAAAGCCAAGGATGAAGGCTTCAGCCTGATGGAAGAAGGGATGAAGCTCGTCATGCGCGGCATGATGAACGAGATGCAGCCCGCGCTCGACGAGATGGGCAAGGCGCTGAGCGAGATGGAGCCGCATCTGAAAGAACTGGGGCCGAAGCTGCAGCAACTGATCACGCTGATCGACGACATCAAGAACTACGACGCGCCGGTGATGCTGCCGAACGGCGACATCCTGATCCGCCGCAATGCGCCGCTGGTGCCGAGGCCCGAGACCCTGCCCCAGCCCGGCCCGAACGGCGAGATCGAGCTGTAAGCCTTCCCTCGCCCGGCTCCTGACCTCTGGCCCTTCGCACGCGCGCCCCTGCGCCTGACCAACCACAAGGCCTTTCCTCTTGGCAAAAATGCTCCCGCCGGAGGCACCTGAACCGCCCCTCCTCGTTCGACTTCGTCTCCTCGTCGGAGGGTTGATTTTCGCCCCGGCCCGCGAGGAGAAGACGAAGTCGCACGACGAGCATCACGCGCAGAAAGACCTTACCGCCCGGTTAATACCCGCAGCCAACCCTTTGAAATCATTAGCTGCGAAAACCTGCCCGCGCGTGGGCACCTACCCCCGCGTCGCGCGGATCAGGTCCAGGATCTCCTTCGCCGCCGCCGGGATGTTGGTCCCCGGCCCGAAGATCGCCTTCACCCCGGCGGCCTTCAGGAAGTCATAGTCCTGCTGCGGGATCACCCCCCCGCAGATGACCAGGATATCCCCCGCCCCCCGCTCCTTCAGCACCTCGATCAGCTTCGGCGCCAGCGTCTTGTGCCCCGCCGCCTGGCTGGAGATCCCGATCACATGCACGTCGTTGTCGATCGCATCCTGCGCCGCTTCTTCCGGGGTCTGGAACAAGGGCCCCACATCCACGTCGAAGCCGATATCGGCGAAGGCCGTGGCGATCACCTTCGCCCCCCGGTCATGCCCGTCCTGCCCCATCTTGACGACCAGCATCCGCGGCCGCCGCCCCTCGGCTTCGGCGAAGGCCTCCACGTCCCGCTGGATCTGGGCAAACCCCTCGTCGCCCTCATAGGCCGCGCCATAGACCCCTGCGAGGGTCTTCACCTCGGCCCGATGCCGTCCGAACGTTCCTTCCATGGCCAGAGATATCTCCCCTACAGTTGCCCGCGCCCGCGCACATTCCACCGCCGCCTCAAGCAGGTTGCCGCCCTCCACCGTCCTGCGGCCAAGCTCCAGCAAAGCCGCGTCGCAGGCCGCCTGGTCCCGGCTGGCCCGGATGCGCTCCAGCCGCGCGACCTGCGCCTCGCGCACCTTCATGTTGTCGATGTCCAGGATGTCGATCAGGTCTTCCTTGGCCTTGCGGTACTTGTTGACCCCGACGATCACTTCCTCACCCCGGTCGATCATCGCCTGCCGCCGCGCAGCCGTCTCCTCGATCCGAAGCTTCGGCATGCCGGTGGCGACGGCCTTGGTCATGCCCCCCATCGCCTCGACCTCCTCGATCAGCTTCCATGCCTCGGTCGCCAGCTGGTCGGTCAGGCTTTCGACATAGTAGGACCCCGCCAGCGGGTCGATGACATGGGTGATCCCGGTTTCCTCCTGCAAGATCAGCTGGGTGTTCCGCGCGATCCGGGCGCTGAATTCGGTCGGCAGGGCAATCGCCTCGTCCAGCGCGTTGGTGTGCAGGCTTTGCGTGCCACCAAGGGCCGCCGACATCGCCTCATAGGCGGTGCGGATGACGTTGTTGTAGGGGTCGGCCTCTTGCAGGCTGACACCGCTGGTCTGGCAATGGGTGCGCAGCATCAGGCTGCCGGTCTTCTTCGGCTCGAACTCGGACATGATCCGGTGCCACAGCATCCGCGCCGCCCGCAGCTTGGCCACCTCCATGAAGAAGTTCATCCCGATGGCGAAGAAAAAGCTCAGCCGCCCGGCGAAATCGTCGACGTTCATGCCCCGCGCCAGCGCCGCGCGCACGTATTCTCGCCCATCGGCCAGGGTAAAGGCCAGCTCCTGCACCAAATTCGCGCCCGCCTCCTGCATGTGGTAGCCGGAAATCGAGATCGAGTTGAATTTCGGCATCTCTGCCGAGGTGTATTCGATGATGTCGGCGATGATCCGCATCGAAGGTTCGGGCGGATAGACATAGGTGTTCCGCACCATGAACTCTTTCAGGATGTCGTTCTGGATCGTGCCGGACAGGACCGAGCGGGAGTGCCCCTGCTCCTCGCCGGTGACGATGAAATTGGCCAGGATCGGGATCACCGCCCCGTTCATCGTCATCGAGACCGAGACCTGGTCCAGCGGGATGCCGTCGAACAAGATCTTCATGTCCTCGACGCTGTCGATGGCGACCCCGGCCTTGCCCACGTCGCCCACCACGCGGGGGTGGTCGCTGTCATAGCCCCGGTGCGTGGCCAGATCGAAGGCGACCGAGACCCCCTGCTGCCCGGCGGCGAGCGCCTTGCGGTAGAAGGCATTGGATTCCTCGGCGGTCGAGAAGCCCGCATATTGCCGGATCGTCCAGGGGCGGCCCGCATACATCGTCGCCCGGACCCCCCGCGTGAAGGGCGCGACGCCCGGCACCTCGCCCATCTGCGGCAGGTCCGCCACGTCCGCCGCCGTATACAGCGGCTTCACCGTGATCCCCTCCAGCGTCTGCCAGTTGAGCGTCTCCGGCCCCTTGCCCTTCAACTCCTTCGAGGCCAGCGCCTCCCATGCCTTCAGGTCCGCCATCATTCTCTCCATTCGCGCCGCTCGCCGCGCTTGGGCTTTTCCGCTTTTGCCCCTATATCAAGGCGATGCAGCGTCTTGCCCGTCGTCCGTTCCTTGCCGTCCTGGCCCTGGCCCTTCCGGCACTTTCCCTTCCCGCCTTGGCCGACGAGGCCCCGGCTTTCGCTCCCGTCCCGGCGGATCAGGTGGTCGAGGCCGACCTCCTTTTCCTGCGCCGCCCGGTGATCGTCTTCGCCGACAGCCCCCACGATCCCGCCTTCATCCGGCAGATGGAGCTGTTGACGCGCTATTATCCGCAGTTCGAGGCCCGCGACGTGATCCTGATCACCGACACCGACCCGGCGACCCCGTCCGACCTGCGCCGGAAGCTTCGGCCCCGGGGCTTTTCGCTGGTGCTGATGGACAAGGACTGGAAGCCCTCGATCCGCAAGCCGCTGCCCTGGGAGGGGCGCGAGATCATCAACTCCATCGACAAGATGCCCATCGCGCGGAGTGAGGCCTTGGAGCGGAATCCGGCGGGGCGGTAGGCGCCCCTCCGGTCCCGGGAACCTGATTTTCGCAGAAAATCAGTGCTTCCCCGCATCACTCGAACTCCATGATCACATCGTCGACCTTCAGGCTGGCCCCGGCGCTGGCCTTGATCGTCTTGACCACGCCCTTGCGCTCGGCCTTCAGGATGTTCTCCATCTTCATCGCCTCGACGGTCGCCAGCGCCTGGCCCTCCTGGACCTCCTGCCCCTCCTCGACCGCGATCTTCACCACCAGCCCCGGCATCGGGCACAGGAGGTATTTCGAGGTATCCGGCGGCGCCTTCTCCAGCATCAGCCCGGCCAGCGCCTTCTGGCGCGGGGTCTGGACATGCACCTTCAGGTCCGCGCCGCGCAGGCGCATCCGGAAGCCCATCGGGATCTTGCCCACCTTGATCACCAGAGGTTCGCCCCCGACGGTCAGACGGGCCAGAGGCTGCCCCGGCGTCCAATCGCTTTCCACCCGCAGGTCGGTGCCGTCCTCGAACACGACGGTCGAGCCTTCGGGATCGGCCCGGATCGTCAGCGGCCAGCTTTCGCCTTGCAGCGTCACCACCCAGTCATCGCCCACCCGGCGGGTGTGATTGTCCATCGTCCCGGAAATCCGGGTGCGCCGGATTTCCGCCACCCGGTTCATCGCCGCCGCCGCCACCGCCACGCGCCGCAGAAGCGAGGCGTCCAGCGTGGCTCCGGTGAAGCCGCCCTCGTATTCCTCGGCGATGAAAGCGGTGGTGATGTTGCCACTGGCAAATCGCGGGTGGTCCATCACGGCCGAACAGAACGGCAGGTTGTGCCCGATCCCCTCGACCTCGAACGTGTCCAGGGCCAGCCGCATCTCCTCGATGGCGTCGGCGCGGGTCGGCCCCCAGGTGCAGAGCTTGGCGATCATCGGGTCGTAGAACATGCTGATCTCGCCGCCCTCGTAGACGCCGGTATCGTTGCGCACGACGCCGCCGCGCTGGGTCTTCCCCTCGACCGGAGGCCGGTAGCGGGTCAGCCGCCCGATGGAGGGCAGGAAGTTGCGATAGGGATCCTCGGCGTAGAGGCGGCTTTCCATCGCCCAGCCGTGGATCTTCAGGTCGGATTGCCTGAACGGCAGCGGTTGGCCATCCGCCACGCGGATCATCTGCTCCACCAGATCGACCCCGGTGATCAGTTCCGTCACCGGATGCTCGACCTGCAAACGGGTATTCATTTCAAGGAAATAGAAGTTGCGGTTGCCATCGACGATGAACTCCACCGTCCCCGCGCTGGTATAGCCGACCGCCTTGGCCAGAGCGCAGGCCTGTTCGCCCATCGCCTTCCGCGTCGCCTCGTCCAGGAAGGGCGAGGGCGCCTCCTCGATCACCTTCTGGTTCCGGCGCTGGATGCTGCATTCCCGTTCGTGCAGGTAAACGCAGTTCCCGTGCTTGTCGGCCAGCACCTGAATCTCGATATGGCGGGGCTGGGTGACGAATTTCTCGATGAAGATGCGGTCGTCGCCGAAGCTGGCCGCCGCCTCGTTCTTCGAGGACTGGAAGCCTTCGCGCGCCTCCTCGTCGGTCCAGGCGATGCGCATCCCCTTGCCGCCGCCGCCGGCGCTGGCCTTGATCATCACCGGATAGCCGATCTCGCGGCTGATCCTCACCGCTTCCTCGGCATCGGCGATCAGGCCCATGTAGCCGGGAACGGTGGAAACCCCCGCCTCCATCGCGATCTTCTTCGAAGTGATCTTGTCGCCCATCGCCTCGATCGCGGGCGACGGCGGACCGATGAAGACCACGCCCTCCGCCTCCAGCGCGGCGGCGAAGTTGCGGTTCTCGCTGAGGAACCCATAGCCCGGATGCACCGCCTGCGCGCCGGTCTGGCGGATGGCCTCCATGATCTTGTCGATCACGATATAGGACTGCGCGGCAGGGGGCGGGCCGATATGCACGGCCTCGTCCGCCATCTGCACATGCAGCGCATTGCGGTCGGCGTCGGAATAGACCGCGACCGTCTTGATCCCCATCCTGCGCGCGGTCTTGATCAC
>Ga0209793_1000521_pt1 | contig 41157 bp, 41 predicted proteins | sample EBPBio122009_DNA_FD_185863 | JGI IMG/M metagenome (GOLD analysis project Ga0209793, IMG submission 185863) | Wastewater treatment Type I Accumulibacter community from EBPR Bioreactor in Madison, WI, USA - Reactor 1_2/2/2009_ DNA (SPAdes) (version 2) | ecosystem: Engineered > Bioreactor > EBPR >... | reverse complement strand
AGGGCTCCGGTAAAACGACCACCTCTGGCAAGATCGCCAACCGGCTGAAGACGCGCGACAAGAAGAAGGTCCTGATGGCCTCGCTCGACACGCGCCGTCCGGCCGCGCAGGAGCAGCTTCGCCAGCTCGGCGTCCAGACCGGCATCGATACGCTGCCGATCATTCAAGGCCAGTCGCCGACCGATATCGCCGCGCGCGCCGTGCAGGCCGCAAAGCTCGGCGGCCATGACGTCGTCATCCTCGATACCGCCGGCCGCACCCATATCGACGAGCCGCTGATGATCGAGATGGCGGAGATCAAGCGGAAGTCCAATCCGCACGAGATCCTGCTCGTCGCCGACGCGCTGACCGGTCAGGACGCCGTCAACCTCGCCCGCAATTTCGACGACCGCGTCGGCATCACCGGTCTCGTGCTCACCCGCATGGACGGCGACGGGCGCGGCGGTGCGGCCCTTTCCATGCGCGCCGTCACCGGCAAGCCGATCAAGCTGATCGGCGTCGGCGAGAAGATGGGCGAGCTGGAGGAGTTCCATCCCCGCCGCGTCGCCGACCGCATCCTCGGCATGGGCGATATCGTCTCGCTCGTCGAGAAGGCGGCGGAAAACATCGACGCCGAGAAGGCGGCCGCCATGGCTGCCAAGATGGCCAAGGGCAAGTTCGACCTCAACGACCTCGCCGACCAGCTTCGCCAGATGCAGAAGATGGGTGGCATGGGCGGCATCATGGGCATGATGCCCGGCATGGCCGGCATGAAGGACAAGATGTCCGCCGCCGGCCTCGACGACAAGCTCTTCGGCCGCCAGATCGCCATCATCAATTCGATGACCAAGGCGGAGCGCGCCAACCCTGATATGCTCAAGCATTCCCGCAAGAAGCGCATCGCCGCCGGCTCCGGTACCGATGCCTCCGACATCAACAAGCTTCTGAAGATGCACCGCCAGATGGCGGACATGATGAAGATGATGGGCGGCAAGAAGGGCGGCCTGATGAAGCAGATGATGGGCGGCCTTGCCGGCAAGATGGGCCTTGGCGGCGGCATGGGCGGCATGCCCGATCTTTCCAGCATGGACCCCAAGCAGCTCGAGGCGCTCGCCAAGCAGGCGGAAGCCGCCGGCATCAAGCCGGGCAGCCTGCCGGGCCTCGGCGGCAGCGGCGGTCTTCGCCTGCCAGGTCTCGGCGGCGGCCTTCCGGGCCTGCCCGGCCTGCCGAAGAAGAAGTAAGGAGTGCCGCATGACAATCGACCCGAAGGTCAGGCAGCAATTGGGAGAATACCGGCAGTCGATCGACAATATCGACGCTGCCCTTGTGCATATGCTCGCCGAGCGCTTCCGCTGCACCCAGGCGGTGGGCGTGCTGAAAGCGACGCATGAACTGCCGCCGGCCGATCCGGCGCGCGAGGAATACCAGATCGAACGCCTTCGCCGCCTGGCGAAGGATGCCAATCTGGACCCGGATTTCGCGGAGAAGTTCCTGAACTTCATCATCCGCGAGGTGATCCGGCATCATGAAGCCATTGCCGCCGAACATGGCGGCGCAAACCACACCGCTTGAAAAGCGGCCCATCTACCCAAGGAGAAATGACATGTCCCTGAAGATTCGTCTCGCCCGTGGCGGTTCCAAGAAGCGCCCCTACTACCAGATCGTCGTTGCCGACGCCCGCTCGCCGCGTGACGGCCGCTTCCTCGAGAAGCTCGGCTCCTGGAACCCGATGCTCGGCAAGGACGACGCAAACCGCGTCCAGATCGACACCGACCGCGCCAAGGAATGGCTCGGCAAGGGCGCACAGCCGACCGACCGCGTTGCCCGCTTCCTCGACGAGGCCGGTGTTCTGAAGCGCGAAGCCCGCAACAACCCGGACAAGGCAAAGCCGGGCAAGAAGGCTCTCGAGCGCGCCGCCGAGAAGAAGCAGAAGGAAGAAGACGCCGCTGCTGCTGCCGCTGGCGAATAATCTGCCTCGACTTTTTATGGAGACGGGCGGCGTGCTTCATGCCGCCCGTTTTCATTTGGCCCACCGACGCGAACGTCGTAAGAGGCTTTGCAAGACCACACGGAACCGAACCATGGCGAAATTGGAAAATCCCGTCCTCATGGGCACCGTCGGCGCGGCGCAGGGCCTGCGCGGCGAGGTCCGTGTGAAATCCTACACCATCGACCCGACCTCCATCGGCGACTACGGCCATCTGCACACCGAGGACGGCCGGTCCTTCGAGGTTCTGGAGGTGCGCGAGGCGAAGAACGTCGTCGTCGTGCGTTTCCGCGGCGTGAACGACCGCAACGCCGCCGAGGCGCTGAACGGCATCGAACTCTATATCGAGCGCGACAACCTGCCGGACGAGGAACTGGACGAGGACGAGTTCTTCTATGCCGACCTCGAAGGACTGGAGGCCGTCGACACGACCGGCCGCAGCCACGGCACCGTCACCGGCATCTTCGACTTCGGCGCGGGCGATCTTCTCGAACTCAAGGGCCCGGGCAAGCGCCCCGTGCTCATTCCCTTCTCCGAAGCCGCCGTGCTGGAAATCGACCTCGAAGGCGGCCGCCTGCTGATCGACGCCACCGCCGCCGGCCTCGTCGACGAGGACAAGGATGGCCCCGGCAGCCGTCGCCGCCGCCCGCCGCAGGGCGAGGGAGAATAACGTGGCTTTCCGCGCCACCATCCTGACGCTCTACCCGGACATGTTCCCGGGCCTTCTCGGCCAGTCGCTTTCCGGCAAGGCGCTCGATCGGGGTGACTGGTCGCTCGACTGCGTGCAGATCCGCGACTTCACCACCGACCGCCACCGCACCGTCGACGACACACCGGCCGGCGGCGGGGCAGGCATGGTGCTGAAGCCCGATGTGCTGGCGAAGGCCATCGACCATGCCTCTGAAGGTGACGACCGCCCACGCCTGCTGATGAGCCCACGCGGCAAACCGCTGAGCCAGAAGCGTGTGCGCGAGCTTGCGGCCAGCGATGGCGCGATCATCGTCTGCGGCCGTTTCGAAGGCGTCGACCAGCGGGTCATCGATGGGCGGCAGCTCGAAGAAATCTCCATCGGCGACTACATCCTCTCCGGCGGCGAGCCGGCGGCGATGATCCTGCTGGATGCCATCGTGCGCATCCTGCCGGGCGTCATGGGCAATGCGCTTTCCGGCGAGCACGAGAGCTTCGAAGGCGGGCTGCTGGAGCATCCGCACTATACGCGCCCGCAGGTGTGGGAAGGCCTGGAAATCCCCGGCGTGCTGACATCAGGCAACCACGCGGCCATCGACAGATGGCGGCGCGAGGAGGCGGAAAAGCTGACGCGCGAGCGCCGGCCCGATCTGCTCCCCGATCAGCCCTTCAGGAAGTAGTAGATCGTCAGCGCAAGGCCGACCGCCACCACCAGCACGCGGATCACCGGCTGCGGCACGCGCCGCGCCGCCCAGACCCCGGACCAGCCGCCGAGCGCTGCCGCCGGCACCATGACGGCGGCCTGCGGCCAGCCGATCACCCCGCCGCTGGCGAAGACGACCACAGCCATCGCAGCAATGACCACGGCGACGAAATTCTTCAGCGCATTCAGCCGGTGATAATCGCCGCCCTTGGTGAGGCCCAGCACGGCAAGCGTCATGATGCCCATGCCCGCGCCGAAGAAGCCGCCATAGATGGAGGTGACGAACTGGCCGGCAAGGCCGAGCGGCGAGATCGGCTTTTCCGGGCTCAGCGTCTTCGGCTTGAGATAAGGCCCGGCCGCGAAGATCGCGGTCGCCGCCAGCAGCAGCCAGGGCACCAGCGCGCGGAACGAGGGATTGGAGAGCGACAGCAGCAGCAGCGCCCCGGCAAGGCCGCCGACCAGCGACAGCGCACCGAGTAGCAGCGCTTCCTTCCAGTCCGCGCGGATTTCCTTCGCATAGGCGAGCGTCGAGGTGACGTAGCCCGGAAACTGCGTGATCGAGGACGTGGCGTTGGCGACGATGGGCGGCAGGCCGATCAGCGACATGGCCCCGAAGGTAAGGAACGTGCCGCCGCCGGCAATGGCATTCACCACGCCGGACAGGAAGCCGGCGACGAACAGAAAGATGGCATCGAAAACGGTCATGGCGCTCCCCGGGGCGGCGGCAGGGCCGCACCCACTCCTTCAAGGGCGTGATAGCGTGGCGCCGGAAGGCCGGCAAGACCCGGAAATCCGCCACGCACGGGCGGATTCTTTTGCCACCGGGGATGACAAGCCGGCCCGATTGGTGTATTGGCCCGCTCGGATTTGGGATTACCCAGCCGACCTGCAAGCAAAGAATGGCGAATCCGCTCCGTCCGGCAACGGACTAACCTGAGAGGCATGACCTTTCAAGGCAACCGTCGAGCGCTCTGGCTGTTTCAGAAGAACCGAAGGTTTAGACCGATGAACATCATCCAGCAGCTCGAAGCCGAACAGGCCGCGAAGATCGAAGCCAAGCGCCAGCTCCCGGAATTCTCCCCGGGCGACACCCTGCGCGTCAACGTACGCGTTACGGAAGGTACGCGTACCCGCGTTCAGGCCTATGAAGGCGTCTGCATCGCCCGCTCCGGCGGCGGCATCAACGAGAGCTTCACCGTTCGCAAGATTTCCTACGGCGAAGGCGTCGAGCGCGTATTCCCCGTCTACTCGCCGCTCGTCGAAGGCGTCGAAGTCGTCCGCCGCGGTAAGGTCCGTCGCGCCAAGCTCTACTACCTGCGCGATCGTCGCGGCAAGTCGGCTCGTATCGTCGAGAACACCGGCACGCGCGCCCGCAAGCTGAACGACGCCGAGCGCGCCGCCATCGCTGAGGAAAAGGCACGTCTCGAAGCCGAGAAGGTCGCAGCCGCTCAGGCGCTCGCCGCTGAAAAGGCAGCAGCAGAAGCTGCCGAAGCCGCAAAGGCCGCAGAAGCCGCCGCCGAATAATCCGGCAGCGCCTGCACAGATCGAAGCCGTCGGCACCTTGCCGGCGGCTTTTTTGTTTTACGGAAAAGCTTTGGCGCGCAAGCCCCATGCTTGTTGCCGGCCCTGACCTGTGACAGTGTTCCGCCGCCACAATTCAGGAGCATATTTCCATGTTTTCCCGTCGCGCCGTTCTTGCAGGCCTTGCCGCCGCCGCCCTCATGCCCGCCGTCGCCGTCGCCTCCGACCTTCCCGATCTCGGCGGCAAGACCGTCGTGGTCGTCACGGAGAACGCCTATCCGCCGCTGCAGTTCGTCGATCCGAAGTCCGGCGAGCAGATCGGCTGGGAATACGACGCGATGAACGAGATCGCCAAGCGCCTGAACTTCAAGGTCGAGTACCAGAACGCGAGCTGGGACGCGATGATCCAGGCCGTCTCCGACAACCAGTACAACATCGGCATGACCGGCATCACCATCAAGGACGATCGCAAGGAGAAGGTCGACTTCTCCGATCCCTATATGCGCTCGCAGCAGTTCATGCTCGTGCGCGGCGACGAGAACCGCTTCACCGACGCCAAGAGCTTCGGTGAATTCAAGGACGGCCTGATCGCCGCACAGCCGGGCACCTCGCCCTTCTACACCGCCGTCTACGAAATCCTCGACGGCAACGAGCAAAACCCGCGCATCAAGCTCTTCGAGACCTTCGGCGCGACGGTGCAGGCGCTGCAGGCCGGCGACGTCGATCTCGTCTTGACCGACAGCGTCGCGGCCAAGGGCTATACCGACGCCTCGGGCGGCAAGCTGAAGGTCGTCGGCGGGCCGCTCGGCACCGAGGACTTCGGTTTCATCTTCCCGAAGGGATCCGATCTCGTCACCCCGGTCAACGCCGCCATCGCCTCGCTGAAGGCGGACGGAACGCTCGATACGCTCAACAAGAAGTGGTTCCTCGACTACAAGATGGGTCAGTAGCGGGCGGCCGTGGCTCCCGTCTCCCGTGACGCGGGCAAGGGCGACTATCCCTGGTGGCTGGTCGCGCTCGCCGTAATCGCACTGGCGCTTGCCGGCGTGATCGTCACCAACGATCTTTATGCGCAGGTTTTCAGCGTCGTGCTGAAGGGGCTGTGGGTCACGATCTTCGTGACCCTCGTCGCCTTCCTGCTCGCCACCATGCTCGGCCTCGGCGTGGCGCTGATGGCGCTTTCCGAAAGCAAGGTGCTGCGGCAGGTCGCAAGGTTCTACACTGAGGTCATCCGTGGCGTACCGATCCTCGTGCTCCTGTTCTACATCGCCTTCGTCGGCGCACCGGCGCTGGTGGCGGTGATCAATGTCGTTATCAGCCCCCTCGTCGCAGCCGGCACCATGGACCCCATGCAGGTACGCGACCTCTCCTTGATGTGGCGGGCGATCATCGCGCTGATGATCGGCTATTCCGCCTTCATCGGCGAAGTTTTCCGCGCCGGCATCCAGTCCGTCGACAAGGGGCAGGTCGAGGCGGCCAAGGCCCTCGGCCTCTCACGCTTCCAGCGCTTCCGCCTCGTCGTCTTCCCGCAGGCCATCCGCGTCATCCTGCCGCCGCTCGGCAACGATTTCGTGGCAATGGTGAAGGACTCATCACTCGTCTCCGTACTCGGCGTCGCCGACGTCACCCAGATGGGCAAGGTCTATGCCTCCGGCTCCTTCCGCTTCTTCGAGACCTATTCCATCGTCGCCTATGTCTACCTCATCCTCACCATCGGCCTGTCGCTGGCATTGCGGGCGCTGGAAAGGCGGCTCCGGCGCAACGTCGCGCATTGATTCTTCGCAATTGCCGAGGCCCGCAAAAATCGCTATATGCGGGACATGGAATCCAAGTTCGGATGCACGGAAACGCATGTCGTTGTGCTGCAGGATCACAAGCGCCTGCCGGCACGCTTCTTTGCGCGTGTGTTCGGGGCGCTCATCAGCCGCCTATCCTGATCGCCGTTTCCGGACGCGATCCCGCCAGCCAGGCGCCGCGGATTCCAGAACCTTTCAACATGCCAGCGGATGAAGAGCCATGAGCGCACCCCGTACCCTCTACGACAAGATCTTCGACGACCACATCGTCAGCCGCCAGGAAGACGGCACCTGTCTTCTCTACATCGACCGTCACCTCGTCCATGAAGTGACGTCTCCCCAGGCCTTCGAAGGCCTGCGCATGGCCGGCCGCAAGGTCCGTGCGCCGGAGAAGACCCTCGCCGTCGTCGACCATAACGTCCCCACCTCGCCGGATCGCCACCAGGGCATCAAGAACGAGGAAAGCCGCATCCAGGTCGAGGCGCTCGCCAACAACGCCGCGGAATTCGGCGTCGAATACTATTCAGAAAAGGACGTCCGCCAGGGCATCGTGCACATCGTCGGCCCGGAACAGGGCTTCACCCTGCCGGGCATGACCATCGTCTGCGGTGACAGCCACACCTCGACGCACGGCGCCTTCGGCGCGCTGGCGCATGGCATCGGCACGTCGGAAGTGGAGCACGTTCTGGCCACCCAGACGCTGATCCAGAAGAAGGCGAAGAACATGCTGGTGCGCGTCGACGGGCAGCTCCCGGAAGGCGTCACCGCGAAGGACATCATCCTCGCCATCATTGGCGAGATCGGCACGGCCGGCGGCACCGGCCACGTCATCGAGTTCGCGGGCGAAGCGATCCGCTCGCTGTCGATGGAAGGCCGCATGACGATCTGCAACATGACGATCGAAGGCGGCGCCCGCGCCGGCCTCATCGCGCCTGACGAAAAGACCTTCGAATACATCAAGGACAAGCCGCGCGCGCCGAAGGGCAAGGCGCTCGAGATGGCGATCGACTACTGGAAGACGCTCTATACGGAAGAAGGCGCGCATTTCGACCGCGTCGTCGTGCTCGACGCCGCCAACCTGCCGCCGATCGTCTCCTGGGGCTCCTCGCCGGAAGACGTCGTCTCCGTCGAAGGCGTCGTGCCGAACCCGGACGATATCGAAGACGAGACCAAGCGTTCGTCCAAGTGGCGCGCCCTTGACTATATGGGCCTGAAGCCGGGCACCAAGATCACCGACATCGCCGTCGACCGCGTCTTCATCGGCTCGTGCACCAACGGCCGCATCGAGGACCTGCGCGCTGTCGCCGCCGTCGTCGAGGGCAAGACAGTGGCTTCCACCGTCAGCGCCATGATCGTTCCCGGCTCCGGCCTCGTGAAGGAACAGGCCGAGAAGGAAGGTCTCGACAAGATCTTCAAGGACGCCGGCTTCGACTGGCGCGAGCCGGGCTGCTCCATGTGCCTTGCCATGAACGACGACCGCCTGAAGCCGGGCGAGCGCTGCGCCTCCACCTCGAACCGCAACTTCGAGGGCCGCCAGGGCTTCAAGGGCCGTACGCACCTCGTTTCCCCGGCCATGGCCGCTGCTGCCGCCATCGCCGGCCATTTCGTGGATATCCGCGACTGGCAGTAAACGCGGCCGGAACGCCGACAAACAAAGGCCGGGAGCAAAAGCTCCCGGCCTTTTCATTTATGAGGAACTTAGAACGTCGCCGTCATCGGATCGGGGCCGATACGCTTGCCGTCCTTCTCCAGCGTCGCGAAGGTCGCCATGTCCTCGGCATCGAGCTTGAAGTCGAAGACCTTGAAATTCTCCTCGATGCGCGACGGCGTCACGGATTTCGGGATGACCACCAGCCCGCTATCGATATGCCAGCGGGTGATGACCTGCGCCGGCGTGCGGCCATGCTTGGCGGCGACCTTGACGACGACCGGATTCTCCAGCAGCGTGCCCTGCCCGAGCGGACTCCAGGACTGGGTGACGATACGGTGCTTCTCGTGATAGGCCCGCGCTTCCTTCTGCGGGAAATCGGGATGCAGCTCGATCTGGTTGATGACCGGCGTCACGCCCGTCTCGTCGATCACGCGCTGCAGGTGCTCGGGATAGAAGTTGGAAACGCCGATGGAGCGGGCGCGGCCTTCCTTCTGGAGCTGGATGAAAGCCTTCCAGGTCGCCACATACTGATCGCGCTTCGGCGCCGGCCAGTGGATGAGGTAGAGGTCGACATAATCGGTGCCGAGTCGCTTGAGACTGGCGTCGAAGGCCTTCAACGTCGCGTCGTAACCCTGCTCGGAGTTCCAGAGCTTCGTCGTCAGGAAGATTTCGGAACGGGCGATGCCGGAGGCGCGGATGCCCTCGCCGACGCCTTCCTCGTTCTCGTAGATCGCCGCCGTGTCGACATGGCGGTAGCCGGCCGAAAGCGCTGCCTTGACGGCCGTCACGGCCGTTTCGTTCGGGGTTTGCCAGACGCCGAGGCCGACCTGGGGAATGCTGTTGCCGTCGTGAAACAGGATCGTCGTTTGATCGCTCATAAGAATGTCTCCATGAAAAGGAATGGCGTGCTTGAACCCGTGGGGTTTCCCGTAGCGCCTTGCAGCCGGGCGACGGTCGAGGCTGATATAGGTTTGCGTCGCGTCATTTCAAAGGATCCGGGCCTCGATGAAGGCAATCGCCTTCACGCAATGTTCAGGAGAATTTGATCCGCATCGTCCCGTCCGCCATATTCGCGCCATGCGGCAAGGTATCTGGCTAAGCCACAGGCGGGCTTGCCAAAAGCGCCAGTTCCCTTACTTTCCAGAGGAATGCCGAGAGGTAAAGCATGACATCCCGCACGATCCTTCTTGTCGACGACGACAACGACCTTCGCGAGACGCTCGTCGAGCAGCTTTCGCTCTACGAGGAATTCGCAACGCTCGAGGAAACGACCGCCGGCAAGGGCATCCAGACGGCGCGCGCGGGCCAGATCGACCTTCTCATCATGGATGTCGGCCTGCCGGACATGGACGGCCGCGAGGCGGTCAAGCTGTTGCGCAAGGGGGGCTTCAAGGCGCCGATCATCATGCTGACCGGCCACGATACCGATTCGGACACGATTCTCGGCCTCGAGGCCGGCGCCAACGACTATGTGACGAAGCCCTTCCGCTTCGCCGTGCTGCTCGCGCGCATCCGGGCGCAGCTTCGCCAGCACGAGAGCAGCGAGGACGCCACCTTCACCGTCGGCCCCTATACGTTCAAGCCGGGCCAGAAGCTGCTGACGCTGGAGAATGGCCAGAAGATCCGCCTCACCGAAAAGGAAGCGGCAATCATCCGCTACCTCTACCGCGCCGACCAGAAGGTCGTGACGCGCGACGTGCTGCTGGAAGAGGTCTGGGGCTACAATTCCGGTGTCACGACCCACACGCTGGAAACCCATGTCTATCGTCTACGCCAGAAGATCGAGCGGGACCCTTCCAATGCCGAGATTCTCGTGACAGAGAACGGCGGTTACAAGATCGTTCCGTAATTCAGTAAGGAGCGCCCGCCGTGGCCCTCAGCGACGACATCGCCCTGCTTTCCAAGGTGCCGCTCTTTGCGGGCCTTGCCGACGACAAGCTGCGCCTGATGGCCTTCGGCGCGGAGCGTCGGCGGCTGGTCGAGGGGCAGACGCTGTTTCGCGAGGGAACCTCGGCCGATTGCGGCTTCGTCGTCGCCTATGGTGCGTTCCAGCTCACCTCGACGCTCCGGGATGGCACGACGCGCGACGAGGGCGCCGCCGGTTCCGGCACGCTCCTGTCGGAACTCGCCATGATCTCCGCCGTCGAGCGCAAATATACGGCGGTGGCGCTGGAGGACAGCGAGGTCATCCGCATCAACCGCCCGCTCTTCCGGCGCATGCTGGAGGAGTATCCGGACGTCGCCGTGCTGGTCGATGCGCGTATCCGCGAGAATCTCGCAGCGATGATCAGCCAGATGCGCGGCCTTGCGGGCCGCTTCGTCTGACGCTCAGAAATCGAATTCCGCGATGACCGGAACGTGGTCGGATGGCCGCTCCCAGCCACGGGCCTCGCGGATCACCGAGATGTTGGTGAGGTGCGGGTCGAGATCGGCCGAGGACCAGATATGGTCGAGGCGGCGGCCCTTGTTGGCGGCCTGCCAGTCGGCGGAACGGTAACTCCACCACGTATAGAGCTTTTCCTCCGCTGGCACCTTGCGGCGCATCAGGTCCACCCAGGCGCCGCTGGTCATCACGTCGATCAGCCCTTCCGTCTCGATGGGCGTGTGGCTGACGATCTTCAGGAGCTGCTTGTGCGACCAGACGTCATGCTCCAACGGCGCGATGTTGAGATCGCCGACGAGGATGGAGGAAATGCCGGCCTCGGCCTCCGCGTGCAGCAGCTTCATCTCCTCGATGAAATCGAGCTTGTGGCCGAATTTCGGGTTGATCGTGCGGTCCGGCTCGTCGCCACCGGCCGGCACATAGAAATTGTGCAGGCGGATCGACTTGTTGCGGTGATGAAAGACCACGGAGACATGCCGCGCATCGCCGACGCCGCAATAGTCACGCCGCTCGACGATCTCCGTCAGCGGCAGGCGCGAGACGGTGGCGACGCCGTGATAGCCCTTCTGGCCATGCATGACGATATGCTCGTAGCCGAGCGCCTTGAGCGGCTTCGAAGGGAACTGGTCGTTCGGGCACTTCGTTTCCTGCAGGCACAGGACGTCGGGCGAATAGGTCTTCAGGAAATGCTCGACGAGCGGCATGCGCAGCCGCACGGAGTTGATGTTCCACGTTGCGATCGAAAGTGCCATGCCATGCCCCCGGAAAGTCGTCCGGGGGTCTTAGAGCATTTTACGGCGAAGTGGAATCACTTGCCGCCGCGGTTGCGGATTTCGTCGTAGGGGATCGAGAAGACCTTGTCGTCGAGCGGCACGCCGGTCTTGACGTTGAAGATCATCACGGAGGTGTCCTTGCCCTGCGCATCGGTGATCGTCCACTGGCGCAGATCGTAGGTCTTCGGGTCGAACATCATGGTGATGGTCGAATCGCCGAACATGTTCTTGTCGCCAAGCACGATGGTCGTCAGGTCCGCCTCTTCCTTCACGCCGCGCACCATCTTGGTGGACAGATCGATCCTGTTGCCGAGCAGCAGGTTCAGCGGCGTCTTGGAGAGCGGGTAGATGTCCCAGGTCTTGAGCTTGCGGTTGCCGATGACGACGGACTTGCCGTCGGCAATCACGCGCATCGGCGAGGGATCCTCGTAGTTGAAGCGGATCTTGCCGGGACGGTCGATATAGAACTTGCCGCCGGTCTGCTCGCCGCGCGGACCGAACTGCACGAATTCGCCCATCATCGTCTTCACGGAAGCGAAGTGGTCTGCGATCTTCTGTGCGGTGCTGCCGGCCTGCGCGGAAGCGTCGGCGGGCGCAAGCACGGAAAGGCCGGCCGCAAGCGCGAAAGCCAGAAGGCCGGTAAAGCCACGGCGGGTCAGCGTTCCGGTCGCGCGGCCGTGTTCGGATCGGATCATTTGGGTCTCCTTCATGCGTCTGTCATGCGAGCCAAAGGCGGCGCCATAATGGCATCGGCCCGCAACGCGTGACGTGCCGGATGAAACGCCGCGCAAGGCCCTGCGTTCCCGGTCATCGTCCCGTAATCTCGTCTTCAGTCGGCACGAGGATCTCGCGCTTGCCGGCGTGGTTGGCGGGGCCGATCAGGCCCTCCTTCTCCATGCGCTCGATCAGCGAGGCGGCGCGGTTGTAGCCGATGCCGAGGCGGCGCTGGATATAGGAGGTGGACGCCTTGCCGTCGCGCAGCACAACGGCCACCGCCTGGTCATAGGGGTCGTCGGAATCCTCGAGGTTGGCGGTGCCGGCCGGGCCGTGACCACCCTCGCCGTCCTCGTCGTCGTCCTCGGTAATGGCGTCGAGATATTGCGGCGCGCCCTGCGTCTTCAGATGCGCGACCACCGCTTCCACCTCGCCGTCCGAGACGAACGGGCCGTGTACGCGCTGGATGCGTCCGCCGCCGGCCATGTAGAGCATGTCGCCCATGCCGAGCAGCTGTTCCGCGCCCTGCTCGCCGAGGATGGTGCGGCTGTCGATCTTCGACGTCACCTGGAAGGAGATGCGCGTCGGGAAGTTCGCCTTGATCGTGCCGGTGATGACGTCGACCGAGGGACGCTGCGTCGCCATGATGACGTGGATGCCGGCCGCGCGCGCCATCTGGGCGAGCCGCTGCACGGCGCCTTCGATGTCCTTGCCCGCGACCATCATCAGATCGGCCATCTCGTCGATGATGACAACGATATAGGGCATCGGCTGGAGGTCGAATTCCTCCGTCTCGTACATCGCTTCGCCGGTCTGGCGGTCGAAGCCGGTCTGCACGGTGCGGGTGATCGTCTCGCCCTTGGCGAGCGCCTGCTCGACGCGGCTGTTGAAGCCGTCGATGTTGCGCACGCCGATCTTCGACATCTTCTTGTAGCGCTCCTCCATCTCGCGCACGGTCCACTTGAGGGCAACGACGGCCTTCTTGGGATCGGTGACGACGGGGGAGAGGAGGTGGGGGATGCCGTCATAGACGGAAAGTTCCAGCATCTTGGGGTCGATCATGATCAGGCGGCACTGCTCCGGCTTCAGGCGGTAGAGCAGCGAGAGGATCATGGTGTTGATGGCGACCGACTTGCCCGAGCCGGTGGTGCCGGCGACGAGGAGGTGCGGCATCTTGGCGATGTCGGAGATGACGGGCTCGCCGCCGATCGTCTTGCCGAGCGCCATGGCGAGGCGGGCCTTGGAGGTCTCGAAATCGCGGCTGGCGATGAGTTCGCGCAGATAAACGGTCTCGCGGCTCTGGTTCGGCAGCTCGATGCCGATGGCGTTGCGGCCCGGCACGACGGCGACGCGGGCGGCGATCGCGCTCATCGAGCGGGCGATGTCGTCTGCAAGGCCGATGACGCGGGAGGACTTGATGCCGGGCGCCGGCTCCAGCTCATAGAGCGTGACGACCGGGCCTGGGCGCACATGGATGATCTCGCCCTTGACGCCGAAGTCCTCCAGCACGCCTTCCAGCATGCGGGCATTCTGTTCGAGCGCGTCGGCGGAAAGCGTCGTATCGCGCACCTGGCCGCGCGGCTCGGCGAGCAGGTGGATCGGCGGAAGCTGGAAACCGTCCGGACCGACGAAGGAGGTCTGCGCCTCGCGGTCGGCGCGCTGGCCGGGTTTCGGTCGGGTCGCGGGAGCGGCCACGCGGGCGCTGGCGGCCGGTGCCGCCGTCCGGGCCGGCGCGCGGCGCGGCGCCCAGTCTGCGGCGATGTCGTCGGCGTCCTCGTCCGGCAGGATACCACTCGGACGGGCGAGCGGCTCGTCATCCATGTCGAAGGGCAGGTCGTCGTCGAGCGAGATCGACGGCGCGGAGACGGCGCGGCGACCATCCATGGAGGGCTCGACGCGCTCGGCCGTGCGGCTTGCGGCGCGGGCGCGCACCGGTTCGTTCAGCGTGCCGAACTCGTCCTCGTTGAAATCGTAGGGCTGCTCGATGCCGCGGGCCTTGCGGCGCTGGTTCGAGAGGCCGAAGATGCGGCGCACGCGCGCCTGCCCGGTATACCAGGCGTGGGTCATGGCGCCGGCCAGCACGGTCAGCGGGCCTTCCCGCTCGTCGTCCTCGTCTTCATCGGCAATGGCGCGGGCGCGGCTCTGGGTCTGCACCGGCGCGAAATCTTCCTCGTCCTCGATCACCGCGGCGCCGATCAGGCCGGCGCTGAATACCATCAGCCAGGCGGCCGGCAGGGCGATGATGCTGCCGAGAATGGTCGCGAACATGCCGGTCGGGTAGGCGCCGGTGAAGAGCGCGGGAAAACGCAGGATCATGTCGCCGAAGACGCCGCCGAGGCCGGTCGGCAGCGGCCAGGTCACGGGACCGGGAACGCAGGAGAGCGCGGCGGAGGCAAGGATCGCTCCGCCGAGCCAGGCGGCTGCGCGCTGCGGCACGCGGCTGAAACGCCGCCCGCTGACCATGGCAAGGCCCCATGCGACCACCGGCAGCAGCGCGATCACGCTGGCAAGGCCGAAGAACTGCATGAAGATGTCGGCGAAGACCGCGCCGGGATAGCCGAGGATATTGGCCGGCTCGCCGCTGGAAGCATAGGACAGGCTCGGATCGGAAACGTTCCAGGTGGAAAGCGCGGCGATGGCGAGCGCAAGGCCGAAGAAGATGCAGAGCCCCACGAGGATCTGGATCTGCCGCCAGACGAATGCCGACAGAACGAAACGGTCGTGACGGTTGTCCAGTCCTGCCGAAATGCTTCTGCTCATGGTTACAGCCTATGGTCCACGCAAGGAATCGCACGGCTTCCGCCCGATTCGCGGAATGTGCCTGACTGCGAACCCTACGAAGGAAGGCTTAATGGCATGTTAACCATGCGAGGCTGCGCCATGGTTTCTGCGTGGTAAATGAAAAAGGCCCGAACCGAAGTCCGGGCCAAAGGCAGTAGAGACGTTGATGGGTTTACGAGTGGTAGGCCGCTTCGCCGTGCGACGAGAGGTCGAGGCCCTGGCGTTCGGCCTCGACGGAAACGCGCAGGCCCACGGTGAGATCGACGATCTTGTAGAGGATCGCCGAGACGACGGCGCACCAGGCGATGGTGATGGCGACGGCGGTGAGCTGGGTCATGAACTGCGAGGCGATGGAGAAATCCGCGCCGCCCGTGCCGCCGAGCGACGGGGCGGTGAAGATGCCCGTGCCGAGCGCACCGATGAAGCCACCGACGCCATGGACGCCGAAGACGTCGGCTGTATCGTCATAACCGAACTTGTTCTTCACCACGGCGACGAAGAAGTAGCAGACCGGCGAGGCGATGAGGCCGAGCACGATGGCACCAAACGGGCCGACGGAGCCGGCCGCCGGGGTGACCGCAACGAGGCCGGCGATCATGCCCGAGGCCGCGCCCAGCAGCGAGGCCTTGCCGCGCGTGAAGACTTCCACCACCGACCAGGCGAGGATCGCGGCAGCCGTCGCCACGAAGGTGTTGACGGTGGCGAGGATCGCGCCGCCCGAGGCTTCGAGGTTGGAGCCTGCGTTGAAGCCGAACCAGCCGAACCACAGCATGGCGGCGCCGACGAGGGTGAGCGTCATGGAGTGGGGCGCCATCATATCCTTGCCGAAGCCGGTGCGCTTGCCGACCATGATCGCGCCGATGAGACCGGCGACGCCCGCATTGATGTGCACGACGGTGCCGCCGGCGAAATCGAGCGCGCCCATGTTGAAGATCAGGCCGTTGCCGTCCCAGACCATGTGGGCGATCGGGAAGTAGACGAAGGTGGACCACAGCAGCGTGAAGAGGATGACGGCCGAGAACTTGATGCGCTCGGCGAAGGCGCCGATGATCAGCGCGGGCGTCAACGCGGCGAAGGTCATCTGGAACAGCATGAAGATGTATTCCGGAATGACCACGCCATCAGTGAAGGTCGCCGACGTGCTCTCGACCGTCACGCCAGTGAGAAACGCCTTGGCGAAGCCGCCGAAATAGGGGCTGGTCGAGCCGCCGAAGGCGAAGGAATAGCCGTAGGTCACCCAGACGATCATCATCAGCGCGCCGATGACCGTGCACTGCATCAGGACGGACAGCATGTTCTTGGTGCGCACCAGGCCGCCGTAGAAGAGGGCGAGGCCGGGGATCAGCATGAAGAAGACGAGCAGCGTCGCGAGGAACATGAAGGCGGTATCCGCCTTGTCCGGAACGGGCGCGGCGGCGACGGCCTCCGTGGCGGCCGGCGCGGTTTCCTGCGCGAAGGCGATGACCGGGAGAAGCGCGGCTGTCGCGCCGGCGGCCATGCGGGGGAGGATGCGGGTAAATGTGAATGCGGACATGTTGAAAAGGCTCCCTGAAAGGCCGGTTGCTTAGAGCGCTTCGGTATCGGTTTCGCCCGTGCGGATGCGCACGGCATGGTCGATGGCGTAGACGAAGATCTTGCCGTCCCCGATCTGGCCGGTCTTGGCGGCCGCTGCGATCGCCTCCACGGCCCGGTCGACGAGATCGCTGGCAACGGCGATCTCGATCTTCAGCTTCGGCAGGAAGCTGACGGCATATTCGGTGCCACGATAGATTTCCGTATGCCCCTTCTGGCGGCCGTAACCCTTCACTTCGGTCACGGTCAGGCCCTGGATGCCGACAGCCGTGAGGGCTTCGCGCACCTCGTCCAGTTTGAACGGCTTGATAATGGCCATTACGATTTTCATCTGGTTTCCCATCCTTCGTGCTTGTCCCCAGCCGGGGCCATCTCTCTGGCCGTTGGCAGCCAACGACTGGAGATACACATTCAAGGGGCGTGCCAGATTCGAACGCCTTGGCTAAATGTCTGAAATAAAAGCGATAAAAATGATGCTCATGTTGCGGTGCAAAAAATCGCCGCCGCACATGCTCAAAAAATAGTCGTCAATGGAATGGCGCGTAAAATTTAGGCGGTTGCCTTTTTCCGAATCAGCCCCTCCTGGGCGACCGAGGCGATGAGCGTGCCGGAGCGGGTATAGATCGCGCCGCGCGTCATGCCGCGCGCACCGAAGGCCGAAGGGCTGTCCTGGCTGTAGAGCAGCCAGTCGTCGAGGACGGGCGGACGGTGGAACCACATGGCATGGTCGAGGCTCGCCACCTGCAGCGAGCGGTCGAGAACCGACGTGCCGTGGGCGAAGAGCGAGGTGTCGAGCAGCGTCATGTCGGAGAGATAGGCAAGCACGGCCGCCTGCAGATGGCGGTCGGCGGGCACCGGCCCGGTGGTGCGCACCCAGATGTTCTGGTGCGGATCGAGCTTCTCCGAGGAAAGGTAGTGTTTTAGCGAGACCGGGCGCAGCTCGATGGGGCGGGGACGTTCCCAGTAGGCGCGGATATGCGGCGGCGCGGCGGCCATGAACTGTTCCTTCAGCTCCGCCTCGCCGATGAGCTTTTCCGGCGGCGGCACGTCGGGCATCACCGTCTGGTGTTCGAAGCCGTCCTCGTCGTCCTGGAAGGAGGCGGTCATGAAATAGATCGGCTTGCCGTGCTGGATGGCGACGACGCGGCGGGTGGCGAAGGAGCCGCCGTCGCGAATGTTTTCCACGTCGTAGATAATCGGCACGGACGGGTCGCCCGGCCGCACGAAATAGGCATGCAGCGAATGCACGAAGCGGTTTTCTTCCACCGTGCGCGTGGCGGCGACCAGCGCCTGGCCGATCACCTGCCCGCCGAAGACCCGCTGCCATCCGACCTGCGGGCTTTCCCCGCGAAACAGACGGGTTTCCAGCCGCTCGATATCGAGCGTCCGGAGGAGAACATCCATGGCGGGGTTGGCGGTCTGGCGCGACATTTGGACGTGGCTCCTCTCTTGGACCCGAGGTAGGAAAGCGTTTCCTCCTCCTCTATATAGGGGAAGGAAAGACCTCAAGCGCCGTGGAGACCGCCATGCCCGAAGCCCAGATGCTCGACGTCCTCGTCGCCGGCGGCGGCTATGTCGGCCTGTCGCTGGCTGTCGCCGTCAAGAAGGCCGCGCCACACCTTGCCGTCGAGGTCGTGGATGCAGCGCCCGATCACGCCTGGCGCAAGGACGGGCGCGCCTTCGCCATCGTCGCTGCCGCGCGCAATCTGCTCGACGTGCTCGGCATCTGGAGCGAGATCGAGCCGGAGGCCGAGCCGATCCGCCGTATGGTCATCACCGATTCGCGCACGGCCGATCCCGTCCGCCCCGTCTTCCTGACCTTCGAGGGCGCCGGTTCCGGTGACGACGGCCAGCCCTTCGCCCATATGGTGCCGAACCGCGCCATAACCGCCGGCCTGCTGAAGCAGGCGGAAGCCCTTGGCGTAGCGATCCGCTGGGCAACCTCCGTGCAAGGCTTCGCCACCGGCCAGCATTCCACCACCGTCACCCTTTCCGACGGAACGGAGCGCCAGACACGCCTCCTCGTCGCCTGCGACGGCGTGCGCTCGAAGCTGCGCGACATGGCCGGCATCAAGACGGTGCGCTTCGACTACGGCCAGTCCGGCATCGTCACCACCGTCGAGCACGAGCGCCCGCATGAGGGCACGGCGGAAGAGCATTTCCTGCCCGCCGGCCCCTTCGCCACGCTGCCGCTCACCGGCAACCGCTCCTCGCTGGTCTGGACCGAGCGCACGGAGGACGCCCGCCGTCTCGTCGAGAGCGACGATCTCGTCTTCGAGGAGGAACTGGAGCGCCGTTTCGGCCACAAACTGGGTGCGCTGAAGGTCGTCGACGGCCGCCGCGCCTTCCCACTCGGCCTGACGCTCGCCCGCGCCTTCGTTGCGCCGCGCTTTGCGCTGGCGGGAGACGCCGCCCACGGCATCCACCCGATTTCCGGCCAGGGCCTCAATCTCGGCTTCAAGGACGTGGCGGCGCTGGCCGAGACCATCGTGGAGGCAGACCGCCTCGGTCTCGACATCGGCGCGGTCTCCGTGCTCGAACGCTACGAGACCTGGCGCCGCTTCGACACGGTCCGCATGGGCATGACCACCGACGTCCTGAACCGCCTCTTCTCCAACGACGTGACGCCGCTGCGCGTGTTGCGCGACGTCGGCCTCGGCGTCGTCGACCGCCTGCCAGGCCTGAAGTCCTTCTTCATCCGGCAGGCCGAGGGCACCACCGGCAGCGGCCATCCGCGCATGCTGGTCGGGCAGCGGATCTAGTCCTTGATCTCCCGCGCCTCCGAGATCAGCATGATCGGAATCCCGTCGCGGATCGGGTAGGCGAGCTTCGCCTTTTCGGAGACGAGTTCCCCGGCCTTGGCGTCGTAGATCAGCCGCCCTTTGGTCAGCGGGCAGACGAGCAGTTCGAGCAGTTTGGGATCGACGCGGCTGGTGCTGGCATCCATGGCATGGACCTCACTGCAGCCGCGTATCGACGTCGCCATAGCTGCGCGCCAGGACGATTTCGGTGATCGCGATCAGCGTTTCCGCCCGCGTCTTGAGGTCCGGCGCCTCCAGAAGCGCCTGCTTTTCCGCCGGGCCGTAGGGCGACATCATCGACATGGAGTTCACGAGCGTCGTGTTGCTGGCGCGCTCCACGCTTTCCCAGTCCGCCTCCAGCTTGTTGGCGTCGAGATAAGCCTTGAAGGCCGCAAGCAGCGCTTCACGGTCCACGCTTTGCTCGTCGTCGCTTGCAGAGAGATCGGTGATGAAGGGGGCGATGCGGAAGCTGCGGTAGGATTTGCCGTTCCGCACCTCCTCCAGCAGCCTGTAGCGGCAGATGCCGGTGAGCGAGACAATGTAGCGCCCGTCCCCGGTCTCGGCGAAGGATGTGATGCGGCCGAGACAGCCGACCTGGCAGAGTGCCGGCGCCTCGCTTCCCGGCTCGTCCGCACGATGCTCGCCGAAGACCGGCTGCACCATGCCGATCAGTCGATGCGCGGCAAGAGCGTCGTCGATCATCGCGAGATAGCGCGGCTCGAAGATGTTGAGGGGAAGCTGGCCGCCCGGCAGGAGCAGCGCACCCGTCAGCGGAAAGACGGGGATGGCCTCGGGCAGATCCTCCGGCTTCAGATAACGCGCATTTCCCACCTGCATGGCATTGCCTTCCCGATTCGCGGCACGGCGAAATGTTTCCCGCCTCTCGTCATCGTGCCCTCCCCCGAATGTGGGGTAGGCGCGGCGTTTCTCAAGGGACGCCGCGCCTTGGGTTCGAAAAAAGCCTTAGGAGAACAGGATCGAAGAGAGCTTGCGGCGGGCGGCGATCGTCGCCGGGTCCTTCGCGCCCCAGACCTCGAAGAACTGCAGGAGTTCCCGGCGCGCACCGTCGTCGTCGAAGGCGCGGTCGCGCTTCATGATATAGAGCAAGTGATCGGCCGCCGCCTGGCGGTCGCCCTCCACGTTGCGGATCTTCGCAAGGTTCAGCCGCGCGGCGTGATCATCGGCGTTCTGCGCCAGCGCCTGTTCGAGCGCGGCCGGATCGCCGAGCTTGCGGGCTTCCTCGATCTGGTCGAGCTTCTTGACGACCGCGGCGATGGCCGGGTCGGCGGCAAGCGCCTCCGGCAGGTTGCTGAGCGCCTGGCGGGCATTGTCGGGCTGGCCGACGGCAATCATGCATTCGGCGATGCCGGCAAGCGCCGCCGCATTCTCCGGATCGGCCTGCAGCAGTGCGCCGTAGAGATCGGCCGCGCCGGCAAGGTCGCCTGCGTCGAAGAGCATCTTCGCTTCGGCCAGCATGGCCTCGATCTCGGCCTTCTCGTCGGCGCCCGCGGGGCCGGCGATCTTGTCGATGAAGGCGCGAATCTGGCTTTCCGGCACCGCGCCCATGAAGCCGTCCACCGGCCGGCCGCCGACGAAGGCGACGACGGCGGGAATGGACTGGATGCCGAGCTGGCCGGGAATGGAGGGATGGTCGTCGATGTTGAGCTTGACGAGCTTCACCCGTCCGGCGCTCTCGCCCACGACTTTCTCGATGATCGGCTGGAGCTGCTTGCACGGGCCGCACCAGGGCGCCCAGAAATCGACCAGCACCGGCTGCTGGCGCGAGGCCTCCAGCACGTCACGCGTGAAGTTCGCCGTGGTCGTGTCCTTGATCAGGTCGTCCGCCGGTACCGCGCCACCATAGCTCGCCGAAACGTTCATCTGCCCGCCATAGGACGATGCATAGGGGTTGTCGCCTGCGCTCATGGGTCTCTCCTGTGGCGCGAAGCGCCGTCAAAATGCGTGTCTGGGCCAGAAATCGTATGTCAGGCCGTGACTTTCAAGACAAGCGGCTCATGTCCCGTCGCCTCGATGAAGCGCAGCAGGTCCTTCGAGCCGATCGAGGTCGTCGCGTCGTTGCGCAGCGGATGGCAGTTGATCGTGTCGTATTCCATCAGGTCCGCATCGATGATGATCTTCACGTTCTTCCCCGCATCGTTGAAGACGCCGAAGGCCGTGACCGCGCCGGGGATGACGCCGAGATATTCCATCAGCTTCTCCGGCTTGCCGAAGGAGACGCGGCTGGCCGCGCCGATGACGGTATGGATGGTCTTCAAGTCCACCGAGGCATGCTCCTCGACGGTCATCAGGAAGTAGTTGTCCTTCTTGTCCTTCACGAAAAGGTTCTTCGTGTGGCCGCCGGGAATCTCGTCGCGCAGCGCCACCGATTCGGCGACGGTGAAGACCGGTGCATGTTCCTTCGTCACATGGGCGATGCCCAGCCCGTCGAGAAACTGAAAGAGATCCTTGTCCGTCTTCGGCTGCGCTTCGCTCATGTCCTGTTTCCTGTCCAAAATAACTCCGCCCGCTGCTTAGGGCTTCACCCGCCCGCGCGCAACCATCTGAGAAACCGGGCCTTCGAAAGGCGCTGCAATTTTTTCTTCAGAATCCGACATTTCCCTGTTGCATTTGAAAATGGCTTGGGCCATATACCGCCCGTCGCCGCAACGCAGCGACCTTCGGCCACGAACTACCCCAGGCCGTCGACGATGAGCGGGTGTAGCTCAGGGGTAGAGCACAACCTTGCCAAGGTTGGGGTCGAGCGTTCGAATCGCTTCACCCGCTCCATTCTCTCAAAAGTTTCGAAGCCTCGGTTCGCCGGGGCTTTTGTGTTTTCCGGCACAGGTGATCGTATCGCGAAGAGATCCGATTCGCGGACAGATGGGCGCGGACCGTTTCGGAGCCGCGCCCGTCGCGCTCAGGCCCTATCGGCCCGGTAGGCGATGCAATCGACCTCGACCTTGCAGTCGACCATCATGCTGGACTGCACGCAGGCGCGCGCCGGCGGGTTCTTGCTGAAATATTCCGCGTAGACGCCGTTGAAGCTCCAGAAATCGCGCGGGTCGTCGAGCCACACGCCGACGCGCACGACGTCCTCCAGCCCGTAGCCGGCCTCGTGGAGAATGGCGATCATGTTCTCGATGGCCTTGCGTGTCTGGGCGACAATGCCGCCACCGACGATTTCCCCCTTCTCCATCGCCACCTGGCCGGACACATGCAGCCAGCCATTGGCTTCCACCGCACGGGCAAAGGGCAAAGCCTGTCCACCCGCACCGGTTTCGCCGGCGCCGTAACGCTTGATCGTCATGAAATCTCTCTTTTTCAGTCTCTTGATTGAAATGGAACAGATGACCGGAACGCCGGTCGTCAGTTGAAGCTGGAGGTCTTCAGGAATTCGGCCAGCCGCTCGGTCTTCGGCTTCACGAACATCTCCTTCGGGTCGCCTTCCTCGCAAATCACGCCCTTGTTCATGAAGATCACCCGGGAGGAGACCTCATAGGCAAAGCGCATCTCGTGCGTGACGAGCAGCATGCTCATGCCGTCGGCGGCAAGCCCCTTGATGACCTGCAGAACTTCGCCCACCAGCTCGGGATCAAGCGCCGAGGTCACTTCGTCGAACAGCATCAGGCGTGGGTTCATGGCGATGGCGCGGGCAATCGCGACACGCTGTTGCTGGCCACCGGAAAGCTGGCCCGGATAATGATCCGCCCGCGCTGCGAGGCCCACGCGATCGAGCCATTTCTCGGCGATGGCGCGCGCCTCGTCGCGCGGCATCTTCTTCACCTTGAGAAGGCCCAGCATGATGTTGTGCGCGGCTGTCATGTGCGGGAAGAGGTTGAACTGCTGGAAGGCCATGCCGGTCAGCGCGCGCTGGCGGGCGATGTCCTTCTCGCTCTTGCGCTTGCGCACGCCGCCCGACTGCTCGTAGCCGATCTCCTCGCCCTCCAGGAGAATGCGTCCGCCCTGGAATTCCTCGAGCATGTTGATGCAGCGCAGCATCGTAGTCTTGCCGGAGCCGGAGGAACCGATGATCGAGATGACCTCGCCCTCCTGCATGGTGCAGTCGACGCCCTTCAGCACTTCGACATTGCCGTACCGCTTGTGGAGATCCTGGATTTCGAGAAGTACCTTGCTCATGTTCGAACCCTCACGACGGTACGGCCGTCTTGCGTTCGACATATTTGCCGAAGCGCTCGATGCTGTAGTTGATGACGAAGTAGAGAAGCCCAGCGAAGAAATAGAACTGGAGGCTCATGAAATTGCGGGAGATGATCTCCTGCGTGCGCAGCAGGAGTTCGGCAACGCCGATGACGGACAGCAGCGTCGAGGCCTTGACCATTTCCGCGGCCGTGTTGACCCAGGCCGGCAGGAACTGGCGCAGCGCCTGCGGCCAGAGCACATAGGCAAAGGTCTGCGGGAAGGTGAGGCCGATGGCCTTGGCCGCTTCCGTCTGGCCCTTGGGAATGGCCTGCAGGCCGCCGCGCACGATCTCGCCGACATGTGAGGAGCAGAAGACGGCAAGCGCCAGCACGCCGGCCTGGAACGGCCCGAGCTCGATGCCGACCGTCGAAAGCACGTAGTAGCTCGCAAGGACGAGAACGAGGACCGGCGTCCCGCGGATGAAGTCGGTATAGGCCCGCACGAGGAAGCGCAGCACCCGGTTGCCGTAGACGAGCGCGAGGCCGACGAACACGCCGAGCAACGAGCCGACGACGATGGCGAGCAGCGAGATCGAAACCGTCACGCCGAGTCCCTTGAGGATGACGAGGCGGGCGACCCAGAGCTGGTCGAGAAAGGCGAGGAAATTCGTCATGGCATCACCTCGGGACGGCCAGCCGACGCTCGACGACGCGCATCAGCGCCGCGAGTACGGAACAGGTTGCGACATAGAGGCCCGAGGCAACGAGCCAGGTTTCGATGACGCGGAACGATTCGACGTTGATCTTGCGCGCTTCGAAAGTGAGCTCCGGCACGGCGATGGCGGCTGCAAGCGACGTGTCCTTGAAGAGCGAGATGATCGTCGAGGAGAGCGACGGCAGCACATTGCGCAGCATCAGCGGCGTGATGATCGAGACGCGAATCTGCATCGGCGTCAGCCCGATCGCAAGACCCGCCTCGCCAAGCCCCTTCGGAATGGAGAGCAGGCCGGCCCGGAAGACTTCGGCGAGATAGGCGCCGGAATAGATGGAAAGGACCGCGACGAAGCTCTCGATCTTGCCGAGCCGGACACCGAGCTGCGGCAGGGCGAAGAAGGCGAAGAGGACGAGGACCAGGATCGGCAGGTTGCGGATGATCGTGACGTAGACCGCGGCCGGACGCCTGGCCCAGGCGCTCTTCGAAATCAGGGCGAAGGCGACGATGAGGCCGATCGCCGCGCCGATCAGAATGGAAACGAAGGCGAGGCCGAGACTGAGCAGCAGGCCTTCGAGAAGCTGGTCGAAGCTGCGCCAGACGGCGGCAAAATTGAGTGTGTAACCCATGGCGCAATCCTGCCGGCAAGGGTGAGGAAAGGACGGAAGGAAAAACCTTCCGTCCTGGGCAGCGTTACTTGTACTCGACCGGGAAGCCGATCTGCGGCGGCGTCAGGTCCTTGCCGAACCAGGTCTTGTAGGAATTTGCGTAGAAGTCGAATTCGACGCCGGTCATTGCCTCGTGCAGGGCGGTGTTGACGAAGTTCAGCCAGTCCTGGTCACCGCGCTTGACACCGCAGGCATAGGTCTGCGGGTTCCAGCCGTAGCCGGCATCCTTGTAGCGGCCGGGGTTCTGGGTCATGTACCAGGCGAGCGACGACTGGTCGGTCGCAACGGCGTCGGCGCGGCCGGATTCCAGGGCCTGATAGATCAGGTCGACGGACTCGTACTGGTCGACGGCGGCTTCCGGCAGCGCGGCATGCACCATCGCCTCGGCATAGACGTTCTGCAGCACCGCGACCGTCACGGACGAACCGGCGGCCTTCAGCGCGGCATAGTCCGCATAGGATCCATCCGCCTTCAGCATCAGGCCGACGCCCTCGCGATAATAGGGGATCGTGAAGGCGATCTGCTGCGCGCGCTCGCCGGTCACCGTCATGAACTGGCAGGTGAGGTCCACCTTGTCGGTCGTAATGTTCGGGATGCGGGCATCCGACGACTGGTTGACATATTCGATCTTGTCGGGGTCGCCGAACAGCGCCTTGGCGACGATGCGGCCCATATCGACATCGAAGCCCTGAAGCTTGTCGTCGGCGCTCTTGAAGTGCCACGGCGCATTCGTGCTGCCGGTGCCGAGGACGAGATGGCCACGGGCCAGAACTTCATCGAGCTTGCTCTTGGCCTCCTGGGCACCCGCCGGGACGGCGGAAAGAGCGAGTACGGTTGTCAGTGCTAGAGCACGAATTCGAAACGAAATGGTCATGGCGTTCCCCCCTGATTAGGCACAATGATTGGATGCCCAATATATTGGACATTAGTCCCGTTTATTGGATTTCACATCCAGCTACATCAGCGATTGTTTGTCAATAGCCAGGGGTGCCGCGATCGGCATATTGCGCTTTCCGGGTTCTTCGCTCTGGACGAAAGGGGAAAATCCTACAGCCGCGAAACGCCGCCGATCGGCTTTCCTGCAATTTGAGGCGCTGTGAAGTTTCCACCGCACCCGATTGCTGTGCCCTGCGACTTCCCCTACATTGACCAAGTGGTAAAAAACGACGCGCTTTAAGGCCGCGGGCAAACAGGGGGAATTTAATGCGACGCGATTCCTTTAATTCCGGCATTTCCAGACGAACGCTGATCAAGGCTGCCGGCGCTTCCGCCGTGGTGGCCGCCGCGGGCCTGCCGGGCCGTCTCCTCGCCGCCGATCCGATCAAGGTCGCGGCCATCTTCACCGTTCCGGTCGAGCAGCAATGGGTCAGCCGCATCCACAAGGCGGCCAATGCCGCCAAGGAGCGCGGCGAGATCGAATATGTCTATTCGGAAAACACCGCGAACAACGACTATGAGCGCGTCATGCGCGAATATTGCGAGGCCGGCAACAAGCTGATCCTCGGCGAAGTCTTCGGCGTCGAGGATGCCGCCCGCGCCGTCGCCAAGGACTATCCCGACGTCGCCTTCCTGATGGGGTCGAGCTTCAAGCCTGACGAAGCCGTGCCGAACTTCGCCGTCTTCGACAATTATATCCAGGATGCCTCGTATCTTTCCGGTCTCGTCGCCGGCGCGATGACCAAGTCGAAGAACATCGGCATGGTGGGCGGCTATCCGATCCCGGAAGTCAACCGGCTGATGAACGCCTTCATGGCCGGTGTGAAGGAAACCGCGCCCGACACCAAGTTCCAGGTCGCCTTCATCGGCTCCTGGTTCGATCCGCCGAAAGCCAAGGAGACCGCCTTCGCCCAGATCGACGGCGGGGCGGACCTGCTCTATGCCGAGCGTTTCGGCGTATCCGACGCCGCCAAGGAGCGGAACGTGCTCGCCATCGGCAACGTCATCGATACCCAGGCGGACTATCCGAACACCGTGGTCGCTTCCGCGCTGTGGCATTTCGAACCGACGCTCGACAAGGCGATCGCCGAGGTGAAGGCCGGCACCTTCAAGGCCGCCGACTACGGCGTCTATTCCTTCATGAAGCACGGCGGCTGTTCGCTCGCCCCACTCGGCACCTTCGAAGACAAGGTTCCGGACGAAATCAAGGCGCGGATCGCCGAAAAGGAAAAGGCGATCAAGGACGGCTCGTTCGTCGTCGAGATCAACGACGCCGAACCGAAGTCGAACTGACCCCTTCCGTCCCGTTCAGGGGAAGGATGGCCACGGCGCCGGATGGAGGCAAACCCTTCGGCGGCGGCGACCATCCGCTTCCCGAGCGGGCGGATGCGTCGCCCGCAACACCATTTCCGGTCATCGCCGTGTCCAGCAATCCCGTCCTTCGCCTTTCCGGCATCAGCAAGCGTTTCGGCCCGCTCCGGGCCAACGACGCCATTTCCTTCGAGCTTGCCCGGGGCGAGGTCATCGCGCTTCTCGGCGAGAACGGCGCGGGCAAGACGACGCTGATGAACATCCTCTTCGGCCATTACGTCGCCGACGAGGGAACCGTGGAGGCCTTCGGCAAGCAGCTTCCGCCGGGCGACCCACGCGCGGCGCTTGATGCCGGCATCGGCATGGTCCACCAGCATTTCACCCTCGCCGACAACATGACGGTGCAGGAGAATATCGCGCTCGGCACCGAGAGCCTGTGGCGCCCGCGGCTCGACCGGGGTGCAGCGCGCCGGCGCATCGAGCAGCTTTCCACCGATTTCGGCCTTGCCGTCGATCCCGCCGCCACCGTCTCCACCCTTTCGGTCGGCGAGCGCCAGCGCGTCGAGATTCTTAAAGCGCTCTACCGCGAGGCCCGCATCCTGATCCTCGACGAGCCGACGGCCGTGCTGACCCCGGCCGAGACCGACGCACTGTTCCGCACGCTGAAGCTGCTCGTCGCCAAGGGCCTGTCGATCATCTTCATCTCGCACAAGCTGCACGAGGTCATGGCCGTCAGCGACCGCGTGCTGGTCCTGCGCGCCGGCCGGCTTGCCGGTGAGCGCAGGACGGCGGAAACCGACCGCAAGGAACTGGCCGCCCTCATGGTCGGCCAGGAGGTGAAGCCGGCGGAGGTCAGCCCCGTGAAGCCCGGCGCGCCACTGCTGGTGCTCGGCCACGTCTCCACCGCGCCCCATAACGGCGCGGGGCTGGACGCGGTGTCGCTCACGCTCACGGCCGGGGAGATCACCGGCCTTGCCGGGGTTTCCGGCAACGGGCAGGCGGCCCTCGCCGCCCTCCTGTCCGGCACTCTTCGTCCGACCGCCGGCAGCATCTCCATCGCCGGGCGCGAGGCCGTGAACTGGTCGCCGCGCACCGCGCTTTCCCACGGCATCGCCCGCATCCCGGAGGATCGCCACGCCGTCGGCAGCATCGGCGACATGAGCGTGACGGAGAATGTCGTCGCCGAGCGCTACCGCAGCGAACGCTTCAGCCGCATGGGCTTCCTCGACTGGAAGGCCGCCCGCAGCTTCGCCGAGAAGCTCATCGCCGACTACGACGTCAAATGCCCCTCGCCCGAGGCGCGCATCCGCCTGCTGTCCGGCGGCAACATGCAGAAGCTCATCCTCGGCCGGGCGCTCGATCCCGATCCGGCGGTCATCCTCGCCAGCCAGCCGACGCGCGGCCTCGATGTCGGCGCGGTCGCCTATGTGCACCGCATGCTGCTCGAAGCGCGTGAGAGGGGCGCGGCGATCTTGCTGATCTCGGAGGACCTGGAGGAGATTCTGGCCCTGTCGGACCGCATCGTCGTCATGTCCAAGGGGCATCTTTCCGCGCCGTCCGCGCGCGGCGAACGTAGCATAAGGGAACTGGGGGAACTGATGGCCGGTCACAGCGGGGAGCGCGGCGATCATGCGGCTTGAGCCGAAGCCCACGCCGTCGCTGGCGGTCACGATCCTGTTCCCGCTCGCCGCCATCGCCGCGACGCTGGCGCTGACCTCGCTTCTCGTGCTGGCCGCCGGCACCTCACCGCTGTCGGTGTTCTATCTGGTGGCCAAGGGCGCGGCAGGCTCGCAATTCGCGTTCCTCGAGACGCTGACCCGCGCGACGCCGCTGATCTTCACCGGCCTTGCCATCGCCGTCGCCTTCCGGGCAAGGCTCTGGAACATCGGCGCGGAAGCCCAGCTCTATATGGGCGGCGTGGCGACCGTGGTGCTGGGAACCGGCGCGCTGCCGCTCCCCTCGATCGTCCTCATCCCGCTCATCATGGCCGTCGCCATGGCCGCGGGCGCGCTGCTGCTGCTCGGCCCGGCCGTGCTGAAGACCCGCTTCGGCGTCGACGAGGTCGTCACCACGCTGCTCCTCAACTTCATCGTCCTCCTCTTCGTCTCCATGCTGCTCGAAGGCGTGCTGAAGGATCCGATGGGCCTCGGCTGGCCGCAGTCACAGAAGGTCATCGCCGAGGCGCAACTGCCGCGCCTCATCCAGGGCAAGCGCCTGCATTACGGCTTCGTCATCGCGCTCGTCTCGGCCGTCCTCGTCTGGGTCGTCATAAAGAAGACGGTGCTCGGCTACGAGATGCGCGCCGTCGGCCACAATCCCGAGGGCGCGCGCTTCGTCGGCATCCCGGTGAACGCCACACTGATGAAGACGGCGCTGCTTTCGGGCGGCCTTGCCGCGCTCGCCGGCTTCTCCGAGGTCTCGGGCCTCAAGGGCAATCTGACGCTCGACCTGTCACCGGGCTACGGCTACACCGGCATCGTCGTCGCCATGCTCGCCATGCTGAACCCGCTCGGCGTCATCGCCTCGGCCATCTTCGTCGCCGGAATCTTCGTCGGTGCGGACGCCATGAGCCGCGCAGCCAAGGTGCCGAGCTACATCGCCGACGTCATGGTCGCCACCTCGCTTCTGACGATGGTGGTGGCGATCCTCCTGACGCGCTACCGCATCCGGTGGAGGTGACATGGACGCGCTCGACATCCTCTTTACCGCCTCCTTCTGGGTCGCCGCCATCCGCATCGCCTCGCCGCTGATCTTCGCCACCATGGGCGAGCTGATCTGCGAGCGCGCGGGCGTCCTCAATCTCGGCATCGAGGGCATCATGACGGCCGGCGCCTTCGCCGGCTGGTTCACCGTCTATTCCGGCGGCGATCTCTGGGCGGGCCTTCTGGTCGCCGCCCTCGTCGGCGCGCTGTTCGGCCTGCTGCATGCCACGCTCACCGTGCCGCTCGGCCTGTCGCAGCATGTCGTCGGCATCGGTGTCACGCTGCTCGCCACCAGCCTTACCTACTTCACCTACCGCCTCGCACTGCCCGAGGTGACATCGCCGCCGAAGATCGAGCCGTTCCAGCCCTGGCCGGTTCCGGGCCTGTCCCGCATCCCCATCATCGGCGAGGCGCTGTTCACCCAGACGCCGCTGACCTATCTCGCCTTCCTCACAGTGGGCGCCGTCGCTTGGGTCCTCTACCGCACGCCTGTCGGCCTTGCCGTTCGCGCGGCGGGTGAAAACCCCTCGGCGGTCGAGGCACAGGGCATTTCCGTCACCGGCATCCGCATGGGCGCAGTCATGGCCGGCAGCGCCCTGATGGCGGTCGGCGGCGCGTTCCTCACCACCTCCGCCTTCAACTCCTTCTTCTTCCAGATGATCAACGGGCGCGGCTGGATCTGCATCGCGCTCGTCGTCTTCGGCTCCTGGCGGCCGGGCAAGGCGCTGATCGGCGCGATCCTGTTCGCCGCCTTCGACGCCTACCAGGTCCGCCTCCAGCAGATATCGGGCGGCGTCGTGCCCTATCAGGTCTTCCTGATGATGCCCTATGCGCTGTCGATCCTGGCGCTGATCCTCGTCGCGCGCCGCGCCACCTATCCCAAAGCTTTGATGATCCCGTACCAGAAAGGCGAAAGATGAGCTTCGACCTGATCGTGAAGGGCGGCACGCTGCCCGATGGAACCGTCGCCGATATCGGCATCCGGGGCGAGACGATCGCCGCGATCGAGCCGCGCATCGATGCCGAGGCCGGACGTATCGTCGACGCCTCCGGCAATCTCGTCAGCCAGCCCTTCGTCGATCCGCATTTCCATATGGATGCGACGCTCTCCTACGGCCTGCCGCGCATCAACGCCTCGGGCACGCTGCTGGAGGGCATCGCGCTCTGGGGCGAGCTGAAGCCGCTCCTGACCCATGAGGCCGTCAAGGAACGGGCGCTCGCCTATTGCGACTGGGCCGTGTCGATGGGCCTCCTCGCCATCCGCACCCATGTCGACACCTGCGACGACCGGCTTCTCGCCGTGGAGGCTCTGCTCGAGGTGAAGAAGGAGATCGCGCCCTATATCGACCTCCAGCTCGTTGCCTTCCCGCAGGACGGTCTCTACCGCTCCCCTAATGCGCGGGAGAATACCATCCGCGCCCTCGACATGGGCGTCGACATCGTCGGTGGCATCCCCCATTTCGAGCGCACCATGGAAGACGGAAGACGCTCCGTCACCGAGCTTTGCGAGATCGCCGCCGAGCGCGGCCTGATGGTCGACCTGCATTGCGACGAGACCGACGACCCGCTGTCGCGCCATATCGAGCAACTCGCCTACGAGACCCAGCGGCTCGGCCTTGGCGGCAGGGTGGCCGGCTCGCATCTCACATCCATGCATTCGATGGACAACTACTATGTCTCCAAGCTGCTGCCGCTGATCGCCGAGGCCGGCGTGTCAGCCATCCCCAATCCGCTGATCAACATCATGCTGCAGGGCCGGCACGACACCTATCCCAAGCGTCGCGGCATGACCCGCGTGCCGGAAATGCTGAAACACGGCATCCGCGTCGGCTGGGGGCAGGATTGCGTGCTCGATCCTTGGTACTCGCTCGGCACCGCCGACATGCTCGACGTCGCCTTCATGGGCCTGCATGTGGCGCAGATGTCCTCGCCGGCCGACATGCGCGCCTGCTTCGACATGGTGACGCGGGTCAATGCCGAGATCATGGGGCTGGACCACCTCGGCCTTGCCGTGGGCAAGACGGCGAGCCTCGTCGTGCTCGACGCCGGCAATCCCATCGAGGCGGTGCGCCTTCGCCCCGACCGGCTCTGCGTCGTCGCGAAGGGCAAGGTCGTCGCCGAGCGCGAGAAGCGCGACACGGCCCTTTCTATCAGGGGCCGCCCGGCGACCATCAACCGCCGCCACATCGTCCCGCCACAGGCCGGCTGAGGCGGTCACGCCTTGCGGAAGACGTAGTCCGTTTCCTGCCGCAGCGTTTCGCCGGGGCGCAGCACCGCTTTCGGGAAATGGCCGTGATTGACGGCATCGGGCCAGATCTGCGTTTCCAGACAGAAGCCCGCGAAGGGACCGTAGCGGCGGCCATCGAGACCGGGAACCGGCGAATTCACATAGCCGCCGGTATAGAGCTGCACGCCCGGCTCGCTGGTCAGTACCTCCAGCGAGACGCCCGATGCGGGGCTGCGCACCGCACCCACGGAGCGCTTCGCCTGCCGTTCCGGCGAGAGGCAGAAATTGTGATCGAAGGCGACCCCGCCCGCTTCCGTCTGCCGACGAAGCGGCGTCCAGTCCCTGAGATCAAACGGCGTGCCGGCAACGGAACGGACCTCGCCTGTCGGGATGAGGTTGTCGTCGACGGGCAGATAGTGCTCGGCCGCAAGGCGGATCTGGTGGTCGAGGGCGTCTACGCCGCCGTCGAGGATGAAATAGCTGTGCTGGCACAGGTTGACGGGCGTCGGCGCATCCACCGTCGCCTCGTAGACGACCGAGAGCGCGCCTTCGCCGGCAAGGCGATAGGTGCAGGCGATCGTCGCGGTACCGGGATAGCCGGCGCGGCCAGCGGGATCGGTGACGGTCAGGGTGACGAAATCGCCGCCTTGGTCTTCAATGCGCCAGTTCTGCCGGCCCATGCCGTCGCTGCCACCATGCAGATGCGTGACGCCGCGCTCGTTGCATTCGAGCTGGTACTGCGTGCCATCGATGGCGAAACGGCCGCCGGCGATGCGGTTGGCGCAGCGGCCAGGCGTCGCGCCGAAATAGGGGGAGTGGGCGAGATAGGACGGCAGGTCCTCGTAGCCCAGCACCAGCGGGGCGTCATGGCCGGCAAGGCGCAGGTCCTGGATGACCGATCCCCAGGTCAGCACATGGGCGGTCAGCCCGCCGCCGGTCAGCGTGATGCGCTCGACCGGCTCTCCGCTTTCCAGATGGCCGAAGATCTCGTTTCCTGCCTGCACCGCCCGTTTCCTCCGCATCCGGCCCAATCGTGCAGGCAAACTGCCGCTATTTGCCCGCATCCGCAATCAAAAAGTCATACTTTTCCCGCGTCTCAGAAATTCTTCTGGTAGACGATGAAGGGCGTCTTGTCGGCGATGCGGTCGTAGAGCCGGCGGGCGGTGGCGTTGAAATCCTGCGTCATCCAGTAGACTTCCGGCGCACCCGCCTCTTGCGCCCTGGCATAGACGCCCTCGATCAGCGCCCGGCCGATGCCGCTGCCGCGCACCTGCGGATCGGCGAAGAGGTCCTGCAGGTAGCAGATGCTGTTGATCGTCCAGCAGGAGCGGTGGAAGAGATAGTGCGCAAGCCCGACCGGTTTGCCGTCGAGCGTCGCCAGCAGCCCGCGATACTCGCCCTCGGCCGCCTCGCCCGTCAGCCGGGCAAAGGTGCTGGCAAAGATCTCTTCCGGAAGAACCGTCTCGTAGAAGGCGAGATAGGCGGTCCACAGGCGCCGCCATTCGCCTTCATCATCCTTGTGCAGAGGGCGAATGACGACGCGGCTCATGGCTCAGGCTCCCGTTCCGATTTTCTGAAGGTCGTAGGGCGTGGTCTGGTAGATTTCGTTGATCCAGTTGCCGAACAGCAGGTGCGCATGACCTCGCCAGCGGTTCTGCGGCGGCAGCGAGGGATCGTTGTGCGGGAAATAGTTCTTCGGCAGCTTGATCGGCACGCCGGCCGAGACATCGCGGAAATATTCGTCGGCCAGCGAGGTCGAATCGTATTCCACATGGTTGAAGATATAGAGCCGGTTGCCGGCCTTCTCCTGCACGAGGCAGACGCCCGTCTCGTCGGAATCGAGCAGGATGTCGAGTTCCGCCACGTTGCGGATGTCCTCGATGCGGATCTCCGTCCAGCGCGAAACGGGAACCTCGAAATTATCGGAGAAACCGTTGAGATAGACCGACGAGGGCTTCCTGTTGTGGTGCCGGTAGACGCCGAATGCCTTCTCCTCCAGCGTGTGCTTCGGCACGCCATGGAAATGGTAGATCGCCGCCATCGCGCCCCAGCAGACATTCAGCGTCGAGTGGACATTCGTCCCGGTCCAGTCGAGAATCTGCTTCATCTCGTCCCAATAGGTGACGTCCTCGTAGTCGAGGGTTTCCACCGGCGCGCCGGTGATGATGAAACCGTCGAACTTGCGGTGCTTCACCTCCTCCCACGTATCGTAGAAGGCGAGCAGGTGGTCTTCCGAGGTATTCTTGGCGCGGTGGCCGCCGACGCGTACCAGCGACAGCTCGACCTGCAGCGGCGAGGCGCCGACGAGACGCGCCATCTGCACTTCCGTCTTGATCTTGTTCGGCATGAGGTTGAGCAGCCCGATCTGCAGCGGGCGGATATCCTGCCGGATCGCCACCGTTTCGGTCATCACCCTGACGCCCTCGTTGACGAGGGTTTCGAAGGCGGGGAGCGTATCGGGAATCTTGATAGGCATCTTTCAACTCGATCCAAAACAAAACCGGCCGCAACGACGTCGCAACCGGTCCACGTAAGGCTCTTCCTCGCGCGGCCCTTTAGCGACTTGTTTAACGTGGCTGCAAGCCGGCCGGCCAAATCACCACGAAGTCCATAGATACTGCCTCTGCACGCGCGAATCAATCCGGCGGATGGGCCAGCGGGCGGGAGGCGCGCCTAGGTCTCGACGAGACGCAGCACCTTGTCGAAGACCTTCAGCACCTGGCCCAGTTCATGGCCGCGCTTCAGGATCATGCCGTGGGTGTTGATCACGCTGTAGGCGCCCTGCTTGGCGGCAAGCTTGGGATTCTTCTCGATGCGATAGAGCGGCATTTCGCCGGAACGCTTGAAGACGGAGAACACGGCCTTGTCGCGCATATGATCGATGGCGTAGTCGCGCCATTCGCCCTCGCCGACCATGCGCCCGTAAACCCAGAGGATGGCATCGAGTTCCCGGCGGTGGAAGGTCACGGGCAGCGGGTCCTTGCTGCTCCTGTACTCCCGAAGGTCGACCACGACGTCGGGCGTCTGCAAATCCGGCTGGTCGGTCATCGAATCTCGGCACCTCGTCCATGACGGCACGATGACAGTGTGCCTGACCGGCACCGAAATGCAAGGCAGATGCCACAGACTTGCATTTCCGCAAAAATTTCTCTCGCCGCATTTCAGACAAACAGACGCCCAAATTTAAGGGGAAAGTCCGCCCGTCGCCGCTCGCGCCGGCCCGCCGCCTTGTGCGGGAAGCCGGTTCGGTGGAGCGCGCGTCGCTCGAGGCTGCCCTGATATTCCGTTGCCGGCAGCTTCGTTACGGTCCGGTCCGTGCTTCTTCGAACCCTCAAGCCCCAGCCCCTCGAGGAAGCCGGACCGGACCTCCCCGATCGGGAGGCGTTCACCGGGACGCGTGTTCGCCCGTCAGTACCGTCGCACCGAGAATGGCGCCGGGCGTATCGGCGCTTTGCATGCGCTGGATCAGCACCGCGCAGCCGCCGGCCTTCTTTTTCTTCTTCAGCATGTCGGCGGGAAGCACCAGATTGGTCTCCTTGCCCTCCCACATGCCGATCGTCTCCATGTCGGTCACGGCATGCCAGTAGTTGACGGTCTTGCCGCGGTTCTCGCCCTCGTCGATGTTGATCGTGCGCTGCTGCTCGAAATAGGCGATCACGATATTGGCCTTGCCCTCGCCCGGCCCGACATGGATGCGCAGCTCGTCATTCTTCACCGCGACATCGACCGGCACTTCCAGCCCCTTGCCCTCACCCGGCATCGCGGCGATGCGGCTGCGGATGCCGGAAAGGTCCGCGCCGTTGATGTGCTCGCGGCCGTTCAGCACGACCTGGGGCGTATAGACGCCATTGCGGCCGAACATGCGGGCATAGGCATATTGCCGGTCGGTATTGTCCTTGGAGGCGAGCGTGTCCGCCCAGCCGAGATAGTTCCAGTAATCGACGTGATAGGCGAGGGCGACGACATCGCCTTCGCGCGCCAGCGTTTCCAAGGCCTTGTCGGCTGGCGGGCAGGAGGAACAGCCCTGGCTGGTGAAGAGTTCGACGACACCCCTGGGCTTCGTCATCTCCTGTGCATGGACGGCGCCGGCTCCGAGCGTCAGCGCGATCGCCAGACAATGCAAGAGGGTCGGTTTCGGCATGGTCATTTCCAGTGGAGCGCCGGCAAGGCCGGCCTTTCAAGCGGTCATACGCCCTCACCGCTTCAACAGGAAGTCACGATGGAGTGAGATTTTCCACCCCTGAGCGGTCGGCGGAGTGGCTTTTTCAGCCCTCCAGCTCTTCCCGAAGCATTTCCAGCTCCAGCCACTCCTCTTCCATCTTCGTCAGGCCGTCACGCAGTTTTTCCATCTCGGCGGCGAGCTTGTTGAAGGTGGCGGGGTCCTTGGTGAAGAGGCCCGGATCGGCCATCTTCGCCTCGCGGGCGGCAATCTCCTTCTCCGCCTTCTCCATCTCCTTCGGCAGGTTCTCCAGCGCGAATTTCTGCTTGTAGGAGAGTTTCGACTTGCCCTTGCCTTCCGCGGAGACGGTGGCGGACGTGTCGGCGGCCTTCGCCTTCTCGGCCTTTTCCGCCTTGCGCTTCTCCTCGATCGCGCCGCGGCGCTGGGCCATCATGTCCGTATAGCCGCCGGCATATTCGGTCCAGCGGCCGTCCGGGCTTTCCGGATCGGCGGGGGCGATGGTGGAGGTGACGGTGCGGTCGAGGAAATCGCGGTCGTGGCTGACGAGCAGCACCGTGCCGGCAAAGCCCGCGACGATCTCCTGAAGAAGGTCCAGCGTCTCGATATCGAGGTCGTTTGTCGGTTCGTCGAGGATCAGCAGGTTCGTCGGGCGCGAGAGGATGCGTGCCAGCATCAGCCGGGCGCGCTCGCCGCCGGAAAGGTTGCGGATCGGCGTGCGGGCCTGTTCCGGCTGGAAGAGGAATTCCTTCATGTAGCCGGTGACATGGCGCTGCTCGCCATTGACCAGCAGCGTCTCACTGCGCCCGTCCGTGAGGTAATGGGCGAGCGTATCGTCCAGGTTCAGGTTCTCGCGGCGCTGGTCGAGCGTGGCGATCTCCAGGTTGGTGCCGAGCTTCACCGTACCGCTGTCGGGTTCGAGCTGGCCGGTCAGCATCTTGAGAAGCGTCGTCTTGCCCGCGCCGTTCGGACCAACGAGACCGATGCAGTCGCCGCGATGCACGCGGATCGAGAAGGGGGCGACAATGGTGCGCTCGCCGTAGCTCTTGGCGATCTTCTCCGCCTCGATGACCAGCTTGCCGGATTCCTGCGCGTCGGAGGCGCTGGCCTGTACGCTGCCCTGCGGCCCCTTGTGACCACGGTAGCGGGCGCGCAGATCGTGCAGCGCACCGAGGCGGCGCATGTTGCGCTTGCGCCGGGCCGTCACGCCGTAGCGCAGCCAGTGCTCCTCGCGCTCGATAGCCTTGCCGAGCTTGTGCTGCTCCAGCTCCTCGGCCTCCAGCACCTCGTCGCGCCAGGCCTCGAAATGGGCAAAGCCCCGGTTGAGGCGGCGCGACTGGCCGCGATCGAGCCAGACGGTGGCGTTGGAAACCTTCTCCAGGAAGCGGCGGTCGTGCGAGATGACGACGAGAGCCGAGCGGGTCGATTGCAGCTCGCCTTCCAGCCATTCGATGGTGGGAAGGTCAAGATGGTTGGTCGGCTCGTCGAGCAGCAGGATATCCGGCTCCGGCGCCATGACGCGGGCAAGCGCCGCCCGGCGCGCCTCGCCGCCCGAGAGCGACTTCGGGTCCTCGTTGCCGGAAAGGCCGAGATGTTCGAGGAGATAGGTGACGCGGTAGGGGTCGTCGCTCGGGCCGAGGCCGGCCTCGGCATAGGCGGCAACCGTGTCGTATCCGTCGAAATCAGGGGCCTGATGCAGGTAGCGGATCGTCGCCGAGGGATGGCGGAAGACCTCGCCCGACTGCGCCTCGGCAAGGCCGGCGGCAATCTTCATCAGCGTCGACTTGCCCGAACCATTGCGGCCGACAAGGCAGATGCGGTCACCCGGCTCCACCTGGAGGCTTGCGCCGGCAAGCAGCGGCGTACCGCCGAAGCTGAGGAAGATGTCGTCGAGTTTGAGAATGGGCGGTGCCAAGGGTCAGGCTCCTGAAAGGTCATAGGGCCGGGCGATGAGGATCGCGCGACCGGAGGTAAGCGAAAGGCGGATCGGGCCTTCCGCGACATTGGAAATGGTGCGGGACGAGCCGAAGGGCAGACCGAAATCGACAAGCGGATAGCGCACGTTGCCGATGGAGAGACCCGCCAGCGGCGAAAGGCCGAGGATGGAGAAGAGGCTGTCCTTCGGCAGGTCGATCTCGCGCGTGCCCGGCAAAAGCGGCCACGCCTCCTCCTCGCCGGAGGTGAGCTTGATCGAAAAGCCTTCCTCTGCCAGCGAAACAGCGTGGATGAGATGCATCATCGCATGGTCGCTGCGCTCGCCGCCGAGTGCGCCCGCAAGGACGATCCGCCGTGCGCCCCGCTCGGCGGCGACGGAAACGGCAAGCGCGCCGTCTGTCTCGTTCTTGGCGACGGGATAGGGCTGGCGCTCGATTGCGGGCCAGGCAGCCAGAAGCTCCGGCGGCGTGGAATCGAAATCGCCGACCCACAGCTCCGGCGTGACGCCGAGGCCCTCCGCATGGCGCATGCCGCCATCCGCCGCCACGACCCGGGCGCCGGCCACATCCGCGCGCAGGCGCGGTGTCACGGCAAGCGCGCCGCCGAGAAGGACGGCGAAGGTCTGGTCTGTGGAAGCCGGCTCGATCATGGCTGATGCCCTTAGCGCATGTTGTGCGGAAAGGGAAAGATTTTGGCGGCGCGTGGCGCCGTCACTCGCCGATGATCTTGAACTTCTCGCCTGGCTTGACCGTGCTGGTCGGCGTCATGGCGTTGATCAGGCGAAAGAGATCGAGCTTACGGTCGGTGCCCATCATACGGCCGGCCAGCGAAGCGACGGTATCGCCGGGGCGGGCGGTGACAACGCGCACGCGCAGCGGCTTCAGCTCGGCGACCTCGGCCGGCGTCAGCTTGCGGAACGAGCTTCTGAGGATCGCCGCCGTCGGCTCCAGCGCCTTGGACCCTGCCGGCACCGCCGTCAGGAAGCGATAGATCTGGTTGTCGATGCGCACGACCGTGACGTCGAACTCCCAGCGGTCCGCAGCAGCCCGGGCGGTCGCCGCCTGCAGGCCGTTGATCGTGACCGGCCGGATCGTCTCGGGCTTGAGGCCCGTTACCCAGCCGCTGGAAATGTAGTTCACGAGATCCTGTCCGCGGCTGTCGGCCACGCCGTCGAAGCGGATCGCGACATCGCCGGGGCCGGTTGCCAGCACGGCATCGGCCTTGTTGTCGATCTGGAAGCCGGCCGGCACGTCGAAGCGGATGCCGAGCTTGCCGTGCAGGAAGGTCTGGCCACGCACATAGCCCTCTTCCGGCGCATCGCCGTAGAGCAGGCCGTCGATGCCGGCGAGGTAATAGTCGCGCCCACGGTCGCCGATCGAGCCTTCCGCACCGAAGGCACGCGCATGCATGCGCGCCAGTTCCACGCGCTGTGGCGCGTTCGGATGGCTCGACAGGAAGTCGAGGCTCTGGTCCGCCTCCGGATCGACCGCCGTGAAGCGGGCATAGCCGGCCATGGAATCGAGGAAGCGCGCGGCCGCGTAGGGGTCGTAGCCCGCCTCGCCCAGCATGCGCACGCCGATGACGTCGGCCTGGAGCTCCTGGTTTCGCGAGAAGGCGGCAAGGCGCAGCTTGCCGCGGGCGAGCGCCTGCTTGCCGGCGATGTTGCTGGACAGGACCTCCGCGACGACGCGGCTCGCGATGACCTCGGCCTCTTCCTTCTTCTGCCGCTCGATGCCGTGATTGGCGGTGACATGCGCCATTTCGTGCGACAGCACGGCCGCCACTTCCGAGGCGTCGTTGGCGAGCGCCAGCAGGCCGCGCGTGACATAGAGATAGCCGCCCGGCAGCGCGAAGGCGTTGATGGCCGGCGAATTGAGGATGGTGATGCGATAGGACTGGTTCGGGTTTTCCGAGACGGCCGTCAGCGCGCCGATGATGCGCGCGACGAGGCGCTCGGTCTTGGCGTCCTTGTATTCGCCGCCGTAGCTCGCCACGATGCGCGGATGCTCGCGGGCCCCCATCTGGGCGCGTGGATCGTTCTTCTGCACCTCGTCGACGATCTGCGGATTGGAGGACGGCGAGATGGTCGGCTCATAGCTCTGCTCGATGAGCGACTGGCAACCGGCCAGCAGCGTGCCGGCAAGCAGCAGGGCCACGACGGGTCGTGCGACCCCGCGTCCGGATACCGTTGCAGCTTCCTGCGTCGCTCTCGCCATGTCTTTCGCCCAAGCCCTTAATGGGTTCGCATTCATGCCACAGCCTTGGGGTGCGGCACGAACACGCATCTTCGCGCCTTCGAACGGATGAGATAGACGCGCCATACCCGGCCGGCAACTCCCCATTCGACAAACGGTTTTCCTGTGGCTCCGGTGACACAGGGGGGCGACCAAATTGTGGCACTGAGACCGCTCAAATCGCCACTCCCGTCGCTAAATGCCCGAATGGCCGAGGAATTTTGCAACGGCAGGTGGATCGAGGCGCGCAAGGAAATCCTTCGCCGATGTATCGAGCAGGATCGAACCGGCCTCCAGGAACAGCACCCGCTCCGCAAGCCGGCCGATATCCTCCGGCTGGTGGGTGATGAAGAGGAGCGTACTCCTGGTCTCGGCGTGAAGCTCGGCGATCAGCCGCGCCATATCAGCCCGCATGGCCGGGTCGAGTGCGGCGAAGGGTTCATCCAGCAGCAGGATCGGCCGGCGGCGCACCAGCGCGCGAGCAAGCGCTACTCGCTGCCGTTCGCCCCCCGAGAGCGAGCCCGGCAGGCGCATGCCGTAGCCGGCAAGTTCGACGCGGGTAAGCGCGGCATCGACGGCCTCCCGACCAGCCGCATCGAGTTTCAGGCCCGGATCGATGCCGAGGCCGATATTGTCGGCGACGGAAAGGTGGGCGAAGAGGTTGTTGTCCTGGAAAACGACGGAGACTGGCCGTTCCGCCGGATCGCGGCCCGCCATGTCCTCGCCGAAGAGTGCGACGCTGCCGCCTGCCGGCCTTTCGAAGCCAGC
>Ga0209793_1000519_pt1 | contig 41309 bp, 44 predicted proteins | sample EBPBio122009_DNA_FD_185863 | JGI IMG/M metagenome (GOLD analysis project Ga0209793, IMG submission 185863) | Wastewater treatment Type I Accumulibacter community from EBPR Bioreactor in Madison, WI, USA - Reactor 1_2/2/2009_ DNA (SPAdes) (version 2) | ecosystem: Engineered > Bioreactor > EBPR >... | reverse complement strand
AAGTTCGGTATCGGTCATGCGGCGCCCCTCCCAAGGCCATCGACGTCGGTTGGACTGCGGTCTTTGGAAGACCTGCGACCGTTCCGGGTGCAGCGGAAGAAAAGGTCGCGGGGTCTACCGTGGACGCTGGTCCTGCCCTCAAGGAAAGCGCCACTCGACAGCGGTCACAACATTCCTATATCCTGCTTTTGGATATCTATTCGGGTGGTAGTTTACCCACCCATAAAGGTTGATATACGTCGGTATACAAATCAGACCCTACCAAAATGGGTAGGGAGGAGCGGTTGATGGCGCTTTGGGATGATCAGACGAAGAGCGATCGGGTCACGCTGATGCTGGGCGAGGGCAATCCGCTGATGCTGACGGCGATGTCCGAGATCTTCGAGAAGGACCGCCGATTCTCGCTGGTCGCGACGGCGGCGACGGCGGAGGGGTTTCTCGGCATGGTGATGCGGATGCCGGTGCAGCTGGGGGTGATCGACTGGAACCTGCCCCAGCTGGGTGGGGCGCGGCTGATCGACGTGCTTCGCGCGCAGGCCAGCGCGCCGCGGCTGGTGGTCTATGCCGAAGATACCGGCGACATTCCCCGGAAGGCGATGGCTGCGGGGGCGGCTGGGTTCGTCGCGCGCTCCGAATCGGTGGAGCGGCTTCTGGAAACCTGCGTCGCGGTGGCGAAGGGGCAGATGGTGTTCCCCTTCCTGGACGTGCGCGGACTGAAGCAGGACCCGATCGAATCGCTCTCGCCACGCGAGCGGACTCTGCTCGAGGCGCTGTCGAAAGGGCTGACCAACAAGGAGCTGTCGCGCGAGCTGGATATCAGCGCGAATACGGTGAAATTCCACCTGTCGAACCTGTTCGAGAAGCTGAGCGTGAAGAACCGCGCGCAGGCGATCGCCTTCTTCTACGCCAACCGGGCCTCGCGCGGGGAAATGTGAGGGGCGCATTTTCCCGCTTGACGAACCGCCCCGCCATCGCGGATGCCTAGGGCGGGTGCAGCTCCTACCTTGGCAGGAGCCCAAACATGTCTTTCCACGTCATCACGCAGGCCCCCGCGCGCCTGAACCGCAGCGAGCTGGCCGTTCCGGGCAGCGCCCCCCAGATGTTCGAGAAGGCCGCCACGTCGGACGCCGACGTGATCTTCCTGGACCTGGAGGATGCCGTCGCCCCCGACGACAAGGCGCAGGCGCGCAAGAACATCATCAAGGCGCTGAACGAGATCGACTGGGGCAAGAAGACCATGTCGGTGCGGATCAACGGGCTGGATACCCATTACATGTATCGCGACGTGGTGGATGTGGTGGAACAGGCCGGGGAACGGCTGGACCTGATCATGATCCCGAAGGTCGGCACGGCGGCGGATGTCTATGCGGTCGACATGATGGTCACGCAGATCGAGGATGCGAAGGGTTACAAGAAGCGGATCGGCTTCGAGCACATCATCGAGACGGCGCTGGGGATGCAGAACGTCACCGAGATCGCGGGGGCGTCGAAGCGGAATGAATCGCTGCATTTCGGGGTGGCGGATTATGCGGCCTCGACCCGGGCGCGGACGACGATCATCGGGGGGGTGAACCCGGACTATTCGGTGCTGACCGACAAGCTGGAGGATGGTTCCCGCGCGGTCCACTGGGGCGATATGTGGCACTATGCGCTGGCCCGGATGGTCGTGGCGGCGCGGGCGAACGGGCTGCGGCCGGTGGACGGGCCGTTCGGCGACTTCTCGGACCCCGACGGGTATCGGGCGGCGGCGAAGCGGGCGGCGGTCCTGGGGTGCGAGGGGAAATGGGCGATCCATCCGTCGCAAATCGCGCTGGCCAACGAGGTGATGAGCCCGTCGGAGGCGGAGGTCACCCGGGCGCAGCGGATCCTGGAGGCGATGGCCCAGGCGGCGGCCGAGGGCAAAGGGGCGGTGTCGCTGGACGGGCGGCTGATCGACTATGCCTCGATCCGGCAGGCGGAGGTGCTGGTCCAGAAGGCGAAGCAGATCGCCGGGGGCTGACCTGCCCGCGCGCGGGCACATTCGGACTCCAAATGGAATCAGAGGGTTGTCTGTCGCCGTTCAGGAAGGCTTAACCAGGTTTGGCCGGGCCGGGAGTTGCTCTCCCGGCTCGATCCTGTTTAGGCTTCCGAGAGCGGAGGACATGGAGCAGGAAGCTTGGAGAGTTCCGACGACCTTCTCACCTGGATCATTCTGGCGGCCATCTTTGCGGGGACCGCAGCGCTGTATGGCTGGCTGTTCTGGCGCCAGACCCGCGCGTTTTACCGGGCGATGATCCGCCTGCGCGACCGGATCGACCGAAGCAAGCGCTGGTAGCTCAATCGACCGGGATCAGCGCCACGGCAACGCGGCGGCCTTCTCCCAGCAAGACGTTGTAGGTGCGGGCGGCGGTGGGTGAGGCCATGACCTCGACCCCGATCCCCTGCCCTTCCAGCGCCTCGCGGAAGGCTTGCGGAACATGCGCCACCTGCGAGCCAGTGCCGACAAAGAGGACATCGATCCGGTCCGCCAGCGACAGCGGCGTGGCGCTGTCGTCGAGCCCGCCCCAGGGACCGGCGTCCCAGGGGGTGATCAGGCAGGGGCCGCGCAGCACATGCCCGGCCACGCGGAAGAAACCCGGCCCGTAGCCCTCGATCGCCTTGGCCGAGCCGTAGGTGACTTCGGTCAGGCGCATCGGACCAGAGCCTCAGGCATCGACGTTGGCGAATTCGCTCTTGTCGCGTTTCTTCGGCTTGTCGCCGCGGTTCACGCCAAGGAACAGCACGATGTTCTTGGCCATGTAGAGCGTCGAGTAGGTTCCGAGCAGGACGCCGAGGATCATCGCGAAGACAAAGCCCCGGATCACGTCGCCGCCCCAGATGATCAGCACGATAAGCGAGATCAGCGTGGTCGAGGCTGTCATGACCGTCCGGCTGAGCGTTTCGTTGGCCGTCAGGTTCATCATGTCGCGGAGCGGCATGGTCTTGTACTTGGCCAGGTTCTCGCGCAGGCGGTCGAAGATGACCACCGTATCGTTGACCGAATAGCCAAGGATCGTCAGCAGCGCGGCCACGATGGAGAGGTCGAACTTCAGCTGGAAGACCGCCCAGATGCCCAGGGTGACGATCACGTCATGCAGCATGGCGGCCACGGTTCCCAGCGCCATCTGCCATTCGAACCGCATCCAGATGTAGATCATGATCCCGATGGTCCCGGCGACCACGGCACCGATAGCCTTCCAGATCAGTTCGCCCGAGACCTTGGGCCCGACCGATTCGACCTGCGGGAAGGTGATCGCGGGGTCGATGGCCTTGAGCGCGCCTTCCACCTCGGCGATGACCTCGGCGGTCACGGCCTCTTCGCCCTCGCGCGGGCCGATGCGGACCTGCGCGACATGCTGGTCATCGCGGAAGGACGGGTCGGTGACTTCGGTGATCGAGACATCGCCGATCTGAAGCGCATCCAGAGCGTCGCGATAGACCGAGATTTCGACCGGCGTCGTCGATTCGGTGCGGATCGTGGTGCCGCCCTTGAAGTCGACGCCGAAGTTCAGACCCATGACCCCGACGCAAATGATCGACGCGACCATCAGGACGATCGAAATGCCGAAGGTCAGCCACTGGATGTGGAAGAAGTCGATGTCGGTCTTTTCGGGGACCAGTTTCAGACGGAATGCCATTCTCTGTTCCTCTTCCTCAGACCACAATCGCCTTGGGGCGCTTCCAGTTCAAGTAAAGCTCGATCACCAGTCGGGTGACATAGACCGCCGTGAAAAGCGATGTGATGATGCCCAGCATGAACGTGACGGCAAAGCCGCGCACCGGGCCGGAACCGATCCAGTACATGATGAAGCCGGTCATCAGCCCGGTGATGTTCGAGTCCATGATGGCCGAGAAGGCGCGTTCGAACCCGGCCTCGACAGCGCGTGCGGGCGAGAGGCCGATGCGCAATTCCTCACGTATGCGTTCGAAGATCAGCACGTTGGCGTCGACGGCCATCCCCATGGTCAGCACGATCCCGGCGATGCCGGGAAGGGTGAGGGTGGCGCCGATGGTGGACAGGACGGCAACCATGATGATGATGTTCAGCACCAGCGCGATGTTCGCGAACCAGCCGAACATGCCATAGCACAGCACCATATAGGCGATCACGGCGACGCCACCGATGACGGCGGCGGTCTTGCCCGCAGCGATGGAATCGGCGCCGAGTTCCGGGCCGATGGTCCGCTCTTCCAGGAATTCCATCCCCGCCGGCAGGGCGCCCGCGCGCAGCAGCACGGCGAGTTCGGTCGATTCCTCGACGTTCTGGCTGCCGGTGATGATGCCCGAGCCGCCCGGAATATGGCTCTGGATGACGGGGGCTGAGATGACCTGGTTGTCCAGCACGATGGCGAAGGGCGAGCCGATGTTTTCCGCAGTATAATCGCCGAACTTGCGCGCACCGGTGGAATCGAAGCGGAAGCTCACGGCGGGTGCGCCATTCTGGTCGAAAGAGGGTTGCGCATCGACCAGATCGTCGCCGGACACGACGGGCGTCTCTTCGATGATGTAGTAGACACCGGATTCGCCCTTGGAGGGCAGCAGCAGGTTGCGCGCGCCGGGGTTGGCGGAAGCGTCGGTGGTGCGGCTGATCACGCGGTTGAAAGTCAGCTTGGCGGTGGTGCCGATCAGCGACTTCAGTTCCGCCGCCGAGCCGATGCCGGGAACCTGGATCAGGATCCGGTCAGAGCCCTGGCGCTGGATCGTGGGTTCGCGCGTCCCGGCCTGGTCCACCCGGTTGCGGATGATCTCAAGGCTTTGCTGGACGGTGCGAACGTCCGAGGCCGCCTTTTCGGCATCGGTTAGCCGGATGACGATATCGTTACCCTCGGCGGTAATGCTGAGATCGTTCTGGCCGGCGCCGGTCAGGGTCATGACCGGGGTGGTCAGCTTCTGCATCGCGGCCAGCGCCGCCGTCATGCCATCGGGGTTGGAAATGGTGATGCGCAGCGTATCTTCGGGCGAGGGGGCGCGGCGGACGGCACCGACCTGATCGCGCAGAGGGCGCAGGGCATCGCGCGCCTCGGGCCAGAGCGAATTCATCCGCGCCTTGTAGACGTCCGACACCTCGACCCGCGCCAGCAAGTGTGCACCGCCCCGCAGGTCAAGCCCGAGCGGCATCACCGCTGAGGGCAGCCAGTTGGGCCAGAGCGCCCTGTCGGCCTCTTGCGCGGGCGTGGCGACCCCCTTGGCCTTGGCAATGGCGTTGACCGCATCGTTGTGGGTCTCGGCCCGCTGGTAGAAGGCGTTTGGCGTCGCCGCCAGCACGCCCCACAGGCAGACCACAAGGATGAGAAGGCGCTTCCAGAGCGGGGTCGGGGTCATGTCGGGGGCTCCGGCCTCAGCTTGCCGCGGGTTCGGTCTTGTTCAGGACCTGGGTGATGGTGTGCTTGACGACCTTCACCTTGACCCCGTCGGCGATCTCGACCTCGACCATGCCGTCGTCCTGGACCTTCACCACCTTGGCGACGATGCCGCCCGAGGTGACGACCTGGTCGCCGCGGCGGAGCGCGTCGACCATGGCGCGGTGATCCTTCATCTTCTTCTGCTGCGGGCGGATGAGCAGGAAGTAGAAGATCACGAAGATCAGGACGATCGGCAGGAACTGCGCGAAAGCGGCGGCACCGCCGGGGGCGGCGCCTGCGGTTTGCGCGAAGGCGGGGGTGACGAACATGGGCATCCTTTCCTGCGGGGCCGGGTCCGTCTGGCGGGGCCCGTTTGCGATTGTCGGCTCATGTAAGGCCTTTCGAAGCGCTTTGCCAGAGGGCGTGCGCTGCGGGGCGCCTTCCCCCCTGCATCGTTATCGGGCATAAGCGCCGGTGTTGCGTTCCAGAGGGGCAGAGCCATGCACGACATCCGCTTCATCCGCGAAAATCCGGCGGCGTTCGACAGGGCGCTGTCGCGGCGCGGGCTGGCGCCGATGTCGGCGGAACTGCTGGCGCTGGACGAGGCGCGGCGGGCGAAGATCCTGGCGGCGGAGACGGCGGCGGCGGCGCAGAATGCGGCGTCGAAGGAGGTGGGCGCGGCGAAGGCGCGGGGCGACGACACGGAGTTCGAGCGGCTGCGGGCGCTGGTGGCCGAGAAGAAGGCCGAGGGCGCGCGGCTGACCGAGGAGGCGGGGACCGAGGACGCGGCGCTGCGCGATGCGCTGATGCGCATTCCGAACATGGCGCTGGACGAGGTGCCGGAGGGGCCGGACGAGACGGCGAATGTGGAGATCCGGCGCTGGGGCACGCCCCGCGAGATGGACTTCAAGCCTTTGGAACATTTTGATATTCCGGCGGCGAAGGGCGGATTGGACTTCCCCACCGCGGCCAAACTTTCCGGGAGCCGCTTCGTGGTGCTGCGCGGGGCCGTCGCGCGGGTGCATCGGGCCTTGGCGCAGTTCATGCTGGACCTGCACACGTCCGAGCATGGGTTGGCCGAGACCTGGACCCCGGTGCTGGTCAAGGAAGAGGCGATGTATGGCACCAACCAGTTGCCGAAATTCGCCGAGGACAGCTACCAGACCACGAACGGCTGGTGGCTGATCCCGACCTCGGAAGTCACGCTGACCAATTCGGTCGCAGGCGACATCCTGGACGAGGCAGCCCTGCCCCTGCGGATGACGGCGCATACGCATTGCTTCCGGTCGGAGGCCGGGTCGGCGGGCAAGGACACGACGGGGATGCTGCGGCAGCACCAGTTCGAGAAGGTCGAGATGGTGACGATCTGCACGCCGGAAACGGCGCTGGCCGAACACGAAAGAATGACCGGCTGCGCGCAGGCGGTGCTGGAGCGGCTGGGCCTGCCCTACCGGACCATCGTGCTTTGCACCGGGGACATGGGATTCGGGGCGCAGAAGACGCATGACCTGGAGGTCTGGCTGCCGGGACAGAACACCTATCGCGAGATTTCCAGTGTCTCGACCTGCGGCCAGTTCCAGGCGCGGCGGATGAACGCACGGTATCGGCCTGCGGGCGGCAAGCCGGAGTTCGTGGCGACGCTGAACGGGTCGGGTCTGGCCGTGGGGCGTTGCCTGATCGCGGTCCTGGAGAACGGGCAGGAGGCCGACGGCTCGGTGACCTTGCCTTCGGCGCTGGTGCCCTATCTTGGCGGCAAGAGCCGGATCACGGCAGAGGGCGTTCTGGTCTGACCACGGAACCCCCTGACAGCGAAAGCGTTTCCGGTCGGAAGGAGTGAGCTGATGCGAGTCCGTGCCGTTTTCCTGCTGTGCCTTGCTATCCTGTTCGCGCTGACCCCGCTGATGCTGCCCAGCTTCGACGGCTATGACCCGGAGGATTTCCCGGTGCAGGTGCTGCGGCCTTCGGTGCAGCCGGCGGGTTATGCCTTCTCGATCTGGCTGGTGATCTATGCCGGGCTGATCCTGCACGCGGGCTTCGGTCTCTTGCGTCGGGCCGACGATCCGGTCTGGGACCGGCCCCGCCTGCCGCTGATGGCGGCGCTGGTGTTGGGAACGACCTGGGTCGCGCTGGCCGAGGATCAGCCGGTGGCGGGAACGGTGACGATCCTGGTGATGTTGGCGGCGGCGCTGGTTGCGGTCCTGCGCACCGGACGCGAGGACCGGCTTTGGCTGATGCCGCCGATTGCGCTTCTGGCGGGCTGGGTCACGGCGGCGGCAGGGGCGGCCTCGGGCGTGACGCTGGCGGGGCTGGGCTGGCTGACGGATACCGCGAGCGCGGTGGTCTGCATCCTGGCGGTGCTGGTTCTGGCGGCGGCGATGCAGCTGCGGGTGGGCCGGGTGCCGGAATATGGCGCTGCAGTGATCTGGGCGCTGGTCGGAATCGTCGTGGCCAACTGGGGGCTGAACCCGACCGTCGCCTGGCTGGCGCTGGCGGGCGCGGTGGTTATGGGAGCGGTGACCGTGCTGGCTTGGCGGCGGGGGTAACGGAGTTTTCGAAAACTCCGGTTCGGAGCCTTTGAAGGCTCTGGTCCGATTTCTTCAAAGAAATCGGCGCCCCGACTACTGCCCGGTGTTCTTTTCCTTGTGCTTCCGCAGCCGCGAGGGCGTGTGGAACTTGCGTTCCTTCCAGGGGTTCTGGTCGCCCTGTGACCGCAGGAACAACCGGATCGGCGTGCCCGGCATGTCGAAATGGTCGCGCAACCCGTTGACCAGATAACGCTTGTAGCTTTCCGGAAGTTCATCGGGGCGCGAGCATTTGATCATGAAGCCCGGCGGCCGGGTCTTGGCCTGGGTCATGTAGCGCAGCTTGATCCGGTGGCCCCCGGGGGCGGGCGGGGGATGCGCCTCGGTCATCGCACCGAGCCAGGTGTTCAGCTTGGCGGTGGGGATGCGGCGGTTCCAGACGTCATGGGCCTTCAGGATCGCGTCGTGCAGGCGGTCGAGGCCCCTGCCCGTCTTGGCCGACACGGTGACAAGGGGCGCGCCGCGCAGCTGCGGGAGGAGACGTTCGAACATCTCCTTCAGCTCGGCCAGCTTTTCCTGCTTGTCGTCCTCTAGATCCCATTTGTTGACGGCGACCACCACGGCGCGGCCTTCGGTCTCGGCGAAGTCGGCGATGCGCAGGTCCTGCACCTCGAAGGGAATCTCCACGTCGAGAAGCACCACCACCACCTCGGCGAAGCGCACGGCGCGGAGACCGTCGGCGACGGAGAGCTTCTCCAGCTTCTCCACCACCCTGGCCTTCTTGCGCATTCCGGCAGTGTCCCAGATGCGGATCGGCGTGCCCTGCCAGTCGGCGCGGACGGAAATGGCGTCGCGGGTAATCCCGGCCTCAGGGCCCGTCAGCATCCGGTCGGTGCCGAGGATCTTATTGATCAGGGTGGACTTTCCGGCGTTCGGGCGGCCGATGACGGCGATCTGCAGGGGTTTGGTGGCGGTGGGGCGGTGGGCGTTCTCATCCGCCTCAAGCTCGGCCTCGTCCTCGGGAATGTCGGTGTCGGTCTCCGGCAGCATCTCGGCTTCGCGGGGGGCGAATTCTTCCTCGAAGGGCTTCAGGGCAGTGTAGAGGTCGTCCATCCCCTCGCCATGTTCGGCGGAAAGACGGATCGGGTCGCCGAGGCCCAGGGACCAGGCTTCCAGCGCGCCGCTGTCGCCCGCCTTGCCCTCGGCCTTGTTGACGCCGAGAAGGACGCGGGCGGCCTTCTTGCGCAGGATGTCGGCGAACACCTCGTCCGAGGGGGTGACGCCGACCCGCCCGTCGATCAGGAAGAGGCAGACATCGGCCATGTCGACGGCGCGTTCGGTCAGGCGGCGCATCCGGCCTTGCAGGCTGTCGTCCGTCACCTCTTCAAGGCCCGCGGTGTCGATCACGGTGAAGCGCAGGTCGAAAAGCCGGGCATCGCCCTCGCGCAGGTCGCGGGTCACGCCGGGCTGGTCGTCGACCAGCGCGAGCTTGCGGCCCACGAGGCGGTTGAAGAGCGTCGACTTGCCCACATTGGGGCGGCCCACGATGGCGAGGGTGAAGGTCATCTTATGTGTCCAGGCTTCGCGAAGCCGCCCAGATACACGGCTTCGCCCCTAGCGGAAAGCGTGAAGTTGCCCCTTGCCGCCTACGACATAGAGCGTCCCGCCCGCAACGGCGGGTTGCGCCGCGGCGCCTCCGGGGATTTCGGCGGTGTAGGTGAGCGCGCCATTGGCCGGGTCGAAGGCGCGCAGGAGCCCGTCGGAGGAGACGACCATGACGCGGCCACCGGCAAGGACCGGGCCGTAATGGGCGTAGATGCCCTTGCGCTTCTTGATCTTGTCCTGGGTGAAATAGGGCATTTCGACGGACCAGATCACCTCGCCCGTGGCGGCGTCGAGACGGACGAGCCGAGCCTCGTCGTTGACCAGGAAGAGAGAGCCGCCTGCCACGGCGACGGGGCCGAGCGCGCCTTCGGTCGCGGACCAGAGCTTTTCCCCCGAGGAGGCGGAAAGCGCCACGGTGCGGCCCGCGCCGGACCCGGCGTAGATCGTCTTGCCCGCGATCACCGCGTCGCCGGTGACGTCGTAGGTGACGGCATAGGCGCGGCCAAGCCGCTTGCCCGCGAGCGAGGATTGCCAGACCTTGGTGCCGCCGCCGATCTTGAGGACGGCCATCAGGTCGCCCGCCGACGAGGGGAAGATCACCGCGCGGTCGCCGATGCTGGGGGCGGCGGTGCCGACATAGGCAGTCTTGCCGGGGGTGCCGACGACCTGCCAGATCACCTTGCCGCTGGCCGCGTCGACCGCCCAGGCCGAACCATCCATGCCCGCGACATAGACCGCGTTGCCATCGGCCGCGGGGGCGCCGCTGACCGGGGCGTCGACGCGCTGGCGCCAGAGGACGGCACCGGTGGCGGCGTCGAGCGCCACCAGCTCGCCATAGCCGGTGGTGGCGAAGAGGCGGCTGCCCGCGACGGCGAGGCCGCCCGCGGACTGCCCGCCGCCCTTGTCGAAGCTGGCGGCGAGGTCGGTGGACCAGAGCGTCGCGCCGCCGGTCGAGGTGGCGGTGACGGCGGTGCCTGCGTCGATGGTGAAGATGCGGCCATCCGCCACAACGGGCGCGGCGGAGATGCGGTTCTTGCGGCTGGAGCCGGCGCCGATATTGGCCGACCAGACCCGCTGCGGCGTGGGGGACAGCGCGGCATGCGGCATCAGGTGGCGGGCGTTGCCGGCGCGCTGGGTCCAGTCGCCGCCGGTCTGGGCGCCGAGCGAGATCGGGACGCTGCGGTTCTCGGCCTCGGCGGGGGCGGTGGGCGCGGGCTTGCCCTCGACAGGGATCGAGGCGTCAAGGTCGGTGCGGACCGGGAAGCGTTCGCCCTGGAGGATCACTTCCTTGTCGCCGCAGGCGGCGAGACACGCCAGAAGCGCCGCGCCGGTCATTAGCCTGATCTTCATGCCTGCCACCTGATAGGACCTTTCGCTTCCGCCCATCGCCGTCTCAGCCGCCTGCCGTTTCGGGCAGGGTGCCGCCCAGCGCCGTCACCACCTGCCCGAGCCGCGCCCTGAGCGAGCCGGAGGCTTCCTGGTCCTGCATCAACGCCGTCAGAGCGGCGACGGCTTCATCCGTCTTGCCCTCTTCAATCAGGAGATAGGCCAGCTGCTCCTCGGCCAGGACGCGGTAAGGACGGCCCGGGACGGCGATGCCGTCAAGCGCGGCGCGGCGGTCGGCGGCGGGCAGGTCGGCCCCGGCGACCAGCACCCGGCGCAGGACGGCGAGATCACGGTAAACGGGGGAGAGCGATCCGTCACCGGCCACCTTGTCCAGCGCGGCGAGCGTCGCGGCCTTGTCCTCGGCCAGGTCGGAGGCGGCGATAAGCTGCAGGATCGCGGTCTGCCCGGCAGCGGCGGGCACGGCGGCCAGCGCTTCGCGGCGTTCCTCGGGGGTGCCCTGGTCCAGCGCGTCAATCACCGCATCGCCGAAGGCTTCGGCCCGGGATTCGGCGCGGGATTTCGACCATTCGGTCCAGGCGGTGCCGACGACAAGGCCGAGGATGATCACCATCCCGATCCAGCCGTACTTGCGGAAGAGCCGGAACAGGCGGTCGCGGCGCACCTCTTCGGTGACTTCGTCGATGAAGCTGTCGGGATTGCTCACGCCTTGGCCTTTTCCTGTCGTTTGCCCCGTCTTACAGGCAAAGCCCGCACATTGCCAAGCCCTGCCCCGCCGCAGCGGCGGTCAGAAATCCGTGGGCAGGCCGAGGTTCTTGCGGAAGCCGGTGATCCAGTCCTCATAGCCTGCGGGCAATGTGCCTGCGGTCTGCATCGCTTCCAACATGTCCAGCGCCTCGCGGTTCTCGGCGGTCGGGTCCTGCAGCAGCATGGCCCGCTGGTCGAGCGCGCGCACCACGTCGATCCGATACCAGACATCGTCGGGATATGCGGCGGCAAGGTCGCGCATGATGCGCAGGGATTCGTCCTGGTGCGGCAGCGCGCCGCGATAATCCTCGCGCGCCGAAAGCGCCTCGGCGACGCTGGCCTGGCTGAGGGCGAGGTTGCGGTACCAGCCGGGGTTGGACGGGTCCTGATTCACCAGCCAGTCGCGCAGCGCCAGCGCGTCCTGATGGCTTTTCAGCGCGGCGGCCACATCACCCACCGCCAACTGCGCATTGCCAAGCCGTTCCAGCGCCAGTCCCACGTCATTGGCCCAAGACGTGCTGTAAGCGTCGATGTCGAGCAGCTTGTTGCCCTGTTCGACCATGGCCTTGAAGCTTTCGACCGCCGCCTTGGTGTCGCCCAGCGCGAACTGGGCGTCCCCCAGCCGGTTCAGCGTGACCAGCCGGTCATGCAGGTGTTCCGGGTTGTCGGGCGCGATCTGCAGCAGACGGTCGGCGGTTTCCAGCGACGCCTTGGCGACCTCGACCGCCTCGCTGTTGCGGTTGAGCTGCATCAGGGCGGAGGTGTGGATGTTCTGGGCGATCGACAGGTCGCGCAGGACGAACACATCGTCGGGAGAGGCTCCGGCAAGCTGGGTATGCTTGGCTACGGCATCGGCGATCAGCGGCTCGGCGGCGGCAGGGTCGCCCTCGGCCAGGTCGAGCTCGGCCATCAGGGTCAGCGAGACGGCGGCATCGCGCAGGTAGCGTTGCGTGGACGGATCGGCGGTGACGAGCGACAGTCGCAGGTCGAGCGCGTCCTGCAATGCCTTCCGCCCGCCGACGGGATCGCCCATCGCGTTCTTGGTGTCGCCGATCTTGCGCAGCGCATTGCCCAGGTCGGCCTGACGCGACAGGTCCTGCGGGTCGAGCGAGACCATCGCCTCGGAAATCCGGCGGGCCTCTTCCTGCACCTCAAGCGCGGCGACGAAATCGTTGTCGGCGAAATAGACATCGCCCATCCGGTCGAGGCTGACCAGAAGGTCCTTCTGCCAGACCATGTTGGTGGGATCGAGCGCGGCGAGGTTCTGCCGGATCGACATCGCCGCCTGGTGCGAGATCAGCGCCGACTCCATGTCACCCATGTAGCGCTGGACATCGCCGATCCGGTCGAAGGTAATGGCAAGGTCGCGCTGGCGCGGCTTGTTGTCGGGGTCGAGCGCGGCCAGTTCCTCGCGGATCGTCAGGGCCTTGCCGTAGGTTTCCAGCGCGGCGGTGAAATCGCCCTGATCGACCTGCATGTCGCCGATGCGTTCGTAGCTGACCGAAAGGTTGCGGCGGATCACCACATCGCCGGGGTATTCCGCCACCAATGCCTCGGAGATTTGCAGTGCGACCTCGAAGGCCGCCTGGGCGCCTTCCTTGTCGCCCAGGTCCAGCTTCGCATCGCCGATCCGTTCCTGCGTGAACGACAGATCCATCCGGTAAGTGACATTGGTCGGCTCCTGGTCGAGCAGCGCCTGCGCGATGCCCAGCGCCTCGACATGCGCCTCAAGCGCGCCGGCAGCGTTGCTGCGCGCCAGCCGGATCGAGCCGACGCGATTCACCGCCACCTGCTGGTCGCGCATCAGGTCCCGGTCTTCAGGTCTCTGGTCGGCCTGCCATTGCGAGAATTCCAGGGCGCTGGAATAGGCGGTCTCGGCTTCCTTGAGATAGCCCTGCTGCTGGAGGACAGAACCAAGGTCGTTCATCGACCAGACCAGTTCGCGCACCCAGTCGATATCGGTGGCATCTGCCTCGACCCGGCCTTGCGCGAAGGTGGCGCGTTCGTTGTAGGCGGCCCAGGCGGCTTCGGTATTGCCCAAGACCAGCTGCAGTTCGCCCAGGGAGGTCAGCGCGGTGACATAGGAGAATTGCGCCTCGCGGTCCATGTCCGTGGCCACCTCGGCGTAGAGGGCGGTGGCCTTCTTCAGGTCGGAGACGGCGAGGTCGTAACGCAGGTCGGTCTTGGCGGCATTCGCGTTCAGAAGGTGGGTAGCGGCTTCGGAAAGCGTGCGCGAGAGATAGGTTTCCTTGATGGTGGTGCGGGCGGTGGCGTCGATCTCAGCGGCTTCGGTCAGGAGAGACCGGGCGGAATCGAAGGCGCCGAGAGTCAGCTGTTCCTCGGCCCGGGCGCGCAAGGACGCGACGCGAGGATCGTCGGACTGGAACTTCTGCAACTCGGACTGGAACTGCTCGTAGGATTGCGCCGCGCCGAGAAGCATGGTCGCGCGTTCCTCGGGCGTCTGGCTGCCCAAGTCGGCGGAAAGGAGGGCGGCGTAGAGCGGTGCGAGGGGGAGGTCGCGTTGGCTCGCCAGCGTCTCGACCTCGGCGCGGATGTCGGGGGTGAGGTCGGCCATGGCGATCAGGAGCTGGTCGCGTTCGGTCTGCGCGCCCTGGCCGGAGATGAAGACCAGCTCGGGCAGGCCGGATTCGATGTAGGGCAGTTGCTTGCCGCGGCTGCGGTCGTAGACGTCCTGCTGAACCAGGGTCAGGGCGGTGCGCAGTTCCACCCCGGCGGTGGCGAAATGGCGGACGAGGGCGGCGGTGAAGGGGGAATTGTTCTCATCCCCGTCCGAGGCGGTCTCACCGGGCGCGGCGGAAAAGGCGAAGAGCACGCCATCGGCGCGGCCGATGCGGCCGAGGCCGGATTTCGGCTTGGGGGCGTCGGGCGGGTCGTCGTCCAGGGCCGCGGCCCCCCTGCCCTCTTTCCCGCCGCCGGAGAACGGGTCGTCGCGGCAGGCGTCGAGCAGGATGATCACCACCGGAGCAACGGACTGGATCGCCTCCTGCGCCTCGGACAGGGGCAGCGCGGTCTCGGTCAGCCGGGCGGCGGAGGAAGCGTCGGCGTCGGTGGGGAGAAGATAGTTCACCCCGTCGAGCGCGACGCCGTGGCCGGCGTAGAACAAGAGCGCCACATCGGCGCCCTTGGCATCTTCCTTGAAGTCCTCCAGCGCGCGGCGGGTGCGTTTCAGGTCGCGGTTGGTCTCGACGAAGACCTCGAAATCCAGCTTCTCCAGCACCTCTTCCAGCGCGCGGGCATCATTGGCGGGGTTTTCCAGCGGGCGGACGTAGTCATAATCCTCGGCGGCGATGAGGAGGGCGACGCGCTTTTCCGCCAGCGCAGCGGTGAGGCTGCAAAGCCAGAGGACCAGAACCAGACCGAGACGCCGGATGAGCATCGCCCGCTCCTTGAGGGATGGGGGCAGAATGAGGCTGGCCCGCCAGATGGTCAAAGGAAAAAGCCTGTCATCCTGCGGGCTTCACGCACCCGCCGGACGCGGGGTCAGCCGACGGCATAGGCCTGCGGGGGCGTAGGATCCTCTTCTGCCGGGTCGGACAGTTCCGCTTCCTCCATCACCTGGCGCTGCCACATCATGGCATAGACGCCGCCCTGATCGAGAAGCGCGTCATGCGTGCCGCGTTCGATGACCCGGCCGTCGTCGAGCACCAGGATCTGGTCGGCATCGGCGATGGTGGACAGCCGGTGCGCGATGGTGATGACGCTGCGGCCCTGCCCCATTTCGGCAAGGCTTTCCTGGATCGAGCGTTCGGTCTGGGTGTCGAGCGCGGAGGTCGCCTCGTCCAGAATCAGGATCGGCGGGTTCTTCAGAAGCGTCCGGGCGATGCCGACGCGCTGCTTTTCGCCGCCCGAGAGCTTGAGGCCGCGCTCGCCGACCGTGGTGTCATAGCCCTGGGGCAGGCGCATGATGAAGTCGTGGATGCGAGCGGCCTTGGCGGCGGCGATGACCTGAGCGTCGGAGGCGTCGGCCCTGCCGTAGGCGATGTTGTAGCGGATCGTGTCGTTGAAGAGCACGGTATCCTGCGGAACGACGCCGATCTGGGCGTGTAGCGAGGCCTGCGTCACCTCGCGGATATCCTGCCCGTCGATGCGGACGGCGCCGGAGGTCACATCGTAGAAGCGGAAGAGAAGACGCCCGATGGTGGACTTGCCGCTGCCGGAGTGGCCGACCAGCGCCAGCTTCTGGCCGGGCTTCAGGGTGAAGGAGACGCCTTTCAGGATCTCCCGCTCGGGTTCGTAGGCGAAATGCACGTTGTCGAAGGTGATCTCGCCCGCCTTGACCTGCAGGGGCCTCGCGTCCGGCGCATCGGTGATCTCGGCGGGTTGGCCGAGGAGCGCGAACATCTCGCCCATGTCGACCAGCGCCTGCCGGATCTCGCGGTAGACGGTGCCGAGGAAGTTCAGGGGCATGGTGATCTGGATCATGTAGGCGTTGACCATGACGAAATCGCCCACCGTCAGCTTGCCCGCCTGCACGCCCAGCGCGCTCATCGCCATGACGACGACGAGGCCTGCCGTGATCAGCGCCGCCTGGCCGATGTTGAGGGCCGAAAGCGAGAGCCCGGTCTTTACCGCCGCCGTCTCATACTGGCGCATCGCGCCGTCATAACGGTCGGCCTCGCGGGCTTCGGCGTTGAAATACTTGACGGTCTCGAAGTTGAGCAGGCTGTCGATGGCCTTCTGGTTGGCATCGGTGTCCTGATCGTTCATCTCGCGCCGCAGCTTCACCCGCCATTCGGTGACGGCGAAGGTGAACCAGACGTAGAGCGCGATGGTAGCGATGACGACGGCGGCATATTGCCAGCCGAAGACCCAGGCGAAGATGCCCGCGACCATGGTCAGTTCCAGGATCAAGGGGCCGATGGACAGGAGCATGAAGCGCAGCAGGAAATCGACGCCCTTCACCCCGCGCTCGATGATGCGGGAGAGGCCCCCGGTCTTGCGGGTGATGTGATAGCGCAGCGACAGCTGGTGGATATGGGTGAAGGTCTCGATCGCCAGGCGACGGATCGCGCGCTGGCCGACGCGGACGAAGACCGCGTCGCGGAGTTCGCCGAAGACGACCGAGCCGAGGCGGGCAAGGCCATAGGCGACGACAAGGCCCACCGCGCCGAGGCCGATGAGCGCGCGCGGGTCGGTCCCCGCCTCGTTCGACAGGCTGTCGACCGCGAGCTTGTAGACGTAAGGGGTCGAGACCGAGACCAGCTTGGCCGCGAGGAGGAAGAGGAGAGCCGCCACCACGCGGCGCTTCACCCACCCCTGCCCTTCCGGCCAGAGATAGGGGGCGACGCGGCGCATGGTAGAGGTGGAAGTGGCCGACGCGGGGACAGTGCCCTGGTCAGCAGAAGTAGCGGTCATGGTGGTGCGGCGCATCGGCTGTCCTGGGCAGCGTCCGGTCCGGCCAACGGGATTGCGTGGCGGGTCCGGGTCGGCTATGGTCAATTCAAGGTTTCTTGAATATTTGAACGATGGACCGAAGTAAAGCCCTCGCCGCCCTCTCGGCGCTTGCGCATGAGACGAGGCTCGACCTGATCCGCCTGCTGACGCCGCGGGGCGCGGAGGGAATGGCGGCTGGCCAGATCGCGGAGCAGCTGGGGATCGCCGCGCCGCGCCTGTCGTTCCACCTGTCCGCGCTGGAGCAGGCGGGGCTGTTGCGGTCGCGGAAGCTGGCGCGGCATGTGTTCTACAGCGTCGACACGCATATGGTCGGAAACACGCTTTCCTTCGTGCTGAACGATTGCTGCTGCCATCACCCGGATGTGCTGGCGGCCTGTTCGCATGGTCGGCGCGTGGGCCCCGATCAGGGCGAGGCCGCAGTTTCCGGGACCGAGAACACCTGACCGGGATAGATCAGGTTCGGGTCCTTGATCTTGTCCTTGTTCGCCTCGAACACCTGCACATAGAGCACGCCGTCGCCGTAGCGTTCCTGCGCGATGCCCCAGAGGGTGAAGCCGGGCTGGACCGTCACCGTCACGGGCGCGGCGGCGGGGGCTGGCGCCGGATCGGCCTGCGGCGCAGCGGGAGCTTCCGGGGCGGCGGCGGTTTCCGGGGCGGCCGAAGCGGGGAGCTCCACACCCGGCTCTGCGGCAACGGGCTGCGCCCCGGGCGTCTCCGGCGCGACGGGCTCGGGGGTTGCGGCTTGCGGCTGGGCCGGGGCCTCGGGGGCCGCCGCAAGTTCCTGGACGGCAAGGTCCGGGCCCGAGGCAGCGGCCAGGGCCTCCATCGTCTCGCGTTTGAAGGGGGTCTCGAAACGGGAGGTGACCTTGCCCGCGCCATCCATCTGGTCGACGCGCAGGGTGTAGATCCCCGGCGTGGTGTCGGGCAGCGTCGCGAGCCAGAGGCCGCTTTCCGGCACCTGCGCCGTCGCCGTCTCGGCATTGTCGAGGTAGATGCGCAAGCCTGCCCCTGCCGCACCGCGCCCGCCGATCTGCACCTCGCCCGCGGGCGTGTAGGTGATGGTGTCGATCAATCACGGTGGCGCCGGACAGGGCGGGGGTTCAGGCATGGCGGGGTCTTGCAACAGGACCGCGCCCTCCTCGGACAAAAGCAGCGCGGGCGGGGCGGCGGGCGCCTCGGCGGCGGCAAGGGTGTCCTCTGGCGCGGGTGCCCCGGCGGTGGGGGCGTCGATCGCGGTTGCCTCGGCAGCTGCGAGCTTCGGGCCTTCGACCGGGCCAAGGGCGACCATCTCGGCCGAGGGGACGGGGTCCTGCTGCGGCAGGGTCATCGACAGCCACATGAGGCTGGGCTTCGGGTTCGGCGCCAGGGTGAAGAGGATCGCGAATTCACCGGATGCGGTGGCGGTGCCGCTGGCGACGGCGGAGCCATCGACCATGACCTCGACCGTCGCGCCGGGTTCCGCGCTGCCCGAGACGACCGCCGCGCCATCGGCTGCCACGCGCCAGGTGTCGATCACCGGCGGGGCGGGCTTCACCGGCTCGGCGGCGGGGGCGGGATCGGGCTTCGGCTCGGCGGCGGGTGCAGCGGCGGGATCAGGGGTCGCCTGCGCCGGTGCGGCGGCGGCGACCTCGACGGCTGCCACCGGCGCCGGATCGGGCCGGGTCAGCTGCCAGACGGCATATCCGCCACCCGCCACCACCGCCCCGCCCAGAAGCAGGACCGCCACCTGTGTCCCCGGGCGCAGAGCCCCGAATGCCGCCATCCCCGTCTTCCCCCCGACCATTCCGTCGTGCGCGCTTTGCATTTGTTGTCATCAGGAATCGCTATATGACGGGGCAAAGCAACCATTTTCGAGCATCCCCATGTCCCTTCGTTCCGTCTGCGTCTTTTGCGGCTCTCGTCCCGGGCGGAACCCGGCACATGGAATGGCCGCCCGCGACACCGGGGCGATGCTGGCGCGGAACGGCTGGCGGCTAGTCTTCGGCGCGGGCGACGTGGGGCTGATGGGCGAGGTGGCGAAGGCGGCCCAGGCGGCGGGTGCGCCGACGCTGGGGGTGATCCCGGTCCACCTTCTGGGACGCGAGCGCCGGGCCCGCGATGGCGGGCAGATGGTCGTGACCGAGGACATGCACGAGCGGAAGAAGGTGATGTTCATGAACTCGGACGCCGTGGTGGTGCTGCCGGGCGGCGCGGGGTCGCTGGACGAGTTCTTCGAGGTGCTGACCTGGGCGCAGATCGGGCTGCATGGCAAGCCGATCCTGCTGCTGGACATGGAGGGCTACTGGCAGCCGCTGCTGGCGCTCATCGACCATGTGATCGCCGAAGGCTTCGCGGATGCGTCGCTGAAGCGGCATTTCCAGCCGGTGCCGGATGTCCCCGCGCTGGAGGCGGCGCTGGCACGGGCTTTGGCATGAGGGGACGGAACGGGCCATCCGCTTGAGGACGGGTGCGTTTGCGGAAGCCGGCACGGCCTTCGCGCTGATCGAGGCAGACCGGCTGCTGCGGGGCGGGCCTGCGGGTGCGAAGCCTTTCCCCGAATTCTATCCGCGCGACGAGGTCTGGGCGCGGGAAAGCCCGGAACGGTTCGCCGCGCTGCAACCGGCCATCGCGGCCTGAAAGGCGGCGCAATAGGAAAGGCCCGCGGATTGCTCCACGGGCCTGTGGTTTCCGGCAACGGCGATCAGAGACCGGCGGCGACCGCTTCCCAGTTGACCAGCTTTTCCAGGAAGTTGGTCAGGTAAGCCGGGCGCTTGTTGCGGAAGTCGATGTAGTAGCTGTGCTCCCACACGTCGCAGCCCAGAAGCGCGGTCTGGCCGAAGCAGAGCGGGTTCACGCCGTTCTCGGTCTTCGTGACCTTCAAACTGCCGTCCTTGTCCTTGACCAGCCAGGCCCAGCCCGAGCCGAACTGGCCCGCCCCGGCTGCGGCGAAATCATCCTTGAACTTCTGCACCGAACCGAAGCTGTCGGTCAGCGCCTTTTCCAGCGCGCCGGGGATCTTCTTGTTCTCGCCCGGGGCCATCCAGGTCCAGAACTGGTTGTGGTTCCAGTGCTGGGAGGCGTTGTTGAAGATACCGTTCTGGGCAACCGCGCCCGCCTGGTAGGTGCCGCGGACGATGTCCTCGACGGATTTGTTCTCCCACTCGGTGCCCGCGATCAGCTTGTTGCCGTTGTCGACATAGGCCTTGTGGTGGAGGTCGTGGTGGTATTCCAGCGTCTCCTTCGACATGCCGAGGCCGGCCAGCGCGTCATGGGCATAGGGAAGATCGGGAAGGGTGAAGGCCATGGGGTCTCTCCTGTTGAGTGAAGGCTTGGCACGAATAAGGGGGCTTCGCGGCGGAAGGTCAAGGTGCTGATGCCTTGCATCCACCGGACGCCCGGTCACGGGCCTTTGGTCAACCCTTGGAAACCTTGCAGGTTCCGTCCCCGGTCCAGACATTGTCATATCCGCCCGGCTGCGCCCGGATAGTGGCGGGCTGCCCGTTCGAGCGATAGGAGAAGGTATAAGACATCTTGGACGACTGGCCACGGTTGTCCGCCCGGAAGCGCCAGATATAGGTCGAGCGCGCGTTTGTCCGGGCCTCCAGCTTGGCCGGGATCGGCTCGCCGACAAAATGCTTGATGACCGGATCGTAGACGGTGATTTCACCTGTCTTGTCATCCTCGGTCAGGATGAGCATCTCGGGAATCCAGCCGCCGCCACGGGATTCTTCCTGTTTGAACTTGCATTCGTAAAGGGTGATCTTGGCCTGCGCCGGGCTCAGGCCCGCAAGAATTCCCAAAACCGCAATCGTCGCCACCGCAAAACTTTTCTTCCGAAACACCTGTTTGCACTCCACCAGCTAAAGATACTGGCAGAATGCAATCTGCGGTGGTTCCGTCAAGCCGTCTCGTGCAGCCTAGCGCGCGGCGTTCGCCAGAAGGTCGAAGACATAGCGCCCGACCGAACGGAAGCAGACGACCGTAAAGCCCTGATCCTGCTGCCACATCGCCGCTGCGACCTGGGCCGTGCGGGTCCGGCGCAGCTCTCCCGGTTCCAGCTTGTCGAAGTCGACCGGCGCAAGCCTGGACAGCACTTCGGCGGCCCTCTCGCCTTCCACCCGGAAAACGGCGCGGGCGTCGGACACATCGACGGCCAGGTGATGCTCACCGGCGAGGGCCGTCGCGAGCGACTTAAGCGCGGCGGCGACATCGGCATAGGGCAGAATCAGCAGGTATTCGTCCGGGCTCATCCAGCCGCAGGCGCGGTCGCCGTTCACCTCGATCCGGCGTTGCGCCGGAACCTTGGTGCCGGTGACGGCCTTCACCGCCTTGTCCAGCGATTTCAGGCCCTTGGCGCGGAGCGTGATCATGCCTAGGGGGCCGATCTCGCGGATGGTGGCGAAGCCCTGAAAACTGGCGCCGTTCAGCGCCGAGACCGGATCAGACATTCTGCTTCTCCCCATCCTTGTCAAAGAACACCGCGTCGCGGACCCGCGCCTTCACGGTGCCACCGGCCACGGTGTTGAACTCCACCACCTCGCCCATCCGGCCAGGCCCCTGTTTCAGAAGGCCCATGGCGATGCCGCGCTTCAGCGTAGGCGAGTAGTAGGTCGAGGTCACGCGACCCTGCACGTTGCGTTGGCCGTTGGCGTTCACCCCTTCGGCGATGATATAGGCGCCGTCGGGGACGACCGAGCCGTCGAGCGTCTCGAACCCCACCAGTTTCCAGCGGTCGGGATTGGCGAGATAGGTGCGTTCCTGCCCGCGTTTGCCGAGGAAGTCCGCCTTCTTCTTGGAAATCGCCCAGTCGAGGTTCAGGTCCTGCGGGATCACCGTGCCGTCGGTTTCATCGCCGATCATGATGAAGCCCTTCTCGGCCCGCATGACGTGCAGGCACTCCGTGCCGTAGGGCATGGCGCCGAGGGCCTTTCCGGCCTCGACGCAAGCCGCCCAGAAGGCCGCGCCATGGCTGGCGGGGACGGCGATTTCATAGCTCAGCTCGCCGGAGAAGCTGATCCGGTAGACCCGGACCGGGAAGCCGCCGAGCGTGCCATCAGCCCATTGCATGAAGGGCAACGTTTCCTTGGAAACGTCCATCCCGCCAAGGGCTTGCAGCAGTTTCCGCGCGTTCGGGCCGACGACGGCGACCTGGGCGTATTCTTCGGTCACGTTGGCGGTGTAGACCTTCCAGTCCCACCATTCGCATTGCAGCCAGTCTTCCATCCAGGCATGGATGCGGTCCGCCCCGCCCGAGGTGGTGTGGCAAAGCCAGGTATCCTCGTCGATCCGGGCCACCACGCCGTCGTCGGACAGGAAGCCCTGTTCGTTGCACATCAGACCGTAACGGCACTTGCCGACCGGCAGCGTGGACATGACGCCGGTGTAGAGCATGTCAAGGAAGCGCCCGGCGTCCGGACCCTTGACGATGATCTTGCCGAGGGTGGAAGCGTCGAGGAGGCCGAGGTTGGTGCGGGTGTTGACGACCTCGCGGTGGACGGCCTGTTCATGCGTCTCACCCGCACGCGGGTAGCAGTAGGGGCGGCGCCAGAGGCCGACCGGCTCGAAGTAAGCGCCCGATTTCTCATGCGCTTCATGCATCGGGGTCCGGCGGAGGGGCTGGAAGATGTCGCCCCGCGATTCACCTGCCAGCGCGCCGATGGTGACGGGCGTGTAGGGCGGGCGGAAGGTGGTGGTGCCGACCTGCGGGATTTGCGAGCCCTGCGCATCGGCCAGGATCGCCAGGCCGTTGATGTTGGAGAGCTTGCCCTGGTCGGTGGCCATGCCGAGCGTGGTATAGCGCTTGGTATGTTCGACGCTGAGATAGCCCTCGCGCGCGGCAAGCTGCACGTCGGAGACCTTCACGTCGTTCTGGTAGTCGAGCCACATCTTGTTGCGATAGGCGATGGGCGCGCCCTGCGGCATGACCCAGACCGGCGGGATCGCGGCGGGCGTGCCGGAAAGGTCGAGATCGCCCGCGGCGGCGCCGACGACTTCCACCATCGCCGAGCCGTCGTGGTTCAGCGGCGGGCGGGTCGGGTCGGGGACGAAGGCGGAGATGGTCTCGTCCCAGTCGAGCTTGCCGCCGCAATGGCTCCACAGGTGGACGACGGGCGACCAGCCGCCGGACATGGCGACGGCTTCGCAGGCGATTTCCTCCTGCACGGCCCCCTCGCCCGCCTGGGCGCAGATGGTGACGCCGGTGACGCGCTTGCCGCCCTTGACCTTGGCGATGGCCTTACCGGTGAGGACGCGGATGCCTGCCGCGCGGGCGGCTTCGGGCAGCACGCCGGTGGCGCTGTCGCGGGCATCGAGAATGGCGGGCACGTCGAGGCCCGCAGCCTTCAGCGCCAGCGCGGTCTGGTAGGCGGAGTCGTTGTTGGTGACGACGACAGTGCGGTCGCCCGGCGAGACGGCGTAGTTGACGACATAGTCGCGCATGGCCCCGGACAGCATGACGCCGGGGATGTCGTTCCCGGCAAAGCTGAGCGGGCGTTCGATGGCGCCGGTCGCGCTGATGATCTTGCCCGCGCGGATGCGCCACAGGCGATGCCTGGGTCGCCCGTCGCCCGGCGTGTGGTCGGCGACGCGTTCGTCGGCCAGCACATAGCCGTGGTCATAGACCCCGAAGCCGCAGGTGCGGGTGCGGAGGGTGACGTTGTCACGGGCGGCAAGGTCGGATTCCACGGCGGAAAGCCAGGCTTCCACCGGCTGGCCATCGACCTCGGTCTGGTCGACAGGCGCGCGGCCGCCGAGGGTGGGGGCCTGTTCCAGCAGGATGACGCGCTGGCCCGCGTCAGCCGCGGCTTTGGCGGCCTTGAGGCCTGCGACCCCTGCCCCGATCACCAGCACGTCGCAGAAGGCGTAGGCCTGTTCGTAGCGGTCGGCGTCGGCCTCCGTCGGCGCTTTCCCGAGGCCCGCCGAGCGGCGGATGATCGGCTCGAAGACGTGCTTCCACAGCGGACGCGGATGCATGAAGGTCTTGTAGTAGAAGCCCGCGGGCAGGAAGCGGGCGACGTAGTTGTTCACCACGCCCACGTCGAATTCCAGCGACGGCCAGTGGTTCTGGCTGGTGGACTCCAGCCCGTCGAACAGCTCGGTCGTGGTGGTGCGCTGGTTGGGTTCCAGCCGGGCGCCGGTGCCGAGGTTGACCAGCGCGTTCGGCTCTTCCGGCCCGGAGGCGACGATGCCGCGCGGGCGGTGATACTTGAAGCTGCGCCCGACCATAAGCTGGTCGTTGGCCAGAAGCCCGGCGGCAAGCGTATCCCCCTGGAAGCCCTTGAGGCGCTTGCCGTTGAAGGTGAATTCGACGGGCGCGGTGCGGTTGATCAACCGGCCGCCCTTGGCGAGGCGCGTGCTCATTTGCTGTCCTTCCAGTCAGGCCGCCAGTCGGGTCGACGGGCCTGGATCTTGGCGATGATGTCGGCGGGGGGTTCGGAGGTCTGCGCGGGATAGGTGCCGAACACCTCCAGCGTGGCGGTGCAGCGGGCCGCGAGGAACCACTTGCCGCAGCCGTAGGTGTGGCGCCAGCGTTCGAAATGCACGCCCTTGGGGTTCTTGCGGGCGAACATGTAGGCCTCGAACTCCTCGGGCGAGGAGCCGGGGCCGAAGCGCTTGAGATGCGCCTCGTAGCCGGGCGAAAGCTCGGTCTCTTCGGCCTTCACGCCGCAGTAGGGGCATTCGAGGATCAGCATGAGGGTCTTCCCAGTTGTGCGGGGGTCATTCTTCGGGGTCCTGCGGGGCGCCGATGCCCGTCCGGAAGAAAGTCAGGAGCTCTTCCAGCGGCACGGCGAGTCGGGTGGGGGCAAGGCCTGCCAGCCAGCCCGCGATGCGGAACGGGTGCAGGTTGGCGGCGGTCAGGGCGGCGATGCAGGCGTCGTCGGCCGCAGTGCCGGGGGAGGAATGGACCAGGACCAGCGACGGACCGAACGCTGCGGGGTCAAAGCTGGAGAGCACCTGCGCCTCGTGCCCGCCCGCGTTGATCGCGATGATCTGGGCGCTGTCGATGCCGAGTTCCGTCAGCACGGTGTCCATGCGCAGGAAGGGCACTTCGGTGCTGGCGATGTCCTCGGGCAGGATGCCGGGCGTGGCGATGCGGTCGCGGATCAGCGAGGCGCGGCGCCGGGGCGCGCGGCGGTTGCGGGCTTCGGCTTCCGGGGTGAGGGAATGGAGCGGCAGGCTGGCCGAGACATCGGAGATCCCGAGGTTCAGGACCGCGACACGCTCGCCGTTCGCGTGCAGCGCGTCGAGCTGCGCGAAGTTCTGCGGATGCGGCTCGATCAGGAGGCCGGACCAGCCGTCATCCTGGAAGCGGGGCAACAGGGGGAGCCCGGTCTCACCATTGCCCGCGCCGACCTGAAGCACGAAGACCTGCCCGCGATGGTGGTCGTGGACCCCGTTCAGGAGCATCGTCAGGATGGGCGCATCCAGCTTGTGCGCGCGTTTGGGGATATAGGGGCCGAGGTCGCGGATCATGACCGGACCCCGGAGGCTGCGGCGCGCGCGGTCGGGCGCGCGCCGCAAGAGGTGTTACGGATTGGCCGGAGGCGTGGCAGGCTCGGCAGGGGCGGCCGGCTCGGCGGCGCCATCGGCGGGAGCGGGCTCAAGCGGAGCTGCGGTATCCGGTGCCGGGTCGATGGTGACGTTGGTCGTGGTGTCAGCCGGAGCCGCAGGCGGCTGGATGGTGACATTGGTGGTGTCGGACACCGGAGCGGTTGGGACGACCGCCCCCGAAGTGCCGAAGATGAGCCACAGGATGAAGCCCACGGCGACAACGAGGCCGCCGACGATGAGCGCCATGCTGCCGCCCGAGGATTCGGTCGTGCGGGTTTCGCGGACATAGGTCTTGTAGTGTTCTTGGTCGGCCATTGGACCATCTCCATGCTGTTTCGAACTGGCATGGAAACAGGGGCCGCGGGCGAGAGGTTCCGCCCGGGCAAGAAGGGGTCGGCAAGGAGTTGCCGACAGGAATGCATCAGTGCGCCACCCCGGCGGCGACGGATTCATCGATGAACTGGCCGTCCTTGAAGCGCCACATGTTGAAATCCTCGGCGAGCGGTCCGGGCTCGCCCTTGGCCATCAATTCGGCCATGGCCCAGCCGGAGCCGGGGATCGCCTTGAACCCGCCCGTGCCCCAGCCACAGTTGATGAAGCAGTTGCCGAGCGGGGTCTTCGAGATCAGCGGCGAGCGGTCGCCGGTCATGTCGACGATGCCGCCCCATTGCCGCAGCATCTTCAACCGGCTGATCATCGGGAAGGTCTCGACCAAAGCCCGGAGCGTTTCCTCGATATGGTGGAAGCTGCCGCGCTGGGTATAGTTGTTGAACCCGTCGGTACCGCCGCCGATCACCATCTCGCCCTTGTCGGATTGCGACATGTAGCCGTGGACGGTGTTGGCCATGACGACCACATCCATGCAGGGTTTGATCGGTTCGGAGACGAGAGCCTGAAGGGCGACGGCCTCGATCGGCAGGCGGAAGCCTGCCATCTCGGCCAGCTGACCGGAATGGCCGGCGACGACGATCCCCAGCTTCTTGGTGCCGATGAAGCCCTTGGTCGTGTCCACCCCCGTCACTTGGCCGTTTTCCGACCGGACGCCCTTCACTTCACAATTCTGGATGATGTGCATCCCCATCGCCGAGCAGGCACGGGCATAGCCCCAGGCCACGGCATCATGCCGGGCGGTGCCGCCGCGCGCCTGGTAGAGCGCGCCGAGGATCGGGTAGCGCGGGCCGTCGATGTTGATGATCGGCACCAGTTCCTTCACGCGTTGCGGCGAGATCCATTCGGTCTGCACGCCTTGCAGCGTGTTGGCATGAACGGTGCGCAGGTAGCCGCGCACCTCATGATGGGTCTGGCCCAGCATCAGAAGGCCGCGGGGGCTGAACATGACGTTGTAGTTCAGGTCCTGCGAAAGCGTTTCATACAGGGACCGGGCCTTTTCGTAGATCGCGGCAGAGGGGTCCTGCAGATAGTTCGAGCGGATGATCGTGGTGTTGCGCCCGGTGTTGCCGCCGCCGAGCCAGCCCTTCTCGATGATGGCGACATTGGTGATGCCGAAGTTCTTGCCGAGGTAGTAGGCGGTTGCGAGACCGTGGCCCCCTGCCCCCACGATGATCACGTCATAGGCGGGCTTCGGCTCCGGCGAGGCCCAGGCGCGTTCCCAGCCCATGTGGTAGCGGATTGCCTCGCGGGCGATGGCGAAGACCGAATAGCGCTTCATCGGGGCCTCATGTCGGACAGATCAGGCCGGGGGACTCCGGCAGTGTTTTCTTGGATTGGTTGCGGGTTATAGCCGCACCTTTCTGCGGCACAATCGGGAAAATTGCGACATTCGGCGTGAGGTCCGGCCGGCGCAGCATGGCGGGCGGGAGGCTGCGGCCGAATGCCCCTTTCTCGGGCGGGGTGAAACGACTATGTGGGGCCGGAACGGGCAGCAGGTTTGCTGCGCGGAACCGAGCGGACGACGGCGAGGCAGATGATGACAGGCTGGGGTTTCTGGGCAGTGGCCGCCAGCCTGGCGTTTCTGGTCGCGGCCGTGCTGGTCACGGCCCTGCGCCGGGCGCCCAAGCCGGGCGCGGAGAGCGCCGAGGCGGACCTTGCCGTCTACAAGGACCAGCTGGCCGAAATCGAGCGCGATCTGGCGCGCGGCACCATCGGGGCCGAGGACGCCAAGCGCCTGCGGGCAGAAATCGGCAAGCGGGTGATCGAGGCGGACCGGGCGCGCAAGGCTGGCGCGGCTGCGACGGGTGGCGGCAGGTCGGGCGTGCTGGCGGGGGTAATCCTGGCGCTGGTGGTACCGGGCGGGCTTGCCGTCTATTGGTGGCTCGGTGCGCCCGGTTATCCCGACATGGCGCTGACCCCCCGGCTGGCGGCTCTGGATGCCGGGATCGCGGGACGGCCGAGCCAGGAGGCGGAGCTGGAGCGGCTGAAGGCGTCGAGAGACGCGGCGCTGGACGCGAAGCTTGCCACCGATTTGGCAGCCGCGACCGACCTCGACGCCCTGCAGGAGCAGTTCCGCAGACACTTCGAGGCGGGCGAGATGCAGGCAGCTGTCCGGGTGCAGGAGCGTATTCTGGCGCTCCGGGGCGACGAGGCTTCGGCCAACGACCATGCGAACCTCGCGCTGGCGCTGGTGGCCGAGGCGCAGGGCTATGTCTCGCCCGAGGCCGAGGCGGAACTGCGCGCGAGCCTTGAGCGCGACATGGGCAACGAGCTGTCGCGCTATCTGGTGGGCGAGATGTTCCTGCAAGGCGGGCGCTATGACCAGGCCTTCCGCTTCTGGCGCCCCCTGGCCGAGCACGGCACGCCGGGGTCGCCCTGGGTTGCCTCGATCCGCGAGCGTATCGAGCAGGTGGCGGAGCTGGCCGGCGTCCGCTACGCCCTGCCCGCAGCCGAGGGCGCGGGACCAACGGCCGAGGACATGGCTGCAGCGGGCGAGATGAGCGACGGCGACCGCCAGCAGATGATCGAGGGGATGGTCGCGCAGCTCAACGACCGGCTGGCGACGGAAGGGGGCACGGTCGAGGAATGGAACCGGCTGATCCGCGCGCTGGCGGTGCTGGAGCGGAAGGACGAGGCGCAGAAGATCTACGACGAGGCAAAGGTCCGGTTCGAGGGGCGGGCAGCGGAGCTGTCCTTCCTGAAGCTGGCCGCGGTGGAAAGCGGGCTGACCCCGTGATCTGCGCGAGCATCGATGAGTTCCTGGCCGCCCTGCCCCCGAACCGGGCGATTGCCGGGCTGGACCTGGGGGACAAGACCATCGGCGTGGCGCTGTCGGATCTGCGGCGGCAGGTGGCGACGCCGATCGAGGTGATCCGGCGGGAGAAGTTCACCCTGGATGCGGCGAAGCTGCTGGCGCTGCTGGAGGCGCGGGGGGCCAGCGGGATCGTGCTGGGGCTGCCCTTGAACATGGACGGGACGGTGGGACCCAGGGTGCAGGCGACGCAGGCTTTCGCGCGGAATCTGGAGAAGCTGACCGCGCTGCCGATCTGCTACTGGGACGAGAGGCTTTCGACGGTTGCGGCAGAAAGGGCACTTCTTGAGGCGGATACGTCGCGAAAGCGTCGGAAAGCGGTGATCGACCAGGTGGCTGCCGGCTATATCCTGCAAGGAGCGCTGGACCGGATGGCGCATCTTGGCCGAGGGTGAACCCGTGAAGGACGACGTCTGGAAACGCGACGAGATCGCCAGCCCTTGCGTCAAGCTGTGCGTCGTGCATCCCGAGGAACGTATCTGCGTGGGCTGCTTCCGGTCGATCGAGGAAATCTCCGGCTGGTCGCGAATGACGCATGAGGAGCGGGCGGCGGTGATGGCGGAGCTGCCGTCGCGCGCGCCCCGGCTGCAGAAGCGGCGCGGCGGGCGGATGGCCCGGCTGGAACGCTAGCTTTTCAGATTGAGTGCCTTGCGGCACGGAGTCCCTGGGTCGCCTGCGCGGGACTTGCGCCCGCTTGTCTCCGCCCGGGGGTTCACCCCCAAACCCCCAGAGTATTTCGGAAAGAGCAAATCAGGATCGGGTAAGCCAATCCTCGACGCTGGCAAGCTGCGGGCGGAGATAGGCGATCATCCGGCCTTCGGGCGGCGCCGTGTCGTTGGGCTGCCACGGAGCGACGCCGTGCAGGGTGAGGCGGTGGAGGAGCGTCGCCTCCCCCGGCCTTGCGGGCAGTTCGATGCGGCGGCAGGTGGCGAAGACCTCGCGGCGGGCCTGCTGGTAGGGCTCGGTGAGGTCGATCCCGCCCCAGGTCTCAGGCGGGTGCGGGCGCAGGGCCTTGAAGAGGGCGGCGCGGAGAAGCTCGTGGCTGCCCTCCCAGACGGTCAGGGGCGAGGCCCGGGTGTCGTTGAGCGGCAGGCCGAGAATCCAGGCGTGAGGTTCCTTCACCATCCGTTGCTTTTCGGGACCGATGGGCAGGAGGCCGTCGAGATGGGCGGCGTCGCGGTCGCGGCGGAAGGCGAAGGCGGCGGGGGTCTCCTCGGGCGAGGGCTGCGGGTAGCCGGGGCGGATGACGGAAAGCTGGGCGCGGTGGAGGGGTTCGGCAGGCAACGGCAGGGCGGCCCAGGGGAAGGGGGTGCCGTGGATGCTGCCGTCGGGTTCGTTCGGCAGGGCGTCCACCCCCACGAACCAGGTGCCTCCGCAACGCCAGTCTTCAGAGGTGGTGGCGAGGGTCTGGAGGGCGGCGGTGCGGGCCGCCCCGGCCCAGGCGGCGATGGCCGGGTGGGAGCCGATGCGGCGCCAGCCCCCCTTTCCGACCGTCTTCACCATCCGAGGACCTTGCGCAGCATGTTCAGCGCGACCAGGGTCAGGAAGACGGCGAAGGCGCGTTTCAGCGGCTTCGGGTTCATCGCATGCGCGAGCCGGACGCCGAGCGGCGTGGTCATCAGCGTGGTGCCGATAACCACGAGGAAAGCGGGAAGGTTGACCGCCCCGATGGTCCAGGGCGGCGCATCGGCGACCGGCAGGAGCAGGAAGCCGAGGACGGAGGGCACGGCGATGAGCACGCCGAAGCCCGAGGCGGTGGCGACGGCGCGGTGGATCGGCATGGCGTAGAGCGTCATCAGGGGCACACCGAAGGTGCCGCCGCCGATGCCCATCATGGCGGAGAAGAATCCCACGGCACCGGCCAGCAGGCTGCGCACGGGCTGGCCGGGCATATGGTCGCCCAGCCGCCAGTCCTCGCGCCCGAAGGCCATCCAGAGGCCAGCAAGGCCCGCCAGCGTGCCGAAGACCGCTTGCAGGGTCATCGAGGAGACCTTGCCTGCCACGAAGGTGCCGATGGCGGCGGAGATCACCAGGGCCGGACCCCAGGTCTTCAGCACTTCCCAGTCCACCGCGCCCTTCTTGTTGTGCGAGGAGACGGAGCGCAGCGAGGTGATGACGATGGTCGCCATCGAGGTCGCGACGCAGATCTGCATCAGCCGGTCGCCGCCGAAGCCCAGATGCCCGAAGGCGTAGAAGAAGGCCGGGACCAGCACGATCCCTCCGCCGACGCCCAAGAGGCCCCCGACCACCCCGGCGAAGGCGCCGATGACGAGAAGGACGGCAAGCATCGGCAAGGCGGTGGCGAGATCGGGCATGGGCGGGATCCTGAAGGGTGTTCCGATCTTTAGCGGGCGGGCGCGGGACAGGCTAGCGGGGAAATGGGGCGATGCTCCGTTTGAGGACAGGACTGCGAGCGGGCAGGACAGCGTCCGGCCCGCCGGTCAGTCCCGGAAGGCGGTCACCCCGATTTCAACCCGCATCCGGGGATCGCCCAGCATCGCCACCCCCAGACAGGTCCAGATCGGCCGGTGCGGCGCGCGGGCGCGGAACTGGCGCGCGACCCTTGGCGGTGACGCGCAGGATCGTGCCGTCCGGCTCCGGAACAGGGCAGGAATTGACATGCGCGACATTGGACCAGCCGAGGCCGATCTCGCCCAGCATGAAGGCCACGTTCTCGAACGCCTGGTTGATCTCGGCTTCAAGCAGAACCGCCTCGCCGGGGAACTCCAGACTGTGTGGGTCCCAGCCACCCTGCCCCGACAGCTCCACCCCGCCGTCGACCTCCAGCACCATCGCATAGCCGTAGTCAGCCGCGCTTTTCTCGCCCCAGCGGCGGGTGTGTGTAGCTTGAACCTTGGAATGGAGCGGCTCCTGCTTCTCGTGCAAGGGCCAGCCTAGAGGCTGGCGAGTCTTCAAACCGGGTGGCGCGGCGCTCGATCATGCTGGTCAAGGCGTCGTGCCTCCGACTGCTCCTGAAAGACGCCGCGCGGGCTTTCCTTTCCGGGACGGGAGGGGTAAGGCTGCGCCCTTTCGCCGCACGCTCCCGAAGGAAGAACCGTCATGACCCGCACCCTCTCTCCGACCATGATGTCGATCATCCTGGGCCTGGTGGCTGCGGTCGGGCCCTTTGCCATCGACATGTACCTGCCAGCGATGCCGGACATCGGACGCGATCTGAATGCCAGCCAGCATGAGGTGCAGTGGACCATCGTCGGCTATTTTATCACCTTCGGCCTGGCGCAGCTGGTCTATGGCCCCTGGGCCGACCAGGCGGGGCGGAAGCCGCCACTTTACGTGGGGCTCGCGCTGTTCATCCTGGGCACGGTGGTCTGCGCGCTGGCGCCCTCGCTGGGCTGGCTGGTGCTGGGCCGGATGGTGCAGGGCGCGGGCGGGGCGGCCAACATGGTCGTCCTGCGCGCGGTGATCCGCGACATGGCGACCGGCCCGGCGGCAACTCGGATGATGTCGACGATCATGATCGTGATCGCTGTCTCGCCCCTGCTGGCCCCCCTGTCGGGTGCGGGGCTTCTGGCGCTTGGCAGCTGGCGGCTGGTGTTCTGGGCGCTGCTGGCGGCGGCAGTGCTGAGCGCCTTCCTGATCCATTTTGCGGTGCCCGAGACTCTGGCGGCGGCGAACCGGCGGCGCTTCGACCTCGCAAGCATGTTGAAGGGCGCGCGGACCCTTCTGACCAACCGCGGCTTCATGGTGATGACCTTCCTTGCGGGCTTCGCCTTTGCAAGCTTTTTCGTCTTCATCGCCTCGGCGTCCTTCGTCTATATCGGCAGCTTCGGGCTGACGGCGACGCAGTTTTCCCTGGCGTTCGCGGTCAATGCGATCGGCTTCTTCATGGCCTCGCAGTTCTCGGCGACGATCTCGGCGCGGGTCGGTACGCTGCGGATGATCCGGCGGGCGACCATCGGGTTTTCGCTGGCGACCTTCGCGGGTTTCGGCCTGGCGCTGGCCGGGCTGGCGAGCCTGCCGGTGACGATGACGACGCTGTTCATCGGCAACATGTTCCTAGGCGTGTTGATGCCAAGCGCGCAGGTGCAGGCGCTGGAGGAGCATGGCGAGATCGCGGGGCTTGCGGCCTCGTTGGGGGGCACGTTGCAGATGGTGGCGGCAGGGGTGCTGGTCGTCGCGGCCGGGCCGTTCCTGGACGGGACGGTGACGCCGATGCTGGGAGCGATTGCGCTGTGCGGTGCGCTGGTTTTGGGCTTGTCGCGGCTGATCCCGCGTCAGGCCGCGCGGGCCTGAAGTTCGGCAAGCGCGCGCTCGATCACGTCGAGGCCTGCGCCATCTCGCGTGGCCTCGACCGAGAGCACCCGCCGCCAGCCGCGTGCCCCGGGTTTGCCCTGGAAGAGGCCGAGCATGTGCCGGGTGATCTGGTGGAGGCGCCCTCCCCTCGCCAGATGATCGGCGATGTAGGGGCGCATGGCGTCGACGACCGCCAAGGGATCGGGGGCGAAATCACTTCCCCAGAGCGCATCGGCGCCGATCAGGGTATTCGCCGGATCATGGTAGGCCGCGCGCCCCAGCATCACGCCGTCGAGGCCCCGGTCGAGCAACGCCTTCGCCTGTGCAAGGCTGGTGATGCCGCCGTTAATGCAGATCGTGAGGCCGGGGAAACGCTGCTTCATGTGGACCACGATGTCGTGGTCGAGCGGCGGGATTTCCCGGTTCTCCTTGGGCGAGAGGCCCTGGAGCCAGGCTTTCCGGGCGTGGACGATGATGTGGCGGACCCCGGCCTGGGTCAGCGTCTCGATGAAGGCGGGAAGCACGGTTTCCGGGTCCTGCTCGTCCACTCCGATCCGGCATTTGACGGTGACGGGAGTGTCGGTTTCGGACTGCATCGCCCGGACGCAGTCGGCGACCAGTTGGGGGCGCTCCATCAGGACGGCACCGAAACAGCCGGATTGCACGCGGTCGGAGGGGCAGCCGCAGTTCAGGTTGATCTCGTCATAGCCCCAGGCATTGGCGATACGGACCGCCTCGGCCAATTCGCGCGGATCCGAGCCGCCCAGTTGCAGGGCGACGGGATGTTCCTGCGGCGAGAAGTCGAGGAGGCGGGGTTTGGGTCCGTGGACGATGGCGGGGGCCGTCACCATCTCGGTATAAAGCATCGCCCGCCGGGTCATCTGACGGTGGAACACGCGGCAATGCCGGTCGGTCCAGTCCATCATCGGGGCGACGGACAGCCTATATGATTGATTTTCATTCATTTTTATAGTATCTTTCAATCCGTTGATCAGGCCTGCCCTACGCTGGACTACGCCCCAATATCCCCGAATTTCCCCTTCTACGACGACTAACTGCACAAATGGCCTCGATCACCCACCTTGCCTCCGGTGCCTACCGGGTCCAGATCAGACGAAAGGGCCGCTACGCGAGCGAGACGTTCCTTTGCCGCGACGACGCCCGCAAATGGGCCAGCCAAGCCGAAACCCTGGTCGATCAGGGACTGCCGCCCCAACCGATCGTCTGTCGCCCGCCTGCACACCTTCGGTGACCCTGGTCGACTTTCCTTTAGCCGATATGTGAGCCGTAGGGAAACCACCTCTCAGAAGCAAGGCGGCCACCCTCGCAACTCTGACAAACTGACCAGTTCGGGCGCAAGCGTGCGGACCAGGGACCGGTCCCGTGACCTCGGGCATCGACATCGGCGTCATCAAGATGACGCCTGACCCATGCCGCTGCTCTCCATGGGCTGGAGATTTCACCGGAGCCTGTCGATCTGGCCCACGTTGCGCTGAAGCGCCTCGGGTTGATCGGCAAGGGTGTCGAGCGAGACCGGCGCCCCGACGATGGCCGAATTGAACCGCCTTTTCCGGTACTTTGACGGGAATGCACGTCTGACGCTGCCCATGTCGCGCGTCGTGCAGTTCGCGGTCGCCACCGCCATGCGGCTGGACGAAATCTGTCGGGTCAAGTGGAGAGGCCTCAAGGTCGACCGTCGCATGTTGCTGATCCGCGACCGCAAGGGTCCGCGCAACAAGACCGGCAACGATCAACGGATCCGGAAGGTTTCGGATCTGGTTGGATCGCTGAACGAGCCAGGCACGCGGGAAGAGGCGGCGGACCTGCTGCGGGGCCTGATCGAGAAGATCGTCCTGCGACCGGATGCAGATGCACCGAACGGCCACGAGATTGAGCTTTACGGAGAACTCGGTGCGATCCTGTCGCTATGTTCGAAGCCAGGAGCTACAAATGCCAACGCCCGACGGCGGCGTAAGCGTTTGATCAGACGTCAATTTCGAGTGACTTATAACAGAATTGGTTGCGGGGGCAGGCAACCGCCGTAAATTGCCAGACTTCATGATCCTTGTGTGAAGCCGATTGCGAACGCTGGCGGCCTGTCTTCAGGCAAAAAACGGGGTTTCGAGGAACTGCTGGTCGATCAGCGGCATGAGCCCGAGGTTCATCGTCGTCTCGCCCTGCGGTTCGTAGTAGAACGATGACCGCGAGATCGACAGCAGGCAGCATTGCGCCCCGACCGACAGCTGGGGATGTGAGCGTTCGATCATGCCGCGCCTCACTTGCCGATCCAGGGCTTGAGCTTTCGTGACAAAAAATCGTTGGCTACAGCCAGTTCCCCGATCTTCGCATGCAAATCACGGATGGTATCTTCACCGATCTCCGCGCCGGCCGCAGACTTGCCGCCACGCTCGAAGATGCCCGCCGCACCTTCCAGCAAAGACCGCTTCCATTGATGGATCATCGTCGGATGGACCCCATAGGCCGCCGCCAGTTCCGACACCGTGCGCTCCCCCTTCACGGCTTCCAACGCCACACGCGCCTTGAACGCCGCATCGTGGTTCCTGCGTTTCGAAAAGTCCTAGTATCCTCGTTCTTGGAGACCAGCAGACGTCAGATCATAGTTCCGTCATTGTCCGGTTTTCAGAGAGTAGCTCAAAGTAATGTGTTGCCTCGCAACTATTTTTCTGCGTTTAAGTCATATGCAAACTTAAGAGACAGGAACGGAATCCTTATCAATGCGTCCCATTGATCGCGTCCGAGAACTTCACAGACTTGTTAGAGCTACAAGAAAGACTGTCGTCGTTGACGTGGGAGCGAACCCCTTCAATGGCACCCCGGTCTACTCACTCCTGCGGCGCTCACGAGTCGCGCAGATAATTGGTTTTGAGCCTCAGCCCAAAGCGCTGGAAGCGCTCAGAAGCGCCGCTGGACCCGACGAGACGTTCCTGCCCTACGCGGTTGGTGCTGGGCGCGACGAGACTCTCTACGTGACTAAGAACTCTGGTTTGGTCTCTACTTTGGAGCCCGACCCATGGATTGCAGACTACCTTAACCCGTGGTGGCGACGGGCAATCGAAGTAAGGGAGCGCCTGCAGCTTACTACAAAGCGCCTTGACGACCTCGAAGAGATTGACAGAATCGATTTTCTGAAAATCGATATCCAAGGCGGCGAATTAGCTGTATTTCAGAATGCCCGTACTAAACTTGCATCGGCCTCGCTGATTCAGACCGAAGTCCCGATTATCAGATACTACAGGGATCAACCTACCCTCGGTCAGGTTCAGGCCGAACTGGAATCCCAAGGATTTGTTGCGCACAAGTTTGTTGAAATGAGTGCCCACCACTTGGACTACCCCGTAGCCTTGGCTGGTGGCCTGCCAATCAAGAAATCTCAGGCAACTGTCGCTGACTTAGCCTTCTTGCGAAGCCCTATGCTGTTGGACCAGATAGCCACTGAAACGCTACAGCACATGTCCATATTAGCAGACTCAGTCCTGCAATCTTTTGACCTTGTGTTTCGATGCCTCGGCGAACTAATACGCCGTGAAATCGTTCAGTCGGATGATACAAGAGACTACGTCAACCTTCTCAGAGGCACGGTCTTTCGCAGGTAGTCTGAAGACTTATCAGGCGTCTAATGCTTTGCAGCGGCAAGTTCACGTTATCAAGCAGCGGGGCGGCGAAAGCCCCAAACCAGAGGCCGAAGTGCTCGACCTTTTGCGAAGCGGTCTAGGGTCTTCTGCCGGCGGCACAGCGTAGCGTAGCCGGAAACGGGCCAGTCCAGCCCCGCCGAGCGCAAGAGACTGGCAACCACTGCCGGAGAGGCAGCTTGAAGAGCACCTTGACCGACGAGCAGAACTGGATGGCCGCGTTCGAGAACACCGGCGGGTACCCCGGTCGGCCCTCATGCGTCGCGTGCCAAGCCATCTCTTTGTCCAGCCAGATCAACAGCGAGCCGCGCTTCTTCAGCGCCGCATTGTAGCTGGACCAGTTCGTCGTGCGGTAGTGGGCAGGTGATGGCTTGCTCATCCGCTCCATCTAACCGCAAGGATTCACAATGTGAATCCTTGTAGGTCAGAGTTCTGGAGCAAAGCCAATTGATTGATTAAATTCGGGGCGGAATCACACAGACGGTTCCAGCTTTAACTGCCACCTCGATCTGGCTTGGCGTCAGGACGTACATTGAGTCGTAGAGTTCGAGAGCCCTCCCCAGGCCGTCTTCCCGAAGAGTATCTGCCACCAGGCGTGACTGTTCATTTCGTCGATCCCCAGCCCAGATCGCTAAAACTTCCCTTGTGATGCGCTCCAGGTGCTTCCTATGCCACTCAGCAGGTAACAGTGCATCATAATGCCGAAGCGTAATCTTTTTGGACTTCATAGGATTCATTTTGGTGAGCGGCGGACCACTTGGCATATGGATAGGCATAGAATGAAGATCAGATAAATTGCGCCTGCGGATGAATGATTTTCCCACGCGGTGACCCCAGAACCCGGCGGCAGAAAGCTTCACCATATCTCCGTAGATTTCTGACCAGAATGCAACGCTAGGCTTCCATCCGGCGCGGATCGTCTTGAAGTAGGAAGTATCAAAAATATCGGCTGTGGATGCGGGTCGGCTAGAAAATACTGCCTCGACAGGAAGTATAATCAAGCAGCTACAATTTTCTGGTACCTCTGCGAGTGTTTGTGAAATGCTCTGCTTCGAGTGAAGGTGCTCGTCGATGTCGCAATGTATGATCCAATCAGAGGTGGAGGAACGAGCAGCCACCGTCGCGTTTGCCATCTGTCTTTTTTCAAGAGCCCGAGGCCTTTTGCCATTCCAATATGGCATGTTGCAAACGGTTTCAGTCAAGTCCAATCCAGTAATAGCGTGGCTTTGGGCCGGATCGTCGTAAAAGAGGTGAATATGGCTTGCACCAAGCTTCCGATAGACATCAACGAATTTGATCACATACTCTACTGGGGCCTTGACAGTTGCTACCACGTCCCAGGTCGAGCCAGTCTTCATCAGAAATTGTCCCAAGTGTTTGCGGTTGACGATCGAGTCTCAGTGGACTTATGCCTTTGTCGTGGCGGAGCCGTCAACCATGGCGCCTAGGGTCAGGACTCGTTCTCAGGCATAGCCAGAACATGACGGTAGCGGCGAGGGCGACAGCGGACAGGAAGACCTTCGGTGACCGGTCGTAGCGTGTGGCAACCCTTCGCCAATCCTTCAGACGGTCGAACATGATCTCGATCCTATTACGGCGTTTGTAGCGACGCTTGTCATACTTGATGGGCTTGCCGCGTGATTTCGGGCCGGGGATGCAGGACCTTATCCCCTTGTCCTTCAACGCTTCCCGGAACCAGTCGGCATCATATCCCCGGTCCGCCAGCAGCCACTCTGCCTTTGGCAAGCTACCCAGTAACGCGGCTGCGCCAGTGTAGTCGCTCACCTGGCTGGCGGTCATGAAGAACCGGATCGAGCGGCCTTCCGCGTCAATGACGGCATGCAACTTGGTGTTCATGCCGCCCTTTGCGCGACCGATCAAACGGCCTCTGTGGTCGCTGGGTCCTCCTTTTTCGACCGCAGGCTGGTCGCCGTGCGGTGCGCCTTCAGATATGTCGCATCGATCATCACGGTCTTCGGAATCGCAGCTTCAGCAGCAAGGCCATCCATCATCCGGGCGAAGACGCCCCTGTCGCTCCATCGCTTCCAGGGGTTGTAGAGGGTCTTGGGCGGGCCATATTCCTCCCGTGCATCGCGCCATCGCAAGCCATTACGATTGATGAAGATTATCCCACTCAGAACTCGCCGTTCATCAATGCGTGGCTTGCCATGGCTCTTGGGAAAGAACGGCTCGAGCCGTGCCATCTGCGCGTCCGTCTGCCAGAAAAGACTGCTCGTACATCAGTCTCCTTGCGGAGTCTGAATCATGCCGAAAGCAGAAGATCAATGGGTCCTGACCCTAACTCGTGATATGCCGAACTCGCTTGGGAACTAACATGAAGTTTTCGTTGGCTCGGTACCTTCTGAAGCTGGCCTTTATTCTATAACCAAACCGCTCAACCCACTCACGAAAGGCCATAGAATTGGAATTGTCGACTTCAACGAAAATTCGCGGTCGAAAGAGCGATATTGTCTCGGATAATCCTGTCAAAACCTTCAATTCCATTCCCTCAACATCAATCTTCAGAAAATCGACCGATCTTCCCGACAGAGCGTCATCTCCCCGGATCACCTCTAAGCTCCCGCCCTCCTTTCCCGCAACCATCTTGGCGCCGCCAAGATTCCGCGCGCTCTTTAGGGCAATTGATAAACCCTTTGCGGTCTCATCAGACAATCCATAACCTAGAAAACTCGAATCACAGCGGTTGGCCAAACCATTCAATGCTATGTTCGACAAAAGCACAGGAATCACAGTTGGATTAGGCTCAAACAAAATTACCCTTTCCGTGCGAAGATACTTCAACGCAAAGATAGTGTGATTCCCAACATTTGCACCGATGTCGCAAAGAGTGGAGCCTGGCTCCATGAACGTACGAATTATCTCGAGCTCTTCTGGCTCGTAGAATTTCCCTCGAGAATGAAACCCCTGAATAACATCCCTCGGATTGGCAATCGTGAAGAAGACTGTTTGACCCCATATCTGCGCTCGCGCAACTTGAGCCACGGGAGTAAGGTATACATTAGAAGAAACCTCACCCACGCCAGCTTTAGAGTCCCGCTCAGCCGATTTAGATTCGGCCAAAGCTTTCGGCGCAGAATCTATCTCGTCCGTCGATTGCATGACACCTGCCTGATCCTCTGTACCCACGATCTTCCCTCACGGAGTGGTCCAGATTGAATGTTAGTGCACGGTCGGCCTCTGGTCTATCGGGACGATGCTTTCGGGCGCCGACGCACGGCGGCCGACCCGCCACGACAGGCGGCGCCGCTGGCGTCACAACCTCATCGAGATCATCTTCGGCAGATTGAATGAATGGTTGCGCATCAACACCCCGCCCCCTCTCATGGTAACTTCGCCAATTCGCCCAACGCTTCCGCTACGCCTCGGCAATCCCTTCTCGCCCCTCTGGTGTTCTGGGGCCAGTCGATCAGGCGACATCACCCGGCTGATCGTCACGATGCCGCCGAGGTACCTGAAATCGATCACCGTCTCGGTTGCATGGGTGGCCTGGATGCTGAGGTGAACAGCATTCCACGAGTCTGTTTGATGGTAGCAGATTTCTGCGTACGAGATGTCGATCAAACTGGGCCAGGCATCGGGATCGGCCAGATCATGCCGCCATGACCCCAACTAGGATCACATTCCACAACAGAGCCTCAAAGCATCCTGTTCTGGCCGAGTCCTTTCCCTGTTTCTGTCGGCAGGGAAAACCCAGCAACGTTTCGAAAAATATGAAGAATTCCCGGGCCTCAGGCTCGGGAAATCCAGAAAGGGTGAAAGGTCCCTGTTATTTTCGCTGTTCGCAGGGAATTGTGCAGAGACGAGTTCGCGCTGGACTGGCACCTCCCGACCTTGCCCTGCCCGCGGACGGCCCGATCCCCTTCCTTTCCTTCGACGACGACTGCTTCTACCGCCGGTGGGTGCTGGATATCGGCCAGGACGGCGGCGCGCTGCTGGAGACGGTGTTCGAATGCTCCAGCGCTGCGGGGATCGCGGCAGCGGTGACCGGCAGCCTTGGCGTGGCGCTGCTGAGCGGCCGCCACCTGCACCCAGAGATGGAGGTCATCGGAGACCGGTTGCCCCAGCCGCCAGCGCTGGCTTATGTGATCCGCCGCTCCCGCAAGGCGCGGAACCCGGCGCTGGACGGCCTGATCGCAGAAGTGGAGGCCGAGGTTGCTCGCAAGGGCGGGCTGTCGCTGGCCGCCTGAAAGGGACAGACTTGCCGGCATGACTCCTTGCACTGGTCCGCGCAGCACAACATTGGTCTGCCAACGCTCCGGCTTTGAACCAGCGATGCAGGCGGCCCAAAGCCGCCGGTCGGGCCCGATTAGGCCTGCGCAGCTAGAATCCCCAAAGCGGCCGATTCATCCGTCCCAAAGGTGTTGCTCTGGCGGGCACACTAATCAACCCATCACCAGAGCCCAGAAAGCCGACACAAATCACTTGACCCTGTCGACATCAAGCCGACAAGCTGTGCCCACACGGTGCCGACAACGAATCTCGAGCGTAACGAGCCTGGTAGAAAGGATTAAGCGTATGAAGCGCCCCTCTCGCTTGCTTCACATGACCCCACTCGGTGTCGACCGCATGGCCGCATTGGCCGATGCCTCGACGGATCCGAATCTGTTGCGCATGGAGAACATCGATACCGATCTCCTGCCACACGAGAGTGTTCTTCAGG
>Ga0209793_1000516_pt1 | contig 41411 bp, 33 predicted proteins | sample EBPBio122009_DNA_FD_185863 | JGI IMG/M metagenome (GOLD analysis project Ga0209793, IMG submission 185863) | Wastewater treatment Type I Accumulibacter community from EBPR Bioreactor in Madison, WI, USA - Reactor 1_2/2/2009_ DNA (SPAdes) (version 2) | ecosystem: Engineered > Bioreactor > EBPR >... | reverse complement strand
GGTGGCCTCGGTGACGAAGAGGGCACGGGCGATCTCTTTGTTCGCCGATCCGGTTGCGAGGAGACGGAGCACGTCGATCTCGCGGTCGGTGAGACGTGGGAGTGGGCTGCGCATGCCCTTGAGCACCCGGGAGGCGAGATCGGGGGCGAGTACCGTGTCGCCGGCTGCGGCACGCTGGATGCCGTCGATGATGACGTCGGGGTCGACTTCTTTGAGGAGGTAACCCGCTGCGCCTGCTTCGATTGCCCCGAGGATTTCGGCGTCGCGATCGAAGGTGGTCAGGATGAGCACCGCAGGGGCGGGGTCGAGGGCGCGGAGCGCGGCCGTGGTCTGGATGCCGTCGATGCCGTTGCCGAGGCGCAAGTCGCAGAGCACCACATCGGGGCGCAGATGTGCGGCCAGGGCGAGCGCCTCCTCGCCGGTAGCGGCCTCCCCGACGACCTGCAGAGTCTCCGCCGCATCGAGTACGGCACGGAGCCCGCTGCGCACGACCGGGTGGTCATCGACCAGGAGCACGGTGGTGGTCATGGCATCTCCTCTGTGGTGGGGTCGGCAACGGTGACCGAGACTGGGCCCGGACGGATCGGGAGGTGGATGGAGAGGGCGGTGCCCTCACCGGGGGTGCTCTCGATGTCAAGGCCGCCGCCGAGTTCGCGGAGGCGGGCTCGCATGAAACGCAGGCCGTAGCTCGATCCGGCGTCGGCGTCCTGTTCCCAGGCGGGCTGGTCGAAGCCTGTGCCGTCGTCGATGATGTCGAGCCGCACGGTGTCGTCGGCGTCGATAAGGCTCATGACGACACGGGATGCTCTGGCGTGGAGGCGCACGTTCGCGAGGGCCGACTGTGCGGTGCGCAGGAGTGCGACTTCGACCTCGGTCGGCAGGATCGGCATCGAGTCGTCCACATGCAGCTCACCTTGGAGCCCGGTCTCGTCGCGGATACGGTCGAGCATGCGTTGCAGCGCGGCGGCGAGGGCGTCGTCGTCGAGTTCCGCGGGGGCGAGCGCGGCGACGATGCGGCGCACATCGGCGAGGCTGTCACCGGCAAGGGTCTCAACCTGTGCGAGGGTGCGCGCTGCGTCTGGGTCCTCGGTGCGGCCGGCTCCGGCGTGGGCGAGGAGTCGGATCGAGGAGAGCGCCTGAGCGATGGTGTCGTGGATGTCGCGGGAGATGCGGGCGCGTTCGGCGATGGCACCCGAGTGGCGTTGGGCGAGCGCGAGTTCGTCCTGCAACTCGGCGGTCTCGGCCTGGGCTCGGGTAAGCGAGGCGACGAGACGTTCCCTCTCGGCGGCGTCACGGAGCAGTTGCAGGTAGCCGCGTGAGATGCCGAAGGCGAAGATGCCGCCGATGAGCGGCCCGAAGATGTTGGCATAGCTTGTAGTGCCGTGGTGCAGGATCGGGGCGACGATCACGACGGCGAGCACGAAGCCCGAGAACAGCAGCCCCCAGCGGAGCGGCAGCAGGTGCCCGGCGAGCAGCCAGAGCAGGAACGCGAGCCAGACGAACTCGGCGGAGACCGCGACCGCGGCGATCCAGATTGCGGCGAACCCGAGCAGCCACCACACCGCCAGGCTGCGTGACCGGGTCTTCGACGGCAGGATCGTGCCGGCGGTGTGCCAGGCGAGGATCGCGATGCCCGAGATGATCGCCGCAGGCATCCCCACCCCGTCGCCGATAGCGCGGATGACCCCGATGGCGGTCAGCACGACCGCCATGAGGTGCTGACCGATCGTCATCGCCCGCACCGTCGCCCCCGCGACGGCCGGGCCGGGCGGGTCAGTGGACGTCAATGGAAGGTGTACGAGACTCATGAGTCGATTCTCCCTGGCGGGCGTGCAGCTTTCCTGGCCACCAGATGCGGTCCCCTGCGAGGCCGAAGATTGCGGGCACGATTACGGTGCGCACCACGAGGGTGTCCACCAGCACACCGGTGCCGACGATCAGGCCGAGCTGTCCGAGGGTGACCAGCGGCAGCACGCCGAGCGCGGCGAATACGGCGGCGAGCACGATGCCGGCGCTCGTGATGACGCTGCCGGTGTGCGCGACGGCTTCGACCATGCCCGCACGCGTCCCCAGCCGCGTGGCCTCGGTGCGTGCCCGATGGACGAGGAAGATCGTGTAGTCGATGCCGAGGGCGACGAGGAACAGGAATGCGAGGATGGGCACCTGGAGGTCGAGTGCCTGTTGGCCGAACAGCACCCGGCTCAGCCATGCACCCGCCCCGATCGCGACGACCGCGCTGGCGAGGTTCACCAGGAGCAGCAGCACCGGCGCGACCAGCGAGCGCAGCAGGAATAGCAGCACGAGGAAGCTCACCGCGAGCACCAGTGGCGCGATCAGCAGCAGGTCGTGTTCGTTGCCGACCCGCGCATCCAGCTCGGTGGCGACCGCGCCGCCCACCAGTGCGTCCGCTCCCTCGACCGGGTGCACAGCCGCCCGCAGAGAGGTGATCTGGGCGAGGCTCTGCTCCGTGCCGGGCGAGTACTCGCTGGTCACCATCACCTTCGTCAACGAGCCGTCATCTGTGGTGCCGACGGGGTGGGCGCGTACGACGCCCTCGACCTCGCTTGCGGCTGCTGCGACCTCGCCCGCAGCCTCGCTGTCGGTGATGATCCAGATCGGCTGCGCCTCTCCGGGCGGGAAGTGCGCCGACAGCGTCTCCAAACCCGTAGCGGACTCCGATTGCACCCGGAACTTCTCCAGCTGGTCCAGGCCTATCGAGGTGCCGAACAGTCCGGTCGCCATGACCGTGAGCAGCGCGAGCCCGGCCAGCAGGCTCACCACGGGACGCTCCGACACGTGGGTGGCGACCGCGCGCCAGGCCCGCCCCTGACTGGCTTCTTGTCCCGGTCGCGGGATGAAAGGCCAGAAAACTCGGCGTCCGCACACCGCTAGGAACGGCGGCAGCACGAACAGCACCGCGGCCAGCGCGATCAGCAGCCCGAGCGCGGCCGGAACGCCGAGGCCGCGTGTCATCGGGATTGTTGCGAACAGTAGGGTGAGCAGTGCGAGCACCACCGTGAAGTTCGAGGCGAGGATCGCGGGCGCCGTCTTGCGCCACGCCGTGCTGAGCGCTGTGCGATCGTCCTCGGTGCGCTGCAGTTCCTCCCGATACCGGGAGATCAGCAGCAGGGCGTAGTTCGTGCCCGCACCGAACACGAGCACGCTCACGATGCCCGCATCAAACTCCAGATTCCAGAACGACCCCGCCGCCGCGGTGACCCGTCCGGCGAGCCCGTCGGCCAGGGCGACCACGATCAGCGGGAGCAGCCACAGCACCGGCGAACGGTAGGTGACGATCAACAGGATCGCCACGATCAGGATCGTCACCAGCAGCAGCGTGAAGTCCGCGCCCTCGAACGCCGCCGCAACGTCCGCGCCGAACGCCGGGCCACCCGTGACGTGCAGCACCAGCCCGGCCGGGGCGTTCGCGCTGACCTCGCCCCGGAGTTCCTTGATGACCTCCGCAGTCTCGGTATTGTCCGCACCGACGGTGATCGGAGTAACGAGAACCGCAGCCCGCCCATCCTCGCTCACCATCGGCCCCGACGACTCGCCTGCCGCCTGCGCGTCGAGCACCGGGAGCAGACCCGTGAAGGCTTCAACATCCGCGTCGGAAAGCTCCGCTCCATCCTCGCGGGAGGCCACCACGAGCACCGACTGGCGATCCGCGTTCGGGAACTGCTCCATCAGCTCGCTCACCTGCATCGACTCCGAACCCACCGGAGCCTGCCCGGTGCGCGCCGGTGCCTGCGCGCCGCCGAAAATACCGAACAACACCACCATCACGAGCACAGCGACACCGAGAGCGATCCACGCGCCACCACGCGAGGTCAACTGATCAGAGAAGCGCGAACGAACTAGAGAACCTGACATGCCATCAACTCCACCAGGGGCGGCGATCCTGAACATCGCGGAAGAGGCTGAAACAAAGATCAACCAAAAGATTGATACGGCCTTCACGTGACTCACTCGGTGTCGATGCCACAGCGGCAGCGGCTCGGCGGGGGGTCTGGACCTAGAGTTGCTGGCCGAGGTTGAGGAGCCAGTTCATCCAGGCGACGCCGCCTCCGGCGAGGACGGCGGCGCCGAGCGCCACGAGGACTCCGGTTCGGCCCTTACTTGCGGTGGCGTAGTTTCCCTGGGCGGTCGCAATGGCCCACACGATCGCCCAGACGATCAGCATGAGCACGGCGACGATGAGGACGAAGGTCAAGAGCGCACCGACGACGGCGCGGAGGTCTCCGATTCCACCGAGGCCGTCGAAGTCGGGAAAGACGCCCATCACGCACCTGCTTTGACTGTGACGTGGAGGTGGTCGTAGTGGCCACCGGTGATGGAGGCGGGGTCGTGCATGCCGCCGCCGTTGTAGGGGCGCCAACCGTCGGCGTCGCGGGCGAGGGACCAGATTTGGCCTTGCCAGATGAGGTACTGGACGCCGAGGACCTCGGCGTTGTCTTTCATCCAGTTCGTGACTCGCCAACCGGCTTCGAGCTGGGCGGGGTTGGGGCGTTGGCCGATCTGGTTGCCGAAGGTGATGTCGCAGGCGCGTCCGAGGGGATGCTCGGACTTCGTGCCGGGGCGGGGTGAGTAGCAGCCCCAGCCGGTGTCGGGGAACGCGGCGAGGGTCTGCTGGTAGAGGTGGAGCGTGCGGGCGGTGATCTTGCCCGAGCTGGTGGGATCATCGACGAGCCGGTCGGGGTCTCCATCGACACCGGTCGGCGCACCGGCGGTGGCGTTGTTGCAGGAGGCGGGTGATCCGCTGGTCGCCGTCGGCAGGTGCGCGGCCCCGTGCTCGTTGAGCCAGGCGGCGGCGTCGATGGCCTCACCGTTCGTGCCGCCGGGCCGGACCTCGAAGTGCAGATGTGCGCCGGTGCTCATGCCCGAGGAGCCGACATCGCCGATGTGCTGCCCGGCGCTCACCCGATCGCCAGGACGGACGTGGATGCCGCTCTGCCACATGTGCGCGTACGCGGTCGCGACGGTTTTGCCGTCGATGATGTGCTCGATGACGATGAGACCGCCGTACCCGCCGGAGAACTCCGCGACGGTGACGGTGCCGTCCGCGGCGGCGAGGATCGGGGTGCCGTCGGGCGCTGCGAAGTCGGTGCCGGTGTGCATCTTCCGTTCGCCCGTGATCGGGTGCACCCGCATCCCGAACGGCGAGGTCAGCACCCAGGTGCCCTCGGGCAGCGGGAACACCACCCGCGACGACGAGACCGCCGGGCCGCCCACTCCGCCAGCGGCACTGCCGCCGTTGGTGAGGGCGGCGAGGATGCTGTCGGCGACGGGCGCGTAATTGCGGTAGCGGTCGGGGTAGGCGGACACCTCGACGGCTTGGGCGGCTTCGCCGGGGTCCATCTGTTGCCAGCCGGGGATGTCGAGCAGGCCGCGCGGCGAGGGGTAGTTCGGTCCTGTCGGCCCGCCGAAGAACGCCCGCGCCTGATAGTTCGGGTCCATCAACTCTGCGACAGTGCCCCACCCGGATTGTGGGCGCATCTGGAACAGGCCGAGGGAGTCGTGGTCGCCGCCGTTGCCGTCGTTCGGGTAGTTCGCCGACTCGGGGTAGGCGCCGGTGTTGGTGAGCATCCGCAGCGTGGACTCGGTGAGCGCGGCCATCAGCGCGATCTTGATTCCGGGCCGGCCCACGTCGGTGATGCCGTTGCCGACCGTGATGATCGTGGCCGCGTGCGTGAGCTGCCGGCGATTCAGCGTGAAGGTCTCGCCGTTCGCGGTGGTCACGGTGAGCGAGTCCGGGATCGGGCCAAGGTTCACGGTCCCGGCAGGGGCGGCGCAGTAGGCGGCAGCGGGGTTCATCAGCACCCCGATCCCGAGGAGTGCTGCGGCGGGGGCGAAGAAGAACAGCGCCAGAGCTGCGATGGCGGCTTTGCGGAACACGACGCCAACCCCTTCAACGCAGCGGGTTGTCGAGCTGCGACAGCCGCAGCAGGTGGCAGGTCGGGTAGGTCGGTGCGCAGACGACGAACACGGTGAACGCGACCGGATGCTCGCTGGTCACCGGCTGCCCGTTCCAGACCCCGGCACGCTGCCGGGTGCCCTCGATCGTGACGGCCGTCGTTCCTGCCGCGAGCTGTCCCGGCTGGGCCTGCGCTACCGCGTCGGCCCAGGCGTCCGGGACGTACGCGGTGTCGATGGTGAGGTGCTGGCGGGTGGCGTACTGCCGCAGCTCGATCCATGCGTCAGGGGTCGGCAAGTACGCGGCCACGTCGGAGGCCAGCCCCGCCTGTTCGTCCCCGCTGGGGTCACCGACCGCGAGGATCGCCGAGGTGTAGTCCAGCGGCCACAGCCCCGAAGCCGTGTCCCACGCGAACAGCGTGGACGCGACACCGCGAGCGAAGGTCTCGGGGTCGGAAGATCGCGGAACCAATGGAACCCGCGGTGGCTGGGGTGTGCTCGGCACCACCGTCGACGGTGCCGTCGTGACCGGGCCGGGCGCCAGGTCGGGATCGGTGCTGGTGCTGGTGCGTGGGCCGGCGAGCAGTCCGTAGACGCCGACACCGGCCAGGAGCAGCAAGACGATGCCGGCGGCGATGAGGGTGACGAGTCGGCGACGGTTCCGGGTGTCAGTGGGTGCGGGGCTCATGCCGAGCAGGTGCACACCCCGCACCGCTCTATGCGTCAGAGGGCGCGGAGTCGTGGCCGCTCCGCCGCGCCTTTGCGGGCGGCTCGGAGTGCGTCGGCGAACCGGACGGTGCCGTCGGTGGTGGCGAGGAAGTTCTCGAACTGCTCGTCGGTCAGCTCGGCGGCGAGAGCGTCGGCGTCGTAGTGGGTCCACCAGTTGGTCAGCTCGCCCCAGGTCTGGATGAACGCCCGGAGCGGGTAGCGGACGGGTTGTCCGTTGTCGGTGACGAGCGGCAGAGGTCGCGGTGGGGTGCGCTTGCCCTTCTTGATCGACTTCGCCTGGGCCACGGCTGCTTCGGCACGGGCGTGCATCTCTGCCTCGCGCCGCTCTCGCGCGGTGGTGTCGGCTTCGCGGATCGCCTGGTAGATCGGATGCACCGGTTCGCCGGTCTCGATCCGGTCCAGCCCGGCGGCGGCCTCGGCGCGCAGAGTCTCGGGCTGGATGGGGTTGTTGGCGATGTCTTCGAGGTAGCCGATCTTCTCCAAGGTCGTGTGCGACGCCCCGCCGGGAATCATCGCCGCCGCTTGCTCTCGTGCATCGCCGAGGGCGCTTGACGGTCCCGCAAATTTTGCGGGACCGTCGTTTCCGGGCTGATTCTCGCTGCTGAACTGGGTTGCGCTCTTGCGGCGGGCGGCGTCTTCGGCCATGACCTGCTTGATCTCGCGGTAGAGGCCGGCGGCTTCGAGCTGGGTGTAGGGCTTGTGGAGCATGTTGTCGTCCTGCTCGGCGAGGAGCTGCCCGAGCCGGTCGGACAGGCCACTGCGCACCCACACGTTGACGGTGCGCCAGCCGAGCTTCTTGATCGCGGCCAGCCGTCGTGCCCCGCACACAAGCACACCATCGATGGTGATCGTGAGCGGTTGCAGCAGGCCGTCGCGGTCGATGGATGCCGCGAGGGCGTCGATGTCGCCGAGGTCGGCGCGGTGCCGGGTGCCGACGAGGATCGAATCGACGGTGCGGTCGAGCTGGATGCTGCCGATCTGTGGTTCGGTCACGACGACTCACCGCCTCCACCGCTCGGAGCGGCCAGTGCGAGCGCAAGGATCAGATCGTCGTCGCGGAGCAGCAGGTCGAGGGTCTCGCCCAGCAGCAGCCGGAGCAGGATGCCGCGACCGCTGCTGGTGGCCACGTAGGCCGGGTGCGGGTTCCCGAGCAGCGCTTTCAGCAGCGCGGCCCAGGAGCGGCGCGGAAGGTCGAGCAGTGCCCGAGCGTGCCGGTCGCGGCGCAGCGTCTCGTAGGCGGACTGGCGGGTGCCGGCCTTCGTCAACGCCCCGCAGACGTGCTCGACGGCGGCCCGTGCGGTGTCGGTGGGCCAGTCGAGCAGGCACAGCATCGCGATGGCGTCTTCGGCGGCCGATCCGGCGGACATGCACGCCTGCGCCGACCCGAGGCTCTCGCGGGGCTCTGGTTCGAGGTCGCTGGGACGCAGGTCGGTGGTGTGGAACGCGGGATGGTAGTCGGCCAGCGCGGTGTCCCGTTCGGAGAACCGTTCGGGGTCGTGGAATGCCGAGACGTGTGCGCGGCGGGCCTGGTGCACCGAGCAGAGTAGGCCTTGGGCGCGTTCCTCGTAGACGCAGGTGATCCGCACGGCGTGGGTGATGATCGCCCACGGATCGTTGGCCTGGCGGGTCGAGCGGTACTGCATCGCGTCGAACGCTGCCGTGACCGCTTCCCAGGTGTCGAGCTTGTGCTTCCTCGCGAGAGCGCGGTACTTGTCGGCGGCGAACTCCATCAGGTCGCGGGCTACCGGGTCGTGAACCCAGGCATCCTCGCCGCCCTCGGCGAGGCGATTGAGCAGGGCGCGCAGGCCCTCGCCGGTGGTGAAGTCCTCAGCCCCGAAGGCCGTCGGCTCGGTCCTGGTGTTCCTGCTGGTGCTGGTTGGTGTGGTCATGGTGTCGGCACCTCCTGGCAGGCAGGTGCGCACTCGCTCCCACGAGCGCGTCCTGCATGCCGATGCCGTCGCAGCCATGACCTGTCACCGCCGTCAACTCATCGAGACCCCGGAGCGGGACACCTGCGACGCCGGTGTGCTGCTGCGCCCGAACGCCGAGATCGGCGGCAACCGCCGGGCGCGATCTCCGAGACGACGAACGCCGGCCCCGATCGGGGTGCGGGCGCGGCGCGCGAGCTCGGCTTGGAAGTCGAGGCCACGACCGGCCGCGTGCGCCGAGTGACGGGCGATCAGGTCGGTGGGGCGCACCCACTCCACGCCTCTCCCGCGAACGAGCGCGTGCTGCTTGTCGTCGCGGGCGACCTGCGCGGCCCTCACCGCCTCCGGCGTGCTCGTCACCTCGACGGGCTCGGGACGATCCCGCGTCTCCTCTGGCACCAGCCTCGCCGGATCGGGCCTCGCGGGGTCGTGATGCTGCGGGGTGTCGGTGGTGTTCATGGGGTTGTCTCCTCCCGCTCGTCGGCGGTGTCGGTGGTGTCAGTGAGGTGCGCAACGGCGAACCAGCGGCCCACTGTCGAGGGATGCACCCCGAGTTCGCGGGCGATCCGCTTGTTCGACCAGCCCGCCTCCCGCAGCTCCCACCCCAGCGCCCGCCGATCCGCCACACCGTCGTCTCGACGGTTCGGCTCCGCCTCGCCAGACGGCAGCTCTGGCATGGGCTCGACGGTGACCGTTGACAACGCGGCGGCGGGTTCCTTGTCGGGTTCGGTGGTGCGGGTGAGGATCACGGTCAGGTGCGTGATGGCGAGCAGCACGACGGGCGGCACTGCGGCGACCGAGGCCGCGAGCATCCTTGGCACGTCGGCGTCTGCGGCGACGACGGCGTGGATGGCGTTCGCCGTCACGGACACGAGCGCGCCGCCGACCAGCAGCGCCCACGGGTACCAGGCCGAGCGTTGCCCGGCGAGGGCGACGACGGCGACCGTGGCGACGACGATGATGCCGTCCACGATCAGCGGCCACGCCCATGCCTGCCCTGCACCGATCCCGGAGCGCGCGGCCAGATCGGCCAGCGACGTGAATGACAGCCAGAACGCGCCGACGGCGATGAACACCGTCCCCGCGACCGCCGTCATGGCAGCCCAGCGCCGCCCCTGCTGTTCGCGCATCACAGCCCTGCCCTCCCCAAGGCTGCGGACGGTGGGCTTGCCGTGCGACCGAACCATCGACCCGCGCTTCGGGCCTGGCCGTCTGGCGTGGCCTCGGGTGCGGGCTGGGTGGCTCGGTAGGCGGAGCGCACGGTCGTGGTGATCTCGCGATCGCCCAGACCCGCCGAGTGTGCCGCAGCGCCCAGAGCGTCGAGTGCGTCGGCGGGCGAGACGCCGTTCTCGGCGAGGCGGCAGGCGGCCCAGAACAGGCCCCGGTTCCGCTCGCCCTCGCCTCGCCAGGCGACCCATGCCGCCAACCGCTCAGAATCCACATCCATCGAGTTGCTGCTGGCGCGTGGAGGGGCGACGGGGCGCGGGTCGAGGAAGTCCCGCAGACGGGCTGTATCCACCGTGCCGACCGAGTGCGCGGCGATGTCCGCGACCTCGTAGTGGCGAACGTGGCCGTCGATGATTCGCCGGGATGGTGGAGCGATGATGTAGCCGCCGTCGCCTCGGAAATCGACACCAGCGGTGGCTGCCTGCCACGACCGCTGCTCCCGGCCCGGTGTCGCCGGGAAGTACACGTGCGCGCCACCGGTGGGTGTGCGCACCAGCAGACCCGCCCCATCGACGAGCCCCGCGTCGGTGGCACGCTGATACGCCGCCCGGCCATCCTGGGGGCCGTGGACATCGACATCGACGACGACAACGCCGGATGCAGCGCCGGTCGGGATGCCGATGTTCGCCTCCGGTGTGCGCGACCACCACGCGGCAACCTGTTCCGGGTCGCTGCATGCGTCGAGGAACCCACGGCGAGTCAGCGGACGCTTCCCCTCGACGACGCACGGGAACACGGGCACGCCAGCCGCCGCGAGGCTCCGCGCAGCCAAGGTCAGGCGTGGGGAGCGATCCACGCGGATGAGCGCCGCCAGGACATCGAATGGTTGGGGCATCACAGCTCCCGCCCTGCCAGCACCGGTGCAGCACGCGGACGATCGGTCTCCACCGCAGGCGCTGCCGTGCGGGAGGTTCGCGGGTTGGGGGTGTCGCGTTCGAGGCTGGGCGGGGTGCCGTCGCCGACCTGGAGCGTGTCGAGCTGGTCGAGGATCGCCAGCGCGGTCTTCCGGACTCGCTCGCCGGTGGCCTGCACCACTTGGACGGGCTCTTGGCCGTCCACGCGGGCGGCCCAGGTCGAGACGTACGGGATCGTGTACCCGGCAGTGTCCATGCCGTGCGCGGCACCGATCATCAGCGCGACGGACTCGGCTTCGACCTCGCGGATGCCGCGATGCTGCCGCGCCTCCTCGTCGTCGGGATCGTGCATCACAACATGCGCGAGCTCGTGCGCGAGGGTCTTGACCTGCGCGGCAGGGTCCATGTTCTCCCGCACCGCGACCGTGCGCGCCTCGTAGTCGGTCATGCCGTTCGCGCCGGAGATCATCCCCTCGTGCGGCACCCGCAGCACCTCGAACCCCGCGCCGCGAATCTGCCCGGCCAGCCCGTCCCACAGACCGGCAGGTGCTTCGCCTTCCAGCAGCGTCGGCGCGGGCGGCATCGGCAGCGGTTCGCCGTCGGTCTGCGAGGTGTCCCACACGTAGGCTGGGCGCGCTCCGACCATCCGCGAGCGCACCACCTCGCCGGCCTTCGGCTTCTCCCGGGGGCCGAGCCGCCGCCACGATCCCGCGTCGGCAGGGGTTGCGGTGGCGAACCGGCCCGTCACCGGCGCGAAAATCATGTACCCCGGCTGGCCCTTCATCACCTGCCGCCCCAGACCCTGCCACTGCCGGTACCCGGCAACCAGAGTGGGGAAGGGCTCCGGCACCCGGCCTGCCTCGAACGCGGCCTCGTGCTGCACCCAGATCAGCATCGTGTTGTTGAACGACCGCGACCGGAACCGTGCCGCGAAGGACAGCGCCTGCCGCCAATCGTCACCCGAGACCAGCGACTCGACCGCGCCCGTCAGTTTCTCGTGCAGCTCGTCGAGCTTCGCTTCCCTTGCCGCGCGGGCGTCCTCGTTCGATGCCATGCTCCGGCCTCCTCTTCGGCGGGCCGCGCCAAGGTTGCGCGCGGCGGTACACCTGACAGGTAGGCGCGAGCACCCGCGCCCGAACCGTGAGCTGGACATCGTTCACCCCCTTGAGGCAGCCCGAGCCGAGACCGGAACCGAGTATTGAGCATGCTCAAAGTGTCCCGGAGTCCTGTTCTAACACTGACCGTTGAGCATGCGCAAGCCTTGATTTGTGCATGCTTAACGAGTACGGTTGAGCATGCACAACCGCTCTCCGGGGTGGATCACATCGATGCCTTGCCCGTCGCGAAGGGAAGGGGGTCACCGTCATGACCGAAGACGAGAGTCAGGCTGCGGCCGAAGACCTCGCCAAACGTCTGCGGCTCCTGATGGACGTCGCCGTCGCCGAGTCCGGCACGGAACCGACCTACTCGCAGATCGCCGACTACCTCCAAGAGCGAGGCACCAACCTGTCGCGGTCGCGCTGGACGTACATGGTCAACGGCCACCGTTACGTCCAAGACCCCGCCGTCTTCGAGGGGCTGGCCGCGTTCTTCGACGTGGACGCGGCGTTCCTGCTCGGTGAGGACGGTGCCGCTACCCCCGAGAAGGTCTCAGCGCAGCTCGATCTGGTTCGGTCCATGCGTGCCGCGAAGGTGAAGTCTTACGCAGCGCGCACCCTCGGCGACATCTCGCCGAAAGCACTCCACGCCATCACCAAGTTCCTGGATGAGGAAATGACACCAACGCCTGAGCACTGACAGGTGTCGCGCAGGGCGAAGCCGATACCGGTCGCTGCTCCCTACTGAGAGGGGCGAACCGTGAACATAGAACAGGCCGTATCGGCGGCCGTCGCGGGCCTTCAGCTCGGCAATACCTTCACCTTCGACGACCTCCTCCGCTCTGTCCAGGACCAGCGGCACCGCAGGCTCCGCGTCATCGAGCTCGCCGACCTCGACACGCACGACGGCCTCTGCGCGCTCTGGCTGGCCACTGATACCGACGACCTCGTGCTCCACGCCCGCACCGACTCGATACTCCACCGTCAACAGTTCGTCTTGCACGAGTTCGCGCACATGATCCTCGGCCATTGCGACGGCGATGACTGCACCGTCGACGAGGCGCTGCTGCCCAACATCCCGCCTTACACCCGAGGACGCCTGCTCCGGCGGCAAGACCTTGACAGCGAAACCGAGATCGCCGCCGAGTCCCTTGCCGACAAGCTCGCCGCCGGCATCCGAGGATCGGTGTTCGCCGAGTCGGCCTACTCGGAGGTCTTCGGATGATCCAGACGCTCGTCGCTACGCTCATGTGGGCGCTCGTGGCGAGCCTGCTTATCTTCCGCCGCAAACGCACCGACCGAAGCATCACCTACGCCGCACTCGCCATCGCCATCGCGATGACGATGAATGTCGATGGAATCTACACGGTCGTCGATCCGCTCCTCGGCGGCACGAACTTCGCAACACTGCTCGCGGACGCGCTGCTGATGACCGGACTGTTCTTCCTCGGACGGGGCGTCATGAAGTCCGGAGAGTACCGGCCCACGCTCGTCCGCGCCGCCGTGAGCGCACCCATGCTCGTGATCTCGCTCTCCGCGATCGCCGTGACGTTCCTGTTCATCGACCGCGGCCCGACGACCACGCAGTTCATGAACGACTTCGGCGCCCAACCCGCGACGGCTGCCTACTCGATCATCACCTTCGTCTATGGCGGCATCGTCATCGCCGCGATGCTCACCCTCGCCGCCCGGCGATACCGGCACAGCGCCGGTGTCCAGCGCCTGCCCGCAGCGCTGCTGACGCTCGGGTCAGCTTTCGGCGTCGCCCTCTGCCTCGCTGTGATCGTCATGGACATCGCCCACGTCACCGGCCGACTCGGCTTCCTGCATGCCGCTCAGCCCGCCTACGGGCCGCTCTCGCTCCTGTCGTTCCTATTCCTCTGCGCCGGATTCGCCGCGCAACCCGCCGTCCGGCGCGCCCAGCACTACCTGCGCGACAAGCGCACAGCCGCCCTCGCGGCACAGCTGGAGTCACTCTGGAACCGAGCGACACAGGTGCGGCCCGGCCTGAGCCAAGCAGACCCGCTCGCCGCCAGCACGGAAGACCCCGAAGGGCACCTCCACCGGGTGATCGTCGAAATCCGCGACGCGATGATCGACCCCCGAGTCACCTTCGACACCAGCCGAACTGAACGCGCCCTGCTCGAACGAGCCGAGAGTCACCTCGTCGGAAACGACACCACCGTCGCGACGGCCTTGCCCGTCCCGAATGTCGAGGAGCGTGAATCGTGATCGGGCGCATCGCCCTCGGCAGCGGGCTAGCGGCAGCAGCGACAGCAGGGGCCGGATACGCCATCGCGCGCCGGCTCACCGCACCTGCCGGTCCACGCGCCTTCGACCTCACCATCCGATGCGTCGAGCACGACGACAACGGCGACCTGATAGTGCTCGACCGCACCGACCAAACCACCGCGCCTGGCATCTACAACCTCTGGTTCGAGAACGGAGGCTGGACGCAACTCTCCGCACAGATCGTCGATCGTGGACCGACTCGCGTCGCTCGCAAGATCACCGGCGCTGCACCGGGTCTCACCCCGAAGGTCGGCGATCGTGCCTCGTGGAGCGGCATCTACTACGCCACCCCAGCGGACGCCGGACTCCACGCCCGCGACATCAGCATCACGACCCCCGCAGGGCCGTGCCCGGCCTGGCGCATCGACGGGGACCCTTCGACGTGGGCGATCCACATCCACGGCCTCGGCAGCACCCGCGCCGGAACCCTCCGCGGCGTCCTCGCCGCAACCGAACTCGGCTACACCTCTCTCGTCGTCAGCTACCGCAACACAGCAGAAGGGCCGCGAGTCGGCACCCGCCGCTCAACCCTCGGCCACACCGAGACGACCGACGTTGACGAAGCCATCGGGTACGCCGTCCGACGGGGAGCCCAGCAGATCGTGCTCTTCGGCTGGTCAATGGGCGCCGTGATCGCTCTCCAGATTGCCGACCGGCCCCGACATCACAGCCTGATCGCTGCGCTCGTACTCGACTCGCCAGTCCTCAACTGGACCGAAGTCATCAAGACGAACTGCACCCGCGGCGGACTCCCCGCCAGAGCCGGGCACCTCGCGACTCCGTGGCTCACCATCCAGCCGCTCGCTCGCCTCATCGGCCTACCGGGCCGCATCCCACTCCGGTCCTTCGACTGGATCGCCAGAGCCGCAGACCTCACGATGCCCACACTGATCCTCCACGGCACCCGTGACGACTCCGTACCGATCCGGCTCTCCCAGGCACTCCGAGACGACCACCCGGACCTCGTCGAGCTGGAAACCTTCGACGCCGGCCACACCCTCTCCTGGAACACCGACCCCAACCGGTGGCAGGAAGCAGTGACGACCTGGCTCCAAGCACGTGTCACCCGCTGATCGGCAGAGCGAAGCGACCACCCTCGGCACCCACCTCGTCCGGCCACGCCCGGAGAAACCCAACTCAAGCCGTACCTCGGCCGGTATCATCGTGAGTGTTGGCCTGCCTGGGCCATTGAGCGAGGGAGGACCAACGTGGCTGAGCCGTGGCTGTCCGCAGACGACATTGCCGCCCACCTCGGGATCACCAAAGACACCGTCTACACCTGGATCGCCGAGAAAGCCATGCCCGCCCACAAGGTCGGACGCCTCTGGAAGTTCCAAGCCAGCGAGATCGACGACTGGGTGCGACGAGGCGGAGCCTCATCCTCGGCTCACGACGAGGATGCCGGGTAGTCGCGTGCGGATCATCAACAACGTCTCCGACCTGCTGGGCGACGATCTCAAGGCCGAGATTGCCCAGGGCTCGAAGGTGCGCATTGCCGCGTCTACGTTCTCGATCTTCGCGTTCGAGGCACTTCGCAAAGAGCTGGAAAAGGTCAGCGAGCTGGAGTTCATCTTCACGTCGCCGTCGTTCGTGACCGAGAAGGTGACGGACAAGCTCCGCAAGGAGCGGCGCGAGTTCTTCATCCCCGGCGGGCAGGCCGAGTCGAGCCTGGCTGGGTCCGATTTCGAGATCAGGCTGCGCAACAAGCTCACCCAGCGCGCGATCGCACGAGAGTGCGCCGACTGGGTCCGCCGGAAGGTTACCTTCCGCTCGAATGCCACCGGCAACCCGATGCAGCAGTTCGCGGTCATCGACGACAAGGCGGCTTACACGCAACTCCAGGGGTTCACCACCGCCGATCTCGGCTACGAACGTGGCAACGCCGTGTCGAGCTTCGTGAACCGGCTCGACGAAGCTCCGATGACCGAGCAGTACATGCAGCTGTTCGACCAGATCTGGCACAACCCCGACCAGGTCAGCGATGTTACCCAGGCCGTCCACGACCACATCGCCAGCGTGTACTCCGAGAACTCCCCGGCACGCATCTACTTCTTGATCCTCTACAACCTGTTCGCAGAGTTCCTCGACGACATCACCGAAGACGTACTCCCGAACGACCGCACCGGGTATCAGGAGACGAAGGTCTGGCAGAGCCTTTACAACTTCCAGCGCGACGCGGCCACCGGCATCATCAATAAGTTGGAGACCTACAACGGCTGCATCCTCGCCGACTCCGTCGGCCTCGGCAAGACGTTCACCGCGCTCGCGGTCATCAAGTACTACGAGCTGCGCAACAAGTCCGTGCTGGTGCTCTGCCCGAAGAAGCTCGCCGAGAACTGGACGAACTACAACGCCAACCTGACGACCAACATCTTCGCCTCCGATCGGTTCAACTACGACGTGCTTGCCCATACCGATCTCTCCCGCACAAAGGGTGAGTCGCTCGGTCTGCGGCTGGATCGGATCAACTGGGGCAACTACGACCTCGTCGTGATCGACGAGTCCCACAACTTCCGCAATGCCGACTATGCCGAGGAGAAGGAGTCGCGCTACCAGCGCCTCATGCGCCAGGTCATCCGCGAGGGCGTGAAGACCAAGGTGCTGATGCTCTCGGCCACCCCGGTGAACAACCGGTTCAATGACCTCAAGAACCAGCTCCAGCTCGCCTACGAGGGCGAGTCGGAGAACCTCGCCCAACACCTGAACCTGTCCACGACGGTCGAGAAGGTGTTCTCCGACGCGCAACGCGTGTTCAACGAGTGGTCCAAGCTGGACCCTGAGCACCGCACCACTGACCGCATCCTCCAGACGCTCGACTTCGACTTCTTCGAGTTGCTCGATTCGGTCACCATCGCCCGCTCGCGCAAACACATCCAGGCGTTCTACGACACCACCGAGATCGGCGCCTTCCCGGAACGACGCCCGCCGCTCTCCATCCGCGAGCCGCTCACGGACCTCCCGGACGTGCCCGGCTTCAACGACATCTTCGAGCAGCTCCAGGCACTGACCCTCGCCGTCTACACCCCGCTCGCCTACGTGTTCCCGAGCCGACGCTCCAAGTACGAAGACCTCTACAACGTCACCGCCGGCAGTGCCCGATCCAATCTCGGACAGGCAGGGCGTGAGCAGGGCTTGAAGAAGCTCATGACCGTCAACCTGCTCAAGCGTCTGGAAAGCTCGGTCGATGCCTTCCGCCTCACTCTGGCGAAGATCGAGGGCTCCGTCACCCACACGCTCGGGCGTATCAGCAACCACGCGGGCAACCTCGCCGACCTGAGCCCCGAGCTCGCAGGGCTCGACTTCGATGTCGATGACGAAGACGACGCGAACATCGAGGCGCTGTCCTTCGGCGAGAAGATCAAGATCGACCTCGACGACCTCGACATCGAGTCCTGGCAGCGCGACCTGTGGAACGACCGCGAGACCCTGCGCGAGCTCCTCGACGAGATGCGCAAGGTCACCCCCGACCACGACCTCAAGCTCCGCAGACTTAAGCAACTCATCGAGGACAAGGCCCGGCACCCGATCAACGACGGCAACCGCAAGGTGCTCGTGTTCTCCGCCTTCGCAGACACCGCCGACTACCTCTACCGCGAACTTGCGCCCACGCTCGCAGCCGCCGGGCTGGACACAGCCGTGATCACCGGTGGCAGCCACGGTGCGAAGACGACCCTCGGCACGGGCTTCGACTTCCAGCAGGTCATGTCGCTATTCTCGCCTCGCTCCAAGCAGCGCCATCTCACGATGCCGCGCGAGACCCGCGAGCTGGATGTGCTCGTCGGCACCGACGTGATCAGCGAGGGCCAGAACCTCCAGGACTGCGACTACCTGATCAACTACGACATCCACTGGAACCCGGTACGCATCATCCAGCGCTTCGGGCGCATCGACCGCATCGGCTCCACCAACAGCCAGATTCAGCTCGTGAACTTCTGGCCCGACATCTCCCTCGACGAGTACATCAACCTCAAGGAGCGCGTCGAGAACCGCATGGTCATCGCCGACCTCGCCAGCACCGCCGACGACAACGTCCTCACCCTCGAAGACTCCGACGCCGCCTTCCGCAAGGAGCAGCTCCGCAAGCTCCAAGACGAAGTGATCGAGCTCGAAGACGTCCGCACCGGTGTCTCGATCACTGATCTCGGGCTCAACGACTTCCGTATGGACCTGCTCGGCTACATCAAGGAACACGGCGACCTCGAAACCGCGCCCCGCGGCCTCCACGCTGTGATCCCAGCCGACCCCGCAAAGGGACTGCGACCCGGCGTCATCTTCGCCCTGCGAAACCTCACCGCAGACGAACACATCAACCGAGGCAACCGCCTCCACCCGCACTACCTCGTCTACCTCGACGACCAGGGCGAGGTCATCGCGAATCACACCGAAGCCAAGCACCTCCTCGACCTGCTGCGCGTCGGCTGCCGACCCTACGAAGAGCCGGTCACCGAAGTCGTCGGCGTGTTCAATGCCGCGACCGGCGAGGGTGCGCAGATGGGCAAGTACTCGGCGCTGCTCACCGATGCGATCCACTCCATGATCGATGTCACCGAGGAACGCGACATCGACAGCCTCTTCACTGGCGGCAGCACCACCGCCCTCACCCAAAACATCGCCGGCCTCGACGACTTCGAGCTGACCGCGTTCATCGCTGTCGTAGACCCCACCGAGGGCCGTGCCGATGACTGACATCCTCTACCGCTGGCCAGAGGCAGCAAAGTTCGGCAGACGCGTGCCCAAAGAGAAGTTCTACGAGCGCGGCACCGTCAGCACCGCAGTGCGCGAGAAGTTCATCAACGAAGTCCAACGCATCACCTGGGCCTACAAACTCGCCGAAGCCACGATCAACCTCCCTGGCACGTCGGCGGTGCCCGAGATACAGGTCTTCACGATCGACGCCAAGACCGATGACGTCAGCGAGGGTGTCCTGGGCGCCATCGACAGGGCCATCCCGTTCCCGATCATCTTCGAGATCGCGCGCCACCGCGCCGATCAGCCCGAGGCCCGGATGGTCGCGGCGCACAAGCAGCTCGGGGTCGGAACGCCGAAGCTCAGCGCCTACTACTCGACCGGTTGGCAGCCAGGAGGCACGGGGCGGCAGGCCATGCCGACGGCCATCACGCTGCCCGCGCTCTACGCTGCGCTCCTGCAGCCGCTGACGCCGATCACAGCGCGCCCGGGCGAGGAAATGTCAGACGTCGCCGACAGACTGGCCACGGTGCGCAAGCTCGAACGCGAGGTCGCGTCCTTGGAGCGCAAGCTCCGTACCGAGCCACAGCTCAACCGCAAGGTCGAGCTCCGCCGCACACTCAAGACGAAGCAACACGAACTGGAACAGCACAGGTAACCCGTGGAGAGACTACGCATGACATCACCCGACCTCACGCAGGCCAACATCGACAAGATCGCCGAACTGTTCCCCAGCGTCGTCACCGAGAGTTCAGACGTCGACGGCAACCCCGCGCGAGCGGTCGACTTCGACCTGCTGCGTCAGGAACTCAGCGACCACATCGTCGAGGGTCCGCAGGAACGATACCGGCTCGACTGGCCCGGCAAGCGTGCCGCCGCCTTCACTGCGAACGCTCCGATCGCGAAGACCCTTCGCCCCGTGCGGGAGGAGTCGGTCGACTTCGACAACACGAAGAACCTCTTCATCGAGGGCGACAACCTCGACGCCCTCAAGCTGCTCCAGGAGTCCTACCTCGGCAAGGTCAAGCTGATCTACATCGACCCTCCGTACAACACTGGCAACGACTTCGTCTACGAGGACGACTTCGCCGAGTCGAACGTCGACTACCTGGAGCGTTCTGGGCAGACACTCGCATCAGGTGAACGTCTCGTGGCGAACCCGGAGTCGAACGGGCGCTTCCACTCGGATTGGCTATCGATGATGTACCCGAGGCTGAGGTTGGCGCGGAACTTGCTCTCTTCCGATGGATTCATATTCATCAGCATCGACGAAGGCGAACAAGCCGCCTTGCGTCACATCTGTGATGAGGTCTTCGGGACCCCGAACTACGTCACAACGATCATGTGGCGTCGCAAGCGCGAAACGTCGAATGACTCCAAGAACGTCGCGATCCAGGGTGAGTACATTCTTGTTTACGCACGCTCAGCGGAGGGAGCTCTCGCACTTGAGCCCCTGGCCGAGGATTACGTTGCTGCGTCGTATCGCGACCCGACCTCTGAGTTTCCGGAAGGACGTTGGCGCGGGGTACCTATTACGGTTTCCAAGGGGCTGAAGGGCGGCGGATACGATTACTCGGTCGTGACCCCGTCCGGTGACGAGATTTCCAGAACATGGGCCTATCCCCGCGAGAGTTTCGAGAGATTGGCTTCGTCGGGGCGACTCTACTGGGGTGCAAATGGAGCCGGTGTTCCTCAGCGAGTGATGTACGCGCACGAAAGCCAAGGGCAGCCGACGACGAACTACTGGGATGCGACCGGCTCGAACAAAGAGGGCAAGAAGGTAATCCTGGACCTGTTCGGAGAGGCGGTCTTTGACACCGTCAAGCCAGTCTCTCTCCTCCAACGGATCATCGGACTTGCGAGCGTCAAGGACTCGATCGTCATGGACTTCTTCGCAGGATCGGCAACTACCGCGCATGCGGTATTGGCCGCAAATGCCATTGATGGCGGCACGCGCCGCTTCATTGTGGTTCAGCTCGATGAAGTGGTGAGCCAGGATTCCACGGCAGCACAGAATGGGTACGGCGTGGTCTCCGAGATCAGCCGAGAGCGCATCCGTCGCGCGGGCGTCAAGCTCAAGAGCGACGCCGGCGTTCTCCAAGACCGGATTGATGTTGGGTTCAGAGCGCTCCGTGTGGATACAACGAACCTGGCCGACACGTCCATCACCGCTGACGAGCTCGTGCAGACAGCCCTGCTCGACGTTGTCGGCAGCGTGAAACCTGACCGCACAGGCGAAGACCTCCTGTTCCAGGTCCTTCTCGACTGGGGCTTGGAACTCACGATGCCGATCAAGAAGGAGACCATCGATGGCTTCGAGGTGTACGACGTTGAGGAGGGTGCGTTGATCCTGTGCACACGTCCGCGTGAGGCGCGCTCTCTCTCTCTCTCTCTCTCTCTCTCTCTCTCTCTCTCGGGCTGCCGCGGCCATCGCGGAGCGTCAGCCGCTTCGTGTCGTGTTCCTCGACGAAGACTTTGCGGACGACGCGGAGCGCATCAACGTCGGGCAGGTGTTCAGTGAACGCTCGCCACACACTGAGGTCAAGACCATATGACCGTCGCTCGCTGGTCGGTGGTGCGTGATGGAGAAGCGCACTCTGCATTCCCCCGACCTCACCGCTCGCAACATCGAGCGGATTGCCGACCTGTTCCCGCAGGTCATCACCGAGTCGCGAGACGCGGAGGGCAACGTGACCCTCGCCGTTGACTTCGATCTTCTCCGACAGGAACTCTCTGACCACGTCGTCGAGGGTCCGCAAGAGCGGTACCGGCTCGACTGGCCAGGCAAGCGTGCTGCCGCCTTCACTGCCAACGCGCCGATCGCCAAGACCTTGCGTCCCGTTCGCGAGGAGTCGGTGGACTTCGACACCACGAAGAACCTCTTCATTGAGGGCGACAACCTCGACGCGCTCAAGCTGCTCCAGGAGTCGTACCTCGGCAAGGTCAAGCTGATCTACATCGACCCGCCCTACAACACCGGCAACGACTTCGTCTACGAGGATGACTTCGCGGAGACGAGCGCTGAGTACCTGGCCCGTTCGGGCCAGACCTCGCAGGCGGGCGACCGCCTCGTCGCGAACACCGAGGCAAACGGCCGCTTCCACTCTGACTGGCTGAGCATGATGTATCCCCGCCTCAAGCTCGCGCGCAATCTGCTGATGGACGACGGCTTCATCTTCATCTCAATCGATGACCATGAGGTCGCGAATCTGATGCGGCTGTGCGAAGAGGTCTTTGGTGCAGAGAACGCCATTGCAACGTTCGCGTGGCAGAAGACCCTGACTAGACGCAACGATGCAACGTTCGTCTCGAATGCCCACGAATACGTGGTCTGCTTCGCTCGCAATGCTAACGCTGCGTACTTCAACAAGGTTGAGACGGATGATAAGCAACGGGCAACATATACGAATCGCGACAACGATCCTCGTGGCGACTGGCTCGCCGTCCCGTTCCATGCTCCCAACATCCGACCAAATCTGACCTATCCCATCACCACTCCTTCTGGGCGGGTGCTCATGCCGCCGTCAGGGCGGTGTTGGAGCACGACGCAAGACCAGTTCGAAGAGCTTCGACGGGATGATCGGATTTACTTCGGCAAGAACGGCGATGGAATGGCCCAGCGGAAGAAATTCTGGTCTGAGCGCGAGCTTGGCATGGTGCCATGGACATGGTGGCCGCACGATGAGGCCGGCGAGAATCGTGGAGCCACCAAGGAGATCAAAGACCTGTTTGACGGCGAAGTTGTCTTCTCGGCCCCGAAGCCGACGCGCCTCATCCAGAAGATAATCGAGCTCGTGCCGAACGAGCCGGGCGATGTCGTGCTGGACTTCTTTGCCGGTTCAGGAACTACCGCCGATGCCGTCCTTCGGTGGAACGCCACTGGGAAGTCTCCGTGGTCGTTCGTGCTTGTTCAGGCGGATGAGCGATCTGATCCCAAGTCCGTCGCTGCTGGGCTTGGATACGCAGACCTTGCTTCGATTTCTCGCGAGCGCGTCAGGCGCGCGGCACGCGCTGTGAAGCAAGCAGAGGGGCTGATCGATACCCCATCTGATCTTGGTTTTAGGGCGTTTCGGGTTGACGGAAGCAGCCTTCTGGACGTGCTGCGAACTCCTGACGAGACCGACCAACTCGGTCTCAGTGCCTTGGAACTGAGCATCGACTCTGACCGCTCCGAGGAGGACCTGCTGTTCCAGGTACTGCTCGATTGGGGCCTTGAACTGTCGCTTTCACTTGTGCGTGAGGCGATTGACGATCGGGAGGTGTTCTCTGTCGATGAGGGCGCGCTGATCGCCTGCTTCGCGGACTCTGTGACTCCCGAGGTCGTGCGAGTGATCGCCCAGCGTGGCCCGCTGCGCGCGGTCTTCCGCGACGATGCGTTCGAGTCCGATGCTGCGCGCATCAACGCTGAGCAGGTGTTCCGTGAGGTGTCACCCGCGACCGAGGTAAGGACGATCTGAGGAACGACATGACCCTGACGAACGACGAACTCACCGAGCTCCTCGACCGGCTGTTGGCTGGTTGGGAGAACGAGGTTGTCGAGTTCAAGGAGGCTGCGCGTCAGTTCTCTGCGGACAAGACCGGTGAGTACGTCTCGGCGCTGAGCAACGAGGCGAACCTGCGCGGGCTCGCGTCGGGGTGGCTCGTGTTCGGCGTCTCGAACGCTCGGCAGGTCGTTGGCACGACGCATCTCATCGATGTGCAGCAGCGTCAGACCTTGAAGCACCACATCCATCAGTCGATCGACCAAGGGCTGACCGTGCGCGAGGTCTACGAGGTCACGCACTCGGGCAATCGCGTGGTGCTTCTGGAGGTGCCGGCTGCGCCTGGCGGCATCCCGATCTCGTGGAAGGGTGACTACCGAGCTCGTGCCGGCGAGAGCCTGGTGCCGCTCTCCCTGGACAAGTTGGATGAGATTCGGCGGCAGACCATCAGTGCCGACTGGTCGGCGGTCGTGGTTCCTGACGCCACGCTCGCTCACCTCGATCCCGCGGCGATCACCCGCGCACGACAGGGGTTCACCGAACGGTACGCCTCCCGTATCCCTCCCGCCGGCATCGACTCATGGGATGACGCGACGTTCTTAGCCAAAGCGAGGTTGACCCGCGATGGTCATATCACCCGAGCCGCGCTCCTTCTGCTCGGTGCCGACACCTCGACGCATCTGCTGACCCCGCACCCGGCGCAGATGACCTGGAAGCTCGTTGGCGAGCAGCGGGCGAACGAGCACTTCAGGCTGCCGTTCCTGCTGAACACCACGGCGCTCGCGAAGCGCATCCGCAACGTGCAGCTCCGGCTCCTGCCGCCAGATGAGTTGATCTATCGAGAGATCAGCAAGTACGACGAACGCAGCCTGCTCGAAGCGCTCTACAACTGCATCGCGCACCAGGACTACACGCGAAACTCTCGGATCATCGTCACCGAGCATGCCGACCGCATCGTGTTCGAAAGTGTGGGCGAGTTCTTCGACGGCGCACCCGATGACTACGCCCTGGACGAGCGCACCCCGCGGCAGTATCGCAACCCGTTCCTCGTGGAGGCGATGACGGAGTTGAACCTCATCGACCAGATGGGCTACGGAATCCACCGGATGGTGCAGGACCAGGTCCGTCGCTTCCTGCCGCTGCCCGACTACGACCTCAGCACCGCCGGCGAGGTGAAGCTCACCATCCCGGGCGCGGTGATCGACGAGTCCTACTCCCAACTACTCATGGTCCGAACCGATCTCCCCCTCGAAGACGTGCTTGCGCTGGATCGAGTGCAGAAGGGACTCGACATCAGCGAGAAGGCCGCCCGCCATCTTCGGAGAGCTGGCCTGATCGAGGGCCGCAAGCCCCACCGCCGGATCACGCCTCGCGTCGCAGCGGCGACCGGTGCGATGGCCGACTACATCCGCACCCGGCCCCAGGCGGACGCTCACTACGCAGCTCTGCTGAGTGATTTTCTCCGCGCGCAAGGACACGCAGACCGCGGCGACGTAGAGGCCCTGCTTCGGCCGGCGCTCAGTGAAGCGCTCACCGAGCAGCAGAAGGCAACCAAGATCACGAACCTCCTGACCAAGCTGCGCCGCCACGGCCTCATCGTCAACCGCGGCACCCGCACGAAGCCACGGTGGGAGCTTTCTTACGCAGGCGACGAAGGCGCGCAGTCCGAGCCCCCGCGCAAGAAGGATGACGACGCCGGCGGTACGGCCAGAGGGCCCGGATCAGCGTGAACACACGCATCCCCGCCGCCCGCAACCTTCTAGCAGCGACGACGAACAGCGCCGATTGCAGAAAGAAAGACACTCGATGAAGCTCCAGTTCAAGGTCCAGCAGTACCAGACCGATGCCGTCGATGCTGTCGTCGAGATCTTCGCCGGGCAACCGAAGCATGACGGCATCTCCTACCGGATCGACCCCGGCAAGGTCCGCCCCGCGACCGCCCCGGCACTGTTCGAGGCCGAGGAGCGCCCGGACGCCGGTCTGCGCAACGCTGAGATCGTCCTGTCAGGAGCGCAACTGCTGGAGAACGTGCACGCAGTGCAGCGGTCACGGAACCTCCCACTGTCGCCCAAGCTCGCCTCCAGTGCCGCCGCTCCCGGCGCACCGAACCTTGACGTGGAGATGGAGACGGGCACGGGCAAGACCTACGTCTACATCAAGACGATCATGGAACTGCACAAGCGGTACGGCTGGTCGAAGTACATCATCGTGGTGCCGTCGGTCGCGATCCGCGAGGGCGTGAAGAAGTCGTTCGACGTGACTGCCGAGCACTTTCAGCAGCTCTACGGCACCAAGCCGCGCTCATTCATCTACAACTCATCCCAGCTGCACGAGCTGGAGCGGTTCAGTTCGGATGCCGGGGTGCAGGTGATGATCATCAACATCCAGGCGTTCAACGCCACCGGTAAGGACAACCGCCGCATCTACGACGAGCTGGACGATTTCCAGTCGCGCCGTCCGATCGACGTGATCAGCGCCAACCGTCCGATCGTGATCATCGACGAGCCGCAGAAGATCGGAGCGCCCAAGTCGCTGGAGGCGCTGTCACGGTTCAACGCCTTGATGCTGCTGCGGTACTCCGCCACGCACAAGGTCGATCACACCAAGGTGCACCGGCTCGACGCGCTGGATGCCTACAACCAGAAGCTCGTAAAGAAGATCGCCGTGCGGGGCATCACCGTGAAGGGACTCGCCGGATCGACCGCCTACCTGTACCTGGACGCCATCGAGATCGCCAAGGGTGCCAAGCCTCGCGCGCGGGTCGAGATCGAGGTGCAGACGGCCTCGGGCATCAAACGGCAGGTCAAACGCCTCGACATGGGCGCCAACCTCCACGATGTCTCAAACGGGATCGAGGCATACAAGGGCCTGTTCATCACCGAGGTGGATGCCAACCGCGACGTGATCGAACTGAGCAACGGCGACGTGGTCGTAGCGGGACAGCTTGCCGACCGGGATGTCACCGAGGAGACCAAGCGGCGCATCCAGATTCGAGAGGTCGTCCGGGCGCATCTGGACAAGGAACGCGAGCTGTTCAGCCAAGGCGTCAAGGTGCTCTCGCTGTTCTTCATCGACGAGGTCGCCAAGTACCGCGACTACAGTCGCGAGGACACCCTGGGTGACTATGCGCGCATGTTCGAGGAGGAGTACGCCGCGATCCGCGACGAGGTGCTCGGCGAACTCGCCATCGACGCGGCCACCGAGGACTACCAGACCTACCTGCGTCGCGACGACGTGCACCGAGTGCACGAGGGCTATTTTTCCATCGACAAGAAGACCAAGCACCAGATCGACGGCAAGGTCTCCGGCCGGGGCGACGACAAGGGCCAGTCCACCGACACCGACGCCTACGATCTGATCCTCAAAGACAAGGAACGCTTGCTGTCCTTCGCCGAACCCGTCCGGTTCATCTTCTCCCACTCCGCGCTGCGCGAGGGTTGGGACAACCCCAACGTGTTCGTCATGGGCATGCTCAAGAAGAGCGACAACACCGTCTCCCGCCGCCAGGAGATTGGACGCGGGCTCCGGCTGGCCGTCGATCAGCACGGCGAGCGGATGGACAACCCCGTCACGGTGCACGACATCAACGAGCTGACCGTCGTCACCGACGAGTCCTACACCGACTTCGTGACCGGCCTCCAACGTGAAATCTCCGAGTCGCTCGCGGCGCGGCCGCGCAAGGCCAGCGTCAAGTTCTTCGTCGGCAAGACCATCCAGACGCTTTCAGGCGAGTCGGTCATCGAGGAAGCCGTCGCCCAGGCGCTCTACAAGTACCTGGTCAAGAACGACTACGTGAACGACGACGACACCATCTCCGATGCCTACAAGCAGGCCAAGCAAGACGGAACCTTTGCCGTGCCAACTTCCGAGGCGCTCCTCCCGGTGATCGACTTCGTATGGCCGCTGATCGACGTGCTCTACCTCGACCTGCCGGTCCCCACCGACGACCGCAAGCCGAAGAAGATTCCGCTGAACGAGGCCAACTTCGCCCGCAAGGAGTTCCAGGCACTGTGGGGCAGGATCAACCACCGCGCCGTCTACCAGGTCGAGTTCGACTCCAGCGAGCTGATCCGCAAAGCGATCGAGCACCTCGACAAGCACCTCAACGTCGCCGCGCTGCAATACGTCGTGCAGGCCGGCCAGCAGCGCGAGCAGTTGGAGGCGGACGACCTGACCAGCGGCTCCGGCTTCGCGGTGCAGACCACGCAGACGTACACCGAGACCGTGAGCGCCGGCTCGCAGGTGAAGTACGACCTGCTGGGCGAGATCACCGAGAAGACCCAGCTCACCCGTCGCACGGTCGCGGCGATCCTCCGCGGCGTCACGCCAGGAACGTTCGCCAAGTTCCGCCTCAACCCCGAACAGTTCATCACCGAGGCGGCACGGCTCATCAACGAGCAGAAGGCCACGGTCATTGTCGAGCACCTCGCCTACGACGCGCTCGAAGACCGCTTCGACTCTGCGATCTTTACCGAGAACCAGACCGCCCAAGACTTCTCGAAGGCAGGATCGAAACTCAAGAAGCACGTCTACGACTACGTGGTCACCGACTCCAAGATCGAGCGCGAGTTCGTCACTGAACTCGACACCAGCCACGAGGTCGCCGTGTACGCGAAGCTCCCGCGAGGGTTCTTCATCCCCACCCCGGTCGGCGACTACAACCCCGATTGGGCCATCGCCTTCACCGAGGGCAGCGTCAAGCACGTGTACTTCGTCGCTGAGACCAAGGGCTCGCTTTCCACACTCCAACTCAAGGGCGTCGAGGACGCCAAGATCGAGTGCGCCCGCAAGTTCTTCGCCTCACTCAGCGAGAAGAACGGCCACGACGTTACCTACGACGTGGTGACCGACTACACCGAGCTGATGCAGCTCGTTTCTGGCGGGTAGCCACGATGACGATCGAGCTCTACTTCTCACAGCATTTCGGAGTATCGCCGAAAGTTCTGGAGGACTACGGCGCCTTCGATATCAGCCTCGCTTCAGACCTACCACTCTTCATCGACCCCTTTCTCCTCTTCAACAGCCAGAAGCCGGAGTATCGCGATCTTCACGAAGGAATGATCCGCTACCTGGTCTTCCTTCGCGACCGGGCGACCCCCGACCTCGATCCTGGGCTCATCAAGTCCTGGTACATGTTCCAGGAGGTGAAGCAGAACTGGCTCGGATTCACGGTGCTCGGCAACTCGGGTAGCGGGCTCGGCAAGGACTTTGCCCGCGCGCTCCACAACTCTCTCGGCTCGATACTGAAGGGGTTCGGGTCGGAGTCGATCACCAAGGGTGCTCACCTGGAGAAGCTTGCGCTCATCAAAGAAGGCGTCGGACGTGACAACATCAGCGACTTCACGACGAACCTCATCAAGAGTTATCTGCTGGAGTACACGCAGGCGTTCGCCCAGGCGCATCTGTCGTCCGACCAGCGCGGCGCGTTCTCGGTCGCTCGCGCGGTCTTCAACTACGAGACGGAGACCTGGGAACCGCGCCGGTACGACCTGCCCGCACTCCGCGGCGACTACGTCCTGCTCACCCCAGCCGACATGCTCACCAAGGACGACACTTGGATCAGTCGCTCTGACCTGGTGCGCGAGTTCAGCAGCATCCCCGACGCGATCGAGGATGACCAGCTCCGTGCGCAGGTCAACAACTACCTCTTCAAGAAGCTGAGCGACAACCCCACGAAGAAGGAGTACTCGGACCTGGCGGCCGCGGCGATCCTCCAGTTCCCGGAAGTCATCGACTACTACATCCGCCAGAAGGAGAACACCGGGGAGCAGGCAGTCGGACTCAGTGCCATGAGGCGGCAGGAGGTCTTCGAGGTTCTCGTGCGGATGGTGCAACAGGTCGTCGAGGACATCCGTACAAACACCACGCTGTACCAGACGCCGGTTAACAGCTACGACGAGGCGCTCGCTCGGGCGATCGGCTTCAAGCAGTACATCGAGAACCAGGACGGTCACCGACTTCTCAACCGGCCAGGCCACGAACGCCCCCTCGCCACGGAGAAGGAAGTCCAGCTCTTCTTCGGCCTGATCTTCTTCGGGAGCGAGTTCGACGTGAACCGCGAGGTAAACAACGGGCGCGGGCCAGTGGACTTCAAGGTGAGCAAAGGGGCCATCGACAAATCGCTCATCGAGATCAAGCTCGCCAGCAACAGTCAACTGAAGCGAAACCTCCAGAACCAGGTAGCAGTCTACGAGAGGGCCAACGGCACTCGCACCTCGGTCAAGATGATCGTCTGCTTTACGGACGCCGACGTTGCGAAGGTCGATGCTGTCCTGAAAGAACTGGACCTCCGCGGCGAAAAGTCCATCGTCGTCATCGACGCACGTTCGGACAACAAGCCCTCGGGATCAAAAGCTTGAGCCGCTTCAACTGCTCGTGGGCCTGTCACCGCAGCGCCGAGAGCGCGGCCACAGCCTGGAGCGGCAGCACCCCATTGCCAAGCGCGGTGATCTGCTGGTTCTGTGTCAGGTCGTCGGTGTCGGTAACCCAGCCTGCGGGCAAGCCCATGAGCCATTCGACGAATGCCGGTGCTGGGCGCGGGCCGTCGGCGTCCTTCAGGAGTGCTGGCGCTGGTGCGGGTCGCCCGGTGATGTGCTCCCAGCGGGCGATGGCCGTCGGCGTAGCGTCCCCAGCGCTGAACAGTCCGTCGATCAGCGACCACAGCGCCTCCGATTCGGCTTTCTCCTGCTCGGCGAGCCAGCCGGTCCGTGGAGCGCGAAGTCGATGATCTGGTGCGAGAGCGCGATCGTCCCTCGTCTCGCTCGCACCTGGTCGAGGGTTTCCCCGCCTCGTGAGGAGTCCGTCGCCAGCGGGATGCGGAACAGTGCGCCGGGCGAGGGCGAAGACGCGGAAGCGTTGGTGAGGAGCGCCGACAAGCGAAGCCGGTAGGCCGATCCATCGCGCATCCAGCCGCAGGTCGGCCAGATCGCCGAGAACGGCGCCGAGAGCCCGTAGAGGTCGAGCTGCGTTGTCTCCCAGATGCCACGGGTCGCGTTCCAGGCCGCGAAGGGTTGCGCTGCCGGCGGTTGCATCGCCGGGGTTGCGTCGTTCATGGTCGTCTCCTTCTGCCGCTGGCCGCGCGGCTGGTGAGGACAGGAGCCCGCGGACGTTCTCGATGACGACCCACTCGGGCTGGAGCACGTCGATGGCGGCGGCCATGTGCGCCCATAGGCCCGAGCGTGTGCCGGGCGCGAGGCCGGCGCGCTTGCCGACGGTGGACACGTCCTGGCACGGAAAGCCTCCGATGAGGATGTCCACGGGCTCGACCTGGCTCCAGTCGATAATCGTGATGTCACCGAGGTTCGGTGCATCTGGCCAGTGGCGGGAGAAGACGCGGGCGACGGGCTCGTTGAGTTCGGGGAACCACCCGGTCGTGGCGTTGAAGACGTGCTCGACGGCGAGGTCGAGACCGCCGTAGCCGCTGAACAGCGATCCGATCCTGAGTTCCGAGTCGCCGCTGGTGTCGAGGTCGTGCATGAAGTCTGCTCCGGTGACGGTCGTCCCCGGCATCCGTGCCTCGTTGAGAACTGATGCCGAGTTGGTCACCTGTCAGGTGCACGACTCCGACACGCGCCCGCTGCTCAACCGAGCCCCCGGTTGTCGCCGCTCGATGCCCCCATCTCCGGTTTTCGCTCCGACCGCCATCCGAGGTCACACGCCTCTTGCAGATCGAGGTCGAGCCAGGCGTCACCGCAGCAGAAGTCACCGGGTGGGGGTGCTCACCTGCCCAGCAGGAGCGGAGGCGAGTATGACGGTTTCAATGCGCGTGATGTCGGCGGGTGACGGCTACAAGTACCTGCTCAAGACGATCGCGGCTGCCGACGGCGACAGGCGGCTCTCGACTCCGTTGACCCGGTACTACATGGAGGAAGGCACCCCGCCCGGCCGCTGGCTCGGCACGGGCGTAGCAGCCCTCGGGGAGGGCGAGATTCAGGTCGGCGACCGAGTATCGGAACACCAACTCCAGCTCCTGATGGGGAGGAGCCATGATCCGATCACCGACGAGCCGCTCGGTCGCGCCTTCCCGACTTACAAGAGCCAGGACGAGCGGATCGAGGCACGCATCGCCGACCTCGAGCCGACGATGACGCCTGGCGCCAAGGGTGAGGTTGTCGCGCAGATCGTGGCCGAGGAGACTGCCCGGAACACACGACGTGCGGTGGCGGGCTTCGACTTCACCTTCTCGATCCCGAAGTCGGCCTCGGTGTTGTGGGCGGTAGCGGACGCCGGGGTCCAAGCGCTCATCGCCGAGGTGCATCATCGCGCGGTTGCGGAGGTGGTTGCGTTCATGGAGCGCGAGGTTGCAGCGACTCGCACGGGTGCAACTGCCGGGGACGGTGCGGTTGCGCAGGTCGATGTCACTGGGCTGATCGCGACGGCGTTCGATCACTTTGACTCCCGCGCCGGCGACCCCCACCTACACACGCACGTCGTCATCAGCAACAAGGCCAAGACGGTCCTCGATGGGAAGTGGCGCTCGCTCGACGGCAGACCGATGCACGCCGCCGTAGTCGCGCTATCCGAACTGCACGAAGCCGTGTTCGCCGACCACATGACCCGCACTTTCGGCGTCTCATGGGAGGCCCGAGAGATGGGCCGTGACCACAACCCGGCATGGGCGATCACCGGAGTGCCCGAGGAACTGATCGCCGAGTTCTCAACCCGCGCCCGTCACATCGACGCCGAGACCGACCGACTCATCGCCGAGTACGTCGCAGCCCACGGGCGACGCCCTACACCAGCGGCCACCATGAAACTCCGAGCCCAAGCGACGCTTGCCACCCGGCCCGAGAAGCAGGTCCGGTCCTTGGCGGACCTCACCGACGAGTGGCGATCCCGCGCAACCAAGACCCTCGGTCGGGACGCGACGACGTGGGCACGCGAGATCACCGACAACGAGAAACCGCTGCTCCTGCGCGCGGACGACGTGCCACTCGACGCGATCGGCGAGCTGGGACGCTCGGTCGTCGAGGTGGCCGGTGAGAAGCGTTCGACCTGGCGACGGTGGAATCTCATGGCCGAGGCATCCCGGCAAACGATGGGCTGGCGGTTCGCCACCATGCAGGATCGGGAAGCCATCGTCGCGATGGTCGCCGACGCCGCCGAACTCGTTTCCCTTCGGCTGACGCCGCCCGAACTCGCGGCCTCCCCGGTCGTGTTCCGCCGGTCCGACGGCACCTCGGTGTTCCGCCCGAAGAGCTCGACCGTGTTCACCTCCGAGTCCCAGCTCGCGGCCGAGGACAGACTCCTCGACCGAGCTGCCAACCTCAGCGGGCCGACGGTGCCACTCACGATCGTTGAGAAGATCACGCGCAGCCCCGATGCGGACGGTCGGTTGCTAGGCGACGACCAAGCCGACGCCCTGACCCGCATCGCGCTATCAGGACGCCTCCTCGATGTCCTGGTCGGTCCTGCCGGGGCGGGCAAGACCACCGCCATGAACGCGCTCCGACGCGCGTGGGAAGCCGAGCACGGCTCCGGTTCAGTCGTCGGTCTCGCGCCGTCAGCGGTCGCTGCCCAGGTTCTCGCCGATGATCTCGGGATCGGTACTGAGAACACGGCGAAGTGGTGGCAGAACCACCTCATCCACGGCACGACGTTCGAGGCGGGCCAGCTCGTCATCATTGACGAAGCCTCCCTCGCCGGCACCTTGTCACTGGACCGCCTCACCCACCTCGCGCAAGCCGCGAGCGCGAAGGTGCTGCTGGTCGGCGACTACGCCCAACTCCAATCCGTGGACGCGGGCGGCGCGTTCGCGATGGTCGCCCGAGACCGGGCTGACACCCCCGAGCTGGTCGACGTTCACCGTTTCACGCATGCCTGGGAGAAGACCGCCTCACTTGAGCTTCGTCATGGGCGCACGGCGGCTATCGACACCTACCTCGCCCACGAGCGCATCACCGGCGGCGACACCGAGGTCATGACCGATGCCGCATACAACGCCTGGCGCGCCGACCGCGGCGCGGGACTGGTGTCGGTGCTGATCGCCGAGACGCACGAAGACGTGACCGCGCTGAACGGTCGCGCCCGCGCCGACCTGATCCTCAACAAGACACTGAACCCTGACCGCGAGGTCGAACTACACGACGGCACCGCCGCTGGCGTCGGTGACACCGTCATCACGCGGCTCAACAAGCGCGAACTTCGTACCCTGGCCGGCCGGGACTGGGTGCGCAACGGCGACATCTGGACCGTCACCGCCGTCGGTGATGACGGGACAATCACTATCGCGCGCGACTACGGGACGGGCACCAGCGTCCGCGACGACGGAGCCATCAGGGCTCGCAGGCGTGGGCGTAGGTTCGGCGGCAGTATCGTCCTCCCGGCCTCGTACGTGGCCGAGCATGTCGATCTCGGCTACGCGGTCACCGCCTACCGCGCGCAAGGCATCACGACCGACACCGCGCACGTGTTGGTCGAGCCGACCTCGATGAGGGAGACCTTCTACGTTGCGATGACCCGAGGACTGCACTCGAACCACGCCTACGTGACCCTCGACCGCGCCGACGACCACGCGCAGCCACACCCTGGCGACGACCCGCATGCCACCGCGCGAAGCGTGCTCTACGGGGTTCTGCAGCACAGTGGCGCCGAGCTCTCGGCGCACGAGACCATCGTCGCCGAACAGGAGCAGTGGGGCTCGATCGCTCAGCTCGCCGCCGAGTACGAGACGATCGCCGCCGCAGCCCAACACGACCGCTGGGCTACCCTCCTCCGTGGCTCCGGGCTTACCGATGAACAGGCCGAGAGCGCCATCGAGTCCGAAGCGTTCGGCCCGCTCGCGGCTGAACTCCGCCGTGCCGAGGCCAACCATCACAACGTTGATGCGCTCTTGCCGCGCCTCGTGGCCGCGCGAGGATTCGGTGACGCCGACGACATAGCCGCCGTCCTGCACTACCGGGTCGAGCGGGCGGCCGCCCGCCCCGCAGGATCAGGCCGGACCCGCAAGCCATCGCGACTCATCGCCGGCCTCCTTCCACGGGCGCAAGGAGTCCTCGATGCCGAGATGCGAGCGGCACTCGACGAGCGCGAATCACTGATCGAGGCCCGCGCCGACGCTGCGCTCGAAGCTGCGCTCACCGAGAACGCACCGTGGACGAACGCTCTTGGGGCAGCACCCACCGACCGGCAACGAGCCGCGGCCTGGCGCAAGGCCGCCCGCGTAGTCGCCGCCTACCGAGACCGCTACCGCCTCACCGGCGACACACCTCTCGGCACCGCGCCAGAGTCTGCCGCGCAGAGGATCGACGCGGCGCGAGCGCGCTCCGCGCTCGACAAGGTACGTCAGCTCGGCGCCAACGAGAGCGGTCACGCGGAGGCCGGTCTTCAACCCGTCAGGCGCGACCAGCCCGGGCCTGGGCGCAGCATCTGACCCTTCCCAACGTCCGGACTGGGGCGTAGCCTTGACGGTGAGGCGGATTTCTCCTTACCTTTGGGCCGCTCGCGGCAGACCTTCGGGTCACTCTCCACGCACCGTTTCGACCACAACTCGCGTGTTGAGAGGAGCCCATCATGATCCGCCTACTGTGGACAGCCAGCGCCGAGGTCCGCTACTTCCTGCGTCGCTACATGCCGAGCAACATCGTGCTCGACCTGATCCGCACCAGGAAGGGACTGAAGTGGGGCATTCCAGCGATGCTGCTCGCCGGCCCATATCTGGCCATCGCCTTTTGGTGCACCACACTCATCGAGAGCGGCGGCCCAGGATGGCTCCACCTCGTGGTCCTGCTCTGCATCTGGAACGCTCTCAAGATGCTGGCCATCGGCCCCGTCAGCCTGTCACTGCTTGTGAGGACTCGCGTACGCGAGCGCCACGCGCGAATGCACATCAACCAAGAGACTCGCGACGAACCGCAGCTTCCGGAACTCACCCGAAGCGGCCAGTGAGCCACGACTCTGACCCCGGGCACCTCAGCAACGAAACGTCAGCTTCATAAGATGGCGGATTCAACCGGTCGTCGCAACACCTCGATCGTGGAGGTGTTCAGCAGTGGCGACGAAGTACTGGTCTGCGAAGACGAGCGAGGTCTCGGAGAGTGCGCGCCGGCAGTGGCGCGCGGATCGGGCGCTGCGGCCGCCGATGCGCTCGCCCGGGCGGCCCGAGCCGTCGCGGGCGGTGCAGCGGCAGTTCTGGCGCCTGATCGCAACGGGCATCAACTCGGCCGAAGCCGCGCTGAAGGTTGGCGTGTCCGTGCCAGTCGGGAGTCGCTGGTTTCGCCACGCTGGCGGCATGCCTCCGATCTCATTGGCCGAGCCCAGTGGCCGCTACCTGTCTTTCGAGGAGCGTGAGGAGATCGCGTTGCTGCGCGCCAAGCAGGTCGGCGTGCGTGAGATCGCGCGCAGGATCGGCCGCGACCCCGGGACCATCTCCCGCGAACTGCGCCGCAACGCGGCCACGCGCAGCGGGGCGCTGGAGTATCGGGCGTTGGTGGCGCAATGGAAGGCTCAGCAGGCGGCGAAGCGCCCGAAGATGGCGAGGCTCGTGAGCAACGACCGGTTGCGTGAGTACGTGCAGGAGCGTCTCGCCGGCAACGTCCGCAGGCCGGACGGCAGCATCGTCGTCGGGCCGGAGCCGCCGGCATGGAAGGGGCTGAACAAGCCGCATCGGCAGGACAGGCGGTGGGCGACCGCGTGGAGTCCGGAGCAGATCTCGCACCGGCTGAAGGTCGACTTCCCGGATGATGAGTCCATGCGCATCAGCCACGAGGCGATTTACCAGTCGCTGTTCATCCAGGGCCGTGGCGCGCTCAAACGCGAGCTCGTCACCTGCCTGCGAACAGGCCGCGCGCTCCGGCGGCCACGGGCTCGAACGCAGAACCGGCCGCAAGGGCATGTCACCGCCGACGTCGTGTTCTCCGAACGCCCTGCAGAAGCCGCGGACCGCGCCGTCCCCGGGCATTGGGAGGGCGATCTGATCATCGGCACAGGCCGGTCAGCGATCGGCACGATCGTCGAACGCAAGAGCCGCTCGACCCTGCTGGTGCACCTACCACGACTGGAAGGCTATGGCGAGGTCCCGCCCGTCAAGAACGGCCCCGCGCTGGGCGGCTACGGTGCTGTCGCGATGAACGCCGCGCTGAGCGCGTCGATGACGAAGCTTCCCGAACAGCTCCGCAAGACACTCACCTGGGACCGCGGCAAAGAGCTCTCCGCCCACGCACAGTTCGCGCTCGAGACCGGCACGAAGGTGTTCTTCGCCGATCCTCACTCGCCTTGGCAGCGGCCGACGAACGAGAACACCAACGGGCTATTGCGTCAGTACTTTCCGAAGGGCACGGACCTCTCCAGATGGTCGGCCGAGGATCTCGAAGCGGTCGCTCACGCGCTCAACAACCGACCCCGCAAGAGCCTCGATTGGAAGACGCCCGCCGAGGTATTCGAGGAGCAGATACGCTCGCTCGAACAACCCGGTGTTGCAACGACCGGTTGAACACAGGCAGTACACCTCGGTGCGCTACACCGACCACCTGATGCTGGAGGGCCTGTCGGCCTCGATCGGCAGCGTCGGGGACGCCTACGACAACGCCCTCATGGAGTCGATCATCGGCCTCTACAAGACCGAGTGCATCCGCACAACGGTCTTCCACGACGGGCCCTACAAGACGGTCACCGACGTCGAGTACGCGACCGCCGGCTGGGTCGACTGGTACAACCACCGTCGCCTTCACTCCCGACTCGGCTACACCACCCCGGTAGAGTTCGAGCACGCCCACTACACGGCCCCCCTCACCGAGGGCCAGCCCAGATAAGCAGCGGCATGAATCTCGGACGCTTCAGCTGGGTACCGACGTCGGTCACGGCCGTGTGGGCGGTGTCCCAGCTGATGCCCAGCACGGCGGCGACACCGCTGATCGGGGTGTGATCGAGCACGACTTGGCACAGGGCCCACCAGTCCGCGGCCCTGGTCAGCTTCGACCGCGGTCGGGCCACCGTCTTCAGCGAATGCCGCCACACCCGCCCACACCCATCGCAGCGGAACCGGGGCACCCGGACCGACAGCCACGTCGGCCGTCGGCCCACGGGCAGGTGGGTGAACCGGCGTAGCACCTGGTCGTGCACCCGGCCCCCAGCGCCGCAGCGGGGACATCGGTCATCGACGGTGACGAGCGAGCAGGTGACGGCGCTCAGCGAAAGTCCTCAGTGGTGCTCACCGAAGTTCCTCAGGTCGCGGGGGTAACGCTAGCGCAGGTTTGTGCCGGTTGTGGCGCGGCGGAGTTCGTCGGCTGCGGTGGCGTGGTGGCGGAGTCGGTAGGAGGCTCCGTCGAGCGTGACGACGACGGATCGGTGGAGGAGCCTGTCGAGCATGGCTGCGGCGACTGTGGTGTCGCCGAGGATGTCGCCCCAGGCGCCGACGGGCCGGTTCGTGGTGATCACGATCGAGGTCTTCAGGTAGCGCTGGTTGATAACTTGGAAGAGGGCTGACGCGGCCTCGCCGGGTAGGGGCAGGTAGCCGAGCTCGTCGATGATGAGGAGCGTGGGGCCGGCGAAGAACCGCATCATCGTCGACCATTTGCCTTCGATCGCGGCGCGGTGGCAGCGGGCGGCGAGGTCGGCGGCGGAGGTGAAGTAGGTGCGGTAACCGGCCTTGACTGCGGCGTGTCCGAGCCCGGTGGCGATGTGTGTCTTTCCGACGCCGGGCGGACCGATCAGGAGCACGTTGGTGGCGGTGTCGACATAGCGGCAGGTGCCTAGCTCGGCGAGCAGGGACCGGTCTATGCCGGAGGCGTGGTCGAGGTCGAAGTCGTCGAGGGTGGCCCCGGTGGGGAGGTTCGCAAACCGGAACCTGCCGGCGAGGCGGCGTGCGTCGGTCGCGGTGACCTCGACTCGCAGCAGGTGCTCGAGCGCGTGGGTGAGGGTCCAGCCCTCCGCGTTCGCCTGATCAAGGACCTTGGGGAGTGCTTCGGCGGCGTCGGCGAGCTTCAGGTCGAGGAGGTGTCCGCGCAGCTGCTGGTAGACGGCGGCCGCGGTCTTGCTCTTGGTGGTGGTCATCGGAGGGTGTTCCTGTTCTTCGCGGCCTTCTCGTATCCGGCCAGATCAATCACGGTCGCCGGCGCCGCGGCGGTGCCGGTGAGGACGGCCGCAGCGCGGAGTGCGGCGGGCCCGGGTGGGATGCGTTCCTTGCGTCGGTGCGGGCGACCGGGAGGGGCTGAGGCGAGGGCGATGGCTTCGAGGGAGGTGACGTGTCCGGTGTCGCGGATCGTGACCCCGAGCCCGGGCTCGGCGACCCGATGCCTGGCAATGACCGTCCCCGACGCGGTCGCGATGTCGATGGTGTCGGCCCCGAGCCGCTGGCGAACCTCGACTCTCGCGGCGGCGAGCTCCGGTGGGACCGAGTACCGATTCCCGCGCCAGTCGATCAGTGCCTGTCGGGTTGCGGTGCGTTCCTCGGTAACGATCACCGGGAACACGACCGGCGGCAGCGGGCGGAGCCGCTCGAGATGAAGCATCGCCGCCGCGGTCGTTTTCCCGTCCTTGGTGCGCCGCGAGCGGGCATCCTGCGACTGGGCGAACGCGTTCAGGCTGGCCTGCGCTTGCTCGACAGTGAGTTCGTCGGGCAGGTTCCGCCACCAGCGTTGCGCGGCGGTGTGGTTGTTCTTCTCGACCACGCCCTTCCGGTTCCCGCTGCGGGGCCGGCAGACGATCGGCTGAACACCGTGGTGTTTCGCGAACGCGGCGAACATCGGGGTGAGGTCGCCGGTGCGGTGATCGAGAACGGTCCGCATCCGGTCGAACCGCCAAACGCGAGTGAGACCTCCCAGCAGGGCGAGCAGCGTGGTCATCGCCGTGAGCAGGTGCGCGACGTCCATCGACGGGGACAGCGCTGCCCGCCAAACCCCGGAGTGCGCGAGCGACCCGACCAGCACGTAGGCGTTCTTGTGCGGGAAACCCCAGTACGCGGGTGGGTCTGGGAGTTCGAGCCAGTCGAATGTCGACGGCACGTGAAGACTGACCCCCTGACGGCAGCCGAAAGTTGACCCCCTGCCGGATCCTGAACCTCTGCTCGAGGTCAGGAGGAAGCGGGTGCTGGACGTGGAGGACTGGGCTGAGATCCGTCGGTTGCACCGGTCGGAGAAGATGCCGATCAAAGTGATCGCGCGGGTCATGAGGTGTTCGAAGAACACCGTGAAGGCGGCGTTGCGGTCCTCGGGACCGCCGGAGTATCACCGGAAGGCACCGGGCTCGATCGTCGATGAGGTCGAGCCGAGGATTCGTGAGCTGCTCGCGGCCTGCCCGACGATGCCGGCGACGGTGGTGGCCGAGCGGATCGGGTGGACTCGCTCGATCCGGGTGCTGCGCACTCGGGTCTCGGAGTTGCGGCCGGTGTACCTGCCGCCGGACCCGGCGTCGCGGACGACGTACCAGCCGGGCGAGGTGGCCCAGTTCGACTTCTGGTTCCCGCCGACCACGGTCCCGGTCGGCGCCGGGCAGGAGCGAACGGCGACGCAGCTGCCAGTCCTGACGATGGCGTTGGGCTACTCGCGGTGGCGCGACGGCATCCTCATCCCGTCCCGGTCAGCCGAGGACCTGTTCGCCGGCTGGTGGACCCTGCTCGAGCGGCTCGGGCGGGTGCCGCGGGTGCTGGTGTGGGACGGAGAGGGCGCGGTCGGCAAGTGGCGCCCACGGGAGCCGCTGCTGACCGAGGCCACCCACGCCTTCCGAGGGCTACTCGGGGTGAAGATCGTGATCTGTCGCCCGGGTGACCCGGAGGCCAAGGGACTGCTGGAGCGGACCCACGACCACTACGAGCGGAGCTTCCTGCCCGGCCGGATATTCACCTCACCGGCGGACTTCAACACCCAGTTCGCCTCGTGGATGGCCAACTCGAACCAACGCACCATGCGCGTGCTGGGGTGCCGGCCGGCCGACCGGGTCGCCGCTGACCGGGCGAGCATGCTGACGTTGCCGCCCGTCACGCCGGTGACCGGGTGGCGGTTCGCGACCCGCCTGCCGCGGGATCACTACGTCCGAGTCGACAGCAACGACTACTCCATCCACCCGGCCGTGATCGGTCGCCGGATCGAGGTCGTCGCCGACTTGGCCACCGTGACGGCGACCTGTGATGGGCAACTGGTCGCCTGCCATGACCGGTCCTGGGCCCGGCACCAAACCTTCACCGACCCCGCCCACGCGGACGCGGCAGCCCTGCTGCGTCGCCGACGGCTGCAAGTGCCCCGGCCCCTCGGCGTGGACGAGGTCGAGCAGCGGGACCTGTCGGTGTACGACGCACTCGGTGAGGTGGCGATCTGATGGCCACCACGAAGACGAGCAGCCGGGACGTGACGAGTGAGCTGGAGTTCCTCACCCGCGCCCTGAAGGCACCCTCACTGCGTGAAGCGGTCCCACGGCTCGCCGACCGGGCCCGGGAGTCCGCCTGGACGTTCGAGGAGTTCCTCGCCGCGTGCCTGCAACGTGAGGTCGCGGCCCGCGACTCCCACGGCGGTGAAGGACGGATCCGGGCCGCCCGGTTCCCCGCCCGCAAGTCGTTGGAGGACTTCGACTTCGACCACGCCCGCGGCCTCAAGCGCGAAGCCATCGCCCACCTCGGCGGCCTGGACTTCGTCACCGCCCGCGAGAACGTCGTCTTCCTCGGACCGCCCGGCACCGGCAAGACCCACCTCGCCACCGGCATCGCGATCCGCGCCTGCCAAGCCGGGCACAGAGTCCAGTTCGCCACCGCCTCCGAGTGGGTCGACCGGCTCGCCGGCGCCCACCACGACGGCCGCCTCCAAGACGAGCTCCGCCGGCTCCTGCGGTACCCGCTGCTCGTGGTCGACGAGGTCGGGTACATCCCCTTCGAACCCGAGGCCGCGAACCTGTTCTTCCAGCTCGTCTCCAGCCGATACGAACGCGCCAGCCTGATCGTCACCTCCAACAAGCCCTTCGGACGGTGGGGCGAAGTCTTCGGCGACGACGTCGTCGCCGCCGCCATGATCGACCGCCTCGTCCACCACGCCGACGTCATCAACCTCCGCGGCGACTCCTACCGCCTTAACCTCACCGTTTCATTGGGTTGGCGGGACTATCGCTCTAACGGTGTAAGAGGCGTTCATGTGTTACTGGTTCTCCGCCGCTGGCATGCGGTCGGCGAAGGTGATGGCGAAGGCGTTCAGAGCTGGCTTCCACCGCACGGCCCATCGTGTCTGACCGGTGCCCTTGGGGTCTAGTGACCGCACGACCAGATAGAGCGTCTTCATCGCTGACTGC
>Ga0209793_1000512_pt1 | contig 41604 bp, 46 predicted proteins | sample EBPBio122009_DNA_FD_185863 | JGI IMG/M metagenome (GOLD analysis project Ga0209793, IMG submission 185863) | Wastewater treatment Type I Accumulibacter community from EBPR Bioreactor in Madison, WI, USA - Reactor 1_2/2/2009_ DNA (SPAdes) (version 2) | ecosystem: Engineered > Bioreactor > EBPR >... | reverse complement strand
CCCATGCCCATCCCGGCCCCCATCGCCGAGCCCATGGCCGATCCCGGCTGGCTCATGCTTTCTGCCGCGTTGTACTGCATGTAACGGTTCAGATCGCCCACCACGCCCATCGAGGTGCGCTTGTCCAAAGCCTTCTCCACCTCGTCCGGCAGGCTGATGTTCTCGATGTAGAATTCCGGGATGGAGAGGCCGTATTCCGCCACCTTGGGCGCGATGGCATTGGCGATGATCTTGCCGAGGTCCGAGAGGTTCGCGGCCATGTCCAGCACCGGGATGCCTGACTTCGCCAGCACCTGAGACGCTTCCTGCACGATGATGTTGCGAACCTGCGAACTGATTTCGTCCGCTGTGAATTCGCCATCCGTGCCGACGATCTCGGTCATGAACTTGCCGGGGTCCGAGACCCGCATCGAATAGGTCCCGAAGGCGCGCAGGCGGACCGGGCCGAACTCCGGGTCGCGGGCCATGATCGGGTTCTTGGTGCCCCATTTCTGGTCGTTGAACCGGGTGGTCGAGACGAAATAGACCTCGGACTTGAAGGGCGACTGGAAGCCATGATCCCAGTGCTGCAGCGTGGTCAGCACCGGCATGTTGTTGGTTTCCAGCACGTAGAGACCGGGGGTGAACACATCCGCCAGCTGACCTTCGTGGATGAAGACCGCCGCCTGCCCCTCGCGCACCGTGAGCTTCGCGCCGTATTTGATCGCCTGTCCGCGCCGGTCGAAGCGCCAGACCATCGTGTCGCGCGTGTCATCCAGCCAGGAGATGACGTCGATGAACTCGCCCTTCAGGAAATCGAAGACCATGGCAGATGCCCTTGTTAGCGTTTGGGAACTTGAACAGAAGACCCCGTCTTGGGCAATTTCTCGCCCGCGGTCGGTCCATTCGGGGAAGCTTTCTCGGTGCCTCGGACCGTGGTAGCGGGACCGGACTTGGGATCCTTGATCACCGCCCAACTGCCGCCGGAACGGCTGGGTTGATACCCATCAACCAGAACGCGCCTGTTCATCATCGTTCCTTTCAGGTTCCAGAAATTCGATTGACCGCATTCCGTTCAACGAAAGCAATGCGCCCCGCGGCGGGGTTTTTTCGTACCACTGACCGTCATCCTGGACCTCATATATGCGTTCGAGGTAGAGATCGCTACGTTCGCTGTCATTGGCGGCAAGGGAATTCTCGCCGTAATAGCCCTGAATGCGGGTGCCATCTTCATAGGTTACGATCGCGAAACCCTCAACCTCGTGAACCGTGAAGGCGAAGTCATAGGCCCGTCTCCGCGGACTCTGGATCGGCATCGACAGCCGACGCAGGACGGCCCGGTTCCACCCGCGCGAGAGGCTCAGCCCGAAGCACAGACCCAGCAGCGCAGGCAGTACAAGCACTTCGGCAAGAAAGGCCGCCCGGCCCTTTGGCAGGGGAATGCCGATGATCGGTATCAGCCAGATCAGCGTCTGATAGACCAGCTGATTGACCAGACTCAAGACGACGGCCTCGATCACCATCTCGCTGAGCCGCGGGCGCTCGCCTACCGCAAAGGCAGAGCGAAGCCAGATGATGATGAGTCCGGCCAGAAGGAAGCGAGCAAAGAAGTCGAAATTGTTCGGATTGATTAGGTCGATCATCGGTCAACTGTCGCCGCCGGTCATCCGGCGCGCAAGGGATTCGACGATGGGCCGCGCTTCCGCCGCAGACATGCCGGGGCGCAGCTCGGGGCTGTAGAGGATGCGCAGCATCATCTCGTCCTGGTCGGTCAGCAGCGCGAATTCCTCGTCGTCGTTGAAAATCGAGGGTCGTGCGCGGGGGGAATCGTTCGGCAGGCCAAGGCCTTGCGTCACTTCCTCATGCATGCAGGAGAGCCGCAACAGGTCGGGGTGCTCGGCCCGGATCACCGCGAAGGCCCGCGTATAGGCGCCCGAGTTGCCCGCGGCCATCGCATAGACCAGGCAATAGGTCGACCGGGGCATCTGGGTGATCCCCGCCACATCCCCAGGCGAGAGGCCGGGCAGGGTGGCGTTGATCACCGGTCCCAGCGCCTCGCGTTCATCCTCGGACACGATATAGACGAAGAAGTTCGGGTTGCGCTCGTCGACCACCATCGAATGGCCGGTGATCTGGGCCAGCCGGGCCACGAAACTGCCGATCCGCGCGCGGTCGGTGGCCTGGCGGTCCGGCGGAACGCTTGCCCCGAAGCGGATGGCGACGCGGATCGGCACCTCCCACCGGCGCAGGCGGCTTTCGGTTTCCTCGCGGACGAACCCGCCCGGGGCGCGGCGGTACTCGTCGTAAAGCGCCACGCGCATGAAGTTTTCGGTCAGGGTCCGGGCACTGACGGGAATCCCTTCGCCGCCATCCGTCCGCAGCATCCCCTGGCTCAGGAGCAGTTGCTGGACCTGGGCATAATAGGTTGCCGCCGCCACGCTTTTCGCGCTCGGCGCGGCGGGAATGACCGGCACCGGCGCGGGGGGCGGGACGGGGACAGGGCTCAGGCAGGCAGCCAGCACAAGGCAGGCGGCCAAGGTCCCCAGCGACCGGACTGTTCCTGTGGCTGCCATCCCGTCCCGCTTGCCCCTCAGGCCCCGGTCGCAGGCGCGGTCTGCCGCGCCCTGGCCGAGGCCAGCGTGTCGCGCAGCTCGGCCTCCATCTTCACCAGCTCCGCCTCGGCCGCCGCACGCTTGGCCTTGCCCTCGTCGGCGATGGCCAGGCTTTCGTTGATCGTCGCGATCAGCGTCGCATTCGCCTGCTTCACCGTCTCGATGTCGAAGACACCGCGTTCCATCTCCTCGCGCACCACCTTGTTGGCCTGCTGCAGGTTCTCGGCATTCGACTTCAGCAGCTCGTTCGTCAGGTCGTTCGCACCGCGCACCGCCTCGGCGGCTTCCTTCGACCGCTGGATCGTCACCGCCTGCGCCAGCTGCGTCTCCCACAGCGGGACCGTGTTCACCAGCGTCGAGTTGATCTTCGTCACCAGCGACTTGTCGTTCTCCTGCACCAGCCGGATCGAGGGCAGCGACTGCATCGTCACCTGCCGCGTCAGCCGCAGGTCATGCACCCGACGCTCCAGATCGTCGCGCGCGGCGCGCAGGTCGCGCAGTTCCTGCGCCTTCATCACCTTGTCGGCCTCAGGCGCGGCAGCGACCTCGGCCTCCTTGGCGGGAATGGTCTTGCCGTCGACCTCGGCCAGCTTCGCCTCGCCGGCCGCGATGTACAGCGCCAGTTCGTTGTAGAAGCTCAGGGTCTTGTCATACAGCACGTCCAGGCTCTTGATGTCCTTCAGAAGCGTGTGCTCATGGGTCAGGAGATCGCCGGTGATCTTGTCGATCTGGCCCTGCACGGTCTCATAGCGGGCGACGAACTTGGCGAAGGGCGCGGTGCGGCCCAGCAGGCGCTCCCACCAGCTCGCCTTGCGCCGCAGGTCCAGCTCGCTGACCGCAAAGCCGCGGATCGTGGTGACGATGTTGCGAAGCGAGTCGCCCGCCGGACCCACGTCCTTGTTCTTCACGTCCTGCAGCATGGCCTGGCTGATCACCTGCAGCTCCGCCTGGGCCGACGACCCGAACGAGATGATCGACTGGGTATTGCCCAGATCGACCTCGGCCATCCGCTTCCGGATCGCCTCGGCCTGGTCGGCAGGGGCGGCTTCCAGCGGCACCACCTCGGCCATCGGCTCGGGCAGGATCACGGCGTTGACCTTCTCGACCTCGGTCAGAAGGGCGGCGGCGTTGGCTTGGACGGTTTCGGACATGGGCACTCCCCTTGGGGTTCAATGATCAAGCTGCAGACGCTCGCGCAGCACGGCGACTTCCACATCCAGATCGGTGCGGTTGTTCGACAGGAAGTCGGTGGTCTTCTGCGCGAAGGTGGTTTCCAGGTCGGTGAGCAGCGCTTCATACTCGGCGCGGGCGCTGGCGTCGCGGGTCTGGGCATAGTGATCGGCAAACTTCACCGTCGCGTCACGGGCGCCCATCAGATAGACCGACAGATACTTGCGCGCCGCCGTCAGGTCGCCTGGATCGGCCTCGACCGTGCGGAAAAGGCCGCGCGCGGCACTGGCGAACTGGCCGACACGGCGTTCCAGGCTGCGGTCGCGGGCGCGCAGGATCGCATCCTGCATTCCGGCCAGATATTTCTCGCCTTCCTCGACGGCATGGGCCACGCGTCCGGTCTGGAAGGCGTCGATCCCCTCCATCCCCTTGTCGGCCAGCGGGTCGGGGCCGAAGGCGCCCAGATGCAGCGCGGCCCCGACCAGCGCGTAGAGCACGGGATAGACCAGCCCCTGATCCGCGATCACCCCGCCCAAGGCCAGCGCGACCCCGGTCAGGACCGCCCCCAAAAGCTTGCGCGGCAGGGCAGGGCGGCGGGCCAGCTTCCGCGCCTGGAAGGCGGCTTCGGCCTTCAGCCCTTCGCGGGTCAGCCAGGCGGCCAGCACGATCAGCCCCCCGGCGGCGAGGCCCAGCAGCATGTCGCGCGGCGCGTCGCCGAAGGCGGGGATGAGGAACAGGAAGGCCGAAAGGAAAAGGATGGTCGCCCGCCACAGCCCGCGCGGTTTCAGCGGGGCCAGCACCGGCGGCGCGGCGGGGCTGTCGCCAGCCGGACCCGCGCCTCGCGGAGAATAAGGTCCGCCGAAGCGTTCCGCCATCACAAGCCCCCCGACCAGGCTACATAGGCCACGAGGGCAACGAGCAGGGTCAGCGACAGGTTCCTCAATCCGGTTCCAGACATGGTCCCTCTCGCCAGCGTCCCTTGCGACCGACCTTAGCCGATGCCCCGCGCCCTTGCCAGCCGCCAGCGGGGGGAATAGGCGGCATTATTCCCCGGCAAGGCTCAGCCCTGCCGCGGACCTTTCGGCCTCGGTCCCGGTCGGGGGCCGGTGTTACGCGCGGGTTTCGCGCGCTCTGTCGATGGCCGGTCCTCGCCGCTGCGCGCCGGGGGACGGGTGGCCTTCTTCCAGGTGTCCGACAACACCTTCAGCCCCTCGCCGGGCTTGAGCGGCTTGCGGGCCGGCTTGGCCGCGTCTGCAGCGGCCTTGGGACCAGCCTTTGCACCGGGCCTGGCCGCCGCCTTGGGCGCGGGCTTCGGTTTCCCCGCCGCCTCGTCCTCCTTGCCCAGTCCCAACTGGTCACGCAGGATGCGGGGCTTTACCTCCTCGACCTCGCCGGGCTGCAAGTCGTTCAGCCGGAAGGGCCCGTAAGAGGTGCGGATCAGCCGGTTCACCGTCAGTCCGATATGGGTCATCGCCCGGCGGATCTCGCGGTTCCTGCCCTCGCGGATCCCCACCGTCAGCCAGGCATTCGCGCCCTGGTGGCGGTCGATCTTCACCTCCATCGGCTGGAACCGCTCGCCCTCGATGGTCACGCCCTTGCGCAGCGGCTCCAGGTCGGGGTCGGTCGGGTTGCCCTTGACCCGCACCCGGTATTTCCGCAGCCAGCCGGTCGAGGGCAGTTCCAGCCGCCGCTTCAATTCCCCATCGTTGGTCAGCAGCAGCAGCCCCTCGGAGTTGAGGTCGAGGCGGCCCACCGACATGACGCGGGGCATGTCCTCGGGCAGGTGGTCGAAAACCGTGTCGCGGCCCTTCTCGTCGGCGGCCGAGGTCACAAGGCCCTCGGGCTTGTAATAGAGCCAAAGGCGCGGCGGCTCGGGCTGGCCCACCGGCTCGCCCCGGACGGTGATCTTGTCCTTGGCGGTCACATTCAGCGCGGGAGAGGTGATCACCTTGCCGTTGACCTTGACCTCGCCCAGCTCGATCAGCCGCTCGGCCTCGCGGCGCGAGGCGATCCCGGCGCGGGACAGGACCTTGGCGATGCGCTCGCCTTCGGGGGTCTCGGCTGCCTTGGGGGCGGGGGCTTTTGCGGGGGCTTTGGGCTTTTCTTTTCCGGTCATGGCCATCATCCTTCGGGCCGTGGTGGCCGGGCAGGCAGGATATTGAAGCGGGCATGAAAGAGCAACGCGAAGGCTTCCGGTCGTTCATGGCCCTGGCGCTGGACGAGGCGCGGGCCGCCGCCGCACGAGGCGAGGTGCCGGTGGGGGCGGTGGTCGTGACCGGCGGGGTGGTCGTCGCGCGGGCAGGCAACCGGACGCGGGAACTGGCCGATCCGACCGCCCATGCCGAGATGCTGGCGATCCGCGAGGCCTGTCGCAGGCTCGGCTCCGAGCGGCTGACCGGGCATGACCTGTATGTCACGCTGGAACCCTGCCCGATGTGCGCTGCGGCGATTTCTGCGGCGCGGGTCGGGCGGCTGTATTACGGCGCGGCGGACCCGAAGTCGGGCGGCGTCGCCGTCGGCGCGCGGGTGTTCAGCCACCCGCAATGCCACCATGTGCCCGAGGTCTACGAGGGCATCGCGGCGGGGGAGGCGGAGGCGCTGCTGAAGGGGTTCTTCGCCGCGCGGCGGGAGTAGGTTCGCCCCGGCCCGCCTGTGCCCCGCCGGGGATATTTGGGCCAGTATGAAAGGCAAAGGGTCGCGGATCATGCTTGGCCGAAGGTAAACACCCGCGGCCAAGGCATTGATTTCATTGGGGCCGGAAAAGTGCCCGCGCGCGGGCGCCTCAGATGCGGATCGGGTCCAGCACCTCGGGCTCGATCACCTCGATCCCCGGCGGCAAGCCCGCCTTCAGGACGCTCGCATCCTGCGCGAGAAGGCCGAAGGTCCGGTAGTGGCAGGGGATCACCCAGCGGAAGTTGAACCATTTCCGCGCGGCCCAGGCGGCGCGGGCCATGTCCATGGTGTAGTGTCCCCCGCAGGAGAGGATCCCGATGTCGGGCTGGTGGTATTCCGCCATCCAGGCCATGTCCGCCATGATGTCGGTATCACCTGAGAGGTAGATCGTATGCCCCTCGCCCGCGATCATGAAGCCCGCGGCGTCCCCGGCGGGCAGAAGGCCCTTGCCGGTGAAATCGATGCTGGCGGAATGGACCGCATGGACCATCGTCACCTTCGCCCCGTTCAGGGTCAGTGTGCCGCCCTTGCCGAAGCCAACGGTTTCACTCCCCTGGCCGTTCAGCCACTCCGACAACTCGTGAATGCAGTGGACCTTGATTCCAAGCTTCTTCGCTAGCTGGGCGGCATCCGAGGCATGGTCGCCATGGGCATGGGTCAGAAGGATATGCGTGGCGCCCGCGACCGCCTCATCCTCGCGTCCGGGGGGGAACATCGGGTTGCCGGTCAGCCAGGGATCGACCAGCAGCACGGCCTCTTCGATCTGGATGCGAAAGCCGGAATGGCCGAGCCAGGTGATCTGCATGGGTGTCTCCTTCTTGTGGCAGCAACGCGTCAAGCTAGGGGATAACTTGCATTGATGACAATCTTGCCGTCGCGCAATGCGCCGGGATGCCCGCTGCTCCTGTGTCCCCTGCGGCACAGCAAGCGGAAAAGTCGGGCGACGGGGCAGAGACTGCGTGCATGGTGGGCTGACCTTGGGTAAACGGGGCGTCTTGCAGCCGCGAACAGACAGGGAGGCGGACATATGATCGGATATATCCGCCAAGGCAATTCCCGTGGACTGGTCGCCGGGGCAACCGCCATCGCGCGATGGCTTTCCCGACGCGCCTGAGGCTTGCCGGACCCGAGCGCCAAGACGCCGGGGTCCTTTCCTTCCAGACCGCTGATCTCTGACCTCCGGGCAAGTCGCCCGCATCCGGTCAGCCCCATTTCCCCAAGCAGAGGACCGGCCCGCCATGTGCTGCCGGGCGTGATCATGACCCATACGACCCTTCCCCATCCGGTGGTGCTGCGTGCGACGCTGGACGAGATCATCGAGACCCACGGGATTTTCCCGGTGCTGCGGGCGCTTGTCGCGCGACCGTTCCGCCGCGCCGCGTCGCTGCCGCCCCTGGGACTGAACGCGCATCTGCGGCGCGACATCGGGCTTGAGCCGCTGGACGGCGGCGAGTCGCCCTGGACGCATATCCGGTAAGGCCCGCCCCACCCGTACCCCGCATCCGCTTGCGGGGCGGGGCGGGGGCGGCTAAACGGGGCCAAATCCAGTGGAGAGCCGTCATGGCCATTGACATCGACACCGCCCGCAAGGTTGCAAAGCTGGCCCGTATCCGGGTGGAAGAGGCGGACCTGCCAAAGCTGGCGGACCAGCTGTCCGGCATCCTGGGCTTCATGGAAGAGCTGAACGAGGTCGACGTGGAGGGCGTGGAGCCGATGACCTCGGTCACGCCGATGCGGCTGAAGCGGCGGGCGGATGTGGTGACGGATGGCAATATTCAGGCAGAGGTGCTGAAGAACGCGCCGGATGCGCGCGAGGGATTCTTTGCCGTGCCGAAGGTGGTGGAATGAGCGCGCCAATGACAAGTGCCAACTCCTGGACCATCGCGGCGGCGCGGGATGCGCTGCGCAAGGGCGAGATTTCGGCTGTCGACCTGACCATGTCCTGCCTGACGGCGATCGACGCGGGCGACGGGCTGAATGCCTTCGTGTACAAGACCCCCGAGATCGCGCTGGAGCAGGCGCGGGCGGCGGATGCACGGATCGCCGAGTCCCGGAAATCGGGGGGCGAGGCCCCGGCGATGTGCGGCATTCCCCTGGGGATCAAGGACCTGTTCTGCACCAAGGGCGTGCCGTCGCAGGCGGCGTCGAACATCCTGAAGGGGTTCCGGCCCGAGTACGAATCGACCGTGACCTCGAAACTGTTCGGGGCGGGCGCGGTGATGCTGGGCAAGCTGAACATGGACGAATTCGCCATGGGAAGCTCGAACGAGACCTCGTGCTATGGCAATGCCGTCAGCCCCTGGCGGCGGAAGGGCGCGAACGTGCAGCTGACGCCGGGGGGGTCCTCGGGCGGGTCGGCCGCGGCGGTGGCGGCGGACCTGTGCCTGGCGGCGACGGGAACGGATACCGGGGGGTCGATCCGGCAACCTGCGGCCTTCACCGGGATCGTCGGGATCAAGCCGACCTATGGACGGGTCAGCCGCTGGGGGATCGTGGCCTTTGCGTCGAGCCTGGACCAGGCGGGGCCGATGACCAAGAGCGTGCGCGATGCGGCGATCATGTTGCAGGCGATGGCGGGGCATGACCCGAAGGATTCGACCAGCGCCGATATTCCGGTGCCGGATTTCGAGGCGGCGCTGACCGGGGATATCCGCGGCAAGGTGATCGGGATTCCGAAGGAATACCGGATGGACGGTATGCCGGAGGAGATCGAGGCGCTTTGGGCCAAGGGCGTCGCGATGCTGCGCGATGCCGGGGCGGAGGTGCGCGATATCTCCTTGCCGCATACGAAATATGCGCTGCCGGCCTATTATGTGATCGCGCCGGCGGAGGCGTCGTCGAACCTCGCGCGCTATGACGGGGTGCGCTATGGCCACCGGGCGAAGCTGGCGCAGGGCGACGGGATCACCGAGATGTACGAGAAGACCCGGGCCGAGGGCTTCGGGCCGGAGGTTCAGCGCCGGGTGATGGTCGGGACCTATGTGCTGTCGGCGGGGTTCTACGACGCCTATTACAACCGCGCGCGCAAGGTCCGGGCGCTGATCAAGCGCGACTTCGAGACGGCCTTCGCCGAGGGGGTGGATGCGATCTTGACCCCTGCCACGCCAAGTGCTGCCTTCGGGCTGGGCGAGATGGCGGATGCCGATCCGGTGAAGATGTATCTGAACGACGTCTTCACGGTGACGGTGAACCTGGCGGGCCTGCCGGGCATCTCGGTTCCGGTGGGGCTGGACGCGCAGGGGCTGCCGCTGGGGCTGCAGCTGATCGGGCGGCCCTGGGAGGAAGGCGCGTTGCTGAATTACGCACATGTGTTGGAAAGCCGTGCGGGCTTTGTGGCCAAAGCGGAAAAATGGTGGTAAGGGGCCGCCAAACGACGCTTTCGAGGCAGTGATGAGCCCTACCTTCCTTCCCGCCGCTGGTGCAGCCGTTGCTGCGCTGATGCTGGCAGCCTGCACCCCCTCGACCACCGACAGGGGGGCGGGCGTGGGCTTCCAGGACTACAACAGCTATATCCGCGGGGCCTCGCCGGCCCCGGCGGGCGCGCCGGTGACGGTGGTGCCGCCGGGCGGGGGCTTCGATCCCGCAGCGGCTGCGGCGGCGATCGACCGCTCGCAAGGCGCGGCGCCGGTGGCTGCGGCCCCCGTTGTGGCGCCGACGCCGACGGCGACACCCCTGCCGACCCCGATGCCGACCGACAGCAGCGCCCGCCCGCGCGGCGGGGCCCCGGCCGGGATCAAGGAGGAATCGGGCGAGGTCGCGAGCCACACCGGGATTTCCGACGAGCAGGATTTCAACGCGGTGTCCTCGCGCGAGACCATCGAGAGCGACAAGGAACGCATCGAGCGGAACCGGGCGGAATATGTCGTGGTCCAGCCGAAGGACCTGCCGCAGCGGCCGGGGGATACCGGGCCGAACATTGTGGAATTCGCGCTGGCGACGACCCATGCGCCGGGCGTGCAAATGTACAAGCGCTCGGGGATGAGCATCCGCAGCGCGGATTCGGCCTGCGCCAAATATGCCTCGCCCGACCAGGCGCAGCAGGACTTCCTGGCCAAGGGCGGCCCGGACCGCGACCGGATGGGCATCGACCCGGACGGCGACGGCTTCGCCTGTTCCTGGGACCCGCGCCCGTTCCGCACCGCGCTGCAGTGAGCCTGACGCATCCCTCGCCGAACTTTGGCGAGCGGCGGGGCGGGGCCAGGGTGGACCTGGTCGTGCTGCATTATACCGCCATGCCCTCGTGCGCCGCGGCGCTGGAGCGGCTGTGCGATCCGGTGGCGGAGGTTTCGGCACATTACCTGATCGATGGGGATGGCAGCGTTCTGTCGCTGGTGGATGAGGCTGCGCGGGCCTGGCACGCAGGGGCCGGGGCGTGGCGCGGGGCGGGGGATGTGAACTCGCGCTCCATCGGGATCGAGCTGGCGAATACCGGATGGGAGCCCTTTGCCGAGCCGCAGATGGCGGCGCTGGAGCGGCTCTTGGCCGGGGTGCTGGAGCGGCACGGCCTGGGGCCGGAGACGGTGATCGGACACAGCGACATGGCGCCGGAGCGGAAGGGCGACCCCGGCCCGCGCTTCGACTGGCGGCGGCTGGCGTTGCAGGGGCTTGCGATCTGGCCGGAGGATGCCCTTGCCGCTCCCCCAGCCCAGCCCGCGCCCACGGGGCACGCGGAGGATCATGCAAGGTTCCTGGCCGACCTGCGGGCCTTCGGCTACCCGGAGGCTTCGGCAGAGACGCTGCTGACCGCCTTCCGCCTGCGCTTCCGGCCCTGGGCCAGGGGACCGCTGGACGGGACCGACCTCGCGCTGGCGGAAGGGCTGCGGCGGTTTGGCATTGACGGAAGCCGCGCCGATGCCTAACTGACCCCCGCGCGGAGGGCTGGATGGCCGCGGTCCCGAAAGGGGTCGAGGAAAGTCCGGACTCCCGTTGGCAAGGGTGCCGGGTAACGCCCGGCGGGGGCAACCCCAGGGAAAGCGCCACAGAGAAGAGACTGCCCTGTCGTTTGAGAAGGTTCGCCTTCGGCTTGGCAGGGTAACGGTGAAACGGTGGGGCAAGAGCCCACCGCGGGACTGGCAACAGGACCGGCACGGCAAGCCCCACCCGGAGCAATGCCAAATAGGGGCCTCGCGCGGGGGCCGGTCCGCAAGGATACCGCCCGCAGGGATGCCAACGCCCGAGAGGCCCGGGTTGGCAGCTTGACCGCCGTGGCGACACGGTTGGCAGAGGAATGGTCATCCATGGCCGCAAGGCCAGGACAGAATCCGGCTTACAGGCTCTCCGCGCAAATCGACCCCGGGCTTGCCGTTTGGCGGTTGACTCTGCCGACTGCGTGGCTAAAAGGCGGGCTTCAAGGATTTGACCGGGGGCCGCTGGATTCCCCGATGCAGAGGAAACGACCATGGCAAAGCCCGCCACCATCAAGATCCGCCTGAACTCGACCGCGGGCACCGGCCACTTCTATGTGACCAAGAAGAACGCTCGCACCATGACCGAGAAGATGGTCATCAAGAAATACGATCCCGTGAAGCGGGAGCATGTCGAATACAAGGAAGGCAAGATCAAGTAAGATCGCGCCGGATTGCGACAGGACGGGCCGCGCCTTCGGGGGCGGCCTTTTTGCTTTGGGGGCGGCGATGCGACGGATCATGATCGTGGGCCAGCCGGGATCGGGCAAGTCGACACTGGCCCGCGACCTGGGCCGTCTGACCGGTCTGCCGGTGGTCCACATCGACCATATCCACTGGATGCCCGGATGGGTCGAACGGCCCCGCGACGAGAAGACCCGCCTCTGCCACGAGGTCGAGGCGGGCGAGGCCTGGATCTTCGAGGGCGGACATTCGGCCACCTGGGCAAACCGGCTGGCGCGGGCCGACATGCTGATTTGGCTCGACCTGCCGGTGGGTCTACGATTGTGGCGGGTGCTGCGGCGGACGCTGCGGGGCGGCAACCGCCCTGACATGCCGGAGGGGTGCCCCGAAGGCTTTCATCGCGAGACCCTGCCGTTCTGGCGGTTCATCTGGCGGACACGGCACAGCGCGCGGGCCAGGATAGAGCGACTGGCCGCCGGGGCGCCGCGGGGGATGCCGGTGATCCACATGCGCTCCCAGGCCGAGGTGCGGGCCTTTCTCGAAGGCTGGCCGCAGGGAGGGTCAGAAGGGCAGGAAGCCCTCGGTCAGGCTGGCGACACGGGCGTCGGCCACGGCTGAGCGAGGCAACGCCGCCAGCCCCGGAAAACCGCCCCAACGGAACGACAGCCGCAGGTAGGCGGTGAAGCGGAGGGCAAAATCATCGCCGATGAACATCGGGTCCGGGTCGGGATCGGGCAGGCGCAGCCCATAGGGACTGCCACCGCTGATGTTGGCCTTGTGAAGCGCATCGGGGGCAAGATCGAGCGGGACCTTGTCTCCAGGGCCGATCTCGCCAGCTGCGCGAAGCTCCTTCCATTCCTTGGCGAGGAAGGGCAGGGTCTGGGGTGCGTCGATGCAAAGCGGGTCCAACTCTTCTATCTTGTAACCGCCGAAAAGATCGGGAGCTGGCCCGCGCTTGTAGTCCCAGACGAAGTCCAGGCCGCCGACCACTTCCCAGAAGGCGGAAAGGGCAAGTGGAAGCGGGCCGAACTCCTCGGCCTCTGCTTCACCCGGAAAGGGGCGGGGCGTTGGCGTGCCGACCATGGGTGGCGTGAGTGGATGCCACCCGAGACCGGCCAGCCGGTCTGCCAGAAGGAAAGCATTGTGACGAACGAGCCGCATCACGGCGCGGGCGACCTCACGCTCTTCGTCGGGGTCGTACCTGAGGAACCCACCCCGCGCGAAGCAGACGCTTTCCCAAACCGCGCGCGGTGGCTCAGTTTGCAGACGCTTCAGCAGATTTTCGCGCTGCGGTATCGTCCAGTTCATAGAAACCTCCGCCAGCGGCAACGGTATCGGTGTCGGGATCGGGCGCAACAAAAAAGGCCGGTCCTGCGACCGGCCCTTTCGGATTCTGGTTCTGCGCCTATTCCCGGTTGCCCATGAATTGCAGTAGGAACATGAACAGGTTGATGAAGTCGAGGTAGAGGTTCAGCGCGCCCATGATGGCGGCCTTGCCCAGCCATTCCTGATCCATCGCCGCGGCGTGCTGGATGTAGGTGTTCTTGATGTTCTGCGTGTCGTAGGCCGTCAGTCCCGCGAAGATCAGTACACCGATCACCGAGATCGCGAAGGCCAGCGCCGAAGAGGCGAGGAAGAAGTTCACGATCATCGCGACGATCAGACCGATCAGGCCCATCATCAGGAAGGTGCCCATGCCGGAAAGATCGCGCTTGGTGACGTAGCCATAGAGCGACAGGCCCGCGAAGGCGATGGCGGTGATCAGGAAGGTCTGGGCGATGGAAACGCCGGTGAAGACCTTGAAGATCCAGGCCAGCGACAGGCCCATGACGCCCGCGAAGGCATAGAAGAACACTTGCGCGGCGGCGGCCGACATCCGGTTCAGCATGGCGCTGAAGGCGAAGACCATCGCGAGGGGGGCGAACATCACCACCCAGCCCAGAATATTCGGACGCAGCGTCATCGGGTCGCGGAAGATCGCCAGCAGCGCGTCGGACGTGCCGACCGCCCAGGCGACGCCTGCAGTCACCACCATGGCTACGGACATCAGCCCGTAGACCTTGTTCATATGGGCGCGAAGCCCTTCGTCGATCTGCGTGCGGGCGCCAACGCCTACGCTGCGGATCGTGTCATAATCAGCCATTGAAGCCTCCGATGTTGTCCCTAAGGGCAACGCCGGGGGAACCGGCGCGACCTCATGCGTGAAATATTGGAAATAGGACTCGTGATTTCAAGCACCTTGGTCGATTTGGCGGGCAAAACCGGACCAGTTTCAGCCCTTCCAATGCGCCGGGGCGTCCCAGGGGGCACGTTCGGCTTCGGAAAGCGCCTCGGCGCGGGTAAGGCCGATGTCGCGCAGAAGGCGGTCGTCCAACTTGCGCAGGTCGTGGCGCGACCGGGCAAGGGCGATGGCGGCGAGCAGACGTGCGGGCAGGCGGGACAGGGCTGCGGAGCGCAGGAGGGCGAGCGGGCGGGTGCGGAGATGGGCGGACATGACGGCTCCTTCATCGGTTTCAGTGATAGAGAGATGCGGTTGCATCAGGATGCTTGAACAATGCATCCGGGCCGTGCATTATGGAAACGAATGATTGTGCGATGAATCATCAGGATCTGTGATATGCCCCGCAACCTCGACCTTGCCTCCCTGCGCTCCTTCGTAACCGTCGCGGATGTCGGCGGCGTGACGCGGGCCGCGGGTTACCTGAACCTGACGCAATCGGCGGTCTCGATGCAGATCAAGCGGCTGGAAGAGGCGCTGGGGATGTCGCTGTTCCTGCGGGCGGCGCGGAAGCTGGCGCTTTCGCCCGAGGGGGAGCAGCTTCTGTCCTATGGCCGCCGGATGCTGGCCCTGAACGACGAGGCGCTGTCGGCGCTGTCCAACGCCTGCGAAGGGGAAATCCGGCTGGGCGTGCCGCATGACGTGGTTTATCCGGCGATCCCGGGCATCCTGCGGCGGATGGCGCAGTGCTATCCGCGGGTGCGGATCAATCTGGTGTCGTCCTTCACCGTGCTGATGAAGCAGGAATTCGCGAAGGGCGAGTTCGACGTGATCATCACCACCGAAGAGATGCCCGATCCGGCGGCCGAGGTGCTGTCGTCGCGCGGGCTGGTCTGGGTGGGTGCGCCGGACGGGAATGCCTGGCAGCGCCGACCGCTGCGGCTGGGGTTCAAGGACACATGCATCTTCCGCCCCCATGCCCAGGCGGCGCTTGAGGCTGCGGGGATCGCCTGGGAGATGGCCACGGGCGGCGAAAGCGAGCAGGCGGTAGAGGCGACGGTGGCGGCGGACCTTGCCGTGTCGATGCGAATGGTCGGCAGCATCCCCGAGGGGCTGGTGCCGATCGCGGCGGACAACCAACTGCCGCAGGTGGCGCCGATGAAGCTGGCGCTTTACCGCGCGAACCGCCGCAGCGACGAAGCGCTGGAGATGCTGGTCAGCGAACTGCGCTGCGGCTACGGCGCCTGAACCCGGATCACCACCTTCCCGGTGGCCTTGCGCTCGCGCAGGAGCGCGAGCCCCTCGGGAAAGGCCTCGAAGGGCATGACGTGGCTGACATGCGGGTGGATCAGCCCCTCGGCCCGCCAGCGCAGCAGTTCGGCCATGCTGTCGGCCACCAGGCCCGGCGCATGGGCCTCATATCCGCCATACCAGAAGCCGGACACGGTGAGGTTCTTGACCAGAAGCAGGTTGGCGGAGATCTGCGGCACCTCGCCCGAAGCGAAGCCGATGGCCAGAAGCCGCCCCTCGGGCCTGCAGGCGCGCAGGGCCTGGTCGAAAGCGGGGCCGCCGACCGCGTCATAGACGACATCCACTCCGCCCTCGGCCTTGAGCCGGTCCTTGAGTCCCGGCGTCTCGCTGTCGATCAGCACATCCGCCCCGGCCTGCCGCGCGACCTCCAGCCGCGCCTCGCCCCGGGCTGAGGCGATGACACGGGCCCCCAGACGCTTGCCGATCTCGACCGCCGTCAGGCCGACACCCCCCGCCGCGCCGGTGACGAACAGCGTCTCGCACCGCTTCAGGCGCGCGACATGGGTCAAGGCCAAGTGCGAGGTGCCATAGGCGATGGGGAAACCGGCGGCCTCCTCGAAACCCAACGTGTCGGGCAGGGGTGAAAGACGGTGCGCGGGAAGGGAAATGCGCTCGGCGAGGGCGCCGGCGGGGCAGGTCGCCAGCACCCGCGTACCCGGGGCCGGCCCCTCGACGCCGGGCCCCAGCGCCTCGACCACGCCCGAAAGCTCCATGCCGGGAACGAAGGGTGGCGCCTGCCGGACCTGATACTTGCCTTGAATCGCAAGCATATCCGCGAAGTTGAGCCCGACTGCTTCCACCCGCAAGACGACCTCGCCTTTAACGGGAATTGGGGGCGGAAGACTTGCCAAAGTTGGCTCGCCCCCGAGTTCCATCACTTGCCAGGCGCGCATCCTGAAGCCTTTTCCCTGCTGTTGTTTCTACTACCTACGGTGTATGGTTGTTAACCAGTGTACAGTTTCTTGCAACGCAATGATCCAGTTTTTCGCAAAATGCGATAAAGCCGCTGAGGGAAGTGCAAAATGCAACGCAAAATGCGATACCACCTTAGGGAGAGCGCTGATTCGGCCTCGACTCTTCCGCGGGCAATTCGGGACAACCCCGCCGTGTGTTATACGATTGGATAATTCGACATATCCAAAAGGACAGGTTTTGGCACCCCGGGAAAATAATTTGTTAACACATCCGGGATCGCCGAGTTTGGCACGATACTTGCTTATAGATCACCGAGGGGAACGGACACACCGATCTTGGAGTTTAGTTAGAATGAAGCATCCCGTTGACGCACATGTTGGTAAGCGTATTCGCCACCGCCGCTGGATGGTGGGCATGACCCAGCAGCAGCTTGCCGACAAGGTCGGCATCAAGTTTCAGCAGATCCAGAAATATGAAACCGGTATGAACCGGGTCAGCGCTTCCCGCCTGTGGGATGTGGCCGATGCGCTGGGCGTGTCGATCTCGTTCTTCTTCGAAGGCCTTGGCGAAGGCCAGGCCGCGCCAGCCTATGCGCATGGCGACATGATGTCGGACAAGGAAGCGCTGGAACTGGTCCGCTCCTACTACGCGATCCCCGAGGCGCAGCGCCGCCGGCTCTTCGATCTGGCGCGGGTTCTTTCCGAAGCCGCCTGACTGAAGTCTTGACCTCGTCTCCCTGGGCGTTTAGCGCGCCCGGGGACGGCCCCCTCACGCGGGACCGGCAGGAAGAGGGACAGGATGCGGATTTCCGAAGGTTTGGCGTCAGAGCTGGTGGCTGTGGCGCATGAATTGGCGGATGTGGCGCGGGTCGCCACTCTGTCGCACTTCCGGACGCGGGACCTCGCGGCCGAGACCAAGGAAACCCAGCGCTTCGACCCGGTGACTGCCGCAGACCGCTTATCCGAAGAACGTATGCGCGAAGTCCTCGCCCGGCGCCGTCCAGAAGACGGTATCCTAGGCGAGGAGTTCGGCGTCCGCAGTGGCTCTTCCGGCCTGACCTGGGTGCTTGACCCGATCGACGGTACCCGCGGCTATCTTTCCGGTACGCCCACCTGGGGGGTGCTGATCTCGGTCCGCGATGCGGAAGGGCCGCTCTTCGGCATCATCGACCAGCCTTACATCGGCGAACGCTTCGAGGGCGGTCTGGGCCGTGCGCGCGTCACTGGCCCGATGGGCGAGGCGGCTTTGGCGGTGCGTGGGGCGCGGCCCCTGTCGCAGGCGATCCTGTTCTCCACCTTTCCCGAGGTCGGCACGCCAGAGGAAGGCGCCGCCTTCCGGCGCGTGGCATCGGGGGCGAAGCTCGTCCGCTACGGCACCGATTGCTACGCCTATGCGCTGATCGCGGCAGGCCAGATCGACCTGGTGATCGAGGCGGGCTTGCAGGCCTATGACGTCCAGGCCCCCATCGCGGTGATCGAGGCGGCGGGCGGGATCGTCACCGACTGGCAGGGGCGCCCGGCGTATGAGGGCGGGCGCATCCTGGCTGCAGCAAGCCGGGAGCTGCATGCCGAGGCGCTGGCGCTGCTGAACGCCTGAGGATTTTCGCCCGGAAGGGCTGACTGAGCATGGTCTGGCTTGCCGACACCGGCCTGTGACGGATATGCTTGCACCGTCTGCCGTGTCCTTCTCCCTTCTGACGGCGGGCAGCGGTTTCCCAGAAACCGAAGGGTGTGCGAAAGGTGCACCCATGCCGGACCTGCTGATCCGCAATGCCGATGTTGTCGTGACGATGAATGCGCGCCGGGACGAACTTTCCGGCGCCGACGTCCTTGTGCGGGACGGGGTGATCCGCGCCGTGGGCAGCGGGCTGGTCGCTCCCGGCGCGGAGGTGATCGACGCGGGCGGCTGCGTGGTGACGCCGGGCCTCGTCAACACCCACCACCACCTGTACCAGACCCTGACCCGCGCGGTGCCGGGCGGGCAGGATGCGCTTCTCTTCGGCTGGCTCAAGACGCTGTATCCGATCTGGGCGCGGTTCGGGCCGGAGGAGATGTTCACCTCGGCCCAGGTCGGGCTGGCGGAACTGGCGTTGTCGGGCTGCACGATGACCTCGGACCACCTGTATCTTTACCCCAACGGCGCGCGGCTGGACGATACCATCGCCGCGGCGGAGGAAGTCGGTCTTCGCTTCCACCCGACGAGGGGCGCGATGTCGATCGGGGAAAGCGCGGGCGGCCTGCCGCCGGACAGTCTGGTGGAGCGGGAGGCGGCGATCCTGGAGGACATGATCCGGGTGGTGGACCGGTTTCACGATCCAAGGCCGGGGGCGATGCTGCGGGTGGGGCTGGCGCCATGTTCTCCCTTCTCGGTCAGCCGCGAGCTGATGCGGGATGCGGCGCTGCTGGCGCGGGACAAGCGGGTGATGCTGCACACCCATCTGGCCGAGAATGACGAGGATGTGGCCTATTCGCTGGCGCAGTTCGGCTGCCGTCCTGGCCAGTATGCCGAGGATCTGGGCTGGACTGGCGCGGATGTCTGGCACGCCCATTGCGTGAAGCTCGATGGTTCGGAAATTGATCTTTTCGCCCGCTCCCGCACTGGGGTTGCCCATTGTCCCTGTTCGAATTGTCGCCTTGGCTCCGGCATCGCCCCGGTCCGCGCCATGCGGGACGCTGGGGTGAAGGTGGGCCTCGGGGTGGACGGCTCGGCCTCGAACGACGCGGGCAATCTGGTGGCCGAGGTGCGGATGGCGATGCTCCTCCAGCGCGTGGCGCGGGGCGCGGATGCGATGAGCGCGCGGGAGGTGCTGGAGATCGCCACGCTGGGCGGGGCGCAGGTGCTGGGGCGGGAGGATCTTGGGTCGCTGGAGCCCGGCAAGCGGGCGGATCTGGCGGTCTGGGATATGCGCGGGGTCGAGGCGGCGGGAAGCTGGGACCCGGTCGCGGCGCTGGTCCTGTGCGGGCCGACGCGGGTGCGACACCTGGTCGTCGAGGGGCGGCAGGTGGTGCGGGAGGGACAGATGCAGACGCTGGACCTGCCGCGCGTGCTGGAACGGCAGCGGCAGTTGGCGGCGCGGCTGGCGGGATAGGGGCGGGTTTTCCCGCCCTTTCGCTTTCCTTGTGGGGGAGGCATGGTCGCGGCATCCGAAACCGGGAGAGCCGAATGCGTCCGATTGCCAGCCTTGCCCTTTTTCTCGCCTGCGCCCTTCCCGCCGCGGCAGAGACCGTCCTGTCGGAGGCCAGCGGAAACTGGGCCGGGACCTCGGGCGACGGTTTCACCTTCCTGGCCCGGCTGTCGCAGAACGAGGACATGGCCCGGCTGGTGATCTGGGGCGGCAATCCCGGCAGCCCTGCGGTGGCCGAAGGCGAGCCGCAGTTCGACAATCCGGCGATCGCGCTGGGGGCCTTCGCGACGACACAGGCGCTGGAGGTTGTGGAAACGGCGGACGGCAGCACGCTGCAGATCGTGACGGAATATGCCGACGAAGAGGGAACGGGGCGGATCGTCACCGAACTGCAGTTCCTCGACAACCAATTCACGGTGGTGGGCTACCATCACAAGGGAGAGCTGGCGGGGCAAACCTTCGCCTGCGACGTCGATCTGTGGAACATGACGGCGGTCGAGGATGGCGAGACGCGCGTGCTGGAGCCGGTGGGGTTCGAGGCGCTGAATGCCAGCGACTGGACCTGGGACGCACCCTATGAGCGGGGCTTCTGTCACCGCACCGAGTGAGGTAGAAGGCGGGCAGGAGGCCCGTCATGGACCACAATTTCGAAGCCCAGCGTCGCGAGACTTTCGACACCTTCCGGCAGTCGAAGGGGATCAGCCTGCCGAAGACGGCGGTGGTCGAATACGCGTTCTTCATCGAGGAGATGGATGCGTCCTGGCCGGCGCTGGAGCGGGCCTTGCGGATGGAGGGGTTCCAGACCCGCAGGTTGAAGGACGGGGAGACGCTGGTGGCCTCGATCGGGCCGATTGCGGTGACGGCAGAGGAGGTCTGGAAATATGAGCGGATCTCGACCTCGATCGCCTTGAAGCATGATTTCTACCCCGATGGCTGGGAGCTGGCGGAGTAGCCTGCCCACGCGGGAAAGGGGCTTCGGGTTCAGGGAAATCAATGGGTTAACATGCATCGTTAGGATGGTCTTTACCCTGCTGACCGGTCCCCCACCCCCGGCCCCTCCCCACGGAGGGGGCAGGAAGGCGTCCGGGGCTGGTGCTGCGCGATGCGACCGTCGGCATCAAGGGTCGGGAGCGGGTGTCGAATTGAGCGCCTGCGGCGCGCGGCTTTTGTCTCGGTCCTGCGCATGAAGGACGCGCAGACCCTCGGCCGTGCCTCCGGCGGGGATATTTGGGCAAATGTGAAAGGCTGAAGGGTCAGTCGGGGATGCGTTTGCCGCCGACCCAGACTTCGGCCACGGCGCGGTCGTCGCCCATCATGATGGTGGGGAAAAGCTGCTGCCACAGATCCTCGGCCCGGCGGGTGGCCTGTTCGATGGCGGGGGTGGAGGCAAGGTCGATGACCACGAGGTCGGCCTCCATGCCGGGTGCGATGTTGCCGATCCGGTCCTCGCAGCTCAAGGCGCGGGCCGACCCTTGCGTGGCGAGCCACCAGAGCTGCGCGGGATGCAGCGACTGGCCGCGGAGCTGGGCGACCTCATAGGCGGCGGCCATGGTGTGCAGCATCGAGAAGTTCGAGCCGCCGCCCGTGTCGGTGGCGAGGCCGACGCGCAGCTTGGTCGCGAGGGTCATGTCGAAGAGGCCGGAGCCGATGAAGGTGTTCGAGGTCGGGCAGTGGACGAGGCTGGCCCCGGCCTCGACCAGGCGGGCGCGTTCGCGGTCGGTCAGGTGGATGGCATGGCCATAGACCGCGCCTTCGCGGAGCAAACCTTGCGCCTCATAGGTGTCGAGATAGTCGCGGGACTGCGGGAAGAGGTCCTTCACCCAGGCGATCTCATCCGTCTGTTCTGAGAGATGGGTCTGCATCAGACAGTCGGGATAGTCGCGCCAGAGGGCGCCGAGGGCCTGCAACTGTTCCGGGGTGGAGGTGGGCGAGAAGCGGGGGGTGATGACATAGGAGAGCCGGTCAATCCCGTGCCATTTCTCCAGAAGCCGCTTCGAATCGTCATAGGCGGTCCGGGCGGTGTCGCGCAGGCCCTCGGGGGCGTTACGATCCATGCAGGTCTTGCCGGCGAAAAGCCGCATCCCGCGCGTCTGGGCGGCGGTGAAGATGGCGTCGACGCTGGCCGGGTGGATGGTGGCGTAGGAACAGACGGTGGTGGTGCCGCGGGCGAGGATCAGGTTGAGATAGCGGTTCGCGATCTCTTGCGCATAGGCGGGATCGCTGAAGCGCATCTCTTCCGGGAAGGTGTAGGTGTTCAGCCAGTCGATCAGCCGCTTGCCCCAGGAGGCGATGATGGCGGTCTGCGGATAGTGGACATGGGCGTCGATGAACCCGGCGGAAATCAGCTTCCGCCCATGGTTGTGCAGCCGGGCCCGGGGGTAGCGGGCACGCAAGTCGGCGGCTTCGCCGACGGCAGTGATACGGCCTGCCTCGATGGCGACGGCGCCCTGGCCCAGGATCTGGGCGGCGGAGAGCCCGTCGACGAAGGGATCGCCGGCGTAGCGGAGGACTTGGCCCAGAATGAGATCGGTCATGACATGCCCCTTGAACCGGGTCAGACTAGGCGCTTTCCGGGCAGCGGTAAATTTTCTGTTGCAGATCATGGCTTGAAACTGTTTCGCAAAAGCGCGAAGGCCCGGAAACCGGAAGACCTGGGCGGGTGACAGGCTTTGCCGTCACCGGAAAAGCGGCCTAAGGTCGGCGGAAGAGCAGGGGGTCGCATGACGGAAACGACGGTCAGGACGACGCCGGACGCAATGGATGCGGCAACGCTGGAAGCGACGCTGGATGCGGCGCTGGATGCCGCCCGCGCAGGCGACAGCGCGCGGGTCGAGGCCCTGCTGGAGCCGGTTCACCCCGCCGACGTGGCCGACCTTCTGGAGCAGGTCAGCGATACCGACCGCGAGGCGCTTCTGGCGATGGGCTCGGCGGTCATCGACGGCGAGGTGCTGTCGGAGATCAGCGATTCGATCCGCGAGGAGGTGCTGGACGCGCTGCCCGACGACGTGGTCGCGGATGCGCTGCGCGAGCTGGATTCCGACGACCTCGTCGACATCGTCGAGGACCTGGAGGCCGAGGATCAGGGCCGCCTTCTGGGCGCGATGGACGCGGCCGACCGGGTGGCGGTGGAGCAGGCGCTGGCCTGGCCAGAGCATTCGGCAGGCCGGTTGATGCAGCGCGAGCTGGTGGTGGCACCGGAGCATTGGACGGTAGGGGAAGCCATTGATTTCCTGCGGAAAGCCGAGCATCTGCCGGACCAGTTCTACCATGTGATCCTGGTCGATCCCCGGATGAGTCCGGTGGGTTACGTCACGCTGGGGCGGGTGCTGTCGGCGGCGCGGGGGGTGAAGCTGAAGGTGATTACCGAGGACAGTTTCCGCACCGTGGCGGCGACCGACGAGGAGGCCGATGTCGCCTATATCTTCAACCAGTATCACTTGATTTCCTGCCCGGTGGTCGATGGCTCCGGTCGGCTGGTGGGGGTGATCACCATCGACGACGCGATGACCGTGCTGGACGAGGAGCATGAGGAAGACATGCTGCGCCTGGCCGGGGTGGGCGAGGAGGCGAGCGTCAGTGACGGGCCGGTCGAGACGGTGAAGCAGCGGCTGCCCTGGTTGGTGATCAACCTTTTCACGGCCTCCCTGTCGGCCATGGTGATCAGCCAGTTCCAGAACACGATCGCCACGCTGGTAGCTTTGGCGGCGTTGATGCCGATTGTCGCCTCCACGGGCGGGATCGCGGGGACGCAATCGCTGGCGGTGGCGGTCAGGGCGCTGGCGACGCGCGACCTGACCCGGGCGAATGCGGCGCGGGTGGTGCGGCGGGAGTTGCTGGCCGGACTGATGAACGGGGTCGGGCTGGCGCTGATCCTGGGGGCGGCGGGGGTGCTGATCTTCGGAGACTGGCATCTTGGGGCGGTGCTGGCGCTGGCGATGATGGTGAATCAGGTGGTCGCGGCGCTGGGGGGGGTGCTGGTGCCCCTGACGCTGGAGCGGATGGGTCTGGACCCGGCGCTGGCGAGCGGGACATTCGTGACGACGCTGACGGATGTGATGGGGTTCTTTGCCTTTCTGGGGCTGGCGACGGTGATGCTGACATGACGGATGTGAAAGCGGCGGCACGGGCGGAAGCCTTCGCGCGACGGGCCCAGGCTTTCGCCCTGGGCCAGGGGCAGGCGGCAGAGATCCTCGCGGATTACCTTGCGCCGCATCGGGGCAAGGCGCTGTCGGGCTATATGCCGATGCGATCAGAGATCGACCCGCTGCCGGCGATGGCGGCGCATCAGGGGCCGGTGGGGGTGCCGGTGATCCTGGCCAAGGCTTCTCCGCTGCGGTTCCGGGAATGGTCGCCGGGCTGCCGGCTGGTGGAAGGGGCGTTCCGCGCGCTGATCCCCGAGGAGGGCGCCTGGGTGGAGCCGGAGGTGATGATCGTGCCGATGCTGGCCTTCGACGCGCGGGGATACCGGCTGGGCTATGGCGGCGGGTTCTACGACCGGACGCTGGAGGGGCTGCGAGCCAGGGGCCCGGTGTTGGCGGTGGGATTTGCCTTCGCGGCGCAGGAGGTGGAGGCGGTGCCGGTGGATGAATATGATCAGCGGCTGGATGCGGTGGTGACGGAAAAGGGTGTCACGATCTTCGCGTAACGCCCGAAAATTCCGCTCAGTGTGCGATGTCTTCCTGCCGGACGAACATGTTGCCCCAGGCGCGGTCGATGAGTTCCGGCGTCATCTGGTAGGGGATGTTCTCGAATTCGCAGACGGCGATCATCTGGTCGATCAGGAAGACCGGCTGATAGTTCGCGTAGTTGTTGGCGATGGTCGGGAACTTGACCTTCATCAGGTGCATCAGCGCGGTTTCGTCCAGCGGCATCTTCTTCTTGCGCGCGACCATGGCGAAGATCTTCAGGAAGTTCTCCTGGCTGGGGCCGTCGATCTTGATCTTGAAGAAGATACGGCGCAGGGCGGCGCCGTCGAAGATCTCGTTCGGGTGGAAGTTGGTCGAGAAGATCACCAGCGTGTCGAACGGGACAGTGAATTTCTCGCCCGATTGCAGCGCGAGGATGTCGCGGCTTTCTTCCAGGGGCACGATCCAGCGGTTGACGATCTTCTGCGGCGGTTCGGCCTGGCGACCGAGGTCGTCGATGATGAAGATGCCGCCGGTGGCCTTGAGCTGGAGCGGCGCCTGATAGGTGCGGGCGGTGGGGTTGTATTTCAGGTCGAGCATGTCGAGCGACAGCTCGCCCCCGGTGATCACGCTGGGACGTTCGCAATAGACATAGCGGTTGTCGAAGCGGTTCGAGGTGCGGCGCAGGCTGTTCGGGTCATCGACCGCGGCCTCGGCGGCGGAATGGACGATGGGGTCGTAGACCGAGATGATCTGGCCGGAATATTCGATGGCGCGGGGGACATAGACCTTGTCGCCGAGGGCCGCGCGGATGCCGTGCGAGATCGAGGACTTGCCGTTGCCGGGCGGGCCGTAAAGCAGGATCGAACGGCCGGAGGTGACGGCGGGGCCGAGGTTGTCGATCAGGTCGGGCGGCAGGATCAGGTGACCCATGCCGGACAGCAACTGCTCGCGGTTCAGGCGGATATCGCGGACCGACTGGCGCTTGATCTGAACCTGGTAGTCCGGCAGCGGCACCGGCATCGCGCCGTAGTATTCCGACTGCGACAGCGAATCCAGCGCGCGGGCCTTGCCGGCGTCGGTGAGCTCGTAGCCCATTTCGTTGCCGGCATTCGCATGCATGGTGCCGGTCGCGGTGACGAGCTTCTGCGTGCGGCACAGGTCCATGAGTTCCTGCGTCAGCGGGACGTTGAGGCAGATCGCCTTGGACAGGACCGAGACCTGGTCGATGTTGGTGCGGAACATCGTCTTGAGAAAGATGTCCCGCATCATCACGGTCGACAGCCCGGTTTCGGCAAGCGACCGGGGCGACGGGGGCGATTGCACCCCGGTGGAGGGGGCGGAAACCGAGGCCTCAGCGTTCATTCAGCAAGCTCCGTGGACAATCGCAGCAAAGGGCTTTGATTGAGTCGTAAACGTAACTTGTGTCAGCCCTGTGGCCAGATGGCGGCAAGAAGGTAGAAGATCACGATGGCCGAAAGCGCCATGCCGAAGGGGAAGTAGCGGCGGCGAGTCCAGCTTTCCCAGTCCGGGGTGGCGTTGCGGACGACGGGCAGGCTGCGCAGGATGCGGTGCAGGATGAGCGAGCCGACCATGCAGACGAAGATGATCAGGAGGATTTCGCCGATGTCGCCGCCGACAAAGAACCCCGCGATGGCGGCGGCGAACTTGGCGTCGCCCGCCCCAAAGGTGCCGGTCAGGTAAAGCAGGAACCCGGCCACGAAGACGATGGCCATCAGCGCCAGGCCCCAGAGCCAGCCGGACAGTCCCACCAGGAACCAGCCGAGGATCGGCCAGACCGCCGCCATGGCGATGACCGTATTGTTCGGGATCTTCATCCGCTTGAGGTCGGAGACCGCGGCCCAGATCGCCAGGGGCAGAACCGGGACCAGGAGTATCATTGCATCGGTTGGTTCCAGCATCACGACTTCACATTGGCATCAAGGGCTTCAAGGCTGCGCACCGCGGCTTCGAAATGTTTGGGGTGGGTTTCGATGGCCTGGTTCAGCAGGCCCTTGCCGACGTTGACGTCGCCCTGCTTGATCGCGGCGAGCGCCATGGAATACAGAAGCTCGGCGCGTTCGGTCTGCGTCATCTTGATGACCGGCAGATCGTATTTGCGCTGTGCGGCGCGGGCGAGGACAAGGTTGTTCTTCGCGGTGAAGAGTTGGGGATCGTAGGTCAGCGCCTCGATGAAGAGCTTTTCGGCGCCGGGCGCATCGCCGCGGGTGAGCTTGGAGAAGCCCCAGTTGTTCAGCGTGCTTGCCGGAGTGGTGGTGAGCCCCGCAGCGGTCTCGTAGAAGCTGTCGGCTTTCTTCCAGTTCTTGTCGCTGTCCGCGACCATGGCCTCAAGGCGATAGCGGTCATAGGTTTCGTGCGTCGGCGGAATCTGGTTCAGCTGGGCCTTGGCATCGGCCCACTGGTTCGAGCGGATCAGCGCATCGGCGAGCATCACCCGATCTTCCGGGGTGGATTCGGCATGGGCGGTGACTTGGCGCCAGACCTGGGCGGATTCCGTCGGCTTCTGCGCCCGCGAAAGTGAGCGGGCGAGCCCGCGCATCAGGTCGATCCGGCCCGGATTCTCTTGCAGCGTCTTGGTGAAGTAGGCGACCGCCTCGTTCGGGTCGGCGACCGAGAGCATCACGTCGTTCAGGTTGGATTCGTCGATGACATTGACGTCCTTGAGGGCCCTTTGCACCTGGGCGTCAGAGCTGTTCTGACAGGCCGACAAAGCCACTGCGCTGCCGAAGCAGAGCAGGAGAGTAACCGGATGGCGCATCTTAAGCGTCCTTTTTTATTGACTGCCCGTATTCGACGTGTTGCCGCCTAGAGATCGGAAAGGAGGACGAACTTGCCCTTCTCTTGCCGGACGAGGCGGAACCCGCTTTTTTCCTGTTCTTGTTCTTGGGTCCGATCATACACACTCGCTTCGCTTTTCGCGATAGCGAGCATCAGATTTTCGCGGATCGAGTCTGTTTCGCCACTATCCAGCGCAAAGGCGCGCTGGAACATGACCCGTGCCTCGCCGTAATTGTCCTGTTCCATCAGCACGACGCCTAGGTTGTTGAGCGCGGGGACGAAATCCGGGTCAAGCTCGAGTGCGCGGCGCAGGATCTTTTCGGCTTGGCCCAGGCGGCCGAGCTTGAGGTTCGCCGACCCGATGCCCGACAGCACGTCGGCGTTGATGCCCTGCTCTCCGGCGCCGCGCAGGTAGGCCTTGAGCGCAAGCTCGTATTCGCCCGCTTCCATCAACCGGTGGCCGACGGTCATGCCGTCGACCCCATGGCCCTTGGCGTCGATGCCATAGGGGTTGTTGCGGGAAACGCCAGTGGCCGGCGTGCAGCCGGCCAGCAGAAGGATGCAGAGGACCATCAAATGGGCTGTTTGGCGCAAGTCAAATCCCGTGGGTCATCACATTCCGCCGGCAAGCTGCCCCAGCATTGTTACCATCCCGTAGATGGACGGCCCGATGAGAATGACCAGAAGGGGCGGAACTGTAAACAGCATAGTGCCGAGGGTGAGTTTCGTCGGCAGCATGTTGGCCTTTTCCTCGGCCCGCATGATGCGCTTGTCTCGCATGTCGGCGGAATAGACCCGGAGCGCGTCGGCGACCGAGGTCCCGAAAGTGGCGGACTGGATGATCGTGGTCACGAAAGAGGCGACGTCGGGGACGCCCACCCGTTCGGCCATGTCCTTCAGGACCGAGATGCGTTCCTTCCCGGCCTTGACCTCTTGGGCGACCAGGTCGAATTCGTCGGCCAGCGCCGGATAGCCCATGCGGCTTTCCTTGCCGACGCGGATGATCGACTGGTCCAGCGACTGCCCGGCCTCGACACAGACCAGCATCAGGTCGAGCGCATCGGGGAAGCCCTGGATGATCTCGGTCTGGCGCTGGTTGACGCGCTTGTTCACCCAGTAGCGCGGGATGTAATAACCAATGGCGCAGGGCAGGAGGCTGTGCAGGAGAAGGTCGGTCATCGTCATCTCTTGCGAGAAGGACTTGATGAGCGCGATGATCAGCCCGCCGACCAAGAAGATGATCGCCAGCAGGAACTGAAGGGCGTGGAACATCCTGACCGCGTTCTTGCCGGTATAGCCCGCGCGCAGCATGTTCAGCTTGGCGGCTGACAGCTCTTCCTTCTTCTGCGGCTCCAGGAAATGGGCGAACTTCTCAAGCTTGTCGACCTTCTCGGTCTTGCGCAGAGCGCGTTTCTTGTCTTCGCCGGCCTTGGGGACCTGCTCCTTCAACTCGCGGAAGCGGTCGCGCTTGCGCTTCATCACCACCGGCAGTGCCAGGAGGATCAGCAGCATCCCGAGAAGCCCGACGCCCAAAAGCGGCGCCATGGGGCCGAAACGGTCAGTCAGTCCGGTAAGGAAGTCGGAGAGGAAGCTCATGGTCGACCTACACTTTGATGTTGGTCATCACCTTCATGTAGATGATGTTGATGATCAGGAAGACGACGACGAAAAGCGCCGCGGGTACATAGGCCGCGGTCGTCTTCACCTCGTCGTAGTAGTCTGGCTGGACGACGTTGATCATGAGCAGCGCGGCGATGGGGAAGCCCGACAGGAACATGCCGGACCATTTCGCCTCGGCGGTGATGGCACGGACGCGGCGGAAGAGCTTGAAGCGGGCACGAACGACCTTGGAGAGGCCTTCGAGGATCTCGGCCAGGTTGCCGCCGGACTGCTGCTGGATCGACACGGCGACGGCGAGGAAGCGAAGGTCCTGGCTGTCCATCCGCTCGGCGAAGGCCTTGAGTGATTCCGAGACGTCGCGGCCATAGGCGGCCTCGTCGGCGATGACGCCGAATTCTGTCCCGAGCGGGTCGGGGATTTCCTTTGCGACGATGCCGATGGCGGTCGAGAAGGGATGGCCGACACGGAGCGAGCGGACCATCAGTTCGATGGAATCGGGGAGCTGTTCCTCCAGGAGGCCCATCCGCTTCTTGGCGGTGCGGTTGACCCAGACGAAGACCCCGCCGACGCCCATGGCGATCCCGAGCACGACGCGCAGGCCCAGTTCGGCCCCTGTCATGACCGAAAGCATCAGGAAGGCGAAGACCGACACCAGCGCCATGATCCCGATCAGGGCCTGGGGCGAGAAGGCGATGTTCGCCCGCTGCGCCTTCTTGGCCAGCATCGAGTAGAGCGGGATGTTCTTCGCGTTCAGGTGCTGGTTCATCTCCTTGCGGAGCTGTTCGAGCACCTGCTCGCGGTTGGCGTTCTTCTCCAGCAGCGTAAGCCGGCGACTGACCTTGCTGTTCAGGCTGATGGATTTTCCGAAGACGATCAGATAGATACCGTTGACGATCACGACGACCGCCACGAAGATCATCAGATAGATGAGAGGTGCTGCGCTGATCTGCATGATGGTCAGACAATCGGTTCGTAGATCGAGGCCGGCAGGTCGAAGCCCCACTGGCGGAAGCGGTCGGAATAGGAGGAGCGGATGCCGGTCGCGTTGAAGCGGCCGATGATCTTGCCCGATGGTTCGACCCCGAGCCGTTCGAAGCGGAAGACCTCCTGCATCGAGATGACCTCGCCTTCCATGCCGGTGATTTCAGTCACGCTGGTCATCCGGCGCGTCCCGTCCTGCAGGCGGCTGGCCTGCACGAACAAGTTCACCGCCGAGGCGATCTGGCTGCGCATGGCCTTCAAGGGCATCTCGATCCCGGACATGGCGACCATGTTCTCCAGACGGCTGACCGCGTCGCGCGGGTTGTTGGCGTGGATCGTGGTCATCGAGCCGTCGTGGCCGGTGTTCATGGCCTGCAGCATGTCGATGACTTCCTCGCCCCGGGTTTCCCCCACGATGATCCGGTCGGGACGCATCCGCAGGGCGTTGCGCAGACAGTCGCGCTGGGTGACGGCGCCTTTGCCCTCGACGTTGGCCGGGCGGCTTTCCATCCGGCCGACATGGACCTGCTGGAGCTGAAGTTCGGCGGTGTCCTCGATGGTGAGGACGCGTTCGTGGTTGTCGATGAACGAGGACAGCGCGTTGAGCGTGGTCGTCTTGCCGGAACCCGTCCCGCCCGAGACGATGATGTTCAGGCGGCAGCTGACGGCGGCCTGGAGATAGGCGGCCATCTCCTCGGTGAAGGCGCCGAAACGGACGAGGTCTTCGATCCTGAGCTTGTCCTTCTTGAATTTCCGGATCGATACCAGCGAGCCGTCGACCGCGATCGGCGGGATCATGCAGTTGAAGCGGCTGCCGTCGGTGAGACGGGCGTCGCAATAGGGGTTCGATTCATCGACACGGCGACCCACGGCCGAGACGATCTTGTCGATGATGCGCAAAAGGTGGCGTTCGTCGCGGAAGGTGACGTCGCTGAGTTCCAGCTTGCCGGCACGTTCGATGAAGATGCGCTTGGGCCCGTTGACCAGGATGTCGTTGATCGTCTCGTCCTTCAGGAGCGGCTCCAGCGGCCCGAGGCCCATGACCTCGTCGTAAAGCTCTTGCGTCAGCGCCAGCCGGTCTTCCTTGTTCAGCGCGACGGACATGTCGTCCAGCGCTTCGGTCGCCAGAGCCGCGATCTCGCCGCGCAGGGATTGCTCGGTGGCGGATTCGATGGCCGAGAGGTTCAGGTCCTCCAGCAGACGCTTGTGGATCTCGACCTTGAGTTCGGTCAGCCGTTCCTTGCGCTTCTTTTCCTTGTCGGCCGCGATGGCCTCGGCGGGCGGGCGCTGCGGGACCTGGGCCTGGGCGCGGGCCGCGAATGCGGCCTTGTCGGCCGGGGCTGCGGCGGTGGGTGTCGACGAACCTTGCGCGGGGCGCCCGGCGGGAGTGCTTTTCTGGAAGCGGCTAAACACTGGTCATTTCCCCTTGGTTCAGGCCTTGACTTCGGCAGCTTTGTTCAACTCGTACAAGGACTTGGCGAGCTTCTGCAGTTCCTTGCGCAGCGGGTTCTTGCCCGCGCTCTCGGCGATGGGCAGCCCGTGGTCGTTGGCCTGCGTCACCTGTTCGCCGCCATCGGGAAGCTGCACCTCGATGTCAATGTCCAGGCTTTCGGCCATGCGCTTGACCCGGGCCTTGGCGGAAAGGTCGGTGAATTTGGGCGCGCGGTTCAGCACGTAGCGCACCTTTTCATGCGGCAGCGCCTCGGCCTTGAGGGCGCGGACGAAGCGCAGGATGTTCTGCGCCGAGCGCAGATCGAGCTCGAGAAGCGCGAAGTAGACATGCGAGCGGGTCAAGACGGCCTCGGTCCAGGCGACGACGGTCGAGGGCATGTCGACGATGACGAAATCGAAATTCGCCTGTGCGGTGTCGAGAATGCGGCCGATGTCCTCGGGCGTGATCATTTCCAGGGGCAACATGTCGGCCGGTGCAGTGAAGACATGCAGCTTGTCATTGAAGGTCAGCATCGACTTGATCAGCGAGTCGGCATCGACCGAGGCGGTGTCGGTGAGGACTTCCAGCACCGCTTCCTTGCGCGGCAGGTCGAGGTAGGTGGCGATCGACCCGAATTGCAGGTCAAGGTCGATGACGCAGACGCGCATCCCCTCGGCTTCCGGGGTCAGCGCCAGTTCCCAAGCGAGGTTGGCGGCGAAGGTGGTGGCGCCGACGCCGCCCGCCATGCCGTGCACTGGCAGGATGACGCCGTTGCGGTCGCCCTTGGCCTTGAAGACCGGGTTGAAGGTGCCTGTTTCGGGGTCGTAGCCTTCCGGCATCACCGGGGCGGGCTTGCGCAGCCGTTCGATAGCATCGTGCAGCGCGCCTTCGGGCAGCGGGTAGGGCACGAAATCGTCGGCTCCGAGCTTCAGCATCTGGTGCAGGACCGAGGGGCTGACCTGATTGGCGATAAGCAGGACCTTGATCTTCTTGGCCTTGGCCGCCTTGATCACGTCGTTCATCTTCGACAGTTCGGTTTCATCCTCGCTGTCGACGGCGATGGCGACGAACTGCATGCCGGTGCTGTCGGGCTGCTTGAGGAAGACGAGCGCATCCTCGAAATTGAGGTCGCCCCAGGCTTCGCCCAACTCGTGCTCCATGTCGTCGATGAGCAGATCGAATCGCTGCACGTCCCGTGAAATGGTGCAGGCGAGGATCGGTGCCGGATCGCTCTGAACAGTGGCTTTGCTCGTCATCTCGCGTTGCGTCCTTTTGGTGCGGGGTCGTTATCTACTGACTTTCCAACGGGTTACTTGATTATGCCCATCTCGGCTTCACCCAAGGAAATCAGGCCCCTGAACTCGTCCTATGCAGCGGACCTTGTTCAAGAATGGTGGCGATATTTGGGCTAAAAATGCTTGATTCTGGGATTATCACGAATCTGGAAACGAAGAGGCCGGGCGCAAGGCCCGGCCTCAATTTTCGCGATTCCGGGACTATCAGCCGCCGCCGCCCGCACTGGCAGTGGCCGCCGGTCCGGCATGGGGGCGAACGCCGCTGTCCACGTACTCGCGCCAGATGATCGCGGCATATTTGCCGTTCAACACCAGCGGGTGCGACTTCACGAAGCCGGAGACCTCGGTCACCGTCCGGCGGTTGCGCATTTCCGGCTGGTTGGTCTGGATGATCGGGCGCGTCTTGCCGTAGCTGACCACCGCTTCCAGCCGCGAGCGGCTGATCCCGAGCGAGGTGAGATAGGCCACCGCCGCCTGGGCCCGGCGCAGGCCGAGCTTCTGGTTGTACCCGGCTGAACCGACCAGGTCGGTGTGGCCGAAGACGCGGAAGCGGACCTCGGGGAACTGGCGGATGAAGTCCGCCTGTTTCCTGAGGATCGCCTGTGCTTCGGGCGACAGCTCGGCGCTGTTGAAGGCGAAGTTGATCGTGTCGGGAACCTCGGCCGAGAAGCGTTCGGCCAGTGCTACGGTGTAGGACATCTCGCCCGTCTGGAGGAGCGTGTTGTTCATCGTGGCGTTGCCGAACTGGCCCTTGTCGACCTCGGAGCCGAGTTCGCGGTCCCAGCTCGTCGAGGTTTCACCGCAGGCGGTGAGCGCGAGGAGGGCAGAGGCTGCAAGCAGCTTGGGAAGCATGCGGGTCATCTCCTTACTCCATCACATAGCCGTAGGAGGAGCTGAAGTCCTGCCGGGCCACTTCGGCCGCTGCGCCCCGTTTCGGGCCTTTGGCGATGTCGCCGAACAGGAACAGCTCGCGCTCGGTAGGGATGCGGACCCTGTCCGTCGGCAGGGCGAGCGCGGCTCCGGCCACCGGGGTGACCAGGTGAGGCGTCACGATGATGACGAGCTCGCTTTGCGAGCGCTGGTAGTCGGCGCTGCGGAACAGGGCTCCCAAGACCGGGATATCGGCCGCCCAAGGCAGTTGCGTGACGTCGTTGCGGAAATCGTCCTGCAGAAGGCCCGCGATCGCGAAGCTTTCGCCGTCGCGCATCTCCACTGTCGTGGAGGTCTGGCGCCGCTTGAAGGCGGAGATCTGGAAGCCATCGTTGATCGAGATGCCGTTCGCCGGGTCGAGAGAGGAGACCGCCGCGTCGATTGTCAGGTTGATGATGTCCTGGTCGACCACGACTGGAGTGAAGTTCAGCTCGACGCCGAAGGGTTTCCATTCGACGGTGATCGTGTCTTCGTCCTGCGCCACCGGAACCGGGTATTCGCCCCCGGCGAGGAACTTCGCCTCCTGGCCCGACAGCGCGGTCAGGTTCGGCTCGGCCAGAGTGCGGACCATGCCCTTGGTTTCCAGCGCTTCGAGCAGCACCTGGAAGGTCAGGTCGCCGACGCCGAAACTAAGGCCGACTCCACCGAAGGCGTTGGACAGGCCGGTGCCGCCGCCGATGACACCGCTACCGTCGGTGCCCGAGCCGCTGGCGGTCAGCCGTCCGCCCAGCGCCTTGCTGACCGAACGGTTCATCTCGGCGAAGCGCACCTTCAGCATCACCTGCTGGGTGCCGCCGACCACCATGAGGTTCGACACCCGGTCTGGCGCGTAACGGCTTGCAAGGTCGAGTGCGCGGTCGAGCTTGGCAGTCGAGGAGACCTGGCCCGAGAGGACGATGCCGTCATTGGCGGTGCGGACCTCGATGTTCTCGCCGGGAAGGATTTGCTGCAGACGCTCCTTGAACTCGGCGATGTCGGGCGTGACATGCACGTCGACGTTCGAGATCAGTGTCCCTTCCGGAGACAATAGCGTGAGCGTCGTGCGCCCAGGGGCCTTGCCCAGCACATAGATGGATTTGTCCGACAGCGTCGAGATGTCGGCGATGCCGGGGTTCGCAATGGAAAGCTCGGCGAACGGAACATCGCTTTCTACGACAACGGCCCGGTTCATCGGAACGTTGAGTGCATCACTGGCCTGGCCCTGCATGACGCGCAGGACTTCGGCGGAGACTGGAGTAAGTGCCGTCGATGCGAGAACCGCACCAAGATATCCTGCTACCAGGAGTCGTTTCATGTACATGTGATCTGCCCTTTCGACCACGCCTCGTTTGGGTCTTGAACGCCCTTATCGAGGGTGAGAATGAACCAGCCCCGATTTTTTTGCAAGAATCAATGCTTTGGAGCGAATAGTTGATGTGGATAAACTGCAACAGGTCGCAAAGGGTTGGAAAAAGGAAAGGGCGCGGCCCAAGATGATGTGGCCGCGCCCTGTGGTTGAGTAGAGTGAAGGATCACTCCTTGCAGGGAATCTCGACATCGGTGTCGACGAGTACCCCGCCGCTGCGCTGCTTGGCGTAGCACTTCTTCTTTTCCACGACCACGACCTCGGGGGCCTGCACTTCCTCGACGATCCCGAGCATGGATTTGGTATCGGTTTCGACCGTGCCTTCAATGGTTTCGCTTTGATCGCGCGCCAACGAAAGGGTCAGGCGACCTGTCGATTGAGCCTGGGCTAGACGTGCCACCTGTTCCGGTGTGGCCGCGACTGTCACTGTCTGCGCGACAGTATCCGAGGAGACCTGACCTTCGTTGATGGCACTATCAACCGCAATGACTAGGACCGCGCTTTCGATCTGCCGGGTCATTCCGCCCTCGACGCCAGCGACGCTGCCGGTCCACAGGATGTCGATGTAATCGTCCGGTTTGACGAAGTTCGCGATCCCCGAATCCATACCAACGCGGATGGCAAAGGCGCGTTTGCCCTTTTCGAGTTTCGAGGTCAGGCTCGCGAGTTGGCCGGGTTCTGTCACGCGGCTGGCCAGTACGGGCTCAAACGCCTCTGTCGAGCGAATGATGTATCGCGGGCCAGTGGCGTTTTCCGGAAAGAGTGCGGCCTTGTCACGGAAGATGGACTTCGGCAGCGACTTCTCGGGCCAGTAGATCAGCTGCACATCGCCCTCGGCAAGAGCGTCGCCGTATTTCTTCGGCTTGGCGAAGACATAGACCTCGACCAGCTTACCGGCCTTGGCGTTGAAGGCCTGTTCCTGTTCCAGCGCGCCTTCTAGGCCCGCCATATAGTCCTGGATCATGTAGACGGCCATGCCGGCCAGGGCCATGCCGACGAGGAGAACCAATGCGAATACTGCTCTCATACTAACCCTCTGATAGCTGCGGGCGATCAATGGTCTTGCCGCGGCGCCCGGCACTTCTTCTAATGTGAGAAAGGCGCCCCATCAAGGCAGTGGATGGGCGCCCCGATGGGATTGATGTGCTCCCTCAGCTAGCGGGCCGGGATGTAGGAACCGGCTTCCTCGACACCGTCGCCGATGGATTCGGCCAGATTGGACACCGGCGACTTCAGCATCGGAGCTATTAACATGCCCAGCACCACGACGCCTGCGGTCAGAACCACCCAGTCGACCGTAACGGCGCCCTCTTCGTCTTTCAGCATCTTCCGCATGCGCTTCATCGATGTCCTCCCGTCACGGGCTGTGTGCTCAATCATGGATACCGTGGCAGTTGAATAAGGCGAAACTTTAGCAGATGTCGGGCACTTAGAGGGATGCGGGCACAAAATGCGGGGGAGTGTCGGCGATTGCACTTGCCGGATCGTCCATAAAGAGAAAAAGGCTGCGCTTCTTGCGAAGCGCAGCCTTTAGGTCGCTCGACCTGAACCGGATCAGCAGGTCTTGCCGTCGGTGGTCATGCAGGTTTTGGCAGCTTCGAGCTCTTTGCCGATCTGCTCGGCAACGTTCGACACGGCCGGACGGACGAAGCTGAAGATCAGCAGGCCCAAGCCGACGATCGCGGCGGTCAGAACCACCCAGTCAACGGTCACGGCGCCGGCTTCGTCCTTCAGGAAGGCGGAAATCTTGGTCATGGTCTGTCCCTTTCTAAGGTGTGCTCAACTGCATTACAACCGTTCCGATCCGACCGTCATCACCGCCGTCTTCGTTCGGTATGGGAGCATATAGCCAGTCAATCGTGGCAGGATTTGGGACTGCGCAGGGAATTTCTTAGCCAAGTATTAATATCGCGAATTATCTTATAATTTATTGATTTTTAATGATAAAAATACTGTGGCAGGGCAGGATGTAGTTGTCACCTGCGACAGGTTGGCAAAATCTGGGAAGTTTTAACCAATTGCGCCACGAATCGCCGCACGCCGATTTGCGAAGCAACCGATGGTCGCGGTCGGCTACAACTGCGAGCGCCTGGACTGGGCTCAGCCTAACGCCGGCGGGGATGAAGAGCTGCGCGGCGGGTCCGTCAAATGGCGTAGAGCATGTCCTGCCTAGGTAGACCGAGAGGCAGACCAGAAAAGAAACTGGCCGCGCTTCTTGCGAAGCGCGGCCAGCATGTCGGGGCGTCAGCCCGGACGAAATCAGCAGGTCTTGCCGTCGGTAGTCATGCAGGTTTTGGCGGCTTCGAGTTCAACGCCGATCTGCTCGGCAACGTTCGACACGGCCGGACGGACGAAGCTGAAGATCAGCAGGCCCAAGCCGACGATCGCGGCGGTCAGAACCACCCAGTCAACGGTCACGGCGCCGGCTTCGTCTTTCAGGAAGGCGGAAATCTTGGTCATGGTCAGGTCCCTTTCTAAGGTGCAGTTGTGTCTGAACCGGCACGTTGGGCTCGGAGGGGTGCCCTGTTCGTTCGGTATGAAAGAATAAAGCCCCCCAAACGTGGCAGCAGTTTGGACGAGATTCGCAGAATCTTAGTCGTTCCCAAAAATCTGCACCGCTCCGACTAAGGCACTGAAAACAAAAGAAAGAAACTTTAGGAAACCGTTCACCATTGCGTGGTAGGGCGTGGTTTTTTCGCCAATTCGGGCGGAAATGCCATGATTGGTGCGCAAAAATGCTGGCTGGCCCGGGGGGAACCTGCGATTCTTCCGGCAAAACGACAAGGCGAGCAGGCCACCAAAATGCGGAAGACTTCATGGATCGCAGCGATTCTCTGCGTGGCCGCCCCATTGGCGGCGGGCGCGGAGGAATTCAGTTTCAAGCGGGTCAGGGTGGGCGACAGCCTGCCCGGAAAGCGGATCACCGTGCAGATCGACCCGGAGGAGCAGGCGCGCTACCTGGCGGCCCTGCCGAAGGTCGACCCGAACCCTGTGCATGAGCATGAAGCGCCGAAGGCTGCGGACGATGTGATCAGCAAGCCTGGGCCGGCGCCGGCCTCCTCTTACGCCTGGTATTGGGAGAAGGTGCCTGCTGGCCTGGGCGAGGCTTCGGACCGCTTCGACCTGGCGCTGGCCACGCTGTCCGAGGGACCGAACGGCACGATCGTGGGTGCGCCGCGGCTGCAGCATATGCAGGACGTCGCGGACCAATACGGCAAGGACATCCTGCGCGCGACGCTGGACACCCGCGTTTCGCCCGCGCTGGTGCTGGCGGTGATCGGAATCGAAAGCGCTGGACGGTCCGATGCGGTCAGTTCGGCGGGAGCGGTGGGGTTGATGCAGCTGATCCCGGCCACGGCGAAACGCTTCGGGGTTACGGATTCGACCGATCCGGTGCAGAACATCAAGGGCGGGGTCGCCTATCTGGACTGGCTGTTGAAGGAGTTCGACAACGATCCGGTGATGGTGCTGGCAGCCTACAACGCGGGCGAGGGCGCGGTGCGCGGCAATGGCGGCGTGCCGCCCTATGCCGAGACGCGGGACTATGTGCCGAAGGTGCTGGCCGCCTGGCGGGTGGCGCAGGGCCTCTGCGTCAGCCAGCCGCTGCTGGTGACGGATCCTTGCGTGTTCCGGACCGATCTGGCGGGCCTTTGACGGTCAGACGAAGACGTCGGCCCAGTCGGGATGCTTCTGCGCCTGCGCCTTGACGAAGGGGCAGAGGGCGACGACCTTGAAGCCGTCCTTCCGCGCCGCATCGACCAGCGCCTGAACCAGAGCAAGGCCCGCGCCGGTGCCCCGGAAACTGTCGGGCACACCGGTGTGGTCGGCGATGATCAGGGTGGGCGTCGTGACCGAATAGGTCAGCTCAGCCTCTTCTCCCTCGCGGCGGATCACGAAGCGGCCCTTGGTTGCCCCGTGTTCGCGGGTGACGATGTGATCAGACAATCGTGGCCTCCGTCGCGGCGCGAAGCTCGGTCTCGGTGATGCCGGGGGCGAGTTCCACCAGCTTCAGCCCGCCCGGCACCACATCCAGCACGCCCAAATTGGTGATGATCCGGTCGACGACGCCCTTGCCCGTCAGAGGCAGGGTGCAGGCCTTGAGCACCTTCGATTCGCCATGCTTGGAGGTGTGGTCCATGACCACGACCACCCGGCCCACGCCCGCGACGAGGTCCATCGCGCCGCCCATGCCCTTGACCAGCTTTCCGGGGATCATCCAGTTCGCAAGGTCGCCGTTTTCCGCCACTTCCATCGCGCCGAGGATCGCCATCGCGATCTTGCCGCCGCGGATCATGGCGAAGGACTGGGCAGAATCGAAATAGGCGGTCTGCGGCAGTTCGGTGATCGTCTGCTTGCCGGCGTTGATCAGGTCGGGGTCTTCCTCGCCCTCATAAGGGAAGGGACCCATGCCCAGCATCCCGTTTTCGGATTGCAGGGTCACGCTGACGCCCTTGGGGATGTAATTCGACACCAGCGTCGGAATGCCGATGCCGAGGTTCACATAGGTGCCGTCCTGCAGCTCCTGCGCGGCGCGGGCGGCCATGCCGTTGCGGTCCCAGCCTTTGGTTTCCTCGGCCATCATGCGTTCTCCCGCTTGCGGGTGGTGCGGTTCTCGATCCGCTTCTCGTGGGCGCCGGTGACGATACGATGGACGTAGATTCCCGGCAGGTGGATCTTGTCGGGGTCCAGACTGCCGAGCGGCACGATCTCCTCGACCTCGACCACGCAGGTCTTGCCGCAGGTGGCGGCCGGGACGTTGAAGTTGCGCGCGGTCTTGCGGAAGACGAGGTTTCCGCTGGGGTCGGCCTTCCAGGCCTTGACGATGGCAAGATCGGCGACGATGCCGCGCTCAAGGATATAGGTCTTGCCGTCGAAGTCGTGATGTTCCTTGCCCTCGGCGATCACCGTGCCGACGCCGGTCGCGGTGTAGAAGCCGGGGATACCCGCGCCGCCCGCGCGCATCCGTTCGGCCAGCGTGCCCTGGGGATTGAATTCCAGCTCCAGCTCTCCGCTCAGATACTGGCGCATGAATTCGGCGTTCTCGCCCACATAGGACGAGATCATCTTCTTCACCTGCCGGGTTTCCAGAAGCTGCCCGAGGCCGAAACCATCGACGCCCGCATTGTTCGAGGCGATGGTCAGGCCCTTGGTGCCCGCCTCGCGGATGGCGGCGATCAGAAGCTCGGGGATGCCGCAGAGGCCGAAGCCGCCGGCGGCGATCAGCATGCCGTCGTGCAGGAGCCCGTCAAGGGCCGCGGCGGCGCTTGGGTAGACTTTGTTCATGGGTCGTCTCCTCCCGGTTCCGCTCATGGGAACATCGGACCGGGATGATCCTGAAAGATTGCGCCGGAGCCTGCCATCCGTAAGAATACGTATGAGGCTACGTAGAGGCGGCGATGCGCGACTATGAAAGGCTGGCCTTCCAGCACGCGCCGGATGCGACATTGATCCTGGCGGATCGGGTGATCCTGCGCGTCAGCCTTCGGGTCGAGGCGGTGTTCGGCTGGCGGCCTGCCGAGCTGGAGGGGCAGTCGATCCGGGTGCTCTATCCCGGCCAGACGGACTACGAGCTGATCGGCGAGCGCGCACGGAAAGCGATGGGGACGGCGTCGGTCTACCGCGACGAACGGTTCATGCGACGCAAGGACGGCCAGGTGGTCTGGATGGAGGGGCACGGCACGGCGCTGGACCGGGACGATCCGCAGCGACTGGCGGTCTGGACCTACCGGCCGCTGGAGACCGGAGGCACGGCGGCGGGACCGCTGACGGCGACGGAGAAGCGGATCGCGCGCTATCTGGTGAACGGCTTCACCTCGAAGGAGATCGCGCTGGCAATGGGATCGTCGCCCCGGACGGTGGAGGTGCACCGGGCGAACATGATCCGCAAGATGGGGGTCAGGAACAGCTTCGAACTGGTGAGCCGGTTGCTGGCGGCGGGCGGCCCGGGGGAAGGCTAGCCGATGCGGTGCGGGCTTTCCCCCGCTGCGGGCAGGGGCTAAGGTCCGGCCTGCCGCCCGCGTGGTGAAATGGTAGACACTGGGGACTTAAAATCCCTTGGCTGCAAGGCCGTGTCGGTTCGAGTCCGACCGCGGGCACCACCTCGCTGTCCACGCGGGACAGAGGGGCCGCACCCCATGATTTCAATGGGTTGGTTTCGGACGTTAAGCGATTGGCAAGGGTTGACCCGCCGTGAGATCGGGGCGAGCCCCGAGTGCATGGGAAAGCGACGGCCCGGGGCTTTCGCCCGGGCCGTCGGCCGGATCAGGCCCGCAGGTCGAAGCGGTCGGCTTCCATCACCTTGGTCCAGGCCGCCACGAAGTCACGCACGAACTTCTCGCGGTTGTCGTCCTGGGCATAGACCTCGGCATAGGCGCGCAGGATCGAGTTCGAGCCGAACACCAGGTCCGCCCGCGTTGCCGTCCACTTCACCGCGCCGGTCTTGCGGTCGGTCAGCTCGTAGTCGTTCGAACCTTTCGGCACCCATTTCAGGGCCATGTCGGTCAGTCCGGTGAAGAAGTCGGTGGTCAGCGCGCCGACGCGGTCGGTGAACTGGCCGTGCTTCGTGCCGCCGTGGTTGGTGCCGATCACCCGCATCCCGCCCAGAAGGCAGGTCATCTCGGGCGCGGTCAGGCCCATCAGTTGCGCCCGGTCGAGGAGAAGCTCCTCGGCGGAGACCGCATAGTCCTGCTTCAGCCAGTTGCGGAAGCCATCGGCAAGCGGCTCCAGCACAGAGAAGCTGTCGGCGTCGGTTTCCGCATCCGTCGCGTCGCCGCGTCCGGCGTGGAAGGGCACCGTCACCTCGAAGCCTGCGGCCCGCGCCGCCTGTTCCACGCCGACATTCCCCGCCAGCACGATCACGTCGGCAACCGAAGCCCCGGCCTCACGCGCGATCGGTTCCAGCACCGACAGTACGCGGGCCAGGCGGGCGGGCTCGTTGCCCTCCCAGTCCTTCTGGGGCGCGAGGCGGATGCGGGCACCATTCGCGCC
>Ga0209793_1000505_pt1 | contig 42020 bp, 38 predicted proteins | sample EBPBio122009_DNA_FD_185863 | JGI IMG/M metagenome (GOLD analysis project Ga0209793, IMG submission 185863) | Wastewater treatment Type I Accumulibacter community from EBPR Bioreactor in Madison, WI, USA - Reactor 1_2/2/2009_ DNA (SPAdes) (version 2) | ecosystem: Engineered > Bioreactor > EBPR >... | reverse complement strand
CGGTCAGCACATGGCCGCGGGCATCGGGCGGCAGCGCGGCAAGGTCGATGCGGGCGCAGGCGCCCCGGTCGCGGATGGTGAGGGTCGCGCCCTCCAGCACCAGCACCGCCCCCTCGCCCGCATTGGCGCGGCGCAGGATTTCGGCCCGCAGCCCCTCGGCAGCCGCCTTGGCGGCGCGGCCGGTGACGAAGGTCTGGCGGCTGGCCGAGGTCTTGCCGGCATCCGGCGTCAGGCCGGTGTCCGGGCCGATCAGGCGGAAGGCTGAAAGCGGCAGGCCAAGCGCCTGCGCCGCGATCTGGGGGATAACGGTGTTCGACCCCTGGCCGATATCGGTCGCGCCTTGGTGCAGGACCACATCGCCCGCCGGGGACAGGCCGATGCGGATGGTCGAGGGGTTCGGCAGCGCGGTGTTGCCACAGCCATACCAGCAGGAGGCGACGCCGACGCCCCGGCCCTTTCGATCCTTCGCATCGGCCAGAGCGCGGGTCCAGTGCGGCTGCAACGTCAGCAGGCAGGCGTGGATGCCCGTCGCCTGCAAGACCTGCCCGGTCGCCGAGGCATCGCCGTCGCGCAGCGCGTTGCGCAGCCGGAACTCCAGCCGGTCGATCCCGGCCTTGTCGGCCAGCCGGTCATAGAGCGTCTCCTGCCAGAGCGCGCCCTGCGGCACACCGAAGCCCCGGAAGGCGCCCGAGACCGGCCCGTGGGTGTGGATCGCCCGTGCCTTCGCGCTGATCGCGGGGGTGAAATAGGGGCCCGAGACATGCACCGGCACCCGGTTCGCCACGGTCGGCCCCCAGCTGGAATAGGCGCCGGTGTTGAAGCGTCCCTCGAATTCCATCCCGGTGATCCGCCCGTCGGCATCGCAGCCGATTCGCCCGTACATCTCGGCCGGATGGCGCTTGGTGGTCGAGACCATGCTTTCCTGCCGCGTATAGACCATGCGGCTGGGCCGCCCGGTCTTCAGCGTCACCAGCCCGATCAGCGGCTGCAAGGAAATGTCGAGCTTGGACCCGAACCCCCCGCCGGTGGCAGAAGGGATGATCCGCACCCTCTCCAGCGGCAGGCCCAGGATCGCCGCGGTGTCGTCGCGGTCCATCCCCGGGGCTTGCGTGCAGGCACGGATCGCCAGCGTCCCGCCCTCCATCCAAGCCGACCCGGCCTCGGGCTCGATATAGGCGTGTTCGACGAAGGCGGTGGTCATCGCGCCTTCCACCACATGCGCCGATCCCCCGAGGGCGGCAGCAGCATCGCCCTTCACCACGCGGCCCTCGATCAGCAGGTTGCCGGGGCGGCCGGGATGCAGGAGCGCGCCGCCTTCGGCCTCCTCGGGTGTCGCAAGAGCGGGAAGCGGGGTCCAGGTGATCGGGAAACCGGTCAGGTCCGGCTCGGCATCGAGCTGGAAAGCCACCACAGCCACGCATTCCCCCCGGAAGCGGGCGGGAGAGGCGGCGAGGGCGGGCTGGTCGGCGAAGGGCGGGATGACGGAAAAGGCATTGCGGCCGGGGATGTCGGCGGCAGTGAAGACCGCGGCCACACCGGGCCGGGCGCGGAACTCCGCAAGGTCGCCGATGACGAAAGCCGCGTGCGGATGCGGCGAGCGGACCGCCTTCACCACCAGCGCGCCCTCGGGCCAGTCGTCGGCCCCGAACCTGTCGCCCGCGACCTTGGCCGCGCCATCGACGCGGGGGATCGCCGCCCCCACTACCCCCGTCACGGGCGCCTCGGGCCAGGACCCCTGCCCCGCCGCCACGACCGCCGCGATGATGCTGCGATAGCCGGTGCAACGGCAGAGAACGCCCCCCAGCCCCGCCTCCACCTCTTCCGCCGAGGGCCGGGCGTTCCGCACCAGCAGCTCCGCCGCCGTCAGCAGCATCCCCGGCGTGCAGATGCCGCATTGTGCCGCGCCATGGGCGTGAAAGCTGGCGCGCAACAGGGTCAGCTCCGGCGTCTCGCCCTCCACCGTCGTCACCGCCCGCCCCTCGACCCGCGCGGCGGGCGTCAGGCAGGCGCAGACCGCCGCGCCGTCCAGCAGCACCGTGCAAGCCCCGCAATCGCCCGCGTCGCAACCGACCTTGGTGCCGACCTTGCCCAGCCGCTCCCGCAGCACCTGCGACAGGCGCTCGGTCGGGGGCGCCTCCACCGCGACGGGCGCCCCGTTCAGCGCGAAGCGGATCATGCCAGGGCCTCCGCCACCGCGCGGCGCACCAGCTCAACCGCCGCCGCGCGCCGATAGCCCGCCGTCGCGCGCACATCGTCGATGGGGGAAAGCGCCGCCTGCACATCCGCCGCCGTAACCCGGTCCAGCGCCTCCGCCACCGAAGCGCCCACCAAAGCCGCCTCTACCGCCGGAAGCCGGACGGCGACGGGCGAACATGACCCGACCGCCACCGAGGCCTGCACGACGCTCCCGTCCTCGATCCCCAGCCGCGCCGCGACCATGGCGATGGAGATCACCAGATGCGACCGCGCGCCCAGCTTCACGAAGGCCGACCGCCCCCGCAAGGCGCGCTCCGGGATCAGCACCGTCGCCAGAAGCTCGCCCGGAAGCAGCGCCGTCCGGCGCGGGCCGAGCAGGAAGTCCCTGAGCGGCAACCGGCGCGGCCCGGTGGCCGAGACAAGTTCCACCTCCGCCTCCAGCGCCAGCAACGGCGGCACGCCATCGGCGGCGGGCGAGGCATTGCAGAGATTCCCGCCGATGGTCCCCGCGACTTGCACCTGCCGCCCGCCCACCTGCAGCGCCGCCTGCTGCAGGGCCCGGCAGGCCAGCGGGAGGTCGGCTTCGGCAATCGCGGCCCAGGACGTCGCCGCCCCGATCCGCAGCCCCGCGTCCCTCTCGATCCCGGACAGCGCCGCGATATCGCCAAGGTCCAGCACCGGACCCGCCAGTTGCGTCCCTGCCCCGGGGTAGAGGTCGGTTCCCCCGGCCAGCACCCGCCAGCCACCTTCGGCAACACACCGCAGGGCCTCGGTCATCGACTGGGGTCGGGCATAGTCCGGCACGGAAAGCCCCGAATTCATTTGCGTAACAACAAGACTGAGACCCCCTCGGGATTCTGTCAACAGCCTTGCACGGATCAACCGCAAGTCGTATCGCGGAAGCATGGCAGACCGTAACGATTATCGTCTCGATGACCAGATCGGCTATATCCTGCGGCGGGTGACGCAGCGACACCTGTCGATCTTCGCCGCCGCCATCCCCGAGGTCACGACCACCCAGTTCGCCGTCCTCGCCCGCCTGGCCGAGATCGGCCCGGTGTCGCAGAACCATCTGGGGCGCGCCACGGCCATGGATGCCGCCACCATCAAGGGCGTGGTCGGCCGGCTGGCTCGGCTGGGCTATGTCGCCACCACCGCCGACCCCACGGACCGCCGTCGCCTGACGGTCAGCCTGACGGAAGCCGGGATCGCGCTTTTCACCACCCGGCGCGACACCGCGCTGGCCGTCTCTGACGATACTGTCGCCCCGCTGGCACCCGAGGAGGCCGCCACCCTGAAGGGGCTGCTCTTGCGGCTTACCTGACCCCGTGCCGCGCGCGGAAAGCGGCGATCTCCGCCTCGGTCGGCGCCGTTCCGCAGAAGGTCAGCACATAGGCCGGGTTGCGGGCCATCCTGATTTCCAGGCTTTCCTCTGACCGGAGCGCGATATAGCCGACCTGGGTCAGGTAAAGCGTGCGCGCGCGGGTATCGGCCTCGGACTCGCTGTAGCCGAAGCGGCGGAACAGCGCGGTGATCGCCGCCACCCGTTCGGCATCGGCCGCGCTCATCGCAGCCGCGACCCCGGCATCGGTCAGCGCCCAGGTCCGCATCGCGAATTCCAGCCGGCTGTCGAACAGCGCGTCGTCGTACCAGCAATCGAACAGGTTCAGCATCGCCTCGGAAATCGTCGCCGCCGAAGTCTCGCAGCGCGCGACCAGATTGCCGGTATTCTTCGCCTTCCAGCGCTCGACCAGTCCCGCCAGCAGCGCCTCGCGATCGGCGAAATGCCAGTAGAAACTGGTTCGTGACAGGCCCAGCCGGTCGGCCAGCGGCATGATCTTCACCGCCTCGACGCCGCCTTCAACCAGCAGGCCATAGGCCGCGTCCAGCCAGAGATCAGGCGTTCCCCGCCAGCCGCGTTCCGTCTTTTCCATGGCCATCCGCCCGACCTAACCCTCCAGCTGCTTTCCACGCAAGGGGATCGAAACAAAACTCGACACCTATGTCAAGTTTTGCCATAGTCCGCTACATGACGATTCCACCCCCGCGAAAAGGCCAGGGCCCATGTCGAACGATCCCCTCCTCCAGCCGTTCCAGCTGAAACACCTGACGCTGCGCAACCGGATCATGACCACCAGCCATGAACCGGCCTATGGCGACGACGGGATGCCGAAGGACCGCTACCGGCTCTACCACCTGGAGCGCGCCAAGGCCGGGGTGGCGATGGTGATGACCGCCGGGTCCGCCAGCGTCAGCCGCGACAGCCCGCCGGTCTTCTCCAACCTCCTCGTCTGGAAGGACGAGATCGTGCCGTGGATGAAGCGGCTGACCGACGACTGCCATGCTGCGGGGGCGGCGGTGATGATCCAGCTGTCCCACCTCGGCCGCCGGACGCGCTGGGACAAGGGCGACTGGCTGCCGGTCATCTCCTCGACCTTCGAGCGCGAACCGGCGCACCGGGCCTTCCCGAAACCGGCCGAGGACTGGGACATCGCCCGCATCATCCGCGACTATGCCGATGCCGCCGAGCGGATGAAGGAGGCGGGCGTCGACGGGATCGAGTTCCTGTGCCACGGCCATCTGCTCGACCAGTTCATGTCGCCGCTGACCAACACGCTGGACGGCCCCTATGGCGGCTCCTTGGAAAACCGCGCGCGGCTGACGATGGAGATCGTCGCCGCCGTGCGGAAGCGGATCGGCGACAGGATCATCCTCGGCCTGCGCTACGGCGTCGATGAGATGGAGCCGGGCGGCATCGACATGGAAGAGGGCATCGCGCTTGGCAAGATGTTCCGCGACAGCGGCATGGTCGACTACCTGAACGTCAACCGCTCGCGCATCCATACCGACCCGGCGATGACCGACATGATCCCGATCCAGGGGATGCGCTCGGCCCCGCATCTGGACTTCGCGGGCCGCATCCGGGCCGAGGTCGGGATGCCCACGCTCCACGCCGCCCGCATCCCCGACGTGGCGACCGCCCGGCACGCGGTGGCGACAGGCCAGGTCGACATGGTGGGGATGACCCGCGCCCACATGGCCGACCCGCATATCGTGAAGAAGATCGTCGAGGGCCGCGAGGACGACATCCGCCCCTGCGTCGGCGCGACCTATTGCCTGGACCGGATCTATCAGGGCGGCATGGCTCTCTGCATCCACAACCCCTCGACTGGGCGCGAGCAGACCATGCCGCATGAGATCGAGAAGGCAGCGGCGAAGAAGAAGGTCGTCGTGGTCGGCGCAGGGCCTGCGGGGCTGGAGGCCGCGCGGGTGGCGGCCGAACGCGGCCATTCGGTCGTCGTCTTCGAGGTCGCCGACCGGCCCGGCGGCCAGATCCGCCTGACCGCGCAGTCGAAGCGCCGGGCCGAGATGATCGGCATCATCGACTGGCGCATGGCGCAGTGCACCGCCAAGGGGGTGGAGTTCCGCTTCAACACCTGGGCCGAGGCTGCGGATGTGCTGGCGGAAAACCCCGATGTGGTGGTGATCGCGACCGGCGGGATGCCGCAGACGGATATCCTGTCGGCGGGCGGCGACCTGGTGGTCTCGTCCTGGGACATCATCTCGGGCGACGTGAAGCCGGGCGCGAATGTGCTGATCTATGACGACGCTGGGGACCATGCGGCCCTGCAGGCGGCGCAGGTGGTCGCCGAGGCGGGCGGCAAGGTCGAGGTGATGACCCGCGACCGCAGCTTCGCGCCGGAGGTGATGGCGATGAACCTGGTGCCCTACATGCGGGCGATGCAGGACAAGGACGTGACCTTCACCGTGACCTACCGGCTGCTGTCGGTGGAAAAGGCGGGGAACCAGCTGCAGGCGCGGGTCGGGTCGGACTACATGAAGCTCGACAAGACCGCGGTCTATGATCAGGTGGTGGTGAATGCGGGGACGCTGCCGCTGGCGGACGTCTACTTCGCGCTGAAGCCGCTTTCGGGGAACAAGGGCGCGGTGGACTACGAGGCGCTGATCGACGGGCGGACGCAGCCCGAGGTGGAGGGCTTCCAGCTGTACCGGATCGGGGATGCCGTCGAGGCGCGGAACACCCATGCGGCGATCTATGACGCGCTGCGGCTGGTGCGGACGGTCTAGCTCCGCTTCCGGCAGTACAGCTCCATCCGGTGATGGACGATCTCGTAGCCAAGCTCGGCGGCGATCTCGCGCTGGAGCTGTTCGATCTTTTCCGACCGGAATTCGGTGATCTGGCCGCTGTCGAGGTCGACGATGTGGTCGTGGTGGGGGGCGTCCGCCACCTCGTACCTCGCGCCGCCGTTTTCGAGGGCGAGGCGGAGGACCACGCCTTCCCGTTCCAGGACCGAAAGGGTGCGGTAGACGGTGGCGAGCGACAGGCTGTCGTCGAGGGTCCGCGCCCGGCGGTGCAGTTCGGCCGCGTCGGGGTGATCCTCGGATTCCACGAGGACCTTGAGGAGGGCCTCCCGCTGGCGGGTCACGCGGACTCCGGTCGAGCGGAGGGCCTGGGCGGGGTTCTGCTTCATGGGGGGATGGTAGCGGGGGGGCGTCCCCGGGTCAAACGCTTGGGGGTGCCCGCGCGCGGGCAGATTTCTGGAGGCAATAATTTCAATGGGTTGGGTGTGGGCGTTAGGGCGGCGTTAAGGTTTTCCCGCGGCGTGCCCCCCACCACAGCTCTGCCCCACCGAGGGGGGAGGGAGGCGCTTTGTGGCCTTGGCGTTGTGTGGGGTGGCTAAGGGCGGACCAGGGGTTTCACACCCCCGCGGGATATTTGGGAACAGGTGAAAGAACCTATACCTTTCTGCTACGATCCAGCTTCTGGAGAGCTATCTCCATCGTCTTGGCGCTGACCCCAAAGCGTTGCGCCAACTTGCTGATGTCACGACCGTGCAACGAGACGCTCGCGGCCAAAGCACCGTCGCCGAACACCAGAGCTTCAACAAACGCGTTCGCCTCGCGCTCTTCCTCTAGTTCGTCTTCCATGTAGAAGTGCGCAGGCCCCGCTCGGTATTGGTCCGAAGCAAACGGATCATGTCGCCGGTGAATCAGTGCGTGGATCATTTCATGCAAGACAGTCCACCGCCGGGTGACCGTGTCATCGCCCTCGTTAACTTCGATGCGGTAGCCATTCGCGGCAAATGCATCCTGAACCAAACGTCCTCGTTGGCCTTTACGCATCGTAGTCAACACGACATCGAAGCCAAGACGTCGTGCCAGCTCCAAGACTGACGGGAGCCGAGCGGCTCCCATCATTCCGAGATTGAAGCTGCGAAGCTCATGGCGGATGTGACCGTCAGCGGGCAGCCGGAGAAACAACTCTCTTAGCGATCTGATGGTCATTGGCTTTCTCCTCTTAGCTACACCCGGTTGTCGCGCCGCAACTGTTGCACTTTAGACACGATCCGTTGCGGACCATGGTGTAATTGCCACACTCAGAGCAACTGTCGCCGGTATATCCGGACAGCTTGGCCTTGGTCCGGGCGTCGGCGGTGCCGAGGGCAAAGGTGCTGGTCGATTCCGAGAAGCCGGAGACGCGGGTTTCGGAGAGGACCGCCGTCATCGGGGCCGCAAGGTCGGTGCCGGTGGCGAGGCCGCCGCCGAAGGCGGTCACGCCCTGCCCGCCTTGCAACACGGTGAACTCTTGCGGCACGCGCTTGCGCATGTAGCCGGTGGAGGCGACCTGCCGCAGCACTTCCAGCGACTTCGAGGCCGCCGTCTCGCTGGGCTCGGCGATGTTGCGTTTGCCTTCCTCGTCGCCGCGACCCAGATCGTCAAAGCTCGCGCCTTTCGGGGCGACATGCGCCAGGTCAGTGCGGTCCAGATAGCTGACGGCAAGCTCGCGGAAGATGTAGTCCAGGATCGAGGTCGCGTTCTTGATGCTGTCGTTGCCCTGCACCATGCCCGCGGGCTCGAAGCGGGTGAAGGTGAAGGCTTCGACGAATTCCTCCAGCGGCACGCCGTATTGCAGGCCCACGGAAACCGCGATGGCGAAGTTGTTCATCATCGCCCGGAAGCCCGCGCCTTCCTTGTGCATGTCGATGAAGATCTCGCCCAAGCTGCCATCGGCATATTCGCCGGTGCGGAGATAGACCTTGTGGCCGCCGACGATGGCCTTCTGGGTATAGCCCTTGCGGCGCTCCGGCAGTTTCTCGCGGTGGCGGCTGATCAGTTCCTTGACGATCACCTTCTCGACGATCTTCTCGGCGACGACCTGGGCCTTCTCCATGATCGAGCCGTTAGCCAGCACCTCTTCCGCCTCTTCGTCGTCCTCGATCAGGGCGGCGGCGAGGGGTTGGCTGAGCTTGGAGCCGTCGCGGTAGAGCGCATTGGCCTTGATGCCGAGCGAGTGGGAAAGTTCATAGGCCGCCAGCGTTTCCGCGATGGTGGCGTTGTTCGGCATGTTGATGGTCTTGGAGATCGCGCCGGAGATGAACGACTGGGCGGCGGCCATCATGGTGATGTGGCTTTCGACCGAGAGGAAACGCTTGCCGGTCTTGCCGCAGGGGTTGGCGCAGTCGAAGACGCTGTAGTGTTCGGGTTTCAGGTGCGGCGCGCCTTCCAGGGTCATCGTGCCGCAGACATGGTCGTTGGCGGCGTCGATCTGGGCCTTGGTGAAGCCGAGGTGGCGCAGGAGGTCGAAGGTCGGGTCGGCCAGTTTCTCGGCCGGGATGCCGAGGGTGCCCTTGCAGAAATCCTCGCCCAGCGTCCACTGGTTGAAGACGAAGCGGATGTCGAAGGCGGAGGGCAGCGCGGCCTCGATCTTCTCGATCTCGCGCGGGCCGAAGCCGTGGCCGATCAGCGCGGTGTGGTTGATCGCGGGCGCCTGGCCCATCGAGCCGTGGCCGACGGCATGGGCGACGATCTCGGCGGCTTGGCTCGTGGAATAGCCGAGGGCTTCGAGCGCTGCCGGGACCGACTGGTTGATGATCTTGAAATAGCCGCCCCCGGCGAGCTTCTTGAACTTCACCAGGGCGAAGTCCGGCTCGATCCCGGTGGTGTCGCAATCCATGACGAGGCCGATGGTGCCGGTGGGGGCGATGACCGTGGTCTGGGCGTTGCGGTAGCCATGGGCCTCGCCGAGGCGCAGGGCCTCGTCCCAGGCGGATTTCGCAAGCTGGACAAGGGTCTGGTCCGGGCAGTTCGCGTGGTCGAGGGCGACGGCGGGGACGTTCAGGTTCTCGTACTGGCCGGTGGCATGGGCGGCGGCGCGGTGGTTGCGGATCACGCGCAGCATGTGGTCACGGTTGCGCTTATAGCCCGAGAACGGCCCGAGTTCCCCGGCCATTTCGGCGGAGGTCGCGTAGGAGACACCGGTCATGATCGCAGTCAGGGCGCCGCAGAGGGCGCGGCCTTCGGCACTGTCGTAGCCGAGGCCCATGTTCATCAGGAGCCCGCCGATATTGGCATAGCCGAGGCCAAGGGTGCGGAAGTCGTAAGAGAGCCGGGCGATTTCCTGCGAGGGGAACTGCGCCATCATGACGGAGATTTCGAGGGTGACGGTCCAGAGCCGGGTGGCGTGGACATAGGCCTCGGCGTCGAACTTGCCTGAAGTGTAGAACGTGAGGAGGTTCATCGACGCCAGGTTGCAGGCGGTATCGTCGAGGAACATGTATTCCGAGCAGGGGTTCGAGCCGCGGATCGGCCCGTCCTCGGGGCAGGTGTGCCAGGCGTTGACGGTGTCGTGGAACTGGATGCCGGGGTCGGCGCAGGCCCAGGCGGCGTGGCCGATCTGGTCCCACAGCTCACGCGCCGAGACGGTCTTGGCGACCTTGCCGTCGGTGCGGCGGATCAGCTCCCACGGCTGGTCGTTCTTGACGGCCGTGAGGAAGGCATCGGTCACGCGGACCGAGTTGTTGGAGTTCTGGCCGGAGACGGAGATATAGGCCTCGCTGTCCCAGTCGGTGTCGTAGGTGGGGAATTCGATCGAGGAGAAGCCCTGGGCCGCGTATTGCAGCACGCGGTTGGTGTAGGTGTCGGGGATCATCGCGCGCTTGGCGGCCTTGATCGCGGCTTTCAGCGCAGGGTTCTTCGCCGGGTCGGTGGCATCGGCTTCGGCGCCGTCCCATTGCCGGATGGCGGCGAAGATGTCGTTCAGGCGGGCCTCATGCATCTTGGACCCGGCGACGAGGGAGGCGACCTTCTGCTCTTCGATGACCTTCCAGTTGATGAACTGCTCGATGTCGGGGTGATCCATGTCGATGATCACCATCTTGGCGGCGCGGCGGGTGGTGCCGCCGGACTTGATCGCCCCGGCAGCGCGGTCGCCGATCTTGAGGAAGCCCATCAGGCCCGAGGACTTGCCGCCGCCCGACAGCTTCTCGCCCTCGCCACGGAGGGAGGAGAAGTTGGTGCCGGTGCCGGAGCCGTATTTGAAGAGCCGCGCCTCGCGGACCCAGAGGTCCATGATGCCGCCGTCGCCGACGAGGTCGTCCTTGACCGACTGGATGAAGCAGGCGTGGGGCTGGGGATGTTCGTAGGCGGAGGTGGATTTGGTGAGCGTGCCGGTGGCATGGTCGACGTAGAAATGGCCCTGGCTGGGGCCGTCGATGCCATAGGCCCAGTGCAGGCCGGTGTTGAACCACTGGGGCGAGTTCGGCGCGGCCATCTGGCGGGCCAGCATGTAGCGCATCTCGTCGTAATAGGCTTGGGCGTCGGCCTCGGTGGTGAAATAGCCGCCCTTCCAGCCCCAATAGGCCCAGGCGCCGGCGAGGCGGTCGAAGACCTGCTTGGCGCTGGTCTCGCCGACCATGCGCTTGTCTTCGGGAAGCTGGGCAAGCGCGGCCTCGTCGGGGACCGAGCGCCAGAGGAATTCGGGGACGCCCTTTTCCTTGACCTTCTTCAGGACAGCGGGGACGCCCGCCTTGCGGAAATACTTCTGGGCGAGCACGTCACTGGCGACCTGGCTCCAGCCCTCCGGCACTTCGACGGCCTCGTTGCGGAAGACGATCTTGCCGTCCGGGTTGCGGATTTCCGAGGTGGTGAGGAGGAACCCCATCGCCCCGTAGGCGCCGGTGGCTTCGCTGGTGAACTTCCGCTCGATCTTCATGCCCCTGGTCTCCTGTTTTTGCGGCGCTTGCGGCCGAGAATTGACTAAACCCAGGCAGGGACATGCTCTGGTGCAGCACGGGCAAAACGTCTCCGGTCCTGACGGCGCGGGCCGCCAAGAGGGTCGCATCCGATTGGGACGCCCTTTGTGTGGATCGTTCTGCCTGTCGCTGCGGCACTAGATTTTGTGGTTGCCCCTGCCGCTTTGTCAAAGTGTCGTAATCCTGTGGCTCGATCAACGAGAAAATTGCACGCGAAAGCAGATTTTCGGCTTGACGTTTTTTCGACCACATCACGCGGATGTCAGCGGACCCTCGGGCATGATGTGGACAGGTCTGGGGATGAACTTCGCGCAGTTTGTGAAGAGCGGCGGATTTGCCAGCCTTGCGGCCCGCTTGGCGGACGGCCTTCACCGGTCCACAAGGAGACCGCGGTCGCGAGGAGGCGATTCCTCGGGGTGCGACGCTAGCGCGGGATGGGAACGGGGCGGTTGATCAGCACGATCCCGGCGGCGGCCAGCGCAGCGGCAAGGAGAATCGGCAGACCGATGGTTTCGTCGAAGAGGAGTGCCCCCAGCAGCAGTGCCAGGATCGGGGTCAGGAAGGAAAACGAGGCCACGGTCGAGGCGGGATAGACCGACAGGAGCCAGAGCCAGGCGATGAAGCCGCCCGCCACGACGACGGAGGACTGGAACAGAAGACCGGCAATGTGCAGGGGATGCAGGTCGCGGATCAGCGGGCCGAAGAAGGGCGCGGCCAGCAGGAGGATCGGAGCCGAGACGAGCACCATCCAGAAGAGCTGCATCTCCGGCCCCTCGCCCCGCATCAGCGGGCGGCGCGCGATATAGGCGGTCAATGCCCAGCCCCAGGCGGCACCAAGCGCGCAGAGATCGCCCAGAAGGCTGGCCTCGCCGCTGGGGGGCCGCGACAGGATCGCTATCGCGCAGCCCGCGAAGGCCAGCGCCAGACCGGCGGCCTTGGTCCGGGTGATCCGCTCGCCCAGTCCGAAATGCGCGAGAAGCGAGAACCAGACCGGCATCGAATACATGAGGAGCGAAGAGCGCCCGACCGTGGTGAGGTCGAGCGCGAGGAAGAGAAACAGGAACTCGGCGGCGAAGAGTGCGCCGATCAGGAGGCCCGCGCCCCAGACCTCGCGCCGAAGGCGGGGCGGGCGGCCTTTCCAGACGAGCCAGGCCCAGACGAAGCCGACCGCCAGCGCCGAGCGCAGCCCGGCAAAGAACACCGGCTGCAACCCGGCGTTCACCAGCTTGATGATCACCTGATTCACCGCGAGGAGACCCTGCACGCCCAAGAGCATGGCGACCCCGGCCCCGTCGAGTTTCGATTTCCGCATCTTTCCCCCCTGCCCGGCCCCCCTTTTGCATTGACCGGGCGGCGGCGGCAAGGAAGGCTGTCGCGGACGCCAGACCAGCGAGGTGTGTGATGGGTATCGGCAAGACATTGTTGAAAGTGGCAATCGGCGTGGTGATCGCGAAGGGCGTGGCCAGCCTGACGAAGGGATCCTCGGGGTCGTCGGGGACGTCCACGGCCGGGCGCGGCACGCGGATCGACACGGGCTCGAAGGGCGGGCTGGAAGACATGATGGGCGATATCCTGCGCAGCGGGCGGTCCTCGGGCGGCAGACGGTCGGGCGGGGGACAGTCGGGCGGCGGCCTCGGCGACCTGCTGGAGCAACTTTCGGGCCAGAAGCGGCAGACACCCCGCGCGACGGCGCCGAAGGGCGGGCTGGACGATCTTCTGGGCGAATTGACCGGGCGCGGGCGGACGACCGGGCAGGCACGCACCGAGGCTCCGGCCCGGCGCCAGGGCGGCGGCGTGGGCGACCTGCTGGATCAGGTGCTTGCGGACAAGCCGGGCGGCGCAGCCACTGGCACCCGCCCGCTGACCCTGCCGGAACCGGAGCGCGAGGAGGAACTGTCGGCGGCCTTGATGCTGCGGGCGGTGATCCAGGCGGTGAAATGCGACGGGGTGCTGGACGACGACGAGCGCGCCCGGCTGATGCAGGCGATGGGCGAGGCCGACCAGCGCGAGGTGCAGGCGGTGCAGGCCGAGTTGAACCGTCCGGTGGATGTGGCGGGGCTGGCGCGGTCGGTTCCGGCCGGGCTGGAACCGCAGATCTACATGGTGTCGCTGATGGCCATCGACCTCGACCAGAAGGCCGAGGCGGAATACCTGCACCAGCTTGCCGGGGCGCTGGACCTGTCGCCCGACCAGGTGAACGCCATCCACGACAAGGCGGGGGCGCCGCGGCTGTATCGGTAGGGTCAGGCGGTCGCAGGGCGGGCAAGCCGCGCCCCCAGACGAAGGGTTTCCTTCCCGGCGCGGGCATTGTAGGCCTTGGCGCTGCCCGCCCCTTTGGAGCCTCCCATGTCCCCCGCGACCCAAGCGGCCGAGAACACCCGCGCCGCGCTGATGATGGTCGGCTCGATGGCCTTCTTCGCGGTCGAGGACCTGTTCCTGAAGCGGTCGGCCGAGGCCCTGCCCCCCGGCCAGGTGCTGGCGCTGACCGGGGCGGCGGGGGCCTGCGTCTTCTGGGCGTTGGCCGCGCGGCAAGGCCAGCCCATCCTGTCGCGGGTGGCGCTGCACAGGATACCGCTGGCGCGGACGCTGGCCGAAGCGGCGGCGGCGGTGCTGTATATCCTTGCGCTGGCGCTGGCGCCCTTGACGATGACCTCGGCGCTTCTGCAGGCCTCGCCGCTGGTGGTGGTCGCGGGCGCGGCGCTGTTCCTGGGCGAGACAGTCGGCTGGCGCCGCTGGGCCTCGGTCGTGATCGGGTTCGTGGGCGTGCTGGTGATCCTGGAGCCCTGGGATGCGGCTTTCGACCCGACTGGCCTTCTGACGGTGGCCTGCGTCCTGGTGTTGGCGGTGCGAGACCTGACGACACGGGCGATGCCCGCGCGGATCGGGACGTTCCAGGTGGCGACCTGGGCCTATCTGGGGCTGGTGCCCGCGGGCGTGGCGCTGATGGCGGCGATGGGACAGGGCTTCGTGTGGCCCACGCCCGGTCAATGGGCGGGGCTGGGGGGCGCGCTGGTCTCGGGGCTGTTCGGCTATTACGCGGTGGTGGCGGCGATGCGGCTGGGCGAGGTTTCGGTCGTCGCCCCCTTCCGCTATGCGCGCCTTGTCTTCGCGATGGCGATCGCCATGGTCTTCCTGGGCGAACGGCCTTCGGGGTCGACGCTGCTGGGCGCGGCCATCGTGGTGGGTTCGGGGCTTTACGCCTTTGCCCGGGCACGGAAACGCGCTTCCCTCATGACCTGAGCCGGGGTAAAGGGCCTTTGAGAGCACCCCCTTCGGCCTTGAGGAACCACCCATGAGCACGATCATCGACATTCACGCCCGCGAGATTCTGGACAGCCGGGGCAACCCGACGGTCGAGGTCGACGTCACCCTGGAAGACGGCAGCATGGGCCGGGCCGCGGTGCCCTCGGGCGCCTCGACCGGGGCGCATGAGGCGAACGAGCGGCGCGACGGCGACAAGGCGCGCTACAAGGGCAAGGGCGTGCTGGAGGCGGTCGCGGCGGTGAACGGCGAACTGGCCGAGGAGCTGGTGGGGTTCGATGCGACCGAGCAGGTCGGCATCGACCGCACGATGATCGAGATGGACGGGACGCCGAACAAGTCGCGCCTCGGGGCGAATGCGATCCTTGGCGTGTCGCTGGCGGTGGCGAAGGCGGCGGCGGAGTTCACGGCGCAGCCCTTGTACCGCTACGTCGGCGGGACCAGTGCACGGGTGCTGCCGGTGCCGATGATGAACATCATCAACGGCGGCGAACATGCCGACAACCCGATCGACATCCAGGAATTCATGATCATGCCGGTGGGCGCCTCCGACATCCGCGAGGCGGTGCGGATGGGATCGGAAGTGTTCCACACGCTGAAGAAGGAACTGCAGCAGGCGGGGCACAACACCGGGATCGGCGATGAGGGCGGCTTCGCACCGAATCTGAACTCTGCCCGCGACGCGCTTGATTTCATTCTGAAATCCGTCGAGAAGGCCGGGTTCAAGCCGGGCGAGGATATCTATCTGGCGCTCGACTGCGCGTCGACCGAATATTTCAAGGGCGGCAAGTACGAGATGAAGGGCGAGGGCAGGTCGCTGTCTTCGGTCGAGAACGTCGAATTCCTGGCGGGCCTGTGCAGCGACTATCCGATCATCTCGATCGAGGACGGCATGGCCGAGGACGACTGGGACGGCTGGAAGATGCTGACCGAGGTGCTGGGCTCGAAGATCCAGCTGGTGGGCGACGATCTGTTCGTGACCAACCCGAGGCGGCTGGCCGAGGGGATCAGCAAGGGCATCGCCAATTCCATGCTGGTGAAGGTGAACCAGATCGGCACGCTGACCGAGACACTGCAGGCCGTCGATATGGCGCATCGGGTGGGCTATACCAACGTGATGAGCCACCGGTCGGGCGAGACCGAGGATTCCACCATCGCCGACCTCGCGGTGGCGACGAACTGCGGACAGATCAAGACCGGGTCGCTGTCGCGGTCGGACCGGCTGGCGAAATACAACCAGCTGATCCGCATCGAGGAACTGCTGGGCGAGACGGCGGAATATGCCGGGCGGTCGGTGCTGAAGGGCTGAGGTCCGTAGCTAGTTCACGGAGTAACAAGTTGAAATATATCGGCCTTCTGCTTGTCCTGATCGGGGCGGGGGTGTTCACCCTTCCGATGTGGCTGCCTTCGGTGGCCGATGTTTCGGTCACCGGCGAGACCTTCACGCGCGCGGGCCAGGTCGGCGGCGCGGTGGCGGGCGTCGGCCTCGTGCTGTTCGTGATCGGCCTCTTCCGTCGGCGCTGAGGGCGGGGGAGGCGACGCCTGCCCCGAGCGGCAGGCGTCAGGCGAACCGCGCGAGGCGGAAGTCGGCCAGAAGCGGGCTTTCGGCGCCGCCGGTGATCTCCTCCGCCAGAAGCTCGGCCACCACCGGGGCCAGCGTCGCCCCGGAATGCATCACCGCGATCCAGAGGCCCGGGAGCGGCCCCTGCCCCACCACCGGCAAACCGTCCCCCGGCACCGGGCGCATGGCCATGGCCTGGTGCGCGAAGTGGATGTCGTGGCCGGGGAACAGGGTGCGCAGCCGGGTCAGGGTGGCGTTGACCACCACGGGGAAGGAACCCAGCGTCTCGGCATGGTCGGACTGGTGCCCGGCGGAGGCCGGGGTGCGGAGGCGGCCCTCGGCGTCCTGGCGGACCTCCTGATCGGGGGTGGCGAGGACCACCGGGCAGACCGGCGGCAAAGGGTTGGTCGTGACCATCAGGCCGGGACGCGTCAGCATCGGCAGGGTGGTGCCGAAGGGCTCCAGCAGGCCGGGCGTGCCCGTACCGGTGGCGAGGATCACGCGGCTTGCCTTGAGCGGGCCAAGGTCGGTGAGAACGCCGGTCGCCCTGCCCTTCTCTTCGGTCACGGACTGAACCGTGGCACGGATCACCTGGGCGCCGGAGGCCCCGATCAGCGCGCGGGCCAGGGTGGCAGGGTCGGCGACGCCTTCCTCGGGGAAGAAGAGCGCAGACTCCGGGATGGGACCAAGGGCAGGCAGGCGTTCGGCGATCTCGGGCTGCGTCAGGCGCTGGACCTGATAGCCGAGCGCCTGCAGGTCGCTGGCGGTTTCCTCCTGCGCCTCGCCCGTCGCCTCATACCAGAGGCAGCCTTGCCAGTTGGTCGGCAGGCCGGGCAGAGCCTCGGTCAGACGGCGATGCGCGGCAAGGCCCTCGTGGCGCAGGTGGTAGTGGGGACGGCTGAGGAAGTAGGAGGCGTTGAGCCAGCCGAAGCTGGCGGTGGAGGCGAGACCGCCTTCGGCATGGGTCGAGACGAGGGTGACGGCCTCTCCCCGCCAGGAGAGCTGCAAGGCCAGCGCCGCGCCGGTGATGCCAGCGCCGATGATCAGAGTTTGTGTCATGGGAGGAAGGTGGCATGGGGAGGGTTCGGTTGACAATGGATGTGTCGGGACACAGGCATCAGGTATTCACTTGGTGCCATTTCAGCCCTTGATCCAACCCGACCGGCGGGCCTAGTTGGCGGTCGCGCTTCCGACGACGCTCAAGGCAAAGTTCGTGAGACGACCGTTCAGGAACAGCCAGTCGCCAAAGACAAAGCAGGCGAGGATCATACCGCCCTGATAGGCCGGACCGGCCCAGTCCTGGAGGATCAAGGTCATCGCCCAGTTCTGGCCAAAGATAATCGGAGGCAGCCCAGGCCGTATAGGCGGTAACCGCCACCGAAAACGCGGCAAAGCGCCAGTTGATATGGTCCCTCAGCAGAACGAGGCCCAGCATAAGCCCAAGCGCCACCAGGTTGACCAAGCCGAAGCGTCGAAGGTCATTGACCAAACCGCGGAAGGTCCGGTCATACCGCTCTGCGATGAAATCGCCCAACGTAACCTGCCCCAGGCGCAGAGCGGCGGCGCGCTGGACCAAGGCCTGATCAGTAACTTGAACGACCAGCGCTTCGATATGGCAGTCGTCCTTGCAGCGCTCCGACAGGACGTAGCTCACAAGGGCGGGCATGATTTCGGCTCTCCGGGCCTCCACCGCCTCGGCCTCGATCCCCAGACGCCGGGCCAGCGCCCCCAAGCGCTCTGCGCGGCTGCCCGCGTCGGCCTGTCCTACAGCTTCGGTCCAGGCCGCGTCGGCAGCCGCCTCGACCTTGGAGACCGCAAAACCCTGCAGAACGACCTCGACCTCTGATCGGTCAAGGAAGGTTATGGCAACGAGGAGAGTAGAGAGCAGGATACCCGTCAATTGCACCGCGACGAGCGCAAGACTGCCCAGTTTTTCCATCCCGCTCCTCGCTCTGGACTGGTCGTCGCAGAAGTGACCTTGCCAAGCGTTACCCGGCGCCGAAAGTTGATCAAGGCTTCATTGCGACGGGACAGGCACGAGTTGCCTGGGCAGAATCGCGTTCCCATTCTTGCAGGGGCATGGCAGCAAGGGACCATGCTTATCCTGCTCAACAAGCCCTATGACGTGCTCTGCCAGTTCTCCCGTGAGGGCGACCGGGCGGTGCTGGCGGATTTCGTTCCGGTGAAAGGGGTCTATCCCGCCGGGCGGCTGGACCGGGATTCGGAGGGGCTGCTGGTGCTGACCGATGACGGGAAGCTTCAGGCCCGGATCGCGGACCCCAGGCACAAGCTGGAGAAGACCTATCTCGCGCAGGTCGAGGGGGTGGTCACGGAGGGCGCGCTGCAGCGGCTGCGGGAGGGCGTGGCGTTGAACGACGGGCCGACCCTGCCGGCGAAAGCGAGGGCGGTGGACGAGCCCGCATGGCTCTGGCCCCGGACCCCGCCGATCCGGCTGCGGAAGACGGTGCCGGACGGGTGGCTGGAATTGACGATCCGCGAGGGGCGGAACCGGCAGGTGCGGCGGATGTGCGCGGCAGTGGGCCTGCCCTGCCTGCGGTTGATCCGCTGGCGGGTGGGGGACTGGACGCTGGAGGGGCTGGCTCCGGGCGAATGGAGGCAGGCATGACGGCAGAGGCGATCATCGCGAAGCTGGGGTTGCAGCCGCATCCCGAGGGCGGCTGGTACCGGCAGACCTGGGTCGGGCCGGACACCGGCGGACGGGCCAGCGGGACGGCGATCCTGTTCCTGCTGAAGGCGGGCGAGCGGAGCCACTGGCACCGGGTCGATGCCGACGAGATCTGGCTGTGGCACGCGGGCGCGCCGCTGGTGCTGTCGATAGGGGCAGAGGTGGAGCATCGGCTGGGGCCGGATGTGCTGGGGGGCGAGGTGGTGCAGGCGGTCATCCCGGCGGGATGCTGGCAGGCGGCGCACTCGACCGGGGGCTGGACGCTGGTCAGCTGCACGGTATCGCCCGGCTTCCGCTTCGAGGGGTTCGAACTGGCCCCGCCGGGGTGGAGCCCGTGATGGATCACAAGACTTTCCTCTCCGCCCTGCCGCCCGACCTGCGCGAGGCGATGACCGAACGGTCGGACGGGCCGGGCCTCTGGCATCTGGCCGGGCATCTGGGGGCGATTGTCGTGGTGGGCGCGCTGATCGCGGCGGGCGTGCCGGGCTGGTGGGCCCTGCTGCCGGTGCAGGGGGTGCTGATCATCTTCCTCTTCACGCTGGAGCATGAGGCGACGCACCGGACGCCGTTCCGCACGGTCTGGCTGAACGACTGGGCAGGGCGGCTGTGCGGGCTGCTGCTGGTGCTGCCCTTCGAATGGTTCCGCGCCTTCCACATGGCGCATCACCGCTGGACCAACCTGCCGGGGAAGGACCCGGAACTGGCGGGGCCGAAGCCCGAGACGCTGCGGGAGTGGGTCTGGCATGTCTCGGGCCTGCCCTACTGGATTTCCGGGCTGCGGTTGATGGGCAGGCTGGTGGCGGGCCGGGTGACGGATGAGTTCGTGGCCGAGGGGGCGAGGGCGCGCATTGTGGCGGAAGCACGGTGGATGGCGCTCCTCTATGCGCTGGCCGCGCTGTCGCTGCTGGGAACGCCCGTGCTCCTGTGGGTCTGGGTGGTGCCGGTGGCCTTGGGCCAGCCCGTCTTGCGGCTTTACCTGCTGGCGGAACATGGCGACTGCCCGGAGGTGGCGAACATGTTCGAGAACACGCGGACGACCTTCACCACAAGGGCGATGCGCTGGCTGGCCTGGAACATGCCCTATCATGTGGAACACCACGTCTGGCCAACGGTGCCCTTCCACCGGTTGCCGGAGGTGCACGGGCTGATGAAGGCGGAATTGCGGGTGACGGCAGAGGGCTACGCGGCCTTCACGCGGGAGTATCTGGCGCGGCGGCTCTGATGCCGCGGCCGGTCGCCCGTTGGGACAGGGTGGATGCCTCCGGCGGGGATATTTGCGCCAGTATGAAATGCCTGCCTGCAGGACATCCGGGATTGTGCGGGGCACAAGATCGGGGTGGTGAGGCTCCGGCGCTTTCGCTAGGGGTGGGGCATGAGCGATACCACTCCTCAGCCCCCTCCGGCTGCCACCAGCGGCGACAGCCTGTCCGGCTTTCTCTATGCGCTGACGGCCTATCTGCTGTGGGGCTTCCTGCCGCTGTACATGAAGGCGCTGGCGCATATCCCGCCGCCCGAGGTGATCGCGCATCGGGTGGTCTGGTCGGTCCCGGTGGCGCTGGCGGTCCTGTGGTGGACCGGGCGGACGGGGGATCTGAAGGCCGCGCTCAAAAGCCCCCGGATGCTGGGGATGGGCGCGATGACCGCGGCGCTGGTCAGCGTCAACTGGGGGATCTATGTCTGGGCCATCGGCTCCGGGCATGCGCTGGATGCGGCGCTGGGGTATTACATCAACCCGCTCTTCTCGATCTTCCTGGGCGCGGTGCTCCTGGGCGAGCGGATGGGGCGGACGCAGATGGCGGCGATTGCGCTGGCGGTCGTGGCGGTGGGCATCCTGACCTGGGAGGCCGGGCGGCTGCCGGTGGTGGCGCTGGGGCTGACCGTGACCTGGGGCTTCTACGCCTATCTCAAGAAGCGGCTGCCGATCGGGCCGAACCAGGGTTTCGCGCTGGAGGTGCTGATCCTGCTGGTGCCCGCGCTGGCCTATATGGTCTGGCTGGCGGCGCAGGGCACGTCGCATTTCCGGCAGGGCGTGGTCTGGGACGATGCGCTGCTGATCGGTTGCGGGATCGTCACCGCGGGGCCGCTGATGATCTATGCCAACGGGGCGAAGCGGCTGACGCTGTCGACCATCGCGATCATGCAATACATCGCGCCGACGATGATCTTCCTGACCGCGGTCTTCATCTTCGACGAGCCGTTCAGCCAGGTGAAGATGCTGGCCTTCGGGCTGATCTGGATCGCGCTGGTGATCTATTCGCTGCCGATCCTGGCGGGACGGCTCAGTCGGGCCGGCTGATCTGGCCACCGCCGACCAGGGCGGGCGTGCCGGTGGTATCGGGGCTGGAGGTCGCCATCTTGCGCAGCACGCGGACGGCGAGGAAGGCGAAGGCCTGGGCTTCCAGCATGTCGCCGTCGAGACCGACATCTTCCACCGGCAGGATCGCGCAGGGAATGCGGCGGCGCAGCTCGGCCATCAGGGTCGGGTTGTGGCGGCCCCCGCCGGTGACGAGGATCCGGGTCACGGGCGCGGGGAAATGGATCTGCGTAGCGGCGACGGAAGCCGCGGCAACGGCGGTAAGGGTGGCGGCGGCGTCTTCGTCGGACAGCATCGCCAGCCGCTCGATCAGTCCGTGGAAATCGTTGCGGTCCAGCGACTTCGGCGGTGGGGCGTCGAACCAGGGGTCCTTGAGGACCGAGGCGACGAAGGCCTCGTCCGCCTCGCCCTTCGCGGCCAGCGCGCCGTCTTCGTCATGGGAAAGACCTAGCCGGTCGCGCATCAGGTCATTGATCGGGGCATTCGCCGGGCCGGTGTCGAAGGCGAGAAGCGCGCCCGGGCTTTCCGGGCCGGGCGCGGTGGGGTCGATCCAGGTGAGATTGCCGACGCCGCCGAGGTTGAGGAAGGCCAGGGGTTCGGTCGCGCCGATGTGGCGGGCGAGCGCGTAATGGTAGAAGGGCGCCAGCGGCGCACCCTGCCCGCCGATGGTGACGTCGGAGGAGCGGAAGTCCCAGACCGTCGGCAAGCCCAGAAGCTGCGCCAGAAGCGCGCCGTTGCCGCATTGGTGGGTGCCCCTGCCCTTCGGATCATGCGCGAGGGTCTGGCCGTGGAAGCCCAGGATCTCGGCCCCCGAGAAGCGGGCCAGCACTTCGGCATGGGCGGTCTCGACCACTTCGGCGGCGGCCTCGACCTGCGGATCGCCGGGCCATTGGCCGAGCGCCGCGCGCAGGGCCTCCTGTTCCTCAGGCGTGTAGGGGCGATAGGCGGCGGGACCGAAGGCAAAGACCGCGTGACCGTCGGTCTTGATCATCGCGGCGTCGACCCCGTCCAGCGAGGTGCCGGACATAGCGCCAAGCGCCCACAGAGCCCCGTCCTTCCGCATCTTCCCTTGGAACCTTCGCACAGATATACCGCCGCCACATCCTAGACCGAGGCGGCCATGAACTACCATCCGAAATCTGACTTCATGCGTGTGATGTTCGAGCGCGGTTTTGTTGCCGATTGCACGGATTATCAGGCGCTTGACGAGGCATTGGTGAAGGATGTGGTGCCTGCCTACATCGGCTACGACGCGACGGCGCCCAGCCTGCATGTCGGCCATCTGATGAACATCATGGTGCTGCGCTGGCTGCAAAAGACGGGCGGCAAACCCATTACCCTGATGGGGGGCGGAACGACCAAGGTCGGCGACCCCTCTTTCCGCAGCGAGGAGCGCCCGTTGCTGACGCCCGATGCGATCGACCAGAACATCGCCGGGCTGAAGCAGGTTTTCGCCCGCTACCTCGCCTATGGCGACGGGCCGACCGATGCGATCATGCTGAACAACGCGGAATGGCTGGACGGGCTGAACTATCTCGACTTCCTGCGCGACATCGGGCGGCATTTCAGCGTCAACCGGATGCTGAGCTTCGAGTCGGTGAAATCGCGGCTGGATCGCGAGCAATCGCTCTCGTTCCTGGAATTCAACTACATGATCCTTCAGGCCTATGACTTCCTGGAGATTCACCGCCGCTACGGCTGCTTGTTGCAGATGGGTGGGTCGGACCAGTGGGGCAACATCATCAACGGGATCGACCTGACCCGCCGGGTGATCGACCAGGAGATATTCGGGCTGACGACCCCGCTGCTGACGACAAGCGACGGGCGCAAGATGGGGAAATCGGCCTCGGGCGCAGTCTGGCTGAACGGCGAAATGCTGAGCCCGTATGAGTTCTGGCAGTTCTGGCGGAACACGACGGATGCCGACGTCGGCCGGTTCCTGAAGATATTCACCGAGCTTCCGGTGGCGGAGTGCGACCGTCTGGGCGCGCTTGGCGGGTCCGAGATCAACCAGGCGAAGATCCTGCTGGCGAACCTCGCGACGGGCTTGCTGCACGGCGACGAAGCGGCGGCGGCGGCGGAAGCGACCGCGCGGGAAGTGTTCGAGAAGGGCGGCATCGGCGACGACCTGCCGACGGTGGTGTTGGAGCCGGGCGAACTGGCCGAGGGCGTGGGGATCGTGCAGCTTTTCGTCCGTGCTGGCCTCGCAGCCAGCGGCAAGGATGCGAAACGGCTGATTGCCGAGGGTGGCGCACGCGTGAACGACGAGATCGTCACCGACAGCGGCCTGCGCTATGGGGCCAGCCACCTGGCCGAGCCCCTGAAGCTGACGGCAGGCCGGAAGCGCCACGCGCTGGTGGTGCTGGGATGATCCGGCTCGCGACCACCCTGCTGGCGCTGACCGGGTCGGCGGCCGGGGCCTGCCCGATGTCGCTGGCAATCTATACCGAGCCGCAAAGCGGGTTCGAACTGCGCTTTCGGGTGCCGCAGTCCTGGGAGATGGTCGGTCAGGTCGACCATATGATCGAGCTTGGCTTGCCGGACGGTCGGGTTCTCTGGGGCCAGATCGCGCAGAACATGGGCGTCAGCCGGCAGGAGGGCACGCTTTTCGCGGGTTGCCCGCCGCCTTCGCAGGACGGCCCCACCCCGCAGGAGGTGCTGGACGAGTGTCAGGCCTGGCAAGGTGTGGTCTACGGGCTGGACCAGGGCCGCATCGGAATGCTGCCCTTTGCCGACCAGCCTGCCCCGCCGTCGCTGATCCTCGCCGATTTCGGACGGCAGCTGCGCTATTCGGTGATGGACGGTCCCGAGATCGAGATCTGGGACCAGCTGGATCTGACCGCCTGCGCGGAATGACAAGGGGCCCCGCGGGGCCCCTTTCGTTTATTCCTGCACCGTGACCTTGGTCATCACATCCGGCTTGGCGGGCGGTTCGCCGCGCTGGATGGCGTCGACCACCTCCATCCCGGAGATCACGTTGCCGACGATGGTGTACTGGCCATCGAGGAAGCTCGCGTCGCCGAAAGTGATGAAGAACTGGCTGTTCGCGCTGTTCGGATCGTTCGCCCGGGCCATGCCGACGACACCGCGCTGGAAGCTGAGGTCCTTGGTGAACTCGGCCGGGATGTCGGGCTTGTCGGACCCGCCCATGCCGGCCATCGACAGATCGCCCCCGGCCTTGCCGTATTGCACGTCGCCGGTCTGGGCCATGAAGCCGTCGATCACGCGGTGGAAGACCACGTTGTCATAGGCGCCTTCCTTGGCCAGCGCAGTGATCTGCGCGACATGCTGCGGGGCGACATCGGGCAGAAGGTCGATGACCACGGTGCCGTTGGCGGCGCCCGCGACCTCGATCACCAGGTTCGGGCCGGGGCCGTCGGTGGCCTGGGCCTGGGCGGATTGCGAGATGCCGTAGCCGACGACCACGGCAAGACCGGCGGCGAAGAGGCCGCCTGCGAGGATGCGATCAAGCCTGGACATCGGAAGCCACCCGTACCGTGATCATGCGGTCGGGGTTGGCCGGAGGCTCACCCTTCACGATCTTGTCGACATGCTCCATCCCGCTGATGACGCGGCCATAGACCGTGTACTGGTTGTTCAGGAAATGGTTGTCGCGGAAGTTGATGAAGAACTGGCTGTTGGCGCTGTTGGGATTCTGCGACCGCGCGGCGCCGAGGGTGCCCCGGTCATGCGGGAGCTTCGAGAATTCCGCAGGCAGATCGGGATATTGCGACCCGCCCGTCCCGGCCCGGCGCGGGTTGTAGCTGGGGCTTTCCATGTTGGCGTTTTCCACATCGCCGGTCTGGGCCATGAAGCCGTCGATCACCCGGTGGAAGGCCACATTGTCATAGGCCTTGTCGCGGGCGAGCTGCTTCATCCGCTCGGCATGTTTGGGCGCCACGTCGGCGAGCAGTTCGATCACCACTTCGCCGTCCTTCAGCGTCAGGATGATGGTGTTTTCGGGGTCCTTGATGTCGGCCATCGGTGCCTCATACGGTTTCGGTCGGGCGCGACCGTAGCGGCGGGTTCCGCGCAAGGAAAGGGCAAAGCGCGCTAAGCGGTTGACGTCGGCGTGATCCCCGCGCCAAAAGCGGGCAGGCCCCTAAGGATGGAGAAAGCGATGCCCTGGAAAACGCTGGACGACATGGACCTTGCGGGAAAGACGGTGCTGGTGCGGGTCGACATCAACGTGCCGATGGAGGGCGGCCGGGTTACGGACATGACCCGGATCGACAAGATCAGGCCGACGGTCGACGACATCCTGGCCAAGGGCGGCAAGCCGGTACTGCTGGCGCATTTCGACCGGCCGAAAGGCAGGGTCGTGCCGGAGATGAGCCTGGGCCATGTGGTCACGGCGCTGGAGGGATCACTGGGCCGCAAGGTGGTGTTCGGGTCGGACTGCGTGGGCGAAGCGGCGGCCGCGGCGATCGCCAAGGCGGGGCCCGGCGAGGTGGTGCTGCTGGAGAACACCCGCTTCCATCCGGGCGAGGAGAAGAACGATCCCGAGCTTGCCGCGCAGATGGCAAAGCTGGGGCAAGTCTTTGTGAATGATGCATTTTCTGCCGCGCACCGGGCGCATGCCTCGACCGAGGGGCTGGCGCGGCTTCTGCCCTCGGCGGCGGGGCGGCTGATGGCGGCAGAACTGAAGGCGCTGGAGGCGGCGCTTGGGTCGCCCGAGCGGCCGGTGGTGGCGGTCGTGGGCGGGGCGAAGGTCTCGACCAAGATCGAGCTTCTGGCGAACCTCGTCACCAAGGTCGACCATCTGGTGATCGGCGGGGGGATGGCGAATACCTTCCTCGTCGCCGAGGGGATCGAGGTGGGCCAGTCGCTGGCCGAACGCGAGATGGCCGAGATGGCGCGGGAGATCCGGCACCGGGCGCAGAAATCGGGCTGCCAGATCCATCTGCCGGTGGATGTGGTGGTCGCGCGCGAGTTCAAGGCGGGGGCGGATTCCCAGGTGGTTTCCGTGCTGAAATGCCCGCCGGATGCGATGATCCTGGACGCGGGGCCAGAGACGGTGAAGCAACTGGAGGGGGTCTTCGCGGGGGCCAGGACATTGATCTGGAACGGTCCTCTGGGCGCTTTCGAGATCGAGCCCTTCGATGCCGCGACCAAGGCGGCGGCGCAGGCGGCGGCGCGGCTGACGCGCGAAGGAAAGCTGGTTTCGGTGGCGGGGGGTGGCGATACCGTGGCCGCGCTGAATGCGGCGGGGGTGGCGGCGGATTTCACCTTCATCTCCACCGCCGGCGGGGCCTTCCTGGAATGGATGGAGGGCAAGGAATTGCCCGGCGTGAAGGCCTTGATGGGCTAGGCCGCAGGGGCTATGCCAAGGGTGACAGTCGGGAGACGGACATGACCAACGCGAAGATGACCGAACAGGTGAAGAACGGGCGCGGTTTTATCGCGGCGCTTGACCAGTCGGGCGGATCGACCCCCAAGGCCCTGAAATTGTACGGGATTTCTGAGGGCGAATATTCCGGCGAAGAGCAGATGTTCGACCTGATCCACGCAATGCGAGCGCGGATCATCCAGTCCCCGGCCTTTACCGGCGACAAGGTGGTGGGGGCGATCCTGTTCGAGCAGACCATGGACCGCAAGATCGACGGCGTCCCGACCGCGACCTACCTGTGGGAAAAGCGCGGGGTGGTGCCGTTCCTGAAGATCGACAAGGGGCTGGAGGCGGAAGCCGATGGCGTCCAACTGATGAAGCCGATCCCGGGGCTGGACACGCTTCTGGCGCGGGCGGTGAAGGCGGGGATCTACGGAACCAAGGAACGGTCGGTGATCAACGCCGCCAACCGCAAGGGGATTGCGGCCGTGGTGGCGCAGCAGTTCGACATCGGGCGGCAGGTCGCGGCGCATGGGCTGATGCCGATCCTGGAGCCGGAAGTCACGATCTCGATTGCCGACAAGGCAGAGGCGGAGGCGATCCTTCAGGAGGAGATTCTCAAGCATCTTGAGGGGCTTGAGGGTCAGGTCATGCTGAAGCTGTCGCTGCCGACGGTGCCGGATTTCTACCAGCCGCTGGTCAAGCATCCGAAGGTGCTGAAGGTGGTAGCGCTGTCGGGCGGGCATTCCCGCGATGCGGCGAACCAGATCCTTGCGCAGAACCACGGGATCATCGCCAGCTTCAGCCGCGCGTTGAGCGAGGGGCTTTCGGCCAAGCAGACCGAGGGCGAGTTCGACAAGGTGCTGAAGAACGCGGTCGACAGCATCCACGCCGCCTCGATCACCTGAGGGCCGGTTTCCGCATCCCGGTCAAGTCTTTGAGCGGGATGCATTTTCAGGATTCCCATCCGATTCGCGATATGGCATGATTCGCGTCAGGCCCCCGGCAGAGGGGCCGGAGAAGGGCGCATGTCGGCAGTAAATACACAACGCGGCTTCGGCGGGCTGATCTATCTGGCTTTGGCGGGCATCCTGGGGCTCTATTTCACCTTTGCCGCCGTGCAGGGCGATTATGGCATGTTCGCCCGCGTGGCGATCAACGCCGAGGCGGAAAGCCTGCGGGTCGAGCGGGACAAGCTGACGGCGGAACTTGGCGAGATGCAGAACCTGACGCACCGGCTGTCGGACGACTACCTCGACCTAGACCTTCTGGACCAGCAGACACGGGATGTGCTGGGCTATATGCGGTCGGACGAGATCGCCATCCGCTAAGCCATTGCGAACGCTTAGGTAATTGTCCGGGTCTGCCCTTTCCTGGCGTATGGATCGGGTATGGATTGCGTATGGATCCCATCCATACGCGCGTATGGGCGGTCGGGTGTTAACCTTGGTTGCCGAATCGCTCAGCCGGGCGTGCGAAAATTGCGGTTCAGCGTCTCGAAGACCTCGGCGTGGCGGCCCTCGGCCTCGGCCCGGCGCAGGAATTGCACCCGCTCGACCAGGATTTCACCGGGCACCGGGTCCCGCGTGAGGATCGCCATCACCTCGTCGATGAAGGCGTCGAAGGGCATGGCGTGCGGGTTGCTGCGCTGGCCGGGCATCAGGTCGGTCTGCACCGCGGGGGGCGCGAGTTCGTGGACGCTGATAGCGGTACCTTCCAGCTGGAAGCGCAGGCTCTGCGTCCAGGAATGGATCGCGGCCTTGGTGGCGGAATAGGTCGGCGTGGCGGCCAGCGGCACGAAGGCGAGGCCGGAGCTGACGGTGACGATGTGCGCCTGGGGCCGGGCCAGAAGCTGCGGCATCAGCGCATGGGTCAGGCGGATCGGGCCGAGGAGGTTGGTGGCCACGGTGTCCTCGGCGACCGAGAGCGGCGTCTGGTCCGGCCCCAGCCGTTCGGACTGCATGATCCCGGCGTTCAGGATCACGGTGGAGAGGTCGGGATGGTCGGAGGCGAGCCGCGCGGCAAGGCTCGCCACCTGGCCCGCATCGCTGATGTCGTTGCGGTAGCCCGTCATGCCGGGATGGGCGGCTGTCACTTCGTCGAGAAGCGCCTGGCGGCGGCCGGTGACGATCAGGCGGTGGCCCTGAGCGTGGAGGCGCTGCGCGAGGCCGAGGCCGATGCCCGAGGTCGCGCCGGTGATCAGGATGGTGGTCATGGGAAGATCCTTTCGATGGGTCTTGCCGATCTAGGCGCATCGGTTACTATTGGAAAGAAGGCACCTTTCTGATCCATACTTACCTTTTGGAGAGCGTGATGCACCCTGCCCCGCTGCTGAAGGACCTGGACCCGAGGCTGAACGCGCTGGTGATGGACCTGATCGGGCGCGTCGCCGACAAGTGGACGATGACGGTGCTGGAGGTTCTGGCCGAGGCCGGGACGCTGCGCTTCACCCGGCTGGCCGAGGCGGTGCCGGGGGTGAGCCAGAAGATGCTGACCCAGACCCTGCGGGCGATGCAGCGGGACGGGCTTCTGTTGCGCACGGTGCATCCGGTGGTGCCGCCGCATGTGGACTACCGGCTGACCGACCTGGGCCTGAGCCTGGGCGAGGCGTTCTGCGGCGTCTGGACCTGGGCCGAGGTGCATATGGAGCGGGTGGAATCTGCGCGGACGGCGTTCGACGGGCGGGGTTAGCCGGGGCGCTTCCCGAATCGGGCGCCCGAGTGCAGCCTGGTCCCACCGGCTGTCCCGCAGGGTCCCGCTTTGCGCAGGGAGGCATTCCGCCGCTGCATGACCCCGGGGAAATTTGCATTGGCCCTTTTTCTGCCGATGCTGTATGGATGGTTTAACGTTGAACCATCCGAAACTCTGGGAGGAGCCCGATGGCGAAGAAGCCTGACGCGAGACCGAATGTCTCGAAGGACGACCTGCTGAAATACTACCGCGAGATGCTGCTGATCCGCCGCTTCGAGGAGAAGGCGGGGCAGCTATACGGGATGGGGCTGATCGGCGGGTTCTGCCATCTTTACATCGGGCAGGAAGCGGTGGTCGTCGGGCTGGAGGCTGCGTCGAAAGAGGGCGACAAGCGGGTGACGAGCTACCGCGACCACGGGCATATGCTGGCCTGCGGGATGGATGCCAAGGGCGTGATGGCGGAACTGACCGGGCGTATCGGGGGCTATTCCAAGGGCAAGGGCGGCTCGATGCATATGTTCTCGAAAGAGAAACATTTCTACGGCGGGCACGGGATTGTTGGCGCGCAGGTGCCGCTGGGGGCCGGGTTGGCCTTTGCCGACAAGTATCTCGGCAACGACAACGTGACCTTCACCTATTTCGGCGACGGGGCGGCGAACCAGGGCCAGGTCTACGAGACCTACAACATGGCCGAGCTGTGGGGCCTGCCGGTGATCTTCGTGATCGAGAACAACCAATATGCCATGGGCACCAGCATGAAGCGGGCGACCAAGTCCGAGACGCTGTATGGCCGCGGCGTGGCCTATGGCATCCCGGGCGAGCAGGTGGACGGGATGGACGTGCTGGCGGTGAAGGCCGCGGGCGAGAAGGCGGTGGCGCACTGTCGGGCGGGGAACGGCCCCTATATCCTTGAGATGATGACCTATCGCTATCGGGGGCATTCGATGTCGGACCCGGCGAAATACCGGACGCGGGAAGAGGTCGAGAAGATCAAGACCGAGAAAGACTGCATCGAGCATGTGCGCGATTTGCTGACGCAGGGCGGTCTGGCGTCCGACGAGGAGCTGAAGGCCATCGACAAGGAGATCAAGGCCATCGTCAACGATGCGGCCGAGTTCGCCAAGGAAAGCCCAGAGCCGCCGAATGCGGAGCTGTGGACGGACATTTACGCCTGAGGGAGGGGAAATCATGGCAGTTCAAGTGCTTATGCCCGCGCTTTCTCCGACCATGGAGGAGGGCACGCTGGCCAAATGGCTGGTGAAGGAAGGCGATACGGTCAAGTCGGGCCAGATTCTGGCCGAGATCGAGACCGACAAGGCGACGATGGAATTCGAAGCGGTGGATGAAGGCACCGTCGGAAAAATCCTGGTGGCCGAGGGGACGGCGGGCGTGAAGGTGAACACGCCGATTGCCGTGCTGGTCGAGGACGGCGAAAGCGTAAGCGACGCCCCTGCCCCGGCGGCGGTGGCCGTGGCGGCCCAGGCGGCAGAGGTTCCGGCGACGGTGGCGGCGGCCCCGGTGGCGCCGAGCCCTGCCCCGGCGCCTGCCGAGGTGCGCGGCTGGCCGCATACCGACCTGCCCCCGGGCCCGACCAAGACGATGACGGTCCGCGAGGCCCTGCGCGAGGCGATGGCCGAGGAAATGCGCGCCGATCCGACGGTCTTCCTGATGGGGGAAGAGGTCGGCGAATATCAGGGGGCCTACAAGATTTCCCAGGGGCTTCTGGACGAGTTCGGGGCGAAGCGGGTGGTCGACACGCCGATCACCGAGATGGGCTTTGCTGGGATCGCGACCGGGGCGTCGTGGGGGGGCCTCAAGCCCATCGTCGAGTTCATGACCTTCAACTTCGCCATGCAGGCGATCGACCATATCATCAACTCGGCGGCGAAGACGCTGTACATGTCCGGCGGGCAGATGGGGTCGCCCATGGTGTTCCGCGGCCCGAACGGGGCGGCGGCGCGGGTGGGGGCGCAGCACAGCCAGGACTATGCGGCCTGGTATGCGGCGATCCCGGGGCTGCGGGTCTGCATGCCCTATACGGCGGCGGATGCGAAGGGGCTCTTGAAGTCGGCGATCCGCGACCCGAATCCGGTGATCTTCCTGGAAAACGAGATCATGTACGGGCGGTCCTTCGAGGTGCCGAGCGAGGGGGATTTCACCATTCCCTTCGGCAAGGCTTCGATCCTGCGACCGGGGACGGATGTGACGATGGTCAGCTTCGGGATCGGCTGTGCGCACGCGCTGGCGGCGGCAGAGACGCTGGCGAGCGAAGGGATCAGCGCCGAGGTGATCAACCTGCGGACGCTGCGGCCCATCGACTATGACACGGTGCTGGCTTCGGTCATGAAGACCAACCGCTGCGTGACGGTCGAGGAAGGCTTCCCGGTGGGGTCGATCGGCGATCATCTGGCAAGCACGATCATGCAGCGGGCGTTCGACTATCTGGACGCGCCGGTCGTGACCTGCACGGGCAAGGACGTGCCGATGCCCTATGCCGCGAACCTGGAGAAGTTCGCGCTGATCACCCCGGCGGAGGTTGTCACCGCCGTCAAATACGTCTGCTACAGGTAGAGGTGAGGTCATGGCTACCGAAATTCTGATGCCTGCTTTGTCCCCGACGATGGAGGAAGGGACGCTGGCGAAATGGCTGGTCAAGGAGGGGGATGCGGTCAAGTCGGGCCAGATCCTGGCCGAGATCGAGACCGACAAGGCGACGATGGAGTTCGAGGCGGTCGATGAAGGGACCGTGGGCAAGATCCTGATCGCGGAAGGCACGGCGGGGGTGAAGGTGAACACGCCCATCGCGGTGCTGCTGGACGAGGGAGAGGATGCCTCGGCGGTTGCGGCGCCCAAGGCTGCGGCCCCGGCAGCGCCTGCTGCTGCGGCCCCTGCCGAAGCGGCCCCTGCCCCGGCAGCTCCGGTTGCGGCCCCGTTGGCCACGGGCGGCGCGCGGGTGTTCGCCTCGCCCCTGGCGCGGCGGATCGCGAAAGAGAAGGGTCTGGACCTTTCGGGGGTGAAGGGCTCGGGGCCGCATGGCCGGATCGTGCGGGCGGATGTCGAGGCGGCACAGCCGGGGGCCGCGAAGCCTGCGGTGGCCGTTGCGGCGGAAGCCCCGAAGGCGGCCCCTGCCCCGGCGGCAGCTTCGGCGGCGATGCCGATGGGACTGGCGACCGAGGTGGTGCTGAAGATGTATGCCGACCGGCCTTACGAGGAAGTGCCGCTGGACGGGATGCGCCGCACCATCGCCGCGCGGCTGACCGAGGCGAAGCAGACCATCCCGCATTTCTACCTGCGCCGGGACGTAAGGCTGGACGCACTGATGGCGTTCCGCGAGCAGCTGAACAAGCAGCTTGAGGGGCGCGGGGTGAAGCTGTCGGTGAACGACTTCATCATCAAGGCCTGCGCGATGGCCCTGCAGGCGGTGCCGAACGCCAATGCCGTCTGGGCGGGGGACCGGATGCTGCGGCTGAAGCCCTCGGACGTGGCGGTTGCGGTTGCCGTGGAGGGGGGCCTCTTCACGCCGGTGCTGCGCGACGCCGACAAGAAGTCGCTGAGCGCGCTCTCGGCAGAGATGAAGGACCTGGCCGCGCGGGCGAAGTCGAAGAAGCTGGCGCCGCATGAGTATCAGGGCGGATCGTTCGCGATCTCCAACCTGGGGATGATGGGGATCGAGAACTTCGACGCGGTGATCAACCCGCCACACGGCTCGATCCTGGCGGTCGGTGCGGGTGTGAAGAAGCCCGTCGTGCTGGCGGACGGGACCATCGGCGTGGCGACGGTGATGTCGATGACTTTGTCGGTGGATCACCGGGTGATCGACGGGGCCTTGGGGGCGGAGTTCCTGAAGGCGGTGATCGAGGCGCTGGAAAACCCGATGGTGATGCTGGCCTGATCCGCCGGAGTGGGGGTTTCACACCCCCGCACCCCTTGGGATACTTGGGCAAAGATGAAAGGGAGGGCGTTGGCCCTCCTTTTCTATCTGGCCTTGAGCCTGCCGATGAGGGTCCACGACCGGCGGATGATCGTGGCCGCCGTGCCGGCGACGACGATCCAGAGCGTGACGGTCAGGGTCCATTCGCTGGCGTAGAGCGCGGCGAGGACGGTGCCTGCGGTGAGGACGGCCATGCGCTGTGGCTTGGCCAAGGGGCCGGAGAAATCGGGCGGGAAGCCCTCGGCCCGGCCAAGTTCGCGGATATAGGCGGTGGCGATGGCGAGGGCGGCGGCGAAAAGGCCGAGGCTGGGCTGGTTGGCGGCAAGGCCCGCACCTGCGAAGAAGAGGAAGTCGGAGACGCGGTCTGGCGCCTCGTTCCAGAAGGGCCCGTCCTTGGCGCCCTTGCCGCCCTCGATCGCGACCATGCCGTCGATCAGGTTGCAGACGAGCCGGGCCTGGAGGGTGGCAGCAGCGAGGAAGAGGGCAAGGAACTGGGCAACCCCGGCGACTTGCGTGGACATCGCGTAAAGAGCGAACCCCGCGGCGGCAAAGCCCATGGAGGCCTGGGAAATCTGGTTCGGCGTGATCTCGCGGGCCACGGCCCAGGAGGCCAGCCGTGCGGCCCAAGCCGAGTTGCGCGAGGTCAGGGGGCGACGGTTTTCGGCTTCGCTCATGTGGTGGACCAGACCCAGCGGGTGACGTGGAAGAAGATCGGCGCGGCGAAGATGACCGAATCCAGCCGGTCGAGGAAGCCGCCATGCCCGGCGATCAGGTGGCCCCAGTCCTTGATCCCGCGGTCGCGCTTGATCGCCGACATGACGAGGCCGCCGAAGAAGCCCATGAGGGTGATCAAGAGGCACATGCCTGCGGCCTGGAGCGGCGAGAAGGGTGTCATCCACCAGAGAGCGGTACCGACAGCGCTGGCGGTGAGGGCGCCGCCGATCAGCCCCTCCCATGTCTTCGAGGGCGAGAGGTTGGGGGCGACCTTGGTGCGGCCGATCAGCTTGCCCCAGACGTATTGCATCACGTCCGAAAGCTGCACGACGAAGATCAGATAGGCGATGAGGATGACGTTGCGGCCCTCGAACCCCGGAATCTGCAGGTAGAGGAGCGCGGGGACGTGGCTGGCGCAGTAGACGCAGATCATCAACGCCCATTGGGTTTCCGAGACGCGGATCAGGAAGTCCCTGGTGGAGCCGCGAAGCGCGGAGACGACGGGGAGGAGGAGGAAGGCGTAGACCGGGATGAAGATCGAATACATGCCGTACCAGTCGGTCGCGAGGAACCAGTATTGCAGTGGCAGGACCAGGAAGAAGCAGGCGACCAGCGACCAGTGGTCGGCACGGTTGTGGGTGGTCAGCGTCAGAAACTCTCGCAGTGCCGCGAAGGAGCAGAGCGCGAACAGGAGGACGACCCCCGGCTTGCCCGCGACGAAGGCCAGGGCGAGGAAGATCACCATCACCCACCAGGCATTGATGCGGGCGGTCAGGTTCTCGATCACCGGGTTCTCGCCGCCGGGCGAGAGACGCAGGCGGAGGATTTCGCCGATGATGGAGGCGACGATCAGGATGGAGCCGACGCCGGTGAGAAGCCAGAGGAGATGGGGGGAAGTCATGACAGTGCCTGCGGCTTCAGCGCGAGGAGCGCCTGTGTGGCGCGGGCGAGAAAAGCGTCCTTCGGCTCGTCCTCGGCCAAGTGCAGGGGGGCGCCGAAGGTGAGGGTGCAGATCAGCGGGACGGGAATGATCTCTCCCTTCGGCATCACGCGGTTGAGGTTCGCAATCCAGACCGGGACAAGGTCGACGCCGGGGCGGGACTTGGCAAGGTGGTAAAGCCCGGACTTGAACGGGAGAAGCGGCGCATCCGAGCTGTTGCGCTGGCCTTCCGGGAAGAGGATGAGCGAGGCGCCCTCATCCAGGGCGGCGGCCATCTGGGCCACCGGGTCCTGGGTCCGCGCCTCGGGGCGGCGGTCGATCAGGACGGCGTTGAACACCTCACGCCCGATGAAAGCGCGGAGGGGGGAGGTCAGCCAGTAGTCCAGCGCGGCAACGGGCCGTGTCTGGCGGCGAAGGGGGGTGGGAAGCGCCGTCCACAGGAGCACGAAGTCGCCGTTGGAACTGTGATTGGCGAAATAGACGCGCTGGTGCGGAACCGGCTCGATCCCCTGCCAGATGGCGCGGGGGGCGGTCATGAACCGAGCGAAGGTGGAGATCGCCTGGCCGGTCACCCGGGCGGCGAAGGCGCGGAGGGCGGGGATCATGCCGGGCCGATCATTCGGCCTTCAACAGCTGGTCCATCGTCAGCGCGGGCTGGGCGCAGCCAGCCTTGCCGACAACCCGTGCTGGAACCCCGGCCACAGTGGTGTTGTGCGGAACATCCTCCAGCACCACGGAGCCTGCCGCGATGCGGGAGCAGTGACCGACATGGATGTTGCCGAGGACCTTGGCCCCAGCCCCAATCATGACGCCATCGCCGATCTTGGGATGCCGGTCGCCGTCTTCCTTGCCGGTGCCCCCGAGGGTGACGGAATGCAGCATGGAGACGTTGTCGCCCACCACCGCCGTTTCGCCGATGACGATGGAATGGGCATGGTCGATCATGATCCCCTTGCCGACGCGGGCCGCGGGGTGGATGTCGACGCCGAAGACCTCGGACACCCGCATCTGCACGAAATAGGCCAGGTCGATGCGGCCGGCCTGCCAGAGCCAGTGGCCTATCCGATAGGCCTGGACCGCCTGGTAGCCCTTGAAGAACAGAAGCGGCTGGAGGAAGCGGTGGCAGGCCGGATCGCGCTCGTAGACCGCCATCAGGTCCGACCGCGCAGCGGCCCCGATTGCGGGGTCGCTGTCATAGGCCTGATCGGCGATCTCGCGCAGGATCTGCTCGCTCATCTCGCCCGACGCCAGCTTCAGCGAGAAGCGGTAGGCCAGCGCGCGTTCCAGCGTGGAATGGTGCAGGAGACCGGAATGGATGAGACCGCCGAGCAGCGGCTCATTGCGAATGGCTTCCACCGCCTCTTCGCAGACCCGCCGCCAGACGGGATCGATGGCGGTCACTCTGGGTTTGGTTTCGAGCATGGTCCAGTCTCCGGATGCGGGTTCTTGATACCACATCCGGAGACGAGGGCGAGATGCATTTCTGTTGGGCTCTTCATCAGTCGTTGAAATGATCGCCTTCAGGCAACAACGCCGATCTTCCGGAACGGCCCCGGGCCGAAGCTTGCCGACACCTGCGCGACGGCCATCTCGAACCCTCCGCCCACCCCATCCGCGGCACGCATCGCCGCGGTATAGGTGAAAGCGGGTTGAGACACGGTGTATTCCGCAACAACCGCGGAGGACTGGATCACGCGAACCAGATATGCCTCGGACTCCTCGGCCAAAGGAACCTCGGTGGACTGCCAGCTGTCGCCGTCGATCCTGGTCCTGCGCTTCCAGGCAAGCCGAATGTCGCCAGAAAGAACCTCATGACGAAGGTGGGCGATGGGGTAAGGACGCAGGCCGATACCGTCAAAGGCCTCGACCCGCAGAGTGGCGTTGGGATCGTCATATCCGCGTGAGGAGGCCCCGATCCTGTAGTAGCGCGCCAGCCCCCTGGAGGACGCCGCAAGGTCGATCTGCAGAAGCGCGAGGTCCAGAAGAACGACCGTGCTGCCCGCCGGCCAGACCTCCGGCATGATGCCGTCGGTCCCCAACTGGCCCCGCAGCCTGACCGACAGATCGTAGGTTTCCGGAGCCACGATCTGCGCATCCGCAAACTGGAAGATTTCCCAGTTCGCCGAGCTTCCGTTCCCGATCGCCATCGCGTTGGCACCGTTCAGCACGGAAGTGCGGCTTGCCGAGGATAGTTCGCCCGCCGCGACCTTCATCCGCAGCGGGGCACCGAAATCCCAAAGACCCGGCCGATGGAACGTCATTGGCGTCTCGGTGGTGCCGATCACCGCCGGCGCGGGGACCAGCCGGTTGATCTCGTAGCCTGCATCCTCGCTCGACGACCAGACCGCGACCGAGCCCGGCCAGGGATCGGCAACAACGGCGATATGGGGCGCATGGGGAACCTCCTGGCCGGTCAGAAGCGGCAGGTCCAGGAAGATTGGTGCAACGGGAACCGGCGGAGTGAAGGATCGGACCGAAACCGATTCCTCACTTCGCTCCGAGGGCAAATAGACGCCCGGTTCGACGCGAACAGCCTCCAGTATCTGGCTGTCGGCCTGTTCGACGCGATCGATGCGATAGCGCGATCCAGAGAGGCGAACCACATCCCCGGCACCGAGCGCCAGACTCGACTTCGGAAGTCCGAATTTGATTGTGTCTCTGGCAACCCGAGCCTCGGCAAGCCAACGTTCAACCGCGCTCAGCCCTTCGGATTTGGTGAGGGCGACCGGCAGATCCGTCACCGAAACACCAAGCGCTTCCTCATCGGGAAGGCGTGTCTCGACAGACCGCAGTTCGTAGTTCGATTGGGCGTCCACATAGCTCAGACGGACCTGACCTGACGTCTCGGCGTCCGAAGTGCGCGTTGCTTCGAGGCGCCCTTCAAGGTCCGTGGCCAGGACCAGATCATCTTCTGAAACCTCGGCCAGAACTTGCGCCGTGCGATTGCGGAAGATCAGTCGGCCCTCGCGCTCGAAGACATCGAAGCCGAAGGCGAGCATGAGGGGCTGAAGCGAGGACCGAGCTGTCGCGATGTCAGATTGCTGATACCCGCGAACCAGCCCGTAAAGCGACTTAGTGTCCAAGGTATCCACCCCCGAACGCTGGCACAGCTCGCGCACGACAGCGGCAAGCGGTTGACCGGATGCGCGACCATTCAGCCAATGGCCGCGGGCATAGTTCGCCCCGTCACTCCAGATGGCCGTCTGTCCGGGAAATTCGGGAAAGGGCCGGGCGTCCCATGCCCAGGCATAGGCGTGATCCATGTCGATCATTGGGCCGCCATAGATGCCTGAGACGGGGTTGTTCTCGCTTGCCATCCAATACTTGTTGGTCACAAGCAGGTATTGCATCTGGATCAGGTCGTCACGGCGGCCGTTGGACCACGCCGGCAGCCCGGACTCGGATGATTTCGCGTCAAAGAAGCGGTTGGGCTGATTGGTCCCCTTGTCGATCGCCGCACAGCCGTATTCGGTAAAGCGGATCGGTTTGGAAAACGGCACCCATTCGGTCGGATTTGCGGACCGGACACCCGAAACGCGGTTGTGGTGCAGGTTGGACCACCAGGATTTCAGGTCCTTGTTGCGAAAGATCCAATCTTCGCCAAAGGCTTCATCACGGATCGGCAGGCGGCGTTGGGCCAGGGCACCTTCCGGACTGTCGTAGTACCAGTCGAAGCCTTCGCCACCCGATATGTTTCGCTGCAGGTATTCGGGATTGTAGATCGAGCCGAACTCCGAATCCACATGGACCTCACCATCGCGCCAATCGGAAAGCGGCATGTAGTTGTCGATACCGACAAAGTCGATTTCCGGATGCGCCCAAAGCGGATCGAGGTGGAAGTAGACATTTCCATCGGTGTGATAGCCGAAGTATTCCGACCAGTCGGCCGCGTAGCTGATCTGGACGTCGGGACCAAGGATCGCCCTGACGTCCTCCGCCAACCGCTTCAACTCCTCCACCACCGGAAAGCTGTCGCTGGCCCCACGGACTTGCGTCAACGACCGCAACTCGGAACCGATGCAGAAGCTTTCGACACCCCCGGCGACGAGGCAGAGATAGGCGTAGTGCAGGATGAATCGGCGATATCCCCAAGTCGCAGGACCTGCGTAGCCGATGGTCTCGCCATTGATCGAGAAATGTCCAGGCTGGGCAGTGCCAAAGAATGCGGCGATTTCTGTCTGGGCGCCCGCGGTCCGATCCGACGATCCGGGCTGCCCCGGCGCGGCATCCAGCGTGATCCGTCCGCGCCACGGCAGTGCGGGCTGTGTCGCTGCACCGGTCCAGGGATCGGGCAGAGTGTTTCCCGCAGTCTGGTCCATCAGGACAAAAGGATAGAACATCACATCCTTGCCCGCCGCCCGAAGCCCGCGAATAGCCTCGATCACCGACCCGTCTGCCGGCGTGCCGCCGTAGATCGACGCCCCATCGACCTTTGGAACCTCTTGCGCTGCTGAACGGACGATACCACCGGCGCGCCAAGGCATCCCGACACCGTCCCGCAACTTCTGCTCGACCTTCGGCCTGATTGTGCAGGACGAACAGCGCAGGTCATTCCCGAACCAGGAAACGACCAGCGAAGCGGAACCAGCGGACGGCAATTCCTGCGCCAACTGTTCCAGACTGGTCGCGAAGTCCGTCCTTCCCGAAGGCGAATGCACGTTCGCCGACCGGTTGCGCCCAAGCGACTCCGCATAGTGGACAGGGGTCGTTGCCAGACTGTATTCACCCGTCCCGGGGATGAGTGCCACGCCGCGGACCGACCCGCTCAGTGTCTCGACGGGCTCCACGCCCTCGCCCTGGGCCGCCCTTACCACTTCGAAACTGAACTGCGGAACTCGATTGCCATAGGTGGCAAGCTCGAGATTCTCGATGACCACATAGGCGAGACCACGATAGGCCGGGGCTCCCTCGCCTTCGATGGCTTCAATCAGCGGGTCTGGCAACTGGTCTTCGCTTCCGACATAGACCCGCATGTTCAGGTCAAGTGCGGATATCTCGTTCCCGTCGGCCCAAAGCCTGCCGACCCTGAGAATTTCTCCTTCGCACAAGGCGATGGCCAGACTGACCGAGTAGCTATACTCGTTCACTTTCGGCTTCGGCGCGCCCTTGCCGGTGCGCTGCCGCCGGACCGTTTCAATGAACTCGGTCGCCCAGATGACCTGACCGCCGACCCGCATCCGGCCCCAGATCTGGCCGATAGCTCCCCCTTCTCCAGCACCCGTCAGGCGCAGCCGATCGATCCTGCCGATATCCACCGGCTCGGAACCACCGCCCAGAATCCGCTGGTCGATGGCGCGGCCGACCGTGGCCCCGATCGCGCGGCCGATGACGGCTCCGGAAAGGCCCAGGACAGTGCCGCCAAACCCGGCGCCGATCGCCGCGCCCGCAGCGGAAAGTAGCAGAGTGGCCATCAGTTCGTTCCTTCTGGAAAGGCAAAGCGCGCCGCGATCCGGCGCTGCCACGGTGCAGAGAGAGAAGTCTCGATCACGCCATAGCCAGTATAGGCGTGGATGAAGCGCGGGTGGGCGCCGACCTCTGATTGAAGCCCAAGATGCTTGGCGACACTGCCATCGCGCATCCGGAACAGCAGCACGTCACCGAGAGCCGCCTGATCCCCCGACGTCTCCGGCAGCCATCGCCGGGCCGCATTCCAGAGAATCTCGTCCCGTGACGGCTCGGACCAGTCAGCCGTGTATGCCGGGACTGTCTCCGGCTCGAACCCATGGATCGCGCGCCAGACCCCACGCAACAAACCCAGGCAATCCGCTCCTGCACCGCGAACGCTTCCCTGATGCAGGTAGGGCGTGCCGATCCAGAGCCGTGCTTCAGCAACAGCCCGTTTTCCGGCAGTCAAGATCCACCCCCGCCGACCCGGCGCGCACCGCCCGTCCGACCCGGGACGGGATAGGATGCAAGCCAGTCCTCCCCCGGAATATGGGGAAAGCCGCGAAAGTTCAGGAAATTCGCGAATTTTCTACGGCAGGTGGTCGCCATCTTGTCGCATCCGGCGTGAACGCGAACCGAATCTCCGGAAACGACAGGCGCGCGCAGCGACTGCCAAAGTTCGATCCGGCGACACGCTCCGTCCTGCCGGTCGATTTTCACCACCCCGGCCAATCCGGCCGCAGCCCCGTTTGTAACCTCGAAACGCCCTCCTTCAAACCACCGGTCGTCATAGCCCGCCAGGCCGCGAAGCGCGAAGACACGCCCATCCTCGGCGAACTCGACATCCATCTCAATGGAATAGCCTGGCTGAAGCAGGTTGAACCGACACCGCCCGTCGCCGAGAATGGCGGAACACCCTGGAGTATAGGCCATGCCATGCGGGCGGTTCAGAAGATCGGTCAGGCCCCGCAGCTCCGCCTTGAAGCTGCCGTCCACCCGCGAAATCTCGCCAAGCTGGCCGCAGAACTGGACGATGAAGTCATCCTGCATCGCCCAGTTGACCAGATAGGCCTGAACTTCCGCGCCATCGTAACGGCCTGCTGCAAGATCATCTTCAGTGATCGCCGCAGCACTTAGGGCACCGAAAGCTTCGGTATTGTCGACCGAAAGCCCCGTCGTCTGTTGCAGCGCGCGTGCGGTCATCCCGCTGTCCGCCCGGCAGGCAACGCCGTCGACCACCAGATCCTTGTCGTGATCGGTAAAGCCAAGCACCAATCCGTCCCTGCGGTGCAGCGTCCAGGCGCGACAGACGGTGGTCGCTCCGGTTGAAAGATGGGAAATAAGGGACTCCTTGCTCACAGCCGCACCTCCACAACCGGCACGTTGGGAACATCCCCGGCGTGAAATGACGCAACCGATGTCTGGATCGCATCCGTATCGAAGCGTACCGGAACATCGAACTCGAACCCGGCGGTCACGCGGGTACCCAGGTCCGGCGCAAGCACGAAGCTGACTTCGCCGGTTTCCGGGCTAAGCGCGAACTCCAGTGTTTCGATTTTTGGATCCGACGCGACCGCCACAGTAACGGTGCCCACCACCGGCTTACGGATCGGACGCGAATAGCTCTGCAAACCGGACAGATAGGTCTTCCGCAGCTGGAACACCTTGGTGACGCCATCTCCGATGCCGATCAGTTGGTCGTCGGGCGAAGGCTCCGCCAGCGGGGCGCAGGACTTGTAGTCGGACCAGTCCTTCCAGCGGAAACCGTGCAGCTGTCCTGCACGCGCCTCGAAAAAGGCGATCAGCGTCTCGATATCGTTCAGCGATCGCAGTCCGATGCCCGCATCATAGCGTCGGCGGGAATGTTCCCAGGGCGTATTCCGCTCTTCGAAGCCGTTCGCCAGGGTAACGATCTCGGTCCGCCGTTCGGGGCCGCCGACCGACCCGAAGCTCAGGTTC